>Ga0065721_10007291_pt1 | contig 14117 bp, 16 predicted proteins | sample Mesricmetagenome_FD_59108 | JGI IMG/M metagenome (GOLD analysis project Ga0065721, IMG submission 59108) | Mesophilic microbial community from rice straw/compost enrichment Sample: eDNA_1 v2 (version 2) | ecosystem: Engineered > Solid waste > Grass > Composting > Bioreactor | place: USA: Davis... | reverse complement strand
ACATCCACTTCTATAATTACGAACGATTGCAGAAAAAGTTAAACGGCCTCAGTCCCATGGAATTCAGGACGAAGGCCGCTTAAAGAATTTTATTTTTTATACTGTCTACTTGACGGGGTGCAGTTCAGGCCCCTGATGGCTGTTTTTATTTGCCTTCATTGAATTGTTCGAGCGTGATCCTGAGCTGATCCTTTAAGATTTTTCGGAAGACAGGTGGCGGGATCTCTCCGCTTCCGAACGATACCTTGGTACGGTAACCGTCCTTGCGGTAATAATAATGATCGGTTGTTCGGTAGTTGTCCCATCCGTTCTTATCGAGGTAACGTTTGAGCTCCGCCCATTTAGCCATTTACAGTGACGGCAACCTGTTCCTCGGCTTGCTCATCTATCTCGACGAGCTGAAGCAGGTAGAACGCATCACGTGGTCTTTCAGACGAAAAGCGGTCGAAATCCTCAAGCATTTCGTCGATTAGAACCTTCAGGTGGTTGAATAGATCCCCGAGTGCTATTTTCACTGTGTCTCCATATCCGAAAATGTCGGGGATACCTGTCATGTTTGCCATGTAGACCCCTTCAGATTTCTCAATTGAATACTGAATAGGGAACTCCCGACTAAGCAAGGATTTCATATGTGGCGCTGCGATCAGGAGATTCACGCGGTTGTTCTTCTCGATAACTGCAGGGCCTTTGTAGAATGCTTCATCGAAAGTTTTACCCCAATGTTTACGCACTTCGGAAGATTGAATGGTTTCCATCAATTTCACCACCTTCACACCTCCAATAATAGTACGTTTTGTACGATTTGTACAACTATTTTATCCAACTATTGGAGGAAAGATGACAGCTATGAACATGAACCTGTGCCTTTTTTTCTACGGAACATCATGAAACAATAGCTCTTCCAAATCCAACTGTAACTCTCTGCTTATGGGGCTCATAGGTAAACGCAACGTGTCCGACGATAGGATGCCTTGTTTAGCGAGGACCCATTTGATTGGAGCAGGGTTGGACTCTTGAAAAAGCTTGGAGATCAATGGGACAAGAGAATCGAACAATTGCCGCGCTTTTGATAATTCGCCTTGCTCGGCCAGCTTGGAAACCTGCAAGAACGTGTCGGTTTGAAGGTTGGCAGACGCTAATATGCCGCCGGAGGCTCCGTGTTCTAACAGGGAATAAAAGTGAGGGTCATCGCCGCAAAGAATCGGTTTCGTTTGAGAGGGAGCGAGCTTGGAAATCAGATCGAGGCTGCCGGAGCTATCTTTTAACCCAATGACTCCGTTCAAATCTAATACTCTCCTAACCGTATCCACCGTTAGATGAATGCCTGTGCGGCTAGGAATTTCATAGGCTATTACAGGAACGCCTACTTGCGCGACGCGGCGAAAATGCTCAAGCACGCCTTCTTGCGGTGGACGATTATAGTAGGGAGTTACGACTAGGACGGCGTCCACTCCAAGCTGCGCGGCCTGTTCCGTCCGTTGCACAGTCGTGAAGGTGCTATTCGTTCCCGTGCCTACAATCAACGGAAGCTGCCGATGAAGCTTGCGCAGGACATCTCTCGTCGCATGTACGAGAGTCGCCACTTCTTCCCACATCATAGTAGGAGCTTCGCCAGTCGAACCATTGATCACCAAGCCTTGAATGTCGTGGCTCAGCAGCTTCTCCAAGTAGCGGCAGTAGGAAACCAGATCCAGCTCTTCATTAGGCAGAAAAGGCGTGACGGTCGGCACATAAATCCCCGTTAAATCCCGTTCGGTTAACATGGTGCATCCCTCCAAATACTCCGTATCACAATCAATTTAACATGGCATTCGGCATCAGTGTTATCTATAATAAGTGATGAGCATTATCAATAAAATTGAAGTGGTGAACAACCAATGGATCTCACCTATTATCAGACCTTTCGGGAGGTTGCTTTCCATCAAAGCTTCACGAAAGCAGCGGGGGAGCTCGGATACGCCCAATCCAGCGTCACCATGCAAATTCAGAAGCTAGAGCAGTTTTACGGCGTTCGGTTGTTCGAAAGGCATGGCAAAGGGCTTCGTCTTACTTCCGCGGGGGAGGAGCTGCTGCAAGTGGCTGTCCAGATGCTTAATCTATTCCAGCAGTCTAAGGAGCTTCTTGCTCAACAAGGAGGGGGGGTTCTAACGATAGGGACGATCGACTCGCTGGCCGCTTACTATCTTCCTTCATTGATTCAGAACATTCGCCGGCAATATCCGGCTATTACGGTCAGGCTTCAGCCGGACAGCGAGACATCCATCGTGGACAGAGTTAAAGAAGGGGAGTTCGATATTGGTCTACTGCTAGACAACAAGCCGTCCGATTCTGCTCTGCAATGGACAATTATCAGAGAAGAACCGCTGGTCTTCATCGCGAGCCCCGATCATCCGTTATCCTCACTCCGCGCCATCCAGCTAGAACAACTGAATGATGCGGAGTGGATCATGCCGGAGTCGAGCTGTAATTACAGGATGATGTTAGAGAAGGTGCTTCGGAAGCAGAGCATAACGTACAAGATCGGTTTAGAGCTCGGGAATCCCGAAGCCATTAAACGTTGTCTAATGACAGGCACAGGTATCTCGCTGCTTCCTCAAATGGTTGTTCGTGAGGAAGTGCAAAGAGGGGAGTTAGTGGTCCTCCCCCTTAACCATGCCGATATTAGGCTAGACCTGCAAATGGTTATGCGACCGAAGAAGTGGATTTCCAATCCGCTCAAGGATTTGATAGACGGGTTACGTTAATTATAGAGCTTGGAACTTGTGAGCCGCGTCGCGGATCGCGCGCCACTCGGCCATATGCTTCTCGAGATTGCCGATCAGCTTATCGATGCCGTCTATCAGCAGATCGGTCTCTCCGGACGTCAACTGTTCGATCGATTGCACGAGCTCCGCGGGAAGCGGGGTCGGCGCGGGGATCGAGGACAGCAGCGGCTGGAGGTAGCCTAGCAGAGAAGCTGCGGTTTGCGGCTGAGAGGCGGCGACGGCTTGTTCCTGCTGCGGGATAAGCTCGATCTGCTCAGCGGGCTCGGCCGGTTGCTTAGCAGCCGGTTTATTGGCTTCTTCCTCGGCCTCCTCAGCATCCGCTTCAGCTCTCGCTTTCGCGGCTTTCTCGCGCTCCTTGCGGTTATGCTCGAACGTCGCCCACGTCTCTAGCAGCTCGTAACCCGACTTGAACAGCAGCTTGCCTTTGGTATTGTCGGAAATGTCCTTATCCTTGAACAGCTTGGCGATCTTCTTCACGTCGGTGACCGCCATCTCGTCGCGCGCCATGATGAGAGCCAGCGAATCGCGATGCTCCATCGGCAAATCCTTCAGCGGCATAAGCTGGTCTTCCGTCAGCTTGTCCTTGCGGATCTCGGTGCCGGCGACGATCAGCTTCCGAACGGCGTTGCTGAACTTAAGCAACTCCAGCTTGTTCTTAATGTAGGACTCCGGTTTACCGAGCTTGCTGGAGATGTACTTCGTCGAGCTGCTGAACTTCGGATCGGTGAGCAGCTTATGGAACGCTTCCGCTTCCTCGATCGGGGAGAAGCCTTGGCGGGTCAAGTTCTCGGCGATCTGCTCGAAGTAAATTTCCATCTCGTCCGTCGCGGTCGAGACGATGCAGGGGATCGTCGGTTTGTTCAGCATTCGGCAGGCTTTGTAACGGCGGTTGCCGTAGATAATCTTGTAGCGGCCGCCCGGCATTGCGCGCACCTTAATCGGAGACAGCAGGCCGATTTCGCCGATGCTGCTCATCAGCTCCTGAAGCGCCTCGTCGTCGAATTGGTAGCGGGGCTGATCCGTATCCTCGTCGATAAGCGCGGTTGCGATCTCGATAATATCCATGTCGATTCTCCTAATCAGCTTGTCTTAAACACAATATAGGTATTATATAACAGTCCGGACCGGAATTGGATGCAAAATATTGTTAACGCGTCTGGACGTTCAAACCGATTCTGGACGCGATCTGCGCGTGGGGCGAAAAGCATATCGAGGAGAGAGGGTAAAATAGGCTATACTATTGCCAACCGTTTCCTGTGAAGGAGGTGCGACCATGCAACGGCGCAACCAATCGAAACTCGGTATGATCGGACTTGCTTTCCTTCTATACGCTGCAGTGATGGCCGCATATGTTTGGTATACGTCTCCGAATAACGTGCCCGCCGCCTATGCGGGAACGCCTGCCGATCCGGCGACGTTCTTCTCTCCCGAGCAGCTGCGGGACAGCCAGTCGCTTAACGCGGGACGTTATTGGTTATTTTTCATGAGCAGTCCGTGGGAATGGTTCATCTACTTCGCGTTAATCGCCGGCGGTCTTGCGCGTTATTGGCGCGATGCGCTGGAGCGGCGCGGGCTGCCCGTCTATATTCGGTTTCCGATATTCGTGCTGCTCGTCCAAGCGGCGGCTTTCTTGCTCTACTTGCCTTTGCGAATCATCGGGTACTCGGTTTCCAAGCATTACGGGATATCGACGCAGCCGGTGTCCGGTTGGATTCGGGATAAGCTGCTGGTGTTCGGTATCGGTTACCTCACCGTACTGGCGGTATCTGCGGTTGCGTTCTGGGTCATCTCGCGCGGGGGGCGATGGTGGCTGAAGCTGTGGCTGCTGTCGATTCCTTTTACCTTGTTCATGATGTATATCCAACCGGTCGTCATCGACCCGTTATACAACGACTACTATCGATTGAAGGATCCCGTGCTGGAGCAGAAAATACTCGACCTGGCGCAGCGGGCGGACATTCCGGCGGATCGGGTGTATGAGGTCGATATGTCCGAGAAAACGAACTCGCTTAACGCCTACGTGACCGGACTCGGCTCGTCGCTTAGGATCGTGCTGTGGGATACGACGCTGAACAAGCTGAACGAGAAGGAAATTCTGCTCATTATGGCGCACGAAATGGGACATTACGTCAAGCATCATCTGGAGTGGAGCGCAGTAGGGGCCATCGGAGGCTCGCTGGTCATGCTCAGCCTAGGCGGATGGCTTTACACGCGCATCGTTCGAACGCGAGGCCGACAATGGGGAATTCGCTCTCCGTCGGACATGGCTGCGTTGCCGCTCGCTATGCTGCTCTTATCGGTGATCTCGTTCGCTTCGATGCCGGTATCGAACGCGATTTCCCGGAATGCGGAATCGAATGCGGATGCTTATGCGCTGGAGCTGATCGGAAGCGCGGAAGGGTCGGTTACGATGAATCAGACGATGGCGGTCGTCTCGCTGAGCGATGTTCATCCGCCTCTGCTAGTCCAATGGCTTAGAAGCACGCATCCAAGCGATATGGAGCGAATCGTGCAAGCGCTCGATTTCGAGAGAACGCATGAGTGAACGGAATATCGAGCTCTATTTGCCTGCCGGCGTAGCGACGACGCCGTTGTTCATGGAACGGCTTCGTCAGGTGATCGGGCGGGGGTTGGAGGACACAGGGGCAATCGTTCATTCCTCGCTCGCGCTCCCTTATGGCGACAAGGAGCGGTCGATCATCGGGCAACTGCGGGAAGTCGGCCGCGATTTGCGATTAAAGGGCCGCTGGCTAGACGGCTCACTCGGGGGCAACCGGCTGCTTGGGATGATTGACGAGAGGAGGCGAGCTCGCCGAGGCGATTCCGCCGTGCCTGCGCGCACGATTATCGTCGGCCATAGCGCCGGTGGCGTCGCGGCCGTGCATGCGGCGCGGCTCCTCTATGCGCGGGATGGCGGGGAACCTCCGCTCGTCGTCATGATTGGATCGCCTCGCTGCCGTATTCCCGAAGAGCTGCGCGAGCATGTGTTATATGTGTATTCCGCGCGGTCCGAACCGCAGGGAGTCAGATGGATGGTGGCGATGCTGTCCGATCCGATTACGCGCCTAGGCTCGTTCGGCGGGTGGCATATCGGCCGCTGGCGATTGCCGCGTTGGCAGATGGACAAGCATGCGCCGGTTCATACGAGCGGGCTGCGGATCATCGGGGGACATGCGGATTATTTTCGCGAGCAGCCTCCGTTCGTGAACGCGGATGGACTGTCGAACATGGCTGTAACTGCGGAAGTCATCATGAACTGGATAAATCAGTCCCTATCATGGAATTTAGAGGGCTGACAGGCTTGGCGAGAGGCAGTACACTGGAGGAAGCACACGTTACGGCTATTCATTGGAGGGGACGAAGTTGTTAATCGGAGCGGTAGAAGCGGGCGGTACGAAAATCGTCTGCGGGATCGGCAATGCGGCTGGAGAGGTGCTGGATCGGGTAAGCTTCCCGACGGAGCAGCCTAAGCAGACGATCGAACGGATCGTCGAATATTTTCGCGATAAGGACGTAGCGGCGATCGGATACGGATCGTTCGGTCCCATTAATATTGACGCGGCCAGCCCGCAATACGGCTACGTCACGACGACGCCTAAGCCGGGCTGGAGCAACTATCCGGTGCTGCCGGAGTTGAAGCAAGCGATCGACGTTCCGTTCGGTTGGGACACGGACGTCAACGCGGCAGCCCTCGGCGAGGCGACATGGGGCGCAGCCCAAGGGCTGGACAGCTGCTTGTATTATACGATCGGCACCGGCGTCGGTGTCGGCGTCTATCTTGAGGGTCAACTGACGCATGGTCTCGTTCATCCTGAGGGCGGCCACATATTGACGCGGTTGTACCCGGGCGATACGTTCCAGGGAGTCTGCCCTTATCACGGCAACTGTCTGGAAGGCGTCGCTGCCGGTCCGGCCATTCAAGCTCGCTGGGGCGTTAAGGCGGATCAGTTGCCGGCGAACCATGAAGCGTGGGAGATCGAAGCGTTCTATCTTGGACAAGCGATCGCTTCCGCCGTGCTGCTCGTATCGCCTAAGCGAATCATACTCGGCGGCGGCGTCATGCACCAGCTGCAGCTGTTCCCGCTCATCCGCGAGCAGGTGCGCCGCAACTTGAACGGCTACGTCGTCGCTTCCGCGCTCGCCGAGAGCATTGAAAGCTACATCGTGCCGCCAGGTCTCGGCGACAACGCCGGTTTATGCGGCTCTCTCGCGTTAGGGCTACGGGCTCTGCGCGGGTAGGGACAACATAGGCATATTTCGTGTTAACGTTCTCCCAGACCGTTGGAGCGTCGCGCGAGCGGAATTTGTTCCTCCAACGTTCTCCCAGACCGTTGGAGCGTCGCGCGAGCGGGATTTGTTCCTCCAACGTTCTCCCAGACCGTTGGAGCGTTGCGTGAGCGGGATTTGTTCCTCCAACGTTCTCCCAGACCGTTGGAGCGTCGCGCGAGCGGGATTTGTTCCTCCAACGTTCTCCCAGACCGTTGGAGCGTCGCGCGAGCGGNATTTGTTCCTCCAACGTTCTCCCAGACCGTTGGAGCGTCGCGCGAGCGAGGTTTGTTCCTCCAACGTTCTCCCAGACCGTTGGAGCGTCGAGCGAGCGAGGTTTGTTCCTCCAACGTTCTCCCAGACCGTTGGAGCGTCGCGCGAGCGAGGTTTGTTCCTCCAACGTTCTCCCAGACCGTTGGAGCGTCGCGCGAGCGGGATTTGTTCTGGTTCGAGGCTCGGGATTCCGCCTTTCGCCGCTCAAGACCCCGTCGAACGATAATGCCGAACGCCGAAACGCCATACGAGCAGGCACGGCACGATGAAGACGAAGCCGGCGAGCGGCGCGAGGGAGTACAGGAAGCTGACGCCCTCGCTGCCGTCCTCCGTCCTTCCCAGAATGTATAGAAGCGGCAAGTAGTTGACGCAGCCGAACGGAATGACGAAGGTGAAGAACCGTGTAATCCACTTCTGATAGATCGAGATTGGATATTGAGCCATCTCTCGCCCGCCGTCCGTGAACACGTTGGCGACCTCTAGCCCCTGGATCGTCCAGAAGCTTAGCGCCGCCATGATCATGAAGATTCCGGTGAAGATGACCGCCCCGCTAGCGATCATCATTACAAGCACGACGACCTTCCATGCCGTCCATTCCACTGACAATCCGCTGATCGCCCAGCCGAGCACGAGCGAGCTTTGCAGCAGCCGCCCGATTCGCGTGAATTCGAACTTGGAGCCGAGCACCTGCAGCACCGTGCTACGAGGCCGGACGAGCAGCCTGTCGAACTCCCCGTTCACGACCAACGTGGAGAACATATCGAATCCCCGCGACAAGCATTCGCTGAGCGCGAACGTCATATGAATGACCGCGAAGATCAGCGCCACTTCATAAAAGCTCCAGCCCTCGATATGCCCGAACCGCTCGAAGAGGAAATACAATCCCGCCAAGCTGGTGAGCGGCATGAGGAATTGTCCCGCCGATAACAGCAAGAACGAAGCCCGATACTGCAACTGAGACTTGAATAAGATAACGCAATACTTGCCGAATAGCTTCATGCTTCTCAACCTCCCTGCACGACGACGCGCCTGAGGGCTGCACGCATTGCGAGCATTCCAAGGCCGACGAGGACGATGATCCATGCGAGTTGCTGCGGGAGGCTCATCCATGCGTCATGCGCCGAGATGTGACCGGAGTACACCCGGAACGGAAAATCCGCCGTCCAGTGGAACGGCAGCGCGTAGATGATGTTCTGCAGCCATACGGGAAATAACGGGATCGGAATCGTGAGCCCGGCGAGAAATTCGCCCATTAAAGCGAATATCAGCAGCGACCCCGTCGGTGACATTGTAATGAAGGTAGAGACATAAATCAGCATGGAGATGGCCACGAGAATGAACAAGCCGAGTATTAACGCGACGATGAACAGAATCAGATGGACCGGACTCGGCGGAAGCGACATGCGATAAGGCTCTGGCAGCAGGAACGCGACGAAGAGGACGGGGAAGCATCGCAGGATGGCGCTCGACAATCGCATGGCGAGAAGCTTGGAGAACCAGAAGCCGTAGATGTTAGTCGGCCGGCATAACTCGTAAGCGATGTTGCCGGTCGTAATAAGCTGGAATAGCTCGTTGTCCCTGAACCAGAGCATGATGAGCGACAGACAAGCTTGCTGAAGCCATATGTAGGCGGCCAGCTGGGGAAGGGTAATCGGCATTTCGGTGCCGCTGTGTCGGTAGAAGGCGACTAGAATCATGATGAAAATAAGGCCGAAGAACAGCTGCGTAGCTACGCCCGCTAGCGCCGCGATTCGATACTGCATCCCGTTAGCCATCCTGAGCTTGAAGATCGATACGTACGCCTTCATGAAATTTGGTACTCCTTATACATCTGCACGATAACTTCCTCTATTGAAGCGTTATCCGTTGCGTATCGTCCTCTTAGCTCCTCTACGCCGCCGTCGTATAACAGCCGGCCTTTGCCGATAAGCAGAATTCGCTGGGCTAACGCCTCGATATCGTTCATATCGTGGGTCGTCAGAATGACGGTAACGCCTTTTTCCTTATTGATGACTTTAATGAAATCTCGTACGGCAAGCTTAGAGACGGCATCGAGGCCGATCGTAGGCTCGTCGAGGAACAGAATGCTCGGGCTATGCAGCAACGACGCCGCCAGTTCGCAGCGCATGCGTTGTCCGAGGCTGAGCTGCCGGACGGGCGTACCCAGCAGTCCGCTCAGATCAAGCGTCTCTGTCAATAAAGATAGGTTGCTGCGATACTCGTTCTCGCGAACGTCGTAGATGTCCCGAAGCAGCTCGAACGAGTCGATGACTGGAACGTCCCACCAGAGCTGCGAGCGCTGTCCGAAGACGACGCCGATGTGCTTGACGTACTTGACGCGTTCCAGCCATGGCGTATAGCCCATAATGCTGCACGTGCCGCTGTCGGGGACGAGAATGCCGCTCATGACCTTGATCGTCGTCGACTTGCCGGCTCCGTTCGGGCCGATATAGCCGACGATCTCTCCTTGCCCGATCGAGAACGAGATGTCGGAGAGCGCGGCGACGTCCGTATACTCGCGGCGGAACAGCGCCTTGAACGCGCTGCCGACTCCCGCGGTCCGCTTCGCCACCTTGAACGATTTGTTAATGCCGTTGACCGTGATCATTCAGAACCTCCTAGGATGGTTTGAAAGGCTGCCCCGGCTCTTGGAAGAGACAGGGAGAAGATATTACCATTCCTCCGCGAGCGCTGTCAATCCCTAACAGCAACGCGAAAAGGCTCCCATTCAGGGAGCCAAGGTGTAGGCATCGGTACATGAATAACGACTAGTTACAACTTCATCTCATTACATAAGGGATCACGAGGCGCTTAATGCGTTCGAGTCCTTCCCACATGTCGCCGGGGCCGTCGTAAATAAGCACATAAGCACCTGCGAATGAGGCGGCTTTGACAGCTTCCAGGCATCGGACGAACTCGGGAACGTCCGGCAAGCCTGTAGCGTCATAAGCCGCTTTGGCGTGCACGGAGACGCTGCGCGGCGCTGTGGAGGCGATCTCGTCGTATTTGCTCGCACCCTTGAAGTTGCCGAAATCGGTAATGATGCCGACTGAATCGCCCGCCTGTTGGAGCAATCGCATGCAGCTAGCCCCTGTCGAAGTCAGCGCCTTAAAGTTCTCGGTAATGACGCGTACGCCCACCGTTGCAGCGTAGTCAGCCAGCTCGGCGAGCGAGGCTGCCGATTGTGCGATCGCAGCGCCGTCCGTCGGTGAAGCTTCGCCAGCGATTACACGAATTTGCCGTGCTCCGGCTTGAGCGGCGATATCGATCCAGCGGCGAATGAACGCGATGTCGACGGCGCGGCGGCGCTCGTCCTCACTCGTCAGGTCGCCGTAATCCAGCAGCAGCGTGTCGAACCGAACGTTCGCGGCCAAGAAAGCCGCTCGCAGTTCAGCTAAATAAGCGGTATCCGTTCGAGGAACATGAAAATGGCACACCTCGATCGCTTGATAGCCGCGTCGAGCGGCTTCTTCAGGCAGCTCCAGCAGCGTAAGCGTCTGGGGCTGTTCTTCCATATGCGTCTCGAGCTCGCCGGTCTCGGCGTTCCAAGCCGTCCAGCGAAGCGGGCCGAGCAGTCGGTGCAGACTCCAAGTGCTGACGGATAAGTAAGAGGATGTGCGCATCGTTATTCGCCTTCCTTCCAGGTTCGTCTCACCCAGAGATTACCATACGTAGAAGGCTTAGAGGATGTGCGTAGTTGGCATAAAGATGCGTTATGTTGCTATTTTCGGCTTGCCGGCCTATGAGAAACTTCTAATGTGATTCTAAGAAAGCGCTTCGAGGCGTTGGGAGGCGGCGAATAGGGTTCACCTTGGAAACAAATAGGGGATAATGTCTGTGGTATATTCATTTCAGATGAATAAGACAATAACGATGATATCGATCGGGAGGCAGTCCATCATGAAGAAATTCGCAGCCAGAGTACTCTTAACAGGACTCATCGCCGTTGCAGGCTTCACTTCGGTCGCGTTCGGCACGACGCAGCAAGCGAGCGCAGCGACCCAGCAGTCCTTATCTCTTGTATCCATTGGCAAAAACTACATAGGCACGCCATACTTATACGGTTCCGCGCCAGGCGTAACCTCGACGTTCGATTGTTCGTCGTACACGCAATATGTATTCGGTAAAATGGGCATTTGGTTGCCTCGCGTATCTTCGGCTCAAGCTTACATGGGCGAGAAGGTTGATAGAGCTTACTTGAGCGTTGGCGATCTCGTATTCTTCAACACCAGCGGTAAAGGCATTAGCCACGTGGGCATCTACGCAGGCAACGGACATATGCTTCACGCAAGCAGCCAAGGCGTTAAGCTTACGAACATGAACACCTCGTACTGGAACAAAGCTTACGTATGGGCTCGCAGAGTATTGTAATCTAACTTGCTTGGCGATTACGTTATCTCTGACGGAGGCAACGGAGCAAAGGTTACAGCATCGCGAATGGTAAATCATGACTGAACGACGAAGACCGTCCGAACCGGCGCTTAGCCAGGATCGAGACGGTCTTTGAATTGTCGGGGCGTGCAATGGTTGATGCGGCGGAACATGTCGTAGAAATGCCCGAGATTCGTCATGCCGACGGATTCGGCGATCTCCGCGATGCTTGCGTTGCCCGTCAACAGCTGTTGTTCCGCTTTTTTGATTCTTTTGTACGTCACGTAATCGGTGAACGGCATGCCGACGGCCGCCTTGAATTGCTTAATGAAATACGTGTAGCTCATGTTCATCCTCCGGCTCAGCGTCTCGACCGTCAGCTTCTCCCCCAGATGCTTGTCGACGTAATCGAGAGCGGGCTGCATCCGGTCGAGAAGACCGCTGTCGCTGTAATGCAGTTTGGCTTCGGTGTCGTTGCGCAGGAGCAGCAGCAGGATGTTCTTGATCTGGGAAGAGACGGCCAGCTCGTACCCGATCCGCTTGTCGTTCATCTCTTGATGAATTTCTTGGATCAAATCAGCCGTCTTCCCGCGTACTTCGGCATTGTTCTGGTAAATATAGTTGAGGGCGCTTAGCGGGCGAATCACCTCGGCGAAGTGGCGCATGCTGCCGAGCGTGCTTTGATCCCAGTATTGATGCAGATCGATCTGGAACACGAGGTAGCTGAGCTCCGCGTCCGTCTGAAGCGAATGGTGGGGCTCGTTCGACCCGAATAGGCCGATATCCCCTTCCTTCAGGACGAGCTGTTCGTCCGGGCAGAATACGGTTAGCTCTCCCCGCAGCACGAGCAGGAATTCGACTTCTTTATGATAGTGCCATTTGACGTAACGCTTCAGCCGCCATTCCAGCTCGGATTGACGTTTCGTCTCTTCGGTTACTCGATGGCGAATTTCTCCGTCGATCTGCCATATTCGTATCGCCAGGAACGGATTCTGATAGATGACATGCTCGTTGCGCAATTCGGGGTACATTCGCTCGGCTCCTCGGCTGTGTATACGGTCTACATAACAGAATAGCGTATTAAAAAGTCGAAATCAATCGTCATGAAACCGAACAAAATAACAGAAAAGCGTAATAAAAGTGCGCATTCGGTCATTGATGGAGGCGGGTATTATTGACTATACTAATGAAAGAAAACCGAACAGGATAACGAGGGAGTTGTCGCGGATGAGCAACCGTACAATCAAAGTCACGATATGGAACGAGTATCGCCACGAGAAGCAGAACGAGAAGGTAGCAAGCATATACCCGAACGGCATGCATGCCGCGATCGCAGAGGGGCTCGGAACCGATCAATTCGAGATCAAATTCGCCCTGCTTGACGATCCGGAGCATGGACTGACGGAAGCGGTGTTGAACGATACCGACGTGCTGACGTGGTGGGGACATCTCGCGCACGGCGACGTAAGCGACGAGATCGTCGAACGCGTGTACCAGCGGGTACTCCAAGGAATGGGGCTTATCGTGCTTCACTCCGGTCATTTTTCGAAAATATTCAAAAAGCTCATGGGCACGTCCTGCGACCTCAAATGGCGGGAAGCCGACGAGAAGGAACGGATCTGGGTCGTCAAGCCGGGTCATCCGATCGCCGAAGGCATCGGAGAGTACATCGAGCTGCCGGAAGAGGAAATGTACGGCGAGCATTTCGATATCCCCGAACCGGACGAGCTCGTCATGGTCAGCTGGTTCGAGGGCGGGGAAGTGTTCCGGAGCGGCTGCTGCTATACGCGCGGACTCGGACGTATATTCTACTTCCGACCGGGCCACGAGACGTTCCCGACGTACTACAACGACAAAGTGCGCCGCGTCATCTCGAATGCGGTTCACTGGGCCGCGCCTAAGGGAGAATCGACTTACCCGCGTTACGGTCATGCGGTACCGTCGATCGAACCGATTAAAGGGAAGAAATAGGGATTAGCTTATAAAAAAGCGTGCGAGCTGGAAACAGCTTTGCGCGCTTTTTTATTATTTGTCGATGAATTCGGCGATTTATGTCACTTTTCTCATTTTTATATCGAAATATGGCATGGCTTTCCTGTAAAATAAAAGGGAGTGAGTTCGTTTTGATGAGCGAGAATGCTTTTTAAATATTAGGAGGAAATAATCATGCGCAAGGGTCTCATTTATTGGCTTGCGATCTTGTTAGCGATCTTACCGCTATTGGGATCGTTCTCGAAGGAGGCGGCCGCGGCATCGACTCGGGTTGCCGTTATTAAGGAGTTGAAAGGCACCGTCAAGGTGAAGAAGGCTGGCGGGTCTAAAGAGTTTACGGCATTCGCCAAAATGAGCTTGAACGAGGGGGACGTCCTGGCCGTAGGCTCGGGCGGTTCGGCCGTGCTTCAGTTCGCCAACGGCACGAGCGAGGACGACAAGATGACCGTC
>Ga0065721_10051607_pt1 | contig 14118 bp, 12 predicted proteins | sample Mesricmetagenome_FD_59108 | JGI IMG/M metagenome (GOLD analysis project Ga0065721, IMG submission 59108) | Mesophilic microbial community from rice straw/compost enrichment Sample: eDNA_1 v2 (version 2) | ecosystem: Engineered > Solid waste > Grass > Composting > Bioreactor | place: USA: Davis... | reverse complement strand
AAGCCAATGAACCCGGCAAGCGTTCCGTCACCTTTGCTCCGGTTATCGCGCCGATGAAACCCTTGCGCGAAACTCCGAGCAACACGGGCCGCTCCAGCGTTGTAAATTGCCGCAACGCACTCAGCAACTGCAAATTATGCTGCGTCGTTTTACCGAAACCGATGCCGACATCCAGCACCACTTGGTCCGCCGTCACGCCCGCCGCGTTCAATCGATTCAACCGTTCTTGCAAAAATTCTTTCACCTCACGCACGACATCGTCATACGTCGGTTGAATCTGCATGGTGGCGGGCGAGCCTTGCATGTGCATCGCGACGTAGCCCGCTCCGGTTTCGGCCACCAACCGCCACATTTCGTCGTCGGCACGGCTCGCGCCCACATCGTTAACGATACTAGCGCCAGCGGCAAGCGCAGCCCGCGCCACGCCGGGCTTCATCGTATCAATCGAAAGAGGAATCGTCACGCGTTCTGCCAAAGCTTCGAGCACAGGAATGACCCGCCGCAATTCTTCGGCTTCATTTACCGGAACCGCGCCGGGACGCGTGGATTCGCCGCCGATGTCCAAAATGTCCGCTCCCTGCTGAATTAAATCAAGCGCGTGAGTGACCGCCTGATCGGTCCGCGAGAATTTTCCGCCATCGGAAAAAGAGTCCGGCGTCACGTTCACGATGCCCATGACGAGCGTCGGACGAGGAAAACGAAATTCAAAGTGGCGCGCGCGAAACAGCATTTGCAAGTTCCATCGACCAAACCCCGAGCTTCCCAAAATGCCCCGGCATCAAGCGCTCATCCGATTGCCGCATCAAGCGATACTGAAGATCGGGAATTAAATTCCCTCCGGATGTTGCAGCCTGGAATCGGGAGCTTTTCATCCTTTCCGTTCAATCAACTCAATCTCATATCCCTCCGGCGCGTCAATGAAGGCGAAAACCGTTCCCGTGGAAGTCGTCGTCGGGCCGTCGGAATATTTCAAACCGTGCCTGGCGAGGTGTTTTTCGAAGTCCGCCAGACTGTCCACTTCAAACGCGAGATGCGTCAGATCCGATTGCACCTGCACGGATTCACTGCCGGGGAAGTAACACAATTCAATCAGCTCCTCGCTCTCCGGCGCTTTCAGAAAAACAAGTTCCGAACCGCGCGGCGATTTGTGCCGCCGCACCTCCTCCAGCCCGAGTACTTCACGATAAAATTTTACCGTCCGTTCCAGGTCATTTACCCGATAGCGCGTGTGCAACAATTTCCGAGCCAAACTCATGGCCGCAGCCTAACGCGAAGCGCGCCGCCCGCAAAGCGGCATTTTCCGTAGCGGCGGGATTTCCCGTTGCGCCATCAGTGACGTCTCACTAGTCTCAAACGACAAGTTTCATGAAGCGCGAGTCGTCCGGAATCAGAAAAAAAACCGCCCACCCGGCCCGTAAATCCGCAGGCGCGCGTTCCGCCGCGACCAGAACCTCCCCTTCCCGGGTGAAGCCCAAAAAAGCCGCTAAGCTGAAACGCACAAAGACCACAGCTAAACCGAAAGCGGCGCGCAAGAAAGTCGCTAAGACCAAAGCCGCTGCAACGAAAGCGATTTCAAAAACAGCGGTCAAAATCGTCACGACCGTTAAGCCCAAACGCAAAACCACGCGCCGTTCAATTACCAAACGAACGCGTTCAACCGCTGCTCCAAATCCAGTTGAGTCCCCGGCAAGTTCCGCCAAGACCGATATCGCAGTTAAGTCGGTTGTGAAAACCGTGAAGAAATGGATTACGCCCGGAGCGCCGGTCGCCGATCTGGCATTTCATTCTGCGTCCATCGTTGAAGCCGCGCCGACAAAGCCGACGTCACCAAAAACATCTTCCCGGCCAAAGAAGAAAGCGAAAAAGGTCGCCGCGTCCAAAAGCACCACACCGAAGGATGAGCCACCGATTCCAGCGTTTTTGCTCGAAGGCGACGAACCAAGTTATCCCGATGATTTGAGCGGCCCAGGAGAAAAATTCGCGCTCGGCCCGACTCCGCCTCTGGATCATTTCGATGAGGCGAAAGCGCCACTTCCCGAATCTTACGGCACCGGGAAATTGTTTCTCACCGTGCGCGACCCGCATTGGCTCTATGCGCATTGGGATTTAACTCGCGAAGAACAGTTTCGCCACAATGCGCAGTCCGAAGATCGACATCTCATCCTGAGGCTCTATTCACAAAATCAGCCCCAATCCACTCCCGCTGAAATTCACGTTCACCCGGAATCCAAATACTGGTTCATTCACGTAGATCGCGCAGGCGAAAGTTATTTCACCGAACTCGGTTATTATCAGCACGGACACAAGTGGCATTCCCTCGCCTACTCCGAGCCGCAACGCACGCCACCGGACAGCATTTCCCGCAACGCTCCGGTCAAATTCGCTACTATTCCGCCGGAGTTGTCGTTTGACACCATGCTCGCATTGTTGCGAGAAAACGCGGACACCCCGAACAGACCGCTGGCACACGCGATTGATCAGATTCGTCCGCGCGCTCGCGAGCACTTCCCGACACACGACGTCGCCGGCGATTGGAGCGCCGAACAGGAAAAAGCATTAGCGCAGATTCTCGCTCGTGACCGCGCGCGCGCGACGTTACCCAGCTCCCAGGAATTTGCTGCGCCTGCCGAACGCGAATGGCCGGAATTTTTCTTCAATCTGGAAACCGGCGAAGCCGTTCCCGCTCCCGCGCCATCGTCCGATGCTTATGTCTCGTCGTTCTTCGGCGGCAACGTGCCCAAAGATTTCTGGCTCAATGTAAACGCGGAGCTGGTGATTTACGGTGCAACCGCTCCGGACGCTTCAGTGACGTTCGCTGGAAAGAAGATTCCGCTGCGCCCCGACGGTTCATTCCGCTTCCGCTTTTCGCTGCCGGATGGACAATATGAATTGCCCATCAGCGCAGTCGCCGCAGACGAATCAGACACGCGCGCCGTGGAACTAAAATTCAGTCGCGCCACCAAAACACAGGGCGAGGTCGAGACGCATCCGCAAGATCCAGCGTTATCTCCACCACCGCCGAAGGCGTAGGCCATGAATCAAACCATAGAGCATCTGCGGCTGCTTGGCCTGTTTCATTACATCGTCGGCGGCTTGATAGCACTTTTCTCCTGCATCCCAATTGTCCACCTGATCCTCGGCATTGTGTTGCTCGTCGTGCCGGAGAAGGTTCATTCCAACGGCGAACTGCCTCCGCCGGTTATAGGCTGGCTTTTTATAATTTTTGCCGGTGGCATGATCGCTATCGGCTGGATTATCGCGGCCCTCATAATTTTTGCCGGACGCTTTCTCCGCCAGCAACGCCGCTATCGCTACTGCTTTGTAATGGCATGTGTTGAATGCATTTTCATGCCCTTCGGCACAGTGTTGGGAATATTTAGCCTGATCGCTTTGAACAAACCGGCGATCAAAGCGCTCTTCGCTTCACCCGCAACTGCACCAGCGGCTTCGGTTTAATACATCTTCAAAGCGCCTTAGTGCTTCTCTTAATCCCATTCTTTTTCTTAATCTTCTTCTCAGCCTCCGCGACATCGCGTGAGAGGGATGATTGAAATAAAAACCTGAGAATAAGAACGGAACGACATGCCCGGTTATCTCGCCATCGTCCTGCACGCGCATCTGCCGTTTGTCCGACATCCGGAACATAAAAAATTTCTGGAAGAAAGCTGGCTGTTTGAAGCCATCACGGAAACGTATTTGCCGCTCTTGCAGGTGATGAACGGTTGGTTGCGCGATCATCTCGACGCGCGGCTGACGATGACGCTCTCACCGACGCTGTGCGCGATGTTGGCCGATCCGCTGTTGCAGGAGCGCTACGCCAAACATCTCGACGATCTCATCACGCTTGCGGATAAGGAAATCAGTCGTACGATCTGGGAGCCGCCGTTTCAAGAACTCGCGAGGCTGTATCACTCACGACTAACCGCGACGCGGACGTTTTATCATCAACTCGGTGGCGACCTGATCGGCAAGTTCCGTCGCCTGCAGGATTTTGGTCTGCTCGAAATCATCACTACCGGTGCAACCCATGGGTTGTTGCCGCTGATGGCAACTCATCCGCCATCCGTGCGCGCGCAGGTTCTGATTGCGCGCGATCAATATCGCGACTGTTTCGGTTGCGATCCGCGTGGCATCTGGTTGCCCGAATGCGCGTATTTCGACGGCGTCGAACCCGTTTTGCAGGAAGCAAATCTCCGCTGGTTCATTGTGGATTCGCACGGTTTGCTGCATGCGCAACCACGTCCGCGCTACGGGGTGTTTGCACCGGTGTTCACGCCTAACGGCATCGCCGCGTTCGGTCGCGACATGGAATCTTCCCGGCAGGTGTGGAGTCGCACCGAAGGTTATCCCGGTGACGCGCGCTATCGTGATTTCTATCGCGACATCGGATTCGATCTGGACCTCGATTATGTGAAACCGCATTTGCCGTCGCCGGGAAATCGCGGATTCACCGGCATCAAATATTACCGCATCACCGGTGGCGACGCGCCGAAGCAACCTTACGATCCTGCCGCCGCCGCCGAAGCCATCGCGGCCCATGCCGAGCATTTTCTCAAATCGCGCGTCGAACAAATTCAGGAACTCAACGCAATTCTCGATCGCCCGCCGCTGATCGTTTCGCCGTATGACGCGGAACTATTCGGTCATTGGTGGTACGAAGGGCCGGAATTTCTGGATCAATTCGTGCGCAAAGCTCTCGCGGAACAAAGAACCTTCGAGTTGATCACGCCTGAGCAATATCTGCGTCGGCATCCGACCAATCAAATCGCGACACCTGCCGCATCAAGTTGGGGCGAGGAAGGTTACTATCGCGTGTGGTTGAACGAGAAAAACGAATGGATTTATCGGCATCTGCACATCGCGCAGGAACGCATGAGCGAGCTGGTAAAAAAGTTTCCTCAACCGGACGCGCTGCAAAATCGCGCTCTGAAACAAGCCGGACGCGAATTGTTACTCGCGCAAGCAAGCGACTGGCCATTCATCCTGCGCACCAACACCAGTCCTGATTACGCCCGCAAACGCATCAAGGCGCATCTGCTCCGTTTCAACGGGCTTTACCATCAACTCACCACCGGCAAAGTGGATGAGAACTGGCTCACGGAACTTGAGACGCGCGACAATCTTTTCGCTGATCTGAAGGTGAGTTATTGGGCTTAGGCGCGGAGCAATTCTGACGAACGGTTAGCATTGCAGATTCACTCCCGCTTTTTGCAAGCGCCGCACGAGCCTGCGATTTACCGGATCTCCATACCAATCAGAGATACTGCGCGCCTCCAAAGCGCTCACGCCGGTGCGTTGTTCCAATTGCATCTGATTCGCGGCAAACATATCCGGCAACGTAGCGAAATGTTGGCAGAGCAACCGCGCTTCGTTTGCACCAACACGCGGAATCCCCAATCCGGCGAGCACCCGCCACGCTTCACGTTTTCGACTGGATTGAATTCCATCCCAAACGGTTCGAGCGCGCACAGCGTCGCAACCCTCCAACGATTCCAGTTCACTTAATTTGAGGCGATAGAACTCCGCAGCGTCGCGAACCAGACCGCGCTGCACCAGTTGCGCGACAAGAGACGCATCGCAACCGGGAATTTCTATAGCCTCGGCCCACGCGATAACGCGTTTGAGGACCTGCGGCGGACAATCCGGATTCGGACAATGCCATTCGGTTTCGGACACGTCCGGAGAATTGCTCTGCGCCAGGCGCGAGCCGCACTCAGAACAGATTTCTGTAGCGTGCAATTTCACCGACGCAGCAGCTTTAAGTTGAAACAGTTTGGCGAGCGACGAGAACACGCAATGATTCTGACGTTCTCAACGCCGACCGGCAACTGAACAGTCAACGCGCAGAACAATGGCGATTCAAACTTCGAGCAAAAGAAAAAGCCCCGGCGTGAACCGAGGCTTGAAACAAATCTGGCTTTTCGCAGCCGCGTTATTTCGCAATCAAATCGCTGACGAGCGCTTTTTCTTCTTTCAGCTCGTTTTCGGTCAAAGCGATCTTCGCACGGCTGAATTCATTCAGCGGCACGTCCTGGACGATTTCCCAAGTCTTGCCGGTGCTGCGAATCGGATAGCTGAACATCAAACCTTTTTCGATGCCATAGCTGCCGTCGCTGCACACCGCCACGCTGGTCCAATCACCGGCTGGCGTGGGATTCACGAGCGAACGCACGGTATCAATCGCGGCATTCGCGGCGCTGGCGGCGCTGGAGAGCCCACGCGCTTTGATGATCGCGGCACCGCGTTGTTGCACGGTGGTGATGAAATCTTTTTCCAACCATTCTTTGTGACCGATGACGTCCGGAACAGGTCGCGTGCCGATGCGCGCATTGAAGAAATCCGGATACATCGTCGCACTGTGATTGCCCCAGATGGCGAGATTGGTGACTGCGGTAATGTCCACGCTCGCCTTCTGCGCGAGTTGCGCTTTGGCGCGATTTTCATCAAGGCGCGTCATAGCGAAGAAACGATCACTCGGAATGCCGCGCGCATTGTTCATCAGAATGAGCGCGTTGGTATTGCAAGGATTGCCGACGACGAGTGCCCGCACATCGCTGGCGGCGTTCTTCTCAATCGCTTTGCCCTGACCGACGAAAATTTTGCCATTTGCGCCGAGGAGATCTTTGCGTTCCATTCCGGCTTTACGCGGCGCGGCGCCGACGAGGAAGCACCAGTTCACATCTTTGAAACCCACGTCGAGATTACCGGTGGCGACGATGCCTTTGAGCAACGGGAAAGCGCAGTCTTCAATTTCCATCACCACGCCTTTGAGCTTTTCGAGAATTTCCGGAATGTCCACTTCGATGAGGTGGAGAATGACCGGTTGTTCTTTGCCGAACACCTCGCCGGAGGCAATGCGGAACAGAAGAGAATAACCGATTTGGCCGGCGGCGCCGGTGACAGCGACTCGAATGGGTTGTTTGCTCATAGGAAATAAATTCAGTCAGAGAGCGAATATATTCTGACCACAACACAGAGCAAGCCGCGATCACACGTTCGCAGGTTTGCTTGTAGTGGAGATTACTTTCGCTGGCGATTATCGCGCCAGATCCGACGAAGCAAAATTCTCCGGCGTGCGGAAGAAAACGATGCGCAATTCCTCATCCGACGCATAACGCGCCAGCATGTCGTCCAGCTTCATCAGCTTCCATGGTTGCCGCGGATTTGCGCCGTTTTTCGTGAAAACAACATCGTCCGCAATGTAAACCGCCGCGTGGATTGGACTGCCATCCTGATGACAGAGAAAAACGAGGTCGCCGAAAAGCGGACGTTCGACCTGCCGGCAACGCTCCCTTAATTCAGCGTGCCAGAGTTCGAAGTTGTAATAACGATCGTCGGGCGGATCGTTGAAAAAATTCCATGACGACCAAAAACAATCGGGTTGAAGATCATCGTTTCTGGTCCCAGGTGTGGGAAAGCAGTTGATGCGTTTACGCGCAAAAGGCGGAAGCAGATGAACCACATCCAGCGTAACGCCGCCGGGAACTTTCGTCAGCGATTGTACCAGCCGCTCGATGTCTTTCACGTGCATCCCGCGCCCCCAATACTTCGTCAGCGCGGCAACATCGGTATCCGGTCGGATTCGGACTTTCATGAGCAACGCTGCCGAACGCGATAACATTTTAATCAATCGGCGGCGTTCGTCCGGATCGGAAGTGTTGGTGCAAAGAGCATTCAGGTCGGACACGCAATACGCAGTCCCGCGCCGAAACAGGACCTGTTTTACCAGATTAAGCGTGGCGGCGCTGAGACCGCTATTGGCAATCCATTCATCGAATCCGCCTTGTCGCCACGTAAACGGCCAGGCGTAAAGTTCATTGAGTTCGTTCTTACCCAACTCACCGTAAAGCTTGGCGCGCACCGTTTCGCTCATGCCGAAGATGACGCTGTCCGGCGGTTCGATGATGACGCCTTCCGCATCTGCGAGCGAGGGACTTTGCCGCAATTCAGCCAAATGATCTGCGCTCAAGCCGACATTTGTCAGAAGCATCCAAACCTGTTCGAGCGTCATTTCACCGAAGAACCAGCGAGTAGGAACGGAGATCGCACGTTGAGACTCCGCTTCGACAGTTTCATCGTTCGGCTCGACTTGAATCCGCATGTATTCCAGCTCTCCCCACGGACCGGGATTGCCGGCGAAATAAGGATCGGTCGGCGTGACGGCGGCAGGTGGAACGATCGGGCGACGCGCCGCGGCGTGCTCTTCGCACCACATCGAGAGAATGATGATTAAGCCGACGAACTGCAGCAGGCAAAGGCCGACGAGTAATTGAATTCGCGTGAAACCGCGTTGGCGCGATGAGCGTGCAAACAATTCAGCGTGGTCCGAAACGTTTCGTTTCACAAATGCGTGCGATGACCCGAGGCGAGGAAATTGTGGTGGGCCGCTTTACACCGCGCAAGCGCGGAGAATCAGACCAATCCCTGCAAAATCGATGGCAACCGTTCCAGGCTGCGATGCAAAGCGGCACAGGCAATGGCGCGTTCAGCTTCGCGTTTGTGTGGAAAGAGAATTTCCCAGCCGCTGGCGTCGGTCCAGATTTCCGAAGTGATGACGGAAGTTTCGCCGCTGTTGCCGATCTGGGCGTGACGGACGAGCAGATTGGCGATTTGCACGGCAGCAATGGTCTGGGCGTGCTGCCCGGCGCGTTCAGGCTCATGATGATAGAGCGCCGTTTCAATCATGATGTCCGGCAGATTGTGATTCTGGAGATAGAGCGCGCCGAGTTCGGTGTGTTGAATCCCGAGAACTTCCTGTTCCAATTCCTGCAACGGTCGCGGTTCGACAGCAATGCGCCGTTGAATTTCGACAAAGTGATTGGGAAAGGTTGCCGCCATCACGATCTTGCCCATGTCGTGAATCAATCCGGCGACATAGTCCGAATCGTCGGTGGGCGTTTGTACGCAACCGATGACTTCGCGAGTCATTATCGCAACGCCGATGCAATGCTGCCAGAACGCACGCCACGGAAAGGGTGTGTTCCCGGCGAGACGTTGAAAATCTTCAATCACCGGAGTCACCATCGCGAGTCGGCGAATTTGCCGGATGCCCAGATAAAAAACCGCGTCTTCGATATTATTGATTGGCGTGCTGAGGCCGAAATACACGGAGTTGACCAGACGCAACAATCGCGCGGTGAGACTCGGGTCGCGTCGGATGATTTCCGCAATCTGATGCGTGTAACGGCGATCGCTGTTGAGCAGTTCCCGCAGCGCGTTCTCGACGCTGCGAAGCGAAGGCAACCGCGCGCAACTGCGAACGCGTTCCTCAATCAAGGCTCGACTGACCGGCGCGAGTTCCGCGCGCGGTGGAGTAATACAGATCTCTGGCCCCAAGGCCATGGTACTCATTGCCGGCTTATCGGCAGAACTGACGAAAAGTTGAAGGAACGCGTCAGTTTTTCGGCAATTTAACACTGATCATTCGGAAAATTTCCGGTGGAAAAATCGCGATAAACGATCCAACTTCTTCAACGAAAGGAGGATAGTCCGGGTTGGAAATCAGTTCGACCCGCAAAGGTTTTGCTCAAGGTTCCGGCGGCGACTGCCGATGCAAGAGTGAGTTAGAGCAGTCGCGAGCACGGAAGTTCGCCCTATGCGCAAGAATGGATTCATCATCATTGTTTTGAGTTTTGCCGCCGTTTCACTGGCCGGACCGAAAGGTTATTTGCCGAACGTCGGCCCCATCCCGCTCCATTTTGCTCCGCCACAACCGCACGTGACTCTGTATATTCCCCAATTACTCGAGCCTATTCCTGAACCGGTCGATGAATCCGCGGCTGAGGAAACTCCAACGTCGCAAACTGACTCCACTCCTACCGCGGCGGCTGATCCGCTCGGACCGCAAACCGATTTAATTCCCGGAGCGACGAATGTCGTCGATGTTTCGCTTAGCGCGTCCAGCGACACCAATCTGATTACCGGACCGCAGATGTTTTTGCGGTATTTCACGCGATTGCCGGGCGGCGTGGGTGAAGTGATGGTTCCCACGCCGGACTTCACTCCGGCCTTGCCGCCAACATCGATGAGCAGTGCGACTTACCAGGTCACGAAACCATGATGCGAATCCGAACCATTTTATGCGCGTTGCTGAGCGTTCTCGCGCTGGCGGTCGTTTCCGCATCAGGAAAAGCTTCGGCTTCGGAATCGAATTCGAGCACCGCGCAGCCAGAGCCGATTGTCGCGTCGCCGCAAGAAATCAATTCCGCCTTGCGGGAATCTGCCGATGTTTTGGTGAGCACGAACATCATTGAGCAGACATCCACAACAACGAGTTCCTCCAAACGAGCGGATTACGAAGCGTTCCTGGATTGGGGTCGCCGGATGAAGCGCGAGAAAAATTACGAAGCAGCGGAAAATTGTTTCGTGATGATCATGAAAGGTCCCGCGCCGGATGACCTGCAGCGCACCGCGTTGTTGGAACTGGCGCTCATGGCGCAGGAAAATCAGCGATTCACCCGCGCGCAGCAGATTTATTCGCAATATCTCGAACGCTTTAGCGATGACCCGAGCGCGGCAGAAGTCTGTTTACGCCAGGGATTGTTGTATCGCCAGATGGGCGCGCCAACCCTGGCGCTTTCGAAGTTTTACGCCGTGATGACGACGTCGCTGCGGCTGAAACTGGATCGACTGGAATATTATCAGCGGCTCGTGTTGCAGGCGCAGACGGAAATCGCGGACACGTACTATCTGCAAGGCAAGTATGCCGACGCGGCGGAATTCCTCGGTCGCTTGCTGAAGCTCGACAATCCGCAGCTCAATCGCTCGCAAGTGGTTTACAAAATGATTCGCTCACTCGCGGGATTGAATCGTCACACTGAGGTAATTGCACAGGCGGAGATCTTCGTAAATCAATACCCCGATGCGCCAGAGTTGCCGGAAGTGCGATTTCTCTACGCTGATGCGTTGAAGAAGTTAGGTCGCGCGCGCGAAGCGACACAACAGGTGCTTGCGTTGTTACAAGCACAGGAAAGCGTCGCCATGAATCAACCGGCCAACTGGGCGTATTGGCAACAGCGCAGCGGAAACGAAATCGCCAATCAGTTTTACAAGGAAGGCGATTATCTGAATGCGCTGGAGATTTATCAGAATCTCGCATTGCTGAACGAAGCGCCGACCTGGCAACTGCCGGTTTGGTATCAAATGGGGTTGGTATTTGAGCGAATGATGCAACCGGCCCGGGCGGCGGAGTATTACGATAAGATTCTGAATCGCGAGAAAGAACTGGACTCAGCGCAACGGACCCTCAGTCTGGAGACCGTGCTCGACATGGCTCGCTGGCGCCGAGAGCAGTTGCAATGGCAGTTGAAGACCGAATCCGTCAACGCCTCGTTTCACGGAGCGCCTGACGCAGGTCGCGCTCGGTGAAAAATGAGTTCACTCGCATCGATGGTGGCAGATTTGCGCGGGCACTTGGCCCTGTGCGAAGAGATTTTTGCACTCGTGCAAAAGGAGAGCCAGGCGCTGGCGCATTCCGAAGGCGGCCTGTCATTTGAGAGCTATCAGGCCAAAAAAAACTTGCTTCCCCGTCTCAACCAGTCGCTAAATCAAATCCGCCAACACCGCGCAACCTGGCAGAAGTTAGCCCCTGACGAACGGGCACAATACCCGGACGTACCCGGTTTGCTCCGCCAGAACCAGGATTTGATCATGAAGATCATCGTCCTGGACCGGGAGAATGAGCAGGCGTTGCTGCGCAAAGGCCTCGTGCCTCCGAAGCAATTGCCGCCCGCTCAACGGCAGCGACCGCATTTCGTCGCTGACCTGTATCGTCGCCAAGGGCGCTGATGCGATTTCCGGGCCCGCGCGGATGGCGTTGACGCGATGCCGATTGAAAAAATAATTGTCCTGGAGGACGACGCGCTCGTTCGTAAGAGCCTCGAACAACAACTTCGTAACCGCCGCTATGACGTGGCCGGCTGCGAAACCATCGCCGCCGCCCAGGAGTATCTCAACAAAGATAACTTCGATCTGATTTTCTGCGACGTGCGCCTGCCCGACGGCGATGGCACGGAGTTTCTCAGACAGGTCCAGGCGCGTCCCAGCAAACCGCTCGTCATCATGATGACCGGTTTCGGTTCGGTGGAATCAGCCGTAACGTGCATGAAAGAAGGCGCGTTCGATTACATGCTCAAGCCGTTCTCCGGCGAGCAGATCGAGGTCACGCTGAAAAAAGCCGAAGAATTTACCCAGCTCGTCAAAGTTAACCGCTTCCTCACCAACGAAGAAAACGACGAAAGCGGCTACGAATTGCTCGGTCGCAGTCCGGGCATTGAACAGGTGCGGCAGCTCGTGCGCAAAGTCGCCCGCACGCAAGCCACCGTTCTGATTCAAGGCGAAAGCGGCACCGGTAAAGAACTCGTCGCCCGTGCTATTTATCGCGAAAGCCCACGCAACAACGCGCCGTTCATTCGCGTCAATTGCGCTGCCGTGCCGGAGAATCTGATTGAGAGCGAATTTTTCGGCCACGAAAAAGGCGCGTTCACCGGCGCGTTAACCAAACGCGAGGGGCGGTTCGAACTCGCTCACGGCGGCACGATTCTGCTTGATGAAATCAGCGAAATTTCACCGCAAGTGCAGGCGAAATTATTGCGCGTGCTGCAAGAACGCGAATTGGAACGCGTCGGCGGCACTCGCACCATCAAAGTGGATGTGCGCGTCATCGCCACCACGAATCGCGATCTCGATCAAAGCGTCGAGAAAAAGGAATTCCGGCAGGACCTGTATTTCCGTTTGAACGTGGTGCCGATTTTCGTCCCGCCACTGCGCGAACGTCGCGAGGACATCATTTATCTCGCCGAGCAATTCATGCATCGCTTCGGCCGCAAACATGGCGTGAAAGTCAGTGGCATGTCGGCGGCCTGTCGCAATGCCCTGCAAAATCACTCCTGGCCGGGCAACGTGCGGGAACTACAGAACGTCATCGAACGTGGCGTGATTCTCTGCGCGGATGGCGAGCAGTTGCAGCCCGCGCATCTCGGATTCTCCGGCGGTCTTTCCGTATCCACCGTTGCCGCTCCGTCGAGTATGACCGCGAGCAGTGTTGCCACCGGTGCGACGCCTACGAATTCAGACGACGTGATGACGCTGGGCGATATGGAGAAAAACCATATTCTCACCACACTCGATAAATGCGGCGGCAACCGCACTCACGCCGCCCGGAAACTCGGCATCAGCATCCGCACCTTGCGCAACAAGCTCAACGAATACGGCATTGCTGCAAAGAAGGAAGATGACGAGGACGACGGAGCCGAGTAATCCATCCGCATTTTCCGTTCATTTCCAACCAGGCGAGTGATCCCCGTCCGAGGCGCTCCGCGTCTGCCTCATCGTTTTAAACGATATGCTTCGACGGCAGAAAATTTTACCATAGGCCGAAAATCCGCCATTCTGCTTTGGCGGTGATGGAGAATTTACAATGACACGCATGATGAAATGGAAAGCCGTCATCGCAGCGTTGCTGGCGAGCCTGACGGTCGGATCGAGTTTGGTCGCCAAGCAGCCGCCGAACGTTCTGCTGATTCTCGTGGATGACTTGAAACCCACGATCGGCGCGTACGGCGATCCGGTGGCAAAAACGCCAGCGATGGATCGGCTCGCGGCATCAGGCATGCGCTTTGATCTGGCGTACGCGAATCAGGCAGTTTGTGCGCCATCGCGTTTCAATCTGATGCTTGGCTCGCGTTCGACGTCCACGGGACTTTACGACCTGGGCGTGAATCTCCGGCGCGTGTACCCGGACGTGGTGACAATGCCGCAATATTTCAGCCGCCACGGCTATCGTTCACAATCAATCGGAAAAGTTTTTCATGTCGGACACGGCAATCACGGTGACGACGAATCCTTCGATGTGCCGCCATACAAGGACAAGCTGGTCGAATATCTTGTGCCGGAAAGCACCGGTGGTTTGATCACGCGCGAAGAAGCCTATTTCACCAATTACCGGACGAACGTTCCCAATGGACAACTCCCGCGCGGCGCGGCCTGGGAAGCGCCGGAAGTGGACGATGATGCGTATGCAGATGGACGCGTGGCCGCCGAAACGATTCGGCGCCTGGAAGCGTGGAAGGCCAATCCGGATAAACCGTTTTTCATCGCGGCGGGTTTTGTGCGCCCTCA
>Ga0065721_10051606_pt1 | contig 14119 bp, 10 predicted proteins | sample Mesricmetagenome_FD_59108 | JGI IMG/M metagenome (GOLD analysis project Ga0065721, IMG submission 59108) | Mesophilic microbial community from rice straw/compost enrichment Sample: eDNA_1 v2 (version 2) | ecosystem: Engineered > Solid waste > Grass > Composting > Bioreactor | place: USA: Davis... | reverse complement strand
GCGCCCAGCAAGGTGGAGATGAACATGTTGCCGAAGGGATCGTAGACCTGCTGCCAGACCATGGCTTGTCTCCTCCAGGAGCTCGGATACGTTGTGAATGCATTGCGAGCCCTGGAGGGCCCGACACCGGCCGGCATGAGAGGACGCTAGGCGCGTCCCGATGTTTTGGCCGGCGCGGATGGTCGTGGCCTGGTCAACCGCTGACAAACGAAAGTTTTTAAGGGGGGCGGCAAATTGTTTTCATCGGGGGTAAACCCTGGCATCGCCCCTCGTGCCTTTGGCAGTCCCCTCGATCTGCCCGAAGGCGATGCCCGCCCCGCGGCCGGGGTGCCGGCGCAGGAGGGTATCCCGCGCAACGGGCATGTGTTGCAGTGCCCCGGCACGCTACGGGGCCGCGGTGTCGGCGGGTTCGGACCTCAATGCCCGCCCAGCCAGACGAACTTGAACAGGAACACCCCGGCGATCAGCCAGCTCATGAAGTGCACCTGCTTCGCCTGCCCCGTGAACAGCTTCAGCGCCGCGTAGGTGATGAAGCCGAAGGCCAGGCCGTTGGCGATGGAGTAGGTGAAGGGCATGGCCAGCGCCGTGACGGCCGCCGGGATGATCTCGGTGCTGTCGTCCCAGTCCAGCTCGGTGAGCTCGCGCAGCATCAGGCAGGCGACGTAGAACAGCGCCGGCGCCGTGGCGTAGGCCGGCACCGCGCCGGCCAGCGGCGCGATGAACAGGCAGGCCAGGAACAGCGCCGCCACCGTCACCGCCGTCAGCCCCGTGCGGCCGCCGGCCTGCACGCCGGTGGCGCTCTCGACGTAGGCCGTGGTGCTGGAAGTGCCCAGCAGCGAGCCCGCGAAGATCGCGCCGCTGTCGGCCAGCAGCGCCTTGTTCATGCGCTCCATCTTTCCCGCCTGCAGCAGCCCGGCGCGGCGCGCCACGCCCATGAGCGTGCCGGTGGCGTCGAACAGCTCGACCAGGAAGAACACCAGCACCACGTTGAGCACGCCCGCGGCCAGCGCGCCGGAGATGTCCAGTTGCAGGAAGGTCGGCGCGATCGAGGGCGGCGCGGAGAACACGCCCTTGAACTGGTTGCCGCCTACAACGAAGGACAGCAGCGTCACGGCCACGATGCCGATCAGGATCGCGCCGCGCACCTTGAAGCGGTCCAGCACCACGATCACCAGGAAGCCCAGCACCGCCAGCAGCACCGGCGTCTTGTGCACGTCGCCCAGCGTCACGAAGGTCGCCGGCGAGGCGGCCACGATGCCCGCGCTCTTGAGCGCGATCAGCGCCAGGAACATGCCGATGCCCACCGTGATGGCGATGCGAAGCGTGTGCGGTATGCCGCGGATGATCAGCTCGCGCAGCCGCAGCAGCGTCACCGCCAGGAACAGGCAGCCGGAGATGAACACCGCGCCCAGCGCGACGCGCCAGTCGTAGCCCATGCCCTGCACCACCACGTAGGCGAAGTAGGCGTTGAGCCCCATGCCTGGCGCCAGCGCGATGGGGTAGTTGGCGAACAGGCCCATCACCAGCGTGCCCAGCGCCGCGATCAGGCAGGTGGCGACGAACACCGCCTCGCGCGGCATGCCGGCGTCGCCCAGGATGGCCGGGTTGACGAAGACGATGTAGGCCATCGTCAGGAAAGTGGTGAGCCCGGCAACGAGCTCGGTGCGCACGCTGGTGCCGTGCTCGCGCAGGCGGAACAGCCGTTCCACCAGCGAGCGGTTCACGCCGACGGCGCTCATGTCGGGCTCGGTGTTGCCGGGTGCGGATGCAACGGGCGCGGCAAGGCGCCCACCGGGCAAGGTGGAATCGGGCAAGGCCATGGGGTGTCTCCTTTGGTGGATGAAAGAGCGCTCTGCGGCGCTTGATTGCTGGGGTGATTCATGCCATGCGCGGCACGTGCGCCGGTCTTCAGCCGCGCGCCCAGCGCTCGGTGCCCGCCACCCAGGCCGACACCAGGTTGCGTTCGTCGCCCAGCGTCATCCAGGCGAACACGCGCTCGTGCAGGTTGCGCGCCAGGCGGTCGCGGTGCTGCGCCAGCGGGCCGTGGGCCCAGTCCCACACCGTGATGTCCGCGGTGGCGCCCTGCTCCAGCGAGCCGATCTCCGAATCCAGCCGCAGCGCGCGCGCCGCGCCCAGCGTGGCGGCGTACAGCGCCTTCCAGGCCGTGAGCTTCACGCCCTGCAGCGCCTGCACCTTGTAGGCCTCGGCCAGGGTGCGCACCATCGACAGCGTCGTGCCCGCGCCCACGTCGGTGGCCAGCGACACGGCCACGCCCGCGTCCTGCAGCTTGGCCCAGTCCAGCAGCCCGCTGCCCAGGAAGAGATTGGAGGTCGGACAGTGCGCGACGTGCGCGCCGGTGTCGGCCAGCAGGCGCCGGTCCGCGTCGTCCAGCCAGATGCCGTGCGCCAGCACCGAGCGCTCGTTGAGCAGGCCGTGCCCGGCATACACGTCCAGGTAGCTGCGTGCCTCGGGGAAGATCTCCGCCACCCAGCGCACCTCGTCCATGTTCTCGGCCACGTGCGTGTGCATGTAGGTGCCGGGATAGCGCGCCAGCAGCTTGCCGGCCATGTCCAGCTGCGCGGGCGTGCTGGTGGGCGCGAAGCGCGGCGTGAGCGCGTAGGCCGCCCGGCCCTTGCCGTGCCAGCGCTCGATCAGCTCGATGCAGTCGGCCTCGGCGCCTTCCACGTCGTCGCTGAGGTAATCGGGCACGAAGCGGTTCATCAGCACCTTGCCGGTGACCAGCCGCATGCCGTGTCCCGCGGCGGCCTCGAACAGCGCATCGACCGAGACCTTGTGCACGGTCGGAAACACCACCGCCGACGTGGTGCCGTGCGCCAGCAGCAGGCCCAGGAAGCGGTTGGCGCCCTCGCGCGCGGCGGCGGCCTCCTCGAAGCGGCGTTCGGCCGGGAACACGTAGCGCTCCAGCCAGGGCAGCAGCGCCTCGCCGTGGCTGGCGATCACGTCGAGCTGCGGGCAGTGCACGTGCGTGTCGATGAAGCCCGGCAGCAGCAGCCGGCCGGAGAAGTCGCGCTGGTCCCAGTCCTCGCCCGGCTGCTCGTGGGTGCGGCCCGCGATGCGGCCGTCCTCGATGAGCAGCCAGCAGTCGGGATCGAAGCGCACGGCGGGCGCGTCCACGGTGCTCAGGCCGGGGTCGCCGGTGAAGTCGAGCAAATCGGCGCGCAGGGCGAGGCGGCGGGTCATGCGGGAGTCTCCTGGGAGCTTGGGTCGTCTTGGGCGGGCGCGCGGCGCCGCGGGGATTCGGCCTCGGCGACGAGGTTGCGCACCACGTCGCGCACCTGCTCGCGCAGCCAGCGCGCCGCGGGCGAGGCATGGGTGGCGTCGTGCCAGAGCTGGTAGTAGCTCAGCGGCGGGAAGGCCACCGGGCACTTCACGGCACGCACCGGCAAGCGCTGTGCGTAGCGGCTGCAGAACAGCCGCCCGGTGGTGAGCACCAGGTGCGAGCGAGCCACCATCAGCGGCGCCAGGCCGAAGTACGGGCTGCGCACGGCAATGCGGCGCGACAGGCCCTGTTGGGCCAGGAATTCGTCGATCACGCCCTGCGCGCCCGGGTGCAGCGGCGTGGGCGCCAGGTGCTCCGCGGCCAGGTAGCGCTCGGCCGTCCAGGTGCGCGGGTTGCGCACCGCCGGGTGGTCCTGCGCCACTAGGCACACCACCTCGTCGCTGAACAGGCGCGCCAGGTGCAGCTCGCCCGGGGGCTGCAGCCAGTTGCCGATCACCAGCTCCACCTCGCCGCGCGCCAGGGCGCGGCGGTAGTCGTAGTCGGCGGACAGGGCGTGGATCTCCAGCTCGATGCCGGGCGCCACCGTCTTGAGCCGCTCCACCAGCCCGGGCAGGAACAGCGGGTCCAGGTAGTCGCTCGCGGCGATGCGGAAGGCCTGCTTCGCCGTGGCCGGCTCGAAGGCGCGGGCGCTGCCGCCGCCGAAGATCGTGGCCGCGTGGCGCAGCAGCTCGCCGGCGGGCTCCAGCAGCTCCAGCGCCAGCGGCGTGGGCGCCATGCCGCTGCCCGCGCGCACCAGCAGCGGATCGCCCACCAGATGGCGCAGCCGCCGCAGCTGGGCGCTGACGGCGGGTTGCGTGCTGCCCAGCTTGAGGGCGGCGCGCGAGACGCTGCGTTCGCTGATCACGGTGTGGAGGACCTTCACGAGTTGGAGCTCGATCTTGTCCAAAGCGGAGGGCTGCGCCATACGTCCACCGGCATAGTGAGGATGCGAGCCATCGTATACACCGCGGTTCACGAGCGTGTACCTTTGCCGGCATGAACACGCCCCGCCCCATCCGCTTTTTCCACCGCGGCCGCATCGTCTCGGTGCTGTCCGCCCCGACGCGCAGCGTGCTGCAGTGGCTGCGCGAAGACGAAGGCTGCACCGGCACCAAGGAAGGCTGCAACGAAGGCGACTGCGGCGCCTGCACCGTCGTCGTGGCCGAGCTGGCCGATGGCCCCGGCCCGGACGTGGTGCAGGGCCTGCGGCTGCGCAGCGTCAACGCCTGCATCCGCTTCCTGCCCACGCTGGACGGCAAGGCCCTGCTGACGGTGGAGGATCTCAAGCCCATCGCCGGCGGCCAGCTTCACCCGGTGCAGCAGGCGCTGGTGGACTGCCACGGCTCGCAATGCGGCTTCTGCACCCCCGGCTTCGCCATGTCGCTCACGGCCTGCTACGAGCGCCATTGCGAATCCGGCACACGGCCCACGCGCCAGGAGCTGGCCGACGAGCTCGCCGGCAACCTGTGCCGCTGCACCGGCTACCGGCCCATCCTCGACGCCGGCCAGAAGATGTTTGACTACTCAACCGCCCGCCTGGACGCCGCGCCCATCGTGCAGGCGCTCCAGAGCCTGCGGGAAGAGCCCGCGCTGTCCCTGCCCGGCTTCGAGGCGCCGCGCACGCTGGACGAGCTGGCCGCGCTGCGCGAGGCCCAGCCGCAGGCCACGCTGCTGGCCGGCGCCACGGACATCGGCCTCTGGAACAACAAGTTATTTAGGCCGCTGCCGCAGCTGCTGTACGTGGGCGAGGTGCAGGAGCTGCAGCGCATCGAGGAAGACGGCGAGGTGCTGCGCATCGGCGCCGGTGCCTCGCTGGAGGACGCCTGGAGCGCGCTGGCGCGGCGCGTGCCGGAGCTGCGCGAGGTGTGGCTGCGCTTCGCCTCGCCGCCGGTGCGCCATGCCGGCACGCTGGGCGGCAACGTCGCCAACGGCTCGCCCATCGGCGACGGCGCGCCGGTGCTGATGGCGCTGGGCGCCACGCTGGTGCTGCGCCGCGGCGCCCGCGTGCGCCGGCTGCCGCTGCAGGATTTCTACGTGGACTACATGAAGAACCGCCTGGAGCCGGGCGAGTTCCTGCAGGCCCTCGAGGTGCCGCCCCTGGCGCCCGAGGCCACGGTGCGGGTGTGGAAGATCTCCAAGCGCTACGACAGCGACATCTCGGCCGTCTGCGGCGCCTTCCTGCTGGCGCTGGACGGCAACCGCGTCAAGGAGGCGCGATTCGTCTTCGGCGGCATGGCCGCCACCGTCAAGCGCGCCGCGCAGGCCGAGGCCGCCGTGACGGGCCAACCCTGGACCACGGCCACCGTCAACGCCGCCATGGCGGCGCTGTCGAAGGACTTCACGCCCCTCACCGACCAGCGCGCCAGCGCCGATTACCGGCTGCGCGTGGCGCGCAACCTGCTGCTCAAACTCTGGCTGCAGACGCGCGTGGACGCGCCGCCCCTGGCCGTGGAGGCCGGCAGCGTGTGGCAGGCGGCCTGACGCAGGAGGACATCACCATGAACCGAGCCGTCGAAAGCTTCCTGAACACCGATCCCGCCGCCCGGGCGCACAGCGGCGCCCGCGTGGGCGTGCCGCGCCCGCACGAGTCCGCGCACCTGCACGTGGCCGGCGCCGCGCCCTACGTGGACGACATCCCCGAGGTCGCCGGCACGCTGCACGCCGCGCTGGGCCTCTCGCCCGTGGCGCACGGCAAGCTGCGCGGCATCGACCTGGACAAGTTGCGCGCACAACCCGGCGTGGTGGCGGTGCTCACCGCAGCGGACATCCCGGGCAGCAACGACTGCGGGGCCATCGTGCACGACGAGCCGATCCTGGCCGTGGGCGAGGTGCAGTTCCTGGGGCAGCCGGTGTTCGCCGTCATCGCCACCGAGCGCGAGCTGGCGCGCCGCGCCGCGGCGCTGGCCAAGCAGGTGCTGGACATCGAGCCGCTGCCGCCCGTGCTCAGCGCGCGCGAGGCGCATGCGAAGGGCCAGTACGTGGTGCCGCCCGCGCACCTGGTGCGCGGCGACGCGCGCGCCGCCATCGCCGCCGCGCCGCACCGCCTGCAGGACCGTTTCGTCCTCGGCGGCCAGGAGCAGTTCTACCTGGAGGGGCAGATCAGCTACGCCGTGCCGCAGGAGGACGGTTGCCTGAAGGTGCACTGCTCCACCCAGCACCCCAGCGAGATGCAGCACGTGGTGGCGCACATGCTGGGCAAGCAGAAGCACCACGTGCAGGTCGAGTGCCGGCGCATGGGCGGCGGCTTCGGCGGCAAGGAGTCGCAATCGGCCATCTTCGCCAGCATCGCCAGCCTGGCGGCGTTCAAGCTCGGCCGGCCCGTGAAGCTGCGCCCGGACCGCGACGACGACTTCATGATCACCGGCCGGCGCCACGCCTTTGAATTCGACGTGGACGTGGGCTTCGACGACGAGGGCCGGCTGCTGGGCGTGGAAGTGGAGATGCTGACCAACGCCGGCTGGAGCGCGGACCTCTCCGCCGCCGTGATGGGCCGGGCGCTGTGCCACTTCGACAACGCCTACTGGCTGCCCGACGTGGCCATGCACGGCTACTGCGCGCGCACCAACACGCAGAGCAACACGGCCTTCCGCGGCTTCGGCGGCCCGCAGGGCGCCTTCGCCATCGAGCACGTCATCGACACCGTCGCGCGCCGCCTGGGCCGCGACCCGCTGGAGGTGCGCCGCGCCAACTTCTACGGCGTGGGCGAGCGCGACGTGACGCCCTACGAGCAGAAGGTCGAAGGCAACGTGATCGAGCCGCTGGTGGCGGACCTGGAAGCCTCGTCGGGCTACCAGGCGCGCCGGGCCGAGATCGCGGCCTGGAACGCCAGCAGCCCGGTGCTCAAGCGCGGCATCGCGCTCACGCCGGTGAAGTTCGGCATCAGCTTCAACGTGCAGCACCTGAACCAGGCCGGCGCGCTGGTGCACCTCTACACCGACGGCTCCGCGCTGGTGAACCACGGCGGCACGGAGATGGGCCAGGGGCTCAACACCAAGGTGGCGCAGGTGGTGGCGCACGAGCTGGGCCTGAGTTTTGATCGCATCCGCGTCACGGCCACCGACACCTTCAAGGTGGTGAACACCTCGGCCACGGCCGCGTCCACCGGCAGCGACCTCAACGGCAAGGCGGCGCAGGACGCGGCGCGGCAGATCCGCGAGCGCCTGGCGGCCTTCGCGGCGCAGAAGCACGGCGGCGCCCCGGAGGGCGTGCGCTTCGTCCACGACAACGTGGAGGTCAACGGCCGGCGCCTGCCCATCGAGGAACTGCTGGTGGAGGCGTACCTGGCGCGCGTGCAGCTCTGGAGCGACGGCTTCTACGCCACGCCGGGCCTGCACTGGGACTCGCAGCGGATGAAGGGCCGGCCCTTCTACTACTTCGCCTACGGCGCGGCGGTGTCGGAGGTGGTGGTGGACACGCTCACCGGCGAGACGAAGCTGCTGCGCGGGGACCTGCTGCACGACGTGGGCAAGTCGCTGAACCCGGCCCTGGACCTGGGCCAGGTGGAGGGCGCCTACATCCAGGGCATGGGCTGGCTGACGATGGAGGAGCTGGTCTGGCACCCCAAGACCGGCGCCCTGCTCACCCACGCGCCCAGCACCTACAAGATCCCCACGGCCAACGACGCGCCGGCGGTGTTCAACGCGCGGCTGTTCGACAACACCAACGTGGCCGACAGCATCCACCGCAGCAAGGCGGTGGGCGAGCCGCCGCTGCTGCTGGGCTTCAGCGTGTGGCACGCGATCCGCGACGCGGTGTCCTCCATCGGCGGCCACCGCTTCGACCCGCCGCTGCGCGCCCCGGCCACGGCGGAAGCCGTGCTGGACGCGGTGGAAGCCGTGCAGGCCGCGGCGGCGCAGGCGTCCGCCCCGGCCGAGGATGCCGCTGAAACCGTGGAGGCGAAGTGAGCACCGCCGCGCTGCAGGCCACGGCGCGCGAGTGGCTCGCGCGCGGCGAGCGCGCGATCGAGGTGCGCGTGGCGCAGGCGCGCGGCTCCGCGCCGCGCGAGGCGGGCACGCGCATGCTGGTGAGCGCGCGCGAGGCGGCCGGCACCGTGGGCGGCGGGCACCTGGAGCTGCAGGCCATCGAGCTGGCGCGCGGCATGCTCGCGGCTGGCGAGACACAACCAAGGGAAAAGCACTACCCACTGGGCCCGGCGCTGGGCCAGTGCTGCGGCGGCGCGGTGACGCTGGCCTTCGAGCCGCTGACGCCCGCCGTGCTGGCGAACTGGCCGGCGCCGCAGCCGCGTTTCACCTTGCAGCTCTACGGGGCCGGCCACGTGGGGCGAGCGATCGTCAAGCTGCTCTCGGGCATCGACTGCAAGGTGCAGTGGATCGACGAGCGCGAGGACGAATTCCCCGCCGGCCCGCTGCCGCCGCACGTCGAGAAGGTGTGCGTGGACGCGGTGGAAGGCGAGGTGGACGTGGCCGAGCCCGGCGCCTTCTACCTGGTGCTCACGCACAACCACGACCTGGACCTGCGCATCACCGAGGCGGTGCTGCGGCGCGGGGATTTCGGTTTCCTGGGGCTGATCGGGTCGCAGACGAAGAAAGCGCGGTTTCTCCACCGCTTCGAAGCGCGGGGGATTTCGCCGGAAACCCTTTCCCGGATGACTTGTCCGATCGGGATTCCGGGGATCGAGGGGAAGGAGCCGGAGGTGATTGCGGTGTCGGTGGTGGCGCAGTTGCTGCAGGTGGGGTCGGCACGGGCCTGAGCCATGCCCGAACGCGATCTGGACATCCTGCTGCGCCACATGGCGCCGCACCTGCACCCGCAGACCTACGTCTACTGCTGCGTGGCCGACGGGCACGTGCCGCCCGGCCTGGAGCCCATCTGCACCTTCCGCGAGGACGAGGGCCTGACGCTCATCGTCGAGAAGGAGCATGCCGAGCACGCCGGCTTGCCCTCCACCTTCGAGTCGCGCCGCATCACGCTGACGGTGAATTCGGCGCTGGAGGCCGTGGGCTTCCTGGCCGCCGTCTCGGCCCGGCTGGGGCGGCCGGCATCTCCTGCAACGCCGTGGCCGGCTACCACCATGACCACCTGTTCGTGCCTGCGGCACGCGCCGAGGAGGCGCTGGCGGTGCTGGCCGCGCCGGCTGCCAGCTCTTGAGCTCGACCGGGAGTCAACCCGCCCAATCCACCCCCTGCCCCGCCTTCCAAGCCAAAAACTCCCCCGGCCGCAATCCATACCGCGCCAGCACCCCTTCGTGCAGCCGCCGCAGCTCCTCCACGATCAGCGCCCGCACCGCGTCGCGCTCGCCTTCCGGCACCGCCACCGCCACGCGCGTCGAGATCAGCGACAGCGCATCCGCCTCCGGCTGCGTCACCACCTCCCGCACCGTGCGCTTGATCAGCTCGCGCCACGCCAGCCGCAGCGGATCGGGCTGCGCCAGGTCCTGCCGGATCGCCAGGTATTCCTGCGTGGAGCGCTCGTAGGCCCAGACGTAGAGATCGCGCAGCAGTTCCACCCGGCCCATCTCGTACACGCCCAGGACAGCGCGGCTGTAGGCCTGCTCCGGCACGCCCAGGAAGGTCAGCGGGCACAGGTTGGCCCGGAACAGCGGCAGGTTGGCCGCCAGCCGTGACGTGCGCTTGTTCAGGTCGGCGAAGGCCTGCAGGTAGGGCAGCTGCACCATGGCGAAGAAGGACTGCTCGAACGGGTCGGCGATGCGCTGCGCCTTGTCCAGCAGCAGGTCCAGCGCCTCCTCGATCTGCTGCGGCACCGACAGCGGCCGGTACACGCTCTGGCTGATGTCCACCGCATGCCGGCGGATGCGGCCCTCGTCGGCCGGGTTGGGCAGCAGGTTCTCCGACAGCGCGCTGTGCAGGTTCATCAGCGTGTAGCGGTTGAAGCCCGCGCTGCCAATGTCCTCTACCAGCAGCTCGATGGCGCTCTTGTGGTTGAGGATCATCTGCGTCTCGATCGCGGCCTTGCCCTGCGCCACGCGGCCGTGCTCGATCAGCTCCCGCGTGTCCAGCCGGGAGTAGGTGTTGCCCTCCAGGTGGCTGGAAGCCCAGGACAGGTCGATCAGCAGCCGGCCCAGGATCGCGCGGCTGTAGGTGCCGGCCGGCGCCTCGGCCTGCGCGGTGCGGCCCATCGCGTGCAACTGCCGCCGCAACGGTTCCGGCAGGTAGAAGCTGCGGTTGGGCTCGTAGTCCTCCAGGAACTCGCGCTGCCAGCCCACGGGCTTGCGCCGCTCCAGCGGCAACTCGACGTAGGCCAGGATGTCGCGGCTGTCGGGCGAAACCGGGATGCCCTGGGGGAAGACGTCCGAAGCCGCCGGCGGCGTCGGCGCCTCGGCCCCGAAATAGCGGCGCCCGCGGGCTTGGCCTTCGGCCCGGATGCGGCCCGCCTCCAGCAGTTGCCTGATCCAGCGCTGCGCCGTGCGCTGCGCCACGCCCGGATGCCGGGCCAGCAGCTCGGCCAGCGTCAGCCCTTTGGGAGCGGACTGGATGGACTTCAGCAGCGCGGCGGCCGGGCCGCCATCCGGCATGGTTTCAGGAGGCATGGCGCGATTCTGGCGCCATTGCTGGCGCGATTACCCCGAATCGCGCCATCCAAGTGGCGCCGTTCTGGCGCGATTTGCGTAAACCGCGCCACTGCCGCGCGTTGGGCGATCAGTCGCCCACGATGTGGCGTTCCTTGATGATGGCCGCGAAGCGCTTGGAATCCTCCGCCGCCGTGGCGCCGAACTGCGCCGGCGTCATGGGCGCGGGAATGCCGCCGAGCTGCGCGATGCGCTCCTTGAAGGCCGGGGTGGCGATGATCTTGTTCACCTCGGTGTTGAGCCGGTTCACCACCTCCGCCGGCGTGCCCGCGGGGGCGTAGATCCCGAAGTAGCTGTCGGCGTTGAAGCCCTTGAGACCGGCCTCGTCCAGCGTGGGCACGTCCGGGAACAGCGGCGAGCGCTTGGGGCTGCCCACCGCCAGCACCCGCACCTTGCCGGCCTTGACGTGCGGAATCGCCACGCCCGGGTCGAACAGGAAGTCCACCTGCCCGCCCAGCAGGTCCGTGAGCGCCGGGGCCGCGCCGCGGTAGGGCACATGGGTGGCATCGACGCCGGCCTGGCTCTTCATCATCTCGGTGGCCAGGTGCGGCGAGCTGCCGTTGCCCGGCGTGCCGTAGCTGCGCTTGCCCGGGTTGGCCTTGAGGTCGGCGATAAAACCCTTGAAGTCCTTGATCGGGCTGTCCTGGCGCACCACCAGGAACACCAGCACCCGCGCCGCGGCGGCCACGGGCGTGAGGTCCTTGGCCGGGTCGAAGCTCATCTTCGGGTAGATGTGCGGGTTCACCGACACCATGCCGCCGGAGCTCATGAGGATGGTGTAGCCGTCGGGCGGGCTCTTGGCGACGGCGTCGCCGCCCAGGTTGCCGCCGGAGCCGCCGCGGTTCTCCACCACCACCGGCTGGCCCAGCGCCTCCTGCAGCGGCTGCGCGATGGCGCGCCCGATCTGGTCCGCCGCGCCGCCGGGCGGGAAGTTCACGACCATCTTCACGGGCTTGGTCGGCCACTGCGGGCCTTGGGCCCAGGCGGCGGTGGTGAGGGCGCAGGCGGCGGCGAGGGCCAGGGCGCGGAGGCGCTTGGTCATGGGTGTCTCCTTGGAGTTGTCGAAGGCCCAGGCCCGATGGGACCCAGACCCTGCTTGTCGTTCAGAACGGGTAGTGCCTCGCCCCCGTCTGCACCGTGATCCAGCGCAGCTCGGTGAACTCGTCGATGCCGGCCTTGCCGCCGAAGCGGCCCCAGCCGCTGCCCTTGACGCCGCCGAAGGGCATCTGCGCCTCGTCGTGCACCGTGGGGCCGTTGACGTGGCAGATGCCGCTCTCGATGCGCTGCGCCACCTGCATCGCCCGCGCGATGTCGCGGCCGAACACCGCCGCCGACAGGCCGTAATCGTTGTCGTTGGCACAGGCCACCGCCGCCTCCACGCCCTTCACGCGCACGATGGCCTTCACCGGCGCGAAGCTTTCCTCGTGGTAGAGGCGCATCTCCGGCGTCACGTGGTCCAGCAGCGTCGCAGGCATCAGCGTGCTGTCGGCCTTGCCGCCGCACACCAGCGTCGCGCCCTTGGACACGGCGTCGTCGATCAGCTCGTTGCAGCGGTGCACGGTTGCCATGTCCACCACCGAGCCCAGCACCACCGGGCCCTGGCGCGGATCGCCCAGCGGCAGCGCCTGCGCGCGCGCCGCGAGCTTGGCGACGAACTCGTCGGCCACCGCCTCGTCCACGATCAGCCGCTCGGTGGACATGCAGATCTGCCCCGAGTTGGCGAAGGCGCCGAAGGTGGCCGCGGCCACTGCGGCATCGACGTCCGCGTCGTCCAGCACCACCAGCGGCGCCTTGCCGCCCAGCTCCAGCACGCTGCGCTTGAGGTACTTGGCGCAGGTGGCGGCGATCAGCTTGCCCACGCGCGTGGAACCGGTGAAGTTCACGCGCCGCACCGCCGGGTGCGCCACCATCGCCTCCACGATCTCGCCCGCGTCCTTGGGCGCGTTGGTGATGAAGTTCACCACCCCGCGCGGAAAGCCCGCCGCCTGGCAGGCCCGCACGATCAGCCCGTGCGTGGCCGGGCAGATCTCGCTGCCCTTGAGCACCACCGAGTTGCCGCAGGCCAGCGCCACCGCGATGGCGCGCACCGACAGGATCACCGGCGCGTTCCACGGCGCGATCGCCAGCACCACGCCCGCGCTCTGGCGCACCGCCATCGCCACGCTGCCGGGCACGTTGGACGGAATCACCTCGCCGCCGATCTGCGTGGTGATGGCCGCGGCCTCGCGCAGCATGTCCGCCGCCAGGTGCACGTTGAAGCCGGCCCAGATGGCCGACGAGCCCGTCTCCGCGGCCATGGCCTGCGCGAAGGCTTCGCCCTGGGCCTCCAGCGCGTCGGCCGCCTTGGCCAGCAGTGCGCGGCGCTCGCCAGGGCCGGTCTGTGACCAGCTCTTGAAAGCCTCGGCCGCGGCGTCCACCGCCGCCACCGCGTCCGCCACCGTGGCGGCCGGCGCCACCGTGGCAACGCCGCCGTCCAGCGGGTTGCGGCGCTCGAACGTGGCGCCGTTGCCCGCCTGGCAGGCCTCGCCGTTGATCAGCATGTCGATGCGGTTCATGTCTTGTCTCCTCTTACGCATATCTCGTCACACCCGCGCAGGCGGGTGTCCACGAACGCCGGGCTGCATCCCGGTCGGCGTGGATGCCCGCCTGCGCGGGCATGACGAACAAGTATTCCGGCTTCGATGAGCGGCCGAGTCAGGCCACTTCCACTTCCACCAGCACCGGCTTGTCGGAGCAAAGGGCGGACGCGAGCGCGTCGCGCAGCTGCGCCGCCGTCTCCACGCGCACGCCGTCCACGCCTTGGGCGCGAGCCAGGCCGGCGAAGTCCAGGTCCGGCAAATCGGTGCCCTCCAGCCGGTCGCCCGGCTTGAAGCCGAACACGCCGGCGAACTCCTGCAGCGCGGCGTAGCGGCGGTTCTTCAGGATCACGAAGGTGACGGGCAGCTTCATCTGCGCCGCGCTCCACAGCGCCTGGATCGAGTACATCGCCGAGCCGTCGCCGATGAGGCCGATCACGCGTTGCCGCGCGCTCTTGGCCATCGCCACGCCCACCGCCGCCGGCATGGAGTGGCCCAGGCCGCCGCTGCACATGGTGTAGAAGGTCTCGCTCTCGTAGATCGGCAGGTACTCGTGCATCACGGGGCGCGCGCTGGGCGCCTCCTCCACCACGATGGAGTCGCGCGGGCGCAGCTCGTCCAGGGTCTGCAGCACGTAGGCCACCGACAGCCGCTCGCCCGGCACCGGTGGCTCCGCGCGCGGCCGGGCCGCTCGCGCCGGCGGCAGCGCCCGCTCGC
>Ga0065721_10005377_pt1 | contig 14121 bp, 11 predicted proteins | sample Mesricmetagenome_FD_59108 | JGI IMG/M metagenome (GOLD analysis project Ga0065721, IMG submission 59108) | Mesophilic microbial community from rice straw/compost enrichment Sample: eDNA_1 v2 (version 2) | ecosystem: Engineered > Solid waste > Grass > Composting > Bioreactor | place: USA: Davis... | reverse complement strand
TTCCAGCCGAATTCGCGCGAGGCGGCGGCCATGACCGCGAAGCCCTGTGCGTAAGCCGCGACCTTGCCGGCGAGCAGCGCCTTTTCGAGATCGGCGACGAAGGCTGACCGGTCGCCGGCAAAAGCCGCGGCCTCCGGCAGGCCGAGGATGCGCTCGGCGGCCTTGCGTTCATCGACCATGGCCGAGAGCGAGCGCGCCGCCACCGCCGCCTCGATCGCCGTCGCGGGCACGCCCATCATCTGGCTCTCGATCACCGACCAGCGACCGGTGCCCTTCTGTCCGGCGGCGTCGAGGATGACGTCGACGACCGGCCGTCCCGTCTTCGGATCGGACGCCTTCAGCACCTGCGCGGTGATGTCGATCAGGAAGGAATCGAGCGGCCCGCTCGCCCAGCCGGCGAAGATGTCGCCCATGGCGGCGGCATCGAGGCGCAGCCGGTCGCGCATGATGCCGTAAATCTCGGCGATCATCTGCATGTCGGCATATTCGATGCCGTTGTGGATGGTCTTGACGAAATGGCCGGCGCCGTTCTCGCCGAGCCAGGCGGCGCAGGGCTCGTCCCTGAACTTGGCCGAGATCGCGGTCAGGACCGGCTCGACGCGCTTCCACGAGGCCTCGGCGCCGCCGACCATGATCGACGGCCCGTGGCGCGCGCCCTCCTCGCCGCCCGACACGCCCATGCCGATGAAGGTGAGACCCGAGCCGTCAAGCTCGTCGAACCGACGCATCGTGTCGCGGAAATTGGCGTTGCCCGCATCGATGACGATGTCGCCCGCGGCCATCAGTTGGCGCAACGCCTCGATCTGCTCATCGACCGGCGCCCCGGCCTTGACCATGATGATGACCGGCCGCGGCGGCCGGATCGCGGCGACGAAGTCCTCGAGCGTCTCGCAGGGCACGATCCGGTCGGCGAGTGCGCCGGCGGAGGCTGCGAAGTCGCGCGTGCGCGCGGTGGTGCGGTTGAAGACGGCGACCCGGTAGCCCTTCTCCGCGATGTTGAGGGCGAGGTTGGCGCCCATGACGGCGAGCCCGATCACGCCGATTTCCGCCGGTGGCATGGTCATCTCCGCTTGTCGAATGAACGAAGCGGTGTTGTCGCATCCCCGGCGGACGGTGGCAACCCGCCCCGGCCTACTCGGCCGGCCGGTCGTCGCCGTCGTCGAGAATGCGCCAGGAGGCGCCGTCGAGATCGTCGTACTGGCCGCTCTTCATCGACCAGAGGAAGGCGCCGAGCCCGAGCCCGCCGAGGAAAAGCGCCACCGGGATGAGGATCAGGAGATTGGTCATGCCGGCACCGGCCGCTCGTAGCCCGCGGCACCTTCCGGCCGCGCCGCCGTCTCCACCCGCGCCGGGCGGAAGCCGCGCCTCAGCCGCAACGAGTTCAGGACGACGATGACGGAGGAGGAGGACATGGCGACCGCCGCCACCAGCGGCGAGGCATAGCCGAGGATCGCCACCGGAACGGCGATGGCGTTGTAGGCGATGGCGAGCGCAAAGTTCTGGCGGATCAGCTTGCCGGCGCGCCGCGAGATGGCGAGCGCGGTCGGCACCGCGGCGAGGTCGTCATGCAGGAAGACGAAGTCGGCGGCCTGCCGCCCGACATCGGCGGCGCTGGCGGGCGCCATCGAGACGTGGGCTGCGGCGAGCGCCGGTGCGTCGTTGAGCCCGTCGCCGACCATCAGCGTGCGCCGCCCCTCCTGGCGCAGCGACTCCAGCCGGGCGACCTTGTCGGCCGGCCGCGCGCCGGCCATGAAGGTGGCGATGCCGAGCCGGCGGGCGAGCGCCGCCACGGCCGGCTCGCGGTCGCCGGAGACGATCTCGGCGGAAAGACCCGCTTCGGCGAGCTCGGCCACGGCGCGGGGTGCGCCCGGCCGGATGTCGTCGGCAAAGCGGAAGGTCGCGAGGAGCCTGCCGTCGCGCGACAGCACGACCTCGCTGCCCTCGGCGTCGGAGGCGCCAGCCTCACCGCCCGGGAGCGCGAAGGAGGCGCGGCCCAGGCGGTAGGTCCCGCCCGGGGCGGCGCGCGCGAGCACGCCCTCGCCGGCAATCTCCTCGACCTCGAAGCGGCCACCGCCGGCATCAGGCACAGAGGCGGCGAGCGCCCGGCTCAGGGGATGGCGCGAATGCCGCGCGATCGCCGCGGCGAGCGCAAGGTCTTCGGCGGCGACCTCGTCGGCATTGACGAGCATCGGCCGGCCGCGGGTCAGCGTGCCGGTCTTGTCGAAAACGACGTGGTTCGCCTCGGCAAGCCGCTCCATGGCCGAGCCGTCCTTGACCATGATGCCGTGTTCGAACAGGCGGCCGGCTGCGACCACCTGCACCACGGGCACAGCGAGACCAAGCGCGCAGGGGCAGGTGATGATGAGGACGGCGACGGCGGTGAGCGTGGCGAAGCGCCAGTCGCCGGTGGTCACGACCCAGCCGATCAGGGTCACGAGCGCGGTCAGATGCACGACGGGCGCATAGATGGCCGAGGCGCGGTCGGCGAGGCGGCGGTAGCCGGCGCGCCCGCTCTCGGCAGCCTCCATCATCGCCACCATCTCGGAGAGGAAGGAATCCTTCGCCGCCCTGGTCGCCTCGACGACGAGGCTGCCGGTGAGGTTGAGCGTGCCGGCCGGAACCAGCGTGCCCTTCTCGACGCGCACCGGCCGGCTTTCGCCGGTCACCAGCGCGAAATCCATGTCGCCCTGCCCTTCGAGCACGATGCCGTCGACGGGCGAACGGTCGCCCGCGGCGAGCGCGACGCGCATGCCCGGACCGATCTCGGCGAGCGCGCGGTATTCGCGCCGCCCCTCCGCATCGATCACGAAGGCACCGCGCGGGGCGAGCCGGGCGAGGTTCCTGACGGCGGACCGTGCCCGCTCGCGCATCATGTGGTCGAGCGTGCGGCCGGCGAGCAGGAAGAAGAGCAGCGTCACCGAGGCGTCGAAATAGGCGTGCTCGCCGTGCGAGAGCGTCTCGTACATCGAGATCGCATAGGCGAGGATGACGCCGAGCGAGATCGGCACGTCCATGTTGGTGCGGCCGTGGCGCACCGCGTTCCAGGCGGAGCGGAAGAAGACGCGGCCGGAATAGGCGAGCGCGGGCGCGGCGATCAGCGCCGAGATCAGGTGGAAGAGGTCGCGCGTCGCCGCGTCCGCCCCGGACCAGACCGAGACGGAGAGGAGCATGACGTTCATCGCCGCGAAGCCGGCGACGGCGAGCGACTTCAGGAGTTCGCGGAAGACCGGGTCGCCGCCCTCGTCGTCCGGTCCGGGCAGGTGCGCGGGATAGCCAAGCGCGGCGAGCCGGTCGGAGACCGCGGCGAGCGCCCTGCCCTCGGCGCCGTCGGCACGGTAGACGACGGAGGCGCGGCGCGTCGAGAGGTTGACGCGCGCCCGCTCCACGCCGTCGATCTTCGGCAGTTCCCGTTCAAGCAGCGTGATGCAGGCGCCGCAATGGACGGCGGGGACGATCAGGTCGCATTGCCTGAGCCCGCCGCCGAGGTCCCGGCTCGCCATCGCCATCTCGTCGGCGGCTGGACCGGCGGTGCGCAGCGCGTCGAGTTCGGCGGCCGTCTCCGTGCCTGGGGCGCAGCAGCTCATTACCTGAGGCTCCCCTCCGCGGTGACGTGGACGCGATGCGCCTGCTGGTAGATCGTCTGGCCTCCGTCCGTCACCGTGACGTCGGCGATCCACTCGCCGCGCGGCAGCGTCTCGGCGCTGGCGAAGCGGCCGCCGCCCTGCGGGGCGAGCGTCATCGTGCGGTCGCCGGCCGTGCCGACCGGGTGGCGGAACGAGATCATGACCACGTCGGAGGACACCGGCGCGCCGGTGCGGTCGGCGAGGTCTGCATAGAAGCCGGCCTTGTCCGCCGACAGCGCCACCCTGTAGCCGAGCGCGGCGATCGCCCGCGCCTCGGCCGCCCTGGCGTTGAACTGCTGGCTGGCAACGTAGGTGTTCTCGACGACGAGGCCGCTCCACGTCGTGACCGCATAGCGCGCCATGATCAGGTTGACGGTGATGATCGTGCCGAAGAACAGCACCATCACCGCGATCATGTGATGGCCGGTGAAGACCTTCGGCCGCAGGAAGTCGTAGATGGCCTGCATCATTTCGCCTCCGGTGCGTTGAAGTGCGCGTGGTAGACGTCGCGCTCGAAGCTCGACTTGTCCTCGGCGATCATCCGGAACCGCTGCACCGACCCGTCTACATACTCCTTCGGCTGGCGCACGTGAACCTTGATCTCGCGCAGCTTGTCGGGATCGACGGCGACGGCAATCGAGGTGCCTTCGGGGTGGTCGATGCCCTCGGCCTTCATCGTCGCACCCCGCAGGCCCTCGATCGAGAGCACGATCGTGCGCGGCTCGGGGATCATGTTGAGGATCTTGACCGTGAAGCCGTTCTGGATGTCGCCATTCGAGAGCAGCACATATTGCGGGTTACGGTCGTGCAAGACGTTGACGCCGAGGCGGTCGCGCGAGAGGAGCGCCACGAGCAGCGCCACGCCGATCAGCGACCAGATACCCATGTAGAGAAGCGTGCGGGGGCGGAAGATGATGCGCCAGTTGAAATGGCGGACCGCGTCGACAAAGCCGCCGGCCGCGTTGCGCACGCGCGCGGGATCGACCTTGCCCGTCCCGGGATCGGTCGCAAGGCGCATGTTGGCGGAATAGTCGGCGAGCGTCGCATAGGAGATCAGCCCGCGCGGACGGTCGAGCTTGTCCATCACGCTGTCGCAGGCATCGATGCAGAGCGCGCAGGTGATGCATTCGAGCTGCTGGCCGTCGCGGATGTCGATGCCCATCGGGCAGACGGCGACGCAGGCGTTGCAGTCGACGCAGTCGCCGAGCACCACGCCCTCGGCCGCCGCCTTCTTGGCATGGCGGCCGCGCGGTTCGCCGCGCCAGTCGTTGTAGGTGACGGTCAGCGAGTTCTCGTCGAGCATGGCCGCCTGGATGCGCGGCCACGGGCACATGTAGGTGCAGACCTGCTCGCGCATCAGCCCGCCGAACGTGTAGGTCGTGGCGGTGAGGATTGCCACCGTCATGTAGGCAATGGGCGCGGCGTTGCCGGTGACGAAGTCGACCAGCAGCGTCGGGGCGTCGGCGAAGTAGAAGATCCAGGCGCCGCCGGTCGCAACCCCGATCAGGAGCCAGATGGCGTGCTTGACCACGCGCTTGCCGAGCTTCGCCGCGCTCCACGGCGCGGCGTCGAGCTTCATGCGCTGGTTGCGGTCGCCCTCGATCGCACGCTCGACGACGAGGTAGAGGTCGACCCACACGGTCTGCGGACAGGTATAGCCGCACCAGGCGCGCCCGACCGCCGAGGTGACGAGGAACAGGCCGAGACCCGCCATGACGAGCAGGCCCGCGACGAAGAAGAATTCCTGCGGCCATATCTCGATGAAGAAGAAATAGAAGCGGCGGTTGGCGAGATCGACCAGCACCGCCTGGTCCGGCGCATAGGGCCCGCGGTCCCAGCGGATCCACGGCGTGATGTAGTAGATGCCGAGGGTGACGAGCATCACCAGCCACTTGAAGCGGCGGAAGCGCCCTTCGGCGCGCTTGGGGAATATCTTCCGGCGAGCCTCGTAGAGCGGCCGGCGCACCCAGGCCGCGTTGACGGCCTGTGCGTCCAGCGTCTCGATGTCCTGCGGCTCGGCGGGGCGGCGGGTCGGCGACTGCACGTTCATCTTTGAACCTTCTTCAGGCTCTCACCATAGGCTCGCGGCGTCACCCTGCCTTGATCAGGATCAATCTGCGGCGATGCCGGCCATCGGCTGCTCGAGCGTGGGGGATNGTAGTCGCGCCGGAGCCTTTGCGCAAAAGCGCCAGGNGCGCTTGNCCTGCGACCGAANGGCGCGAAATCGACAGACGCGTCCATTTGACACATACTCGCCTCGGGGGACCAACCGAGAAGGAGGACGGCGGTGACCGCGATCATCGATTTCCTGAACACNATCTTCTGGGGCTATGTCCTCATCTACGGCCTGCTTGCGGTCGGACTCTATTTCACGATCCGGCTCGGCTTCCTCCAGATCCGGCATTTTCCCGAGTTCTTCCGCGTCATCCTGAGCTCGAGCGAGACCGACAAGTCCGGCATCACGCCGTTTCAGGCGCTGACAGTCAGCCTGGCCTCGCGCGTCGGCACCGGCAATCTCGCCGGCGTCGCCGTCGCCCTCACGCTCGGCGGCCCCGGCGCGATCTTCTGGATGTGGATGGTGGCACTCGTCGGCATGGCCACCGCCTATGCGGAGAGCACGCTGGCTCAGCTCTACAAGGTGAGGAACGAGGAAGGAAACTATCGCGGCGGCCCGGCCTTCTACATTGCTCGCGGCCTCGGCGCCCCCTGGGCGGGCGCCCTCTTCTCGGCCTGCCTCATTCTCTCCTTCGGTCTCGTCTTCAACGCGGTCCAGGCCAATTCGATCGCCGGCGCGGTCGAGACCGCCTTCGGCGTGCCGACCTGGCTGTGCGGCGTGATCCTCGCGGTCCTCACCGGGGTCGTGATCTTCGGNGGCATCAAGCAGATCGCCCGCGTGGCNGAGGTGGTCGTGCCGTTCATGGCGGTGGCCTATCTCGCCGTCGCGCTCTACGTCGTCCTCGCCAACATCACCGCCGTGCCCGGGGTCTTCGCCATGATCGTCGCCAACGCGTTCGGCCTTGAAGAGGCGGCTGGCGGCGTGGCCGGGGGTCTTGCCGCGGCGATGCTCAACGGCGTCAAGCGCGGCCTGTTCTCCAACGAGGCCGGCATGGGGTCGGCGCCCAACATCGCGGCGGTGGCGACGCCGAACCCGCACCACCCCTCCTCGCAGGGGCTCGTCCAGGGGCTCGGCGTCTTCATCGACACGATCCTGATCTGCAGCGCCACCGCCTTCATGATCCTCCTGTCGGGCATCTATACGCCCGGCATGGAGATGACGGGAACGGAGCTGACCCAGGCGGCGATGAGCGCCCATATCGGCGGCGCCGGCATCTATTTCGTGGCGATCGCGATCTTCTTCTTCGCCTTCACCTCGATCATCGGCAACTACTCCTACGCCGAGAACGCGCTGACCTTCCTCGGGGGGGCGAACCGCTCCGGCCTGTTCGTGATGCGCGTCCTCGCGCTCGCCATGGTATTTTGGGGGGCCTTGCAGAGCGTGACGACCGTCTTCGACGCCGCCGACGCGTCGATGGGCCTGATGGCGTCGATCAACCTGATCGCGATCGTCCTTCTGTCCGGCACGGTCATCAAGCTGACGAAGGACTATTTCGACCAGCGCAAGGCGGGCAAACGGCCGACCTTCGATGCCGCCGACTACCAGGAGCTCACGGGAAAGATCGACGCCGAGATCTGGGGTCGCGACAAAGCCTGAGGCGTTCAGCGTCTGCGTGCCGGCGTCCACGCCCCGACCGCCTGCCACGTCCCAAGAAAAAACCCCGGGACGCGTCCCGGGGTTCTCGTGTTCGAAAGCGTGTTCGGGCCTACTGGCCGCCGCCGAGCGAGTGGACGAAGACGGCGAGCTGCTTGACCGTCGTGTCGCCGAGACGCGCCGACCAGCCCGGCATCATGCCGTGCTTCGGACGGGCGACCTGCGTGGCGATCTGGGCCTCGGAGCTGCCGTAGAGCCAGATCGCATCGGCGAGGTTCGGCGCGCCGAAGTCCTGGCCGCCCCTGGCGTCCTCGCCATGGCAGGAGGCGCAATTGTCGGCATAGACCGACTTCCCGGCCTCGGCGAGCGCGGCATCCGACGGCGTGCCGGTCAGGCTCGCCACATAGGCCGCGACCTCTTTGATCTGCCCGGGCTCAAGGATGTCGACGAAGGCCGGCATCTCGGAGACCCGGGTGTCGTCATCCTCGTTGAAGCGGATGCCATGCGAGATCGTCGCGTAGATCTGGTCGACCGAGCCGCCCCACAGCCAGTCGTCGTCGTTGAGGTTCGGATAGCCGGCCGAGCCGGACGCGCCCGAACCGTGGCACTGTGCGCAATTGACCTTGAAGGCCGAGGCGCCGCCGGCGATGGCGAACTGGAGGAGTTCCGGATCGGCCTTGATCTCCTCGACCGAGGCGGCGGCGATGCGGTCGAGATAGACCTTCTGCGCCGCCTGGGCGTTCGCCATCTCTGCGGCGACGTCGGCGCGGCTCGAATAGCCGAGCAGGCCCTTCGTCGCATCCCTGACGAGCGGGATCGAGGGATAGGCGACCATGTAGGCCGCCGACCAGGCAATCGTCAGGTAGAAGGTCCACAGCCACCAGCGTGGCATCGGATTGTCGAGCTCGCGGATGCCGTCCCACTCGTGGCCGGTCGTCGCGACGCCGGAGATTTCGTCGATGTGTTTTTCGGACATGTCTCAGTCCTCCTTGAGCGGAATTTGCGCGGCGTCCTCGGCGTGCTTCTTGGCGCCGGGCCGGAAGGTGAAGAGGATGACGCCCACGAAGAAGAGGACCATGGCAAGCAGGCCCCAGCTGTCGGCGAAGTGACGCATGGCAGTGTAGGTTTCCATCGCCCCCTCCTCACCGGTATCCGGACGCCGGATCGTAGGTCGAGAAGTCGACCAGCGTGCCGAGCATCTGCAAATAGGCGACGAGCGCGTCCATCTCGGTCAGCTGACCGGGATTGCCGTCGAAGTCGCCGATCTTGACCTTGGGATAGCGGCTCTCGAGCCCCGACGTGTCCGCCTCCGGATCCGCCTGGGCGGCAAGGTCGGCCGCGGCGTTGTCGATCATGTCCTGGTCGTAGGGCACGCCGACGGCCACGTTCGCCTTGAGCTCGGCGGTGATGTCGGTGACCTTGAGCGGCGTCTCCTTGAGGAAGGCGTAGCTGGGCATCACCGATTCCGGCACAACCGAGCGCGGCTCGATCAGGTGCTCGACATGCCACTCGTTCGAATAGCGGTTGCCGACGCGGGCGAGATCGGGGCCGGTGCGCTTGGAGCCCCACTGGAAGGGGTGATCGTACATCGATTCCGCGGCGAGCGAGTAGTGGCCGTAGCGCTCCACCTCGTCGCGGAAGGGCCGGATCATCTGGCTGTGGCAGGTGTAGCAGCCCTCGCGGATGTAGATGTTGCGCCCCGCGAGCTCGAGCGGCGAGTAGGGACGCATGCCCTCCACCTTCTCGATCGTGTTCTGCAGGTAGAACAGGGGCACGATCTCGACGATGCCGCCGATGGTCACGACGCCGAGCGAGCAGATGAGGAGCAGCGTCGCGTTGCGTTCGATGACTGCGTGTTTATCGAGCAATGACATGTTGCCGTCTCCTTATTCTGCCGGCTGCAGCACGGGTTCGGAGCCCGGGATCGGGGCTTCGTCGCGCTCGTGGCCGAGGATGGTCATGGCGATGTTCCAGGCCATGATCACGCCGCCGGCGAGGTACATGGCGCCACCCACCGCGCGCAGGATGAAGTAGGGCTTCATCGCTTCGACGGTCTCGGCGAACGAGTAGACCAGGAAGCCCTGATCGTTGTACTCGCGCCACATCAGGCCCTGCTGGATGCCGGCCACCCACATGACCGCCGCGTAGACGACGATGCCGAGGGTCGCGAGCCAGAAGTGCCAGTTGACCAGCCGGAGCGAATAGAGCCGGTTGCGGTTCCACAGCTTCGGGACGAGGTAGTAGATCGCGCCGAACGAGATCATGCCGACCCAGCCGAGCGCGCCCGAATGGACGTGGCCGATGGTCCAGTCCGTGTAGTGCGACAGCGAGTTGACCGCCTTGATCGACATCATCGGACCTTCGAAGGTCGACATGCCATAGAAGGCGACGGCGATGACCATCATGCGGATGATCGGGTCGGTGCGGATCTTGTCCCAGGCGCCCGAGAGCGTCATCAGGCCGTTGATCATGCCGCCCCAGGAGGGCATCCACAGCATCACCGAGAACACCATGCCGAGCGTCTGCGCCCAGTCGGGCAGCGCCGTGTAGTGGAGGTGGTGCGGACCGGCCCAGATGTAGAGGAAGATCAGCGCCCAGAAGTGGATGATCGACAGCCGGTAGGAATAGACCGGACGGTTCGCCTGCTTCGGGATGAAGTAGTACATCATGCCGAGGAAGCCGGCGGTGAGGAAGAAGCCCACCGCATTGTGGCCGTACCACCACTGCGTCAGCGCGTCCTGTACGCCCGAGAAGGCCGAGTAGCTCTTCACTCCGAGGAACGACACCGGGATCGCCAGGTTGTTGACCACGTGGAGCATGGCGATGGTGATGATGAAGGACAGATAGAACCAGTTCGCCACGTAGATGTGCGGTTCCTTGCGCTTCAGGAGCGTGCCGAGGAACACCGCGAGATAGGCGACCCAGACGATCGTCAGGAACAGGTCGACGTACCATTCCGGCTCGGCATATTCGCGGCTCTGGGTGATGCCGAGGAGGTAGCCGGTCGCCGCCATGACGATGAAGAGCTGGTAGCCCCAGAACACGAACCAGGCGAGGTTGCCGCCGAAGAGGCGGGCCCGCGTCGTGCGCTGGACGACGTAGAACGAGGTGGCGATCAGGGCGTTGCCGCCGAAGGCGAAGATCACCGCCGAGGTGTGCAGCGGCCGCAGGCGGCCGAAGTTGAACCAGGGCTCGATGTTGAGGTCGGGGAAAGCCAGTTGCAAGGCGACGACCACGCCGACCAGGAAGCCGACGACGCCCCAGAAGGTCGTTGCGATCGCGCCGTAGCGCACCACCTCGTCGAAATAGGTCGATTCGTCGTCGCGGCGGGCGGGCGCCGCGCCGGCAGGCACGAAGCTGATCCGCCGCAGCAGGAACACGGTCGACACGAGGAGGACGAGGAAGACGATCCACATATGCGTGGAGAACAGCGCGTCCCTGCTGAAAGCCGCGGCGAGGAGCACCAGGAAGGCGGCGATCCCGACGGCTATCGGTTCGAATACATTTTTCATTGCTGGTATCCCCCGAGGATATCGATGGTCCCGGACGGCGGTCGAGACGACGCCCGGCGGACGCACCTCGCCCACCCGGGCAGCCCACCAGATCGCAGAGCCCGCGAGGTGCTGCCTTGATCCAAATCAAGGTGCCCCCTCGCCGCGATTGTACGCTTGGCGAACACATCCGGAAATCCGGTGAAAACCGGGGGGCATGGCGGAACGACACATGAACAAGGCAGCGATCATACGACTTTCGACAGGCGAAGATCCGATCATCGCCCTGCGCAGGGCGCATGTGGACCAGCTCGCGCTGTGCGATCGTCTGGAGGAAATCGCCGATTCGCTGCCCGACCAGGTCAACCGCCAGAAATGCATTTACGCGGCGCGCGCGCTCGGCCCCATGATCCGCGGCCTGCACCGATTCGAGGAAGAGGTCATCTTCCCGCTGATCGCCGCCCGCAATGAGGGCGACGGCCTGACGGACAAGACGCTGACGCGCCTGAAATTCGAGCATTGCGAGGACGAGTGTTTCGCCGAGGAGCTGATCGAGGCGCTGCACGACCTCGGCGTGGGCCGGCCGGACATGAACATGGAGGCGACCGGCTATATGCTGCGCGGCTTCTTCGAGGCACTGCGCCGCCACATCGCCTTCGAGAGCGAGATGCTCCTGCGCTGGGCGGACTGAACCGCCGGCGGCGGCGACCGCCGCCGTTCCGCCACACTTTCTTCCCGATCTGTTCTAGACTGGTGGACGCCGATTCGGTCCGGCCGCGGTCAAGCGATTGATGCGGGCGCGGGCCGAAGAGTTTTCCACAGGCTGTGAACAACGGGAAGAGTGGGCAGTGATTGACGCTCACGACCACCCAATCCGGATTCGCACGTTAAAGCTCATGGCTTACCGCAGACAAAGGCCGGACGCGCCGGCAGGGAAATCCAAAGTCCAATGAACGACGCCGCCCGCAAGTTCGAGCCCATCCCCGGCGCAGCCGAGAAGTCGCCGCTCTTCCGCGAGGCGCCGAGCAACATTGAGGCAGAGCAGGCGCTTCTCGGCGCCATTCTCGTCAACAACGACGCCTTCTACCGCGTCTCCGACTTCCTGAAGCCCGTGCACTTCCAGGAGCCGCTCCACCGCAAGATCTTCGAGGTGGCCGGCGACATCATCCGCATGGGCAAGACCGCCAACCCGGTCACGATCAAGAACTTCCTTCCCGCCGACACCAAGGTCGGCGAGATGACGGTGCCGCAATATCTCGCCCGGCTCGCCGCCGAGGCTGTCACCATCATCAACGCCGAGGATTACGGCCGCGCCATCTACGATCTCGCGCTCCGGCGCTCGCTGATCGCCATCGGCGAGGACATGGTCAACATCGCCTACGANGCGCCGCTCGACATGCCGCCGCAGACGCAGATCGAGGATGCGGAGCGGCGCCTGTTCGAGCTCGCCGAGAACGGCCGCTACGACGGCGGCTTCCAGTCCTTCAACGACGCCGTNGCGCTCGCCNTCGACATGGCCGGGGCGGCCTACCAGCGCGACGGCGGCCTCTCCGGCATATCGACCGGCATCCACTCGCTCGACGCCCGCATGGGCGGCCTGCAGCCCTCCGACCTGATCATCCTCGCCGGCCGCCCGGGCATGGGCAAGACGTCGCTCGCCACCAACATCGCCTTCAACATCGCCGCTGCCTACGAGCCGGAGGTGCAGGCCGACGGCTCGATGAAGGCCAAGAACGGCGGCGTCGTCGGCTTCTACTCGCTCGAAATGTCGTCCGAGCAGCTCGCCACCCGCATCATCTCCGAGCAGACCGAGATCCCCTCCTCCAAGATCCGCCGCGGCGACATCACCGAGGCCGATTTCGAGAAGCTGGTCGGCTGCTCGCAGATGATGCAGAAGATCCCGCTCTACATCGACCAGACCGGCGGCATCTCCATCGCCCAGCTCGCCGCGCGCGCCCGGCGCCTGAAACGCCAGCGCGGCCTCGACGTCATCGTCGTCGACTACGTCCAGCTCATGACCGGCTCCAAGCGCTCGAGCGACAACCGCGTGCAGGAGATCACCGAGATCACCACGGGCCTGAAGGCGCTGGCCAAGGAGCTGGCGGTGCCGATCATCGCGCTCTCCCAGCTCTCCCGCCAGGTCGAAAGCCGCGAGGACAAGCGACCTCAGCTCTCGGACCTGCGCGAATCGGGCTCGATCGAGCAGGATGCCGACGTGGTGCTGTTCGTGTTCCGCGAGGAATATTACGTCAAGAACGCCGAGCCGCGCCGTACGCCCGACGAGATCGCCGCCGACATCAAGACGCCGGAATACATCGCCTGGGAAGAGAAGATGAACAAGGTGCGCGGCACCGCGGACGTCATCATCGCCAAGCAGCGCCACGGCCCCACCGGCACCGTGAACCTCGCCTTCCAGTCGGAGTTCACCCGCTTCACCGACCTCGCCGACACGTCGTACGCGCAGTTCGCGCACGACCACTGACGGCAGGGCGCGCGGGACGCTCTCCCGCAGGACGGGCGGCGCGCAATCCACCGTTTTCCCGGTCCCGGAAGGTCCGGCGAGAGGCGCGGCAGTGGACATTGCCGCGCCTTCCTGACACATCCGGAACCGAAGGAGCCTGACACGCTTGGCCAAGACCCGCACCCAGTTCCTCTGCCAGAATTGCGGCACCGTGCATTCGCGCTGGGCCGGGCGATGCGACGCCTGCGGGGCGTGGAACACCATCGTCGAGGAGGATTCGACCGGCGGCATCGGCGGCGCGCCGGGCGGACCGGTCAGGAAGGGCCGGCCGGTGGCGCTCGCCACGCTCTCGGGCGAGACCGAGGAGGCGCCGCGGATCCCCTCCGGAATCGGTGAGCTCGACCGGGCGACCGGAGGCGGCTTCGTCCGTGGCTCGGCCGTCCTCGTCGGCGGCGATCCCGGCATCGGCAAGTCGACGCTCCTGATGCAGGCTGCCGCGGCCCTCGCCCGCAAGGGCCAGCGCGTCATCTACGTCTCCGGCGAGGAGGCGACGGCGCAGGTGAGATTGCGGGCCCAGCGCCTCGGCGCCGCCGACACCGACGTGCTGCTCGCCGCCGAAACCAATGTCGAGGACATCCTCGCCACGCTCTCCGAGGGCAAGCGCCCGGATTTCGTCATCGTCGATTCGATCCAGACGCTGTGGAGCGACGCCGCGGGTTCCGCGCCTGGAACGGTGACGCAGGTGCGCACCGGCGTCCACGCCATGATCCGCTTCGCCAAGCAGACCGGGGCGGCGATGGTGCTGGTCGGCCACGTCACCAAGGACGGCCAGATCGC
>Ga0065721_10007872_pt1 | contig 14125 bp, 12 predicted proteins | sample Mesricmetagenome_FD_59108 | JGI IMG/M metagenome (GOLD analysis project Ga0065721, IMG submission 59108) | Mesophilic microbial community from rice straw/compost enrichment Sample: eDNA_1 v2 (version 2) | ecosystem: Engineered > Solid waste > Grass > Composting > Bioreactor | place: USA: Davis... | reverse complement strand
TCCTACCAGCAGGCCCAGGCTGCCATCGACGGCAAGCCCGACGACAAGACGGGACCGCTGCTCGAGCCGATCCTGAAACCTCTGTGGCATGCCTATGCGACGCTGAAGCGCGGGCGCGACCGGCGGCAGCCGCTCGAGCTCGACATGCCGGAGCGGAAGATCATCCTCAAGGCCGACGGCACCGTCGACCGCGTCTTCATCCCCGAGCGGCTGGATGCCCACAAGCTCATCGAAGAGATGATGATCCAGGCAAATGTCGCAGCGGCGGAAACGCTGGAGAAGAAGCGCCAGCCGCTGGTCTACCGCGTCCACGATGCGCCAGCGCTGTCAAAGCAGGAAACCCTGCGGGAATTCCTCGCCACGATCGGGCTCTCCATGGCCAAGGGTGGGCAGGTACGGGCGAATTCCTTCAACGGCATCCTCGCACGCGCGCTCGATACCCCGCACCAGACCATGGTCAATGAGATGGTGCTGAGATCCCAGAGCCAGGCGATCTACAGCCCAGAGAATATCGGGCATTTCGGCCTGAACCTGATGAAATACGCCCATTTCACCTCCCCGATCCGGCGTTACGCCGACCTGATCGTGCATCGCGCGCTGGTCGGCTCGCTAGGGCTGGGCGAAGGCGGCATCACGCCGGAGGAAGAAGCGATCCTCGACGATATCGCCGCCGAGATCTCTACCTTCGAGCGGAGGGCGATGGCAGCCGAGCGCGACACCGTCAACCGGCTGATCGCCCATCACCTGAGCGAGCGAATCGGCGAGGAGTTCCAGGGCCGCGTCTCCGGCGTCACGAAGGCCGGCCTGTTCATCACCCTGCCGGAATACGGAGCAGACGGCTTCGTGCCGATCTCGACGCTTGGCACGGACTATTTCATCTACGACGAAGCCCACCAGGCGCTGACCGGCGAAAAATCCGGGCTCGGCTACCAGCTCGGGGATGCAGTCGAGGTACGGCTGGCCGAGGCGATCCCCCTCGCCGGCGCCCTGCGTTTCGAAATGCTGAGCGAAGGCCGGAAAATGCCGGCGGCGACACGGTCTTTCCACAAATCCGGGCGAAGAGACCGCAATCAGCGGCGCGCGAAGGCCGGCACCCGACCCCCGCGTGGCCGATAGGAGCAAGTATATGCTAAGAGAAGCCGAGCAGCCGGTCCGGTTCGGAGGAACGCACCAGGAAGAGCGCCCCCTGATGCGGTCCATCGGGCGCGGCATGAAGGGTACCTGCCCTAACTGCGGCACCGGGCGCCTTTTCCGGGCCTTCCTCAAGCCGGTGGACGAATGTTCGGTCTGCGGGGAAGAGATCCACCACCACAGGGCGGACGACCTGCCGGCCTACCTCGTCATCTTCGTGGTCGGCCATGTTCTGATGACCGGCTACATGATGGCGGACCTGGTATTCCCGCTGTCTCCCTGGATCCATCTGGCGATCTGGATCCCGCTCGCAGTCCTGGCTGCGCTCCTGACCATCCAGCCGATCAAGGGCGGCGTCATCGGACTGCAATGGGCGTACCGCATGCACGGATTCGGCGGCGAGGCAGGAGAGCGGCCCGTTGCGGATCACGGAGACCGACATCCTTGAAACCGGCTGTGGTCGCGCCCGCACCGTTCGCGATCGACGAGCCGTTGCGGAAGAACACGGAGAAGCTGCGTCCGAAGGATGCCAGCACGATCATCCTGCTGGATCGACGCCAGGGCACGCCCCGCTTCCTGATGGGGCGGAGAGGTGGCGGCCACGCCTTCATGCCCGACGTCTACGTCTTTCCGGGCGGCCGGCGGGATCGTCACGACTACACCCTGCCCTACCAGCGTGACCTTCACCCGCTTGTCGTGAAGCGGCTTCTCTCGGGAACGGCAGCACGCACCGGACCGTCGACCGTGCGCGCCCTTGCACTGGCGGCGCTCCGCGAACTGCGTGAGGAGACGGGGTTGAGCACCGGCGACGCGGCCGACCTCGTGCCCCTGCGTTACGTGGCGCGTGCGGTAACGCCACCCGGGAATGTAAGACGCTTCGATACCCGTTTCTTTCTGCTGCCTGCCGACGAAGCCGGCATTGCCTCCGCTCCGCTTCAGGATACCGAAGAACTGCAGGATCTGCGCTGGGTGGGTTTTTCCGACCTTGCGGAGCTCAAGGTGCCGCAGATCACGCGCGCGGTGCTGGAGGATGTGAAATTGCTGCTTGAGAGCGATCCTGCCCTCCCCTATGGACTGCCCGTACCCTATTACTTCATGCGCCATGGACGGTTCGTCCGGACCGAGCTCTAGAGGCACAAGATGTCCCGTCCACAGAACGACCTCAACGGCCATGTCGAGGAGATACACTGGCCGTCGCTATTCGCGGCGATCTCGGCAATCAGCGCCGTGGGGATCGCCATTGGCCTTGGCCTCCCCCTCCTCAGCATAATCCTCGAGAAACGCGGCATCTCATCGACCATGATCGGGCTGAATTCGGCCATGGCGGGTGTAGCGGCCATGATCGCCGCACCGATCACCACTCGGCTCGCCCATGATTTCGGCGTCGCCCGGACCATGCTGTGGGCGGTGATCGTGTCTGCCGTCAGCGCTCTCGGCTTCTACTATGCCAGCGCGTTCTGGATGTGGTTTCCCCTGCGGTTCGCATTCCACGGGGCAACCACAACGCTGTTCATCCTGTCCGAGTTCTGGATCAATGCAGCCGCCCCGCCCCGCCGCAGAGGCCTCGTACTCGGTATCTATGCCACCGTGCTCGCAGTTGGCTTCGCGATGGGGCCGCTCTTGTTTTCGGCCATCGGTAGCGACGGAATCCGGCCTTTCCTGATCGGTGCCGGCGCCATCCTGATCGCGGCGGTGCCAATCTATATCGCGCGGCATGAGAGTCCCGTTCTGGACGAGAAGCCCGANCGTCACTTCCTACGCTACATCTTCCTTGTGCCCACGGCGACAGCNGCNGTNTTCGTCTTCGGCGCGGTCGAAGCGGGCGGACTTTCGCTGTTTCCAATCTACGCCGTGCGGGAGGGCTTCAGCGAAGCGCAGGCAGCTCTGCTCCTCACCGTGATGGGCATCGGCAACATGGTCTTCCAGATCCCGCTGGGCATGTATTCCGACCGCCTTCGCGACCGGCGACCGCTTCTCGCACTCATGGCGCTGACGGGCCTCGTTGGCTCGCTGCTCCTGCCGTTGCTGATCGAGGACTGGCTGCTGACGGCAGTCGTCCTGCTGTTCTGGGGCGGTTGCGTCTCCGGCCTCTATACTGTGGGGCTTGCCCATCTCGGCTCGCGACTCACCGGCGCCGACCTCGCCGCCGCCAATGCTGCCTTCGTATTCTGCTACGCCGTCGGCACCGTGGCCGGGCCACAGGCGATTGGCGCAGCGATCGACATCACCGGCAACAACGGTTTCGCATGGGCGCTCGCCTCCTTCTTCGGCCTTTATGTCATGCTGTCGATAGGACGGTTCCTTTTTAGACCGAAACGGACTTGACTTTTCGGGCGCGATTTGTAGTTTCGCGCCAGATTTCGCCGTGGACACCATCCGGCCGTCCGCGGCTTCATTTTTCCTAAAGGCAGAACACCATGGCGAAAGCTACGACCATCAAGATCAAGCTGCTGTCGACGGCTGACACCGGTTTCTTCTACGTGACCAAGAAGAACAGCCGTACCTTCACAGACAAGATGTCCAAGACCAAGTACGACCCGATTGCCAAGAAGCATGTCGAGTTCAAGGAAACCAAGATCAAGTAAGATCGTGGCATCCGGCAGAACGAGGCGCGCGCCGCAGGGCGACGCGCCTTTTTTGTCGTCTCATGATCCAAGCCAATAAAAAAGCACCGCTTCCCTTGAAAGCGGTGCTTTTTTATTGGGGGTCGACCGACTGCAATACGGCACGAGGAACCGAGACATGCAATCGATCGACCGACCCCACGACCCAGGAGATGCGGCGGACCTGAGCATCATGGGGTATCTTTCGTCTCTAAAAATCGCGCAAACCACCAAGGAAATCAACCGAATCTTGCCGATTCCATAAGCGAGTTCCAATGTTGGTTAAAATCAGGCGTAGTCGCGGCGCGCCATTCAATGAATAGCGAAGATTCGACCGGTCTATTTCTCTGGTATTTCTTGGCGCGGAGACAGAACTTCCTGCGCAAGCAGGAGCGCAAGACGCTAGCACTCGATTAGTGACTGACCTGTGGCCTGCGCAACCCTGCCTGGGTTCGCTTCAGGCTGCGGCTGCGACCACCCTGTTCCTGCCGCTGTTCTTCGCCTCGTAGAGTGCCCTGTCCGCTTGCTTCAGAAGCTGTTCCGGGGTCTCTACCGCAGCCTCGTTGGAAGCGATGCCAAGCGAAGCAGTGACGCTGATGGCTTGCCCCGTCGAGCGAATGACGAAGGGCTGGTTCTCGATCAGCCCGCGCAGTCTTTCGGCGATCATGCCGGCCGCTGCGGCATCGGTGTCCGGCATCACGACCACGAATTCCTCTCCGCCATACCGGCAGGCGAGATCCGCGCCCCTGACCGTCGAACGAATACGTGCCGCGAACTGCCGGAGTATGTCGTCTCCGGCGTCATGGCCATAGGTGTCGTTGATGGTCTTGAAGCGGTCGATGTCGGTGATGCAGATGGACAGCGCCCGCCCTCGAGCCGCGGCACGATTGAACAGCGTCCTCAGATGATTGTCGAGGTAGCGGCGATTGTGCAGCCCGGTCAGCGCGTCCGTGACCGCCAGTTCGATCGTCTGCTGAACACTGACGCGAAGGCGATCGTTGTAGCGTCTGCGCTTGATCTGCGTGAGGCAGCGGGCAACGAGCTCGTTCGGGTCGACCGGGCGCATGATGTAGTCGTTGACGCCGAGGTCCAGAGCCCGGACAATCAGATCCTCCTCACCCTGCTCCGTGACGATGAGCAGCGGCAGAAAGCGGGTCCGTTCCAGCGACCTCAGCTGCGAGCAGAGGCGTAGCGGATCATAGTCGTCAAAATTGGCGTTGACGATCACGAGATCGAAGCTGTTCTCTGCTGCCTCGAACAATGCCGCCTGCGGGTCCGACATCGCCATGACCTCGGCGATCGGCTTCAGCGCCTTGATGAAGCGCTCCTGCGAATTTCCACGGCTGTCGACCAGTAGAACCTGTCCCGGCTCGTCCCGGCCGTCGGTGCCTTTCAGCATGTCCTCGATGCCGACGTTCTGTGCGGTGTCGGCCCGAATGCGCAACTCGTCGCTCAAGGTCTTCAGCCGCACGAGGCTCTTCACACGCGATATGAGCTGGAGGTCGTTGACCGGCTTCGTCAGGAAGTCGTCCGCGCCGGCCTTGAGGCCGCGAACGCGATCGGCCGGCTGGTCCAGCGCTGTCACCATGACGATCGGAATATGCGCATAGCGGGGATCGGCCTTCAGCCGCTCGCAGACCTCGAAGCCGCTGAGGCCGGGCATCATGATGTCGAGCAGGATGAGGTCGACATGCGTATGCTCGCAGATCGCCAGCGCCTTGAAACCGTCCTCGGCCGTCAGGACATCGAAATATTCAGCAACCAGCCGGGCCTCGAGCAGCTTGAGATTGGCGGGCACATCGTCAACCACCAGGATACGCGCGGTCATGTCGTGTGCTCCGGTCTCATGCGTCGCCCAGATATGTCTTGATGGTCTCGATGAACTTGGGAACCGATATCGGCTTCGACACATAGGCTTCGCAGCCACCCTGGCGGATGCGTTCTTCGTCGCCCTTCATCGCGAAGGCGGTCACGGCTATGACTGGGATGATATGCAATTCATCGTCTTCCTTGAGCCACTTCGTGACCTCGAGGCCGGAGACTTCAGGAAGCTGGATGTCCATCAGGATGAGGTCTGGGCGATGCTTGCGGGCGAGTTCCATCGCCTCCATGCCGTTCCGCGTCTGGATGGTTTCATAGCCGCAAGCCTCGATCAGATCGCGGAAGAGCTTCATGTTCAGCTCGTTGTCTTCGACAATCATGACCCGTTTGGGCATGTACCCTGTCCCTGATCCTGCCTTGCAAGCCCTATTTCAGGATATAAGCTCGCGCACGGCCGATTCCATCTCCGTCACAGCGTTCAACGGTACGGCCATTTGGTTGAAAAAGAGGTAACCATTTCCGGGCAATGCGAAACGATCCCAAAAACGTTCCAGTCGGGCGGGACGCCGCGGAGCAGACGGCCGTGGCCGTTCTCGGCTGGCTTGCCTCCGAACCGGACATGCTGGGGCGCTTCCTTGCCCTGACCGGGCTGGAGGCAGGGCAACTTCGCCAGGCAGTGGACGATCCAGATTTCCTCGCCGGGATGCTCGATTTCGTCATGGCCCATGAGCCCACGCTCCTCGCCTTTTGCGAAGCAAGCGGGACGAAGCCGGAGGCGGTGGCGGCCGCCTGGCGCCACTTTTCAAAGCCCGGCCTTGATTCCGGCCAGTACTGAGAAGCCCGTTCCGATGTGGACGGACAAAGAGCGACGTTGAGATTCTGCTCGGCCAGACATAGATTGCGGATGTTCAACTTCTGTTCCATCCATGACGCATTCGCCCGAGACGAAATCCGGCTTCTGTCGCGACTGCCTCACCGAGCAGAAGGCAGAACTGCGCCGCTGCAATAAATGCGGAAGTCCACGGTTATTATATCATTCTGAACTTTACGACCTGACGATCGCGCATATCGACTGCGACGCCTTCTATGCGGCCGTCGAGAAACGAGACAATCCAGATCTCGCAGACAAGCCAGTCATCATTGGTGGAGGAAAGCGGGGCGTTGTCTCCACGGCCTGCTACATTGCGCGCATCAACGGGGTGCGATCAGCAATGCCGATGTTCAAGGCACTGGAGGCGTGCCCGGATGCCGTCGTCATCCGCCCGAACATGGAAAAGTACGCACGGGTCGGCCGCGAGGTACGGCAGATGATGCTGGAGTTGACGCCGCTCGTTCAGCCACTTTCGATTGACGAGGCCTTTCTCGACCTCGCCGGCACGGAGCGGCTGCATCACGACCCGCCGGCACGCACGCTTGCCAAACTCGCCAACCGCATCGCCGCAGAGATCGGCATCAGCATCTCGATCGGGCTCTCCTACTGCAAGTTCCTGGCCAAGGTCGGATCCGACCTGCAAAAGCCACGGGGCTTCTCCGTCGTCGGGCGGGAGGAGGCCCTGGCGTTCCTCGCTCCACGGCCGGTGACGACGATCTGGGGCGTCGGCAAGGCCTTCAATGCCACCCTCGAAGCCGACGGCATCCGGACGATCGGGCAGTTGCAGACAATGGAGGAAGGTGATCTCATGCGGCGCTACGGCTCCATGGGACAGCGCCTCTATCGCCTCGCGCGCGGCATCGACGACCGGACGGTCCACCCCAATGATCCGGCGAAGAGCGTTTCGGCCGAGACCACATTCTTCGACGACATCTCCCGCCAGGAGGACCTCGTCCCGATCCTGCGCCGCCTGTCCGAGAAGGTCTCGTCTCGGCTGAAGAAACACTCCATCGCCGGCCAGACCGTCGTGCTGAAGCTCAAGACCGCTGACTTCAAAAGCCGCACGCGCAATCGGCGGCTCGAGGACCCTACACAGCTCGCCGATCGCATCTTCCGTACCGGCCTGTCACTGCTGCAACCCGAAACCGACGGCACGCGCTTCCGCCTCATCGGCATTGGCGTGACTGACCTTTGCGATCCGGAAACGGCAGATCCTCCAGACCTCGTGGACCGCGATGCCGGGCGTCGCGCCGCAGCGGAAGCGGCCATGGACCGGCTCCGCGACAAGTTCGGAAAGGCTGCCGTGGAAACGGGCTATACGTTTGGTGAGCGCCGCCGAGGTCACTGACATGTGATCGTACGGCATAGCGACTGCCAATCGTTACAATGTTCGGCAAATCTTCCTTAATTCGAAGCTGCTAATCTCGCCGCTCAGTATTGCGTAAAGAGGTTGTCCATGCTGCGTCGTCTCGCGTTTGGTCTCGGACTGATGTCCGCCACCATGCTCTCCCATCCCGCCTTTGCCGAACTCGCCCACACGCTGCAGATCGTCGTCTCCAAGAACAACCAGTCGATGACCGTCTACGACGGTGACAAGGTGGTCTCGACCACGCGCGTCTCGACTGGCAAAGCCGGCCATTCGACACCGAGCGGAATCTTCTCGATCCTGGAAAAGCGCCGCTACCACGAGTCGAACATCTATTCGAACGCACCGATGCCATTCATGCAGAGACTGACGTGGTCTGGCATCGCTCTCCACGAAGGCCACGTGCCGAACTACCCGGCCTCACACGGCTGCATCCGCCTGCCTTCCGGTTACGCAAAGACGCTTTTCGGGATGACGGAGCGCGGTTTCCACGTGATCGTCTCGGACGCGCCGGTGGCACCGATGCCGATCGCTCACGCCAACCTCTTCCTCCCGCTCAAGCCCCTGCCCGCCGAACCACTGATGTCGGACATCGAATTGCGGCCGACCGTGAAGCGCCAGACCTCGGAAGCCTATGAGGTGGCCATGGCGAGCCAGACCACCGACCCGACCTTGACCGGCTCGATCGAACCGCAGGACACCACACCTGTAAAAATGCTCATCAAGAGGCGCGAATTGCGGGAGACGGTGTTCGACGTCCAGGCGATGCTGAACGATCTCGGCTTCGATGCCGGCGCGCCCGACGGTCTTATCGGCACCAAAACCCAGGCGGCAATCGCAGGCTTCAAGCGGTGGAAGAACCTCCCCGCGGGATCGGCGTTGACCGACGACTTCCTGTCGGCGCTCTATCGCTCCTCCGGCAAGCGGGAGCCGCCGGCTGCGCAACTGCTGGTACGCCGCAACTTTGCGCCGCTGTTCGAGGCGCCGATCGGCCTGAAGAACCCGGAGATCCCTCTCGGCACGCACTTCTTCACCGCGAGCAATGTTGATCGTGGCAGCGAGCGGGCCGACTGGCATGTACTCACTCTGCCGAACCTCCTCACCCCGAAAGAGCGGCAGCGAATGAACATCAGTCTCGACGCCTCGGCCTCTTCGGCATCCGGCGCGCTCGATCGCTTGGAGATCCCGGACGACATACGAGAGCGCATCGCGACGCTGCTTGCCGATGGAAGCTCCCTGACCATAACGGACGAAGGTCTGGGTCCGGAGACGGGCAAAGGCACCGACTTCATCACCCTCACGCGCTCCGAGGCGAAGGTGGCTGAAGCACGGCCAGCAGTCGAAAAACCGCAGAAGGTGCGGCAGAAGCCGCGGCGCGTCTATCGCAACGGCATCGGCCTCTACTGAGCGTCGCTATACGAGTTCGACCTCCAAGACTCCCGGCGCCGCCCTAAGGGCGGCGGCAATCTCCGGCGAAATCCGGAACTTCTCCGCGAGCTCCACCTCGATCTCACGCTGACCATCGTCCTTGATGACGATGAAGGAGACCAACCCGTCCCCTCTTGCATTGAGGTGACGCGTCACCGTCTTCAGGGGACCTGAATCCCTCACATAGACGCGCAGCGCCTTCTGCATTCGCACCGATTGCTCCTCAAGCGAAGCGGCGGTCTGGATACGCAAACCGATGCCCTCCGGACGCTCGTCGGCCTGCACGGTGATCACCAGGGATTTGCCGGGCTCCAGAAGGTCGCGGTACTGNGCCAGCGCCTCGGAGAAGAGCACGGCCTCGAACTGACCCGAGGCNTCGGAAAAGGTGACGATNCCCATCTTGTTGCCGGTACGGGTCTTNCGCTCCTGGCGTCCGGTCACAGTCCCGGCAAGCCGCCCGGCAGTCGCGCCCTTTTTCACGGCGGCGGAGAATTCCGCAAAGTTCTGGACGCGCATCTTCGCCAGTACATCGCCATAGGAATCGAGCGGGTGGGCGGACAGGTAGAAGCCGAGAACCTGGTACTCCCGCATCAGCTTCTCCGAAGGAACCCAGGGCGAGAAAGGCGGGAAAATCAACGTTTCAGGACCTGCTGCGGAGGATGATCCGAACATGTCAGACTGGCCGCTCGTCTTGTTTTCCTGCGCGCGCTGCGCGTAGCCGATGATGCGATCGAGGCCAGCAATCATCTCTGCCCGATCCCGCCCGAAGCAATCGAAGGCGCCGGCGCAAATGAGGCTTTCCAGCACGCGGCGGTTGATCTGCTTCGGGTCGATCCGTAGGCAGAAGTCCTCGATCGAGGCGAAAGGCTTGTCGCCCCTAACCTCGACGATGTGATCGACCGCGGCCTCGCCGACACCTTTGATGGCCGCCAAGGCGTAGAAGATCTTGTTGTCGTCGGTCTCGAAACGGCGGAACGAAGTCTGCACCGATGGCGGCACGACCGTAATGCCGAGACGGGCTGCATCCTGCCGGAAGTCGTTCAGCTTCTCGGTGTTCGCCATATCGAAGGTCATCGACGCGGCCAGGAACTCGGCCGGATAGTGCGCCTTCATGAAGGCCGTCTGGTAGGAGACGATGGCGTAGGCGGCGGCGTGCGACTTGTTGAAGCCGTAGTTGGCGAACTTGGCGAGCAGGTCGAAGATCAAGTCAGCCTGCGGCTTCGACACGCCATTCTTGATGGCACCATCGACGAAACGTGCTCGCTGCTTGTCCATCTCCTCCTTGATCTTCTTGCCCATGGCGCGGCGCAGAAGATCGGCTTCGCCGAGCGAGTAGCCTGACAGGACCTGGGCGATCTGCATCACCTGCTCCTGGTAGACGATAACGCCTTGGGTTTCCTTCAGGAGATAGTCGATCTTCGGATGGATCGATTCGATCTCCTCTTCGCCGTGCTTGCGGGCATTGTAGACCGGAATGTTCTCCATCGGACCGGGGCGATAGAGCGCAACGAGCGCGATGATGTCCTCGATGCAGTCCGGCCGCATGCCGATCAGCGCCTTGCGCATGCCGGCACTTTCCACCTGGAACACGCCGATCGTCTCGCCGCGGGAGAGCATTTCGTAGGTCTTCTCGTCATCCAGCGGTATCGAGGCGAGGTCCACGTGGATGCCGCGTTTGGCAACGTAGTCGACCGCAGTTTTCAACACGGTCAGCGTCTTCAGCCCGAGGAAGTCGAACTTCACCAGGCCTGCCTGTTCGACCCATTTCATGTTGAACTGGGTGACCGGCATGTCGGAGCGCGGATCGCGGTACATCGGCACGAGCTTGGAAAGCGGCCGGTCGCCGATCACGATGCCGGCGGCGTGCGTCGAGGCGTGCCGATAAAGTCCCTCGATCTTCTGGGCGATGTCGAGAAGGCGTGCGACCACGGGCTCCTTCTCGGCCTCTTCCTGCAGCTTGGGCTCCTCCTCGATCGCCTTGGAGAGCGGTGTCGGATTGGCTGGATTGTTCGGCACCAGCTTGCAGATCCTGTCGACCTGGCCGTATGGCATTTCGAGCACCCGGCCTACGTCGCGCAGCGCCGCGCGGGCCTGCAGCGATCCGAATGTAATGATCTGGGCCACTTGCTCACGGCCGTATTTCTGCTGGACGTAGCGGATCACCTCTTCGCGCCGGTCCTGGCAGAAGTCGATGTCGAAGTCGGGCATCGAGACGCGTTCCGGGTTGAGGAAGCGCTCGAACAGCAGCGAGAAGCGCAGCGGATCGACGTCCGTGATCGTCAGCGCATAGGCGACCAGCGAACCCGCGCCCGATCCACGGCCCGGACCGACGGGAATGTTGTTCTGCTTCGCCCACTTGATGAAGTCCGAGACGATCAGGAAGTAGCCCGGGAACTTCATCCTCTCGATGACGCTCAGCTCGAAGTCCAGGCGCTCGCGGTAGTCCTGCTCCGTATAGCCGGGGCTGAGGCCGAGCGCCTCCATTCGCCGTTCGAGGCCCTCCACCGATTGCCGTCGCAGTTCCTCTGCCTCGGCCCGTTCGGCTTCCTCCGGATCAGCCGTCGCACCGGTGAAACGCGGCAGGATTGGCTTGCGGGTGTCGAGGATGAAGGAACAGCGCCGGGCGATTTCTACCGTGTTGTCAAGCGCTTCCGGCAGATCGGCGAAGAGTGCCGCCATCTCGGCACGGCTCTTCAGATAGTGGTCCGGGGTCAGCCGGAAGCGGCTGTCGTCGGACACGATCGCATTGTGGGCCACCGCCATCAGAGCGTCGTGGGCGTCGTAATCGTCGCGCGACGGGAAGAAGGCTTCGTTGGTGGCGACCAGTGGCAGATCGAACTCGTAGGCAAGGCTGACGATCTTGTGCTCGTGGCGACGGTCATAGGCGCCGTGGCGCTGCAGTTCCACATAGAGCCGGTCACCGAACGCCTCCCTGAGGCTGAGGAGCCGCGATCTCGCCTGAGCGGAATTGCCTTCGCGCAGCGCGACGTCGACCGGACCGCCGGACGCCCCGGTCAACGCGATCAGTCCTTCCGTCCCGGTATCCTCGAGCCAGGAGCGCCGGATATGCGTGCTGGCATGGCCCTCACCCGCGAGATAGGCGCGGCTGACAAGATCCACCAGCCGCTCGTAGCCGTCAGCCGTCGATGCCAGAAGCACAATGGCAGGCAGCTTCGCCATCTGGTTGCCGCGCCGATCCTCAGCCTGATCCTCCATGTCGATCGAGACCTGACACCCGATGATCGGCTGAAGACCGTCACCGATGGCCTTCTGCGCGAATTCCAGTGCGACGAAGAGATTATTGGTGTCCGTGACGGCTATCGCCGGCTGACCATCGGCCACAGCCTTCGCAAGGATCTTCTTGAGCGGCAATGCGCCTTCGAGCAGCGAATAGGCGGAATGAACCCGCAGATGAACGAACCGAGGCGAAGGCTCTCCGTTCGTTGCACCAGTGGTTTCCATCTGCTCGGCCATCGCTGTCTCTCACCTCATGAATCAGGTGATTTTCCGGCGCGGAGCGTTCCAAGTCCAGTTCGGACTTACGTCGTCAACGGATATTCCTGCGGCTCGCTTAAATGGCCAGCATGAGCATGGAAATGCTCGCGACGAAGGTTGCTATGGAAGCGAATGCGGCAATGTCCCGAATGAGATCAGTCATGGTCGTCTCCCCTGTTCCTCTANGTTGTTATTTTGTTCCGTTTTTGTACTCCTCGTCAAGAGGAAAACGAAACNNGAACAGAAAAGGCCACCGTCGNCGGCAGCCTCGGTAAACAGAGGGTTAAGAGAGNAGTTAGAAGCCGACGACCTTGCCGCCGTCGATCGTTACCCGACGATCCATCCGGGCGGCGAGATCATGGTTGTGGGTGGCGATCAGGGCCGCAAGCCCCGACTGCTTCACAAGCGCTTCCAGGGCATCGAAAACGTATGAGGCCGTTTCGGGATCGAGGTTGCCGGTCGGTTCGTCGGCCAGCAGGACGCGAGGGGCATTGGCGACGGCACGGGCGATCGCCACGCGCTGCTGTTCGCCGCCGGACAATTCGGCCGGGCGGTGTTCGCCACGATGGCCGATGCGCATGTAGTCGAGAAGCTGGCTTGCCCGCTCCCTGGCCTCCCGCTCGGGAAGCCCCGCAATCAGCTGCGGCATCATGATGTTCTCAAGCGCCGTGAACTCTGGGAGCAGGTGGTGAAACTGGTACACGAAGCCGATCTCGCTGCGGCGGATGGCGGTGCGATCATCATCCGGCAATCCATTGCAGGCATGCCCGCCGACGAAAACCTCACCGGCATCCGGATGCTCCAGCAGTCCCGCCAGATGCAGAAGCGTAGATTTTCCCGTTCCTGACGGTGCCACGAGAGCGACGATCTCGCCACTGTGCAGTTCGAAATCCGCACCCTTCAGGATGGAGAGCGTGGTTTCGCCCTGGCCGTAATGTCTTTCGACACCGGAGAGCTTCAGGACTGTCTTGCCTGCCATGAAGGATAGGGTCCTATTCGTATCGGAGGGCCTGCACCGGATCGAGCCGCGAGGCCCGCCAGGCGGGGAATATGGTGGCAATGAAAGAGAGCGTCAGTGCCATCAGCACCACCGACAAAGTCTCGCTGAAGCTCATCTCAGCCGGAAGCTGGCTGAGGAAGTAGAGTTCGGGATCGAAGAGCACCGTGCCCGACAGCCAGGAGAAGAACTGCCGGATGGATTCTATGTTGAGGCAGACGATGACGCCGAGAACGACGCCGGCGAGCGTTCCGACGGTTCCGATCGCGGCCCCTGTCATGAAGAAGATCCGCATCACCGCGCCGGAACTTGCGCCCATGGTGCGCAGGATGGCGATGTCGCTTCCCTTGTCCTTCACCAGCATGATGAGCCCGGAGATGATGTTGAGCGCTGCCACCAGCACGATCAGCGTG
>Ga0065721_10006793_pt1 | contig 14125 bp, 11 predicted proteins | sample Mesricmetagenome_FD_59108 | JGI IMG/M metagenome (GOLD analysis project Ga0065721, IMG submission 59108) | Mesophilic microbial community from rice straw/compost enrichment Sample: eDNA_1 v2 (version 2) | ecosystem: Engineered > Solid waste > Grass > Composting > Bioreactor | place: USA: Davis... | reverse complement strand
GGGCTCAATCCCCGGGTTCAGTGGTGGACGGAATCCCGCAGGAAACAACCTTGGTGACCGGGCGCCGGGGAACCGTGCCCCATCGGATCCCGGATTCCGTGGAAATGATGGATTCAATAACAGGCTGACTAACTCCGATCTTCAGAATTTTCTTGGGCTGGACAGTCGCCCCGGAGCTGGCGACCTCGGAAATCGGACGGGAGCTCCAGGCGATCGACCGGGGAACATTGGGGACCGTTCAAACAACATTGGGGACCGGACCAACAATGTCCGTAACCAGTCCGGAAACCAGTACAACTTCAACCGGACAAACAACGTCAACACCGCGAATGTTGGGAATCGCACGGATAACAATGTCCGAGGGCAATGGGCGGACAATCATCCCGAAGCGGCTAACCGCATTAACAGCTGGGGGAATCAGATTCGGGACAACTGGAATGATCACGGCCACGGTCCCTGGGGGGGAAGTGACTGGTGGCACACCTATCACCCGGGAGCAGGAGGCTGGTACTACCATTATGGCTGGTACAACCACCCTTGGGATTACTGGTGGCGTGGAGCGACATGGGGGGCAGTGGGCGGATTCATCGCGGGAGCAGCCTTCGCGGATCCGGTTTACTACAGCTACGGAACTGGCGGAAACGTCGTCTACCAGGACAATTCTGTGTATGTCAACGGCCAGAATATGGGGACGGCAGAGGAGTATTATCAGTCTGCTACGGAATTAGCGACGGTTCCACAGGATCAGATTCCGAAGCAGTCCTCCGACGACAATTCAAACAATCAGAGTGCATCGGACGACTGGTTGCCGCTGGGGACCTTTTCTCTCTCCACCAGTCCGGAGGACACGAATCCGGTCCGGACATTACAACTGGCTGTCAATAAACAGGGGATTGTCAGCGGCACGATGTATAACAGCGCTACGAAGCAGTCATGGCCGGTTCAGGGACGTGTTGATAAACAGACCCAGCGTGTCGCGTTTACGATTGGGGACCAGAAAGGGGTCGTTCTGGAGACGGGGATCTATAACCTGACTCAGCCACAGACCGAAGTGCTGGTTCATTATGGAGACAAGCAGACTCAGACCGACTTGCTTGTTCGTCTTGATCCTCCGCAAGGTGGGGGAGCATCGGGGCAGTCCGACGACAGCGGTCCGCTCCCGTCAATTCAGCCCAACTGAAGATTGAGGGATGCCAGTTCTTCGGCATCGCGGAACAACGTCCAGCGGTCCGGGGAGAGATGTTCCAGTCGGCGTGCGATCTCATTAAGTGACTCTTTGTTCCCGTCTGCGGAACAATCACGAATCGCGACAAAGGCGATCTGCGAACCAAAGTCACGCGTGATTTCTGCGTACAGCTCAGCATCGCGCTCCCCGGAGTCACCGCACAGGATAAATCGGCGGTGGGGATAACATCTCAGAAGGTTCTGGACGGAAGCGAGCTTGGTCCGGAAGGACATCTCCCGTTTCCGGTCCGTTCTCAGGTCCCGTAGCCGCATGTGACGCAGATGCATCGTCCCGACCGGAAAGCCATCCTGATCCATCCAGTCAACAAGTGGACTGTAGAGCGGCCAGGGGCTGGCAGAGACATAGTGAAAACTGTACCCGCTGGAGGCCCATCGTCGGAACAGATCCGGCATTCCCGGAACCGACCGGAACTCCCGCGTGAAGGTGTTGGCCAGAAGTTCCTTTCGATCGGCGACGTTGGTCACTTTGATCGTGTCATCGACATCAGAAATGATCGAGATCCCTTCTGGTGAGATCAGCTCAATTTCCCCGGTGAAAATCCGCTGATCGTCTTCCGGCAGGTGCGCACAGAACTGCACAAATCGCCGTCCGTGGACATCACGCTGGATTGATGGCTCCAGCTCTGATGCCTGTATGGTGATTGTGGTTTCAAAATGGCCATTAGGAAGCGTTTCCGGCAGGACAAACGCCCTCTCAGCGATGGCGATGGGGACTGTTTTCCCTTTTTTGGCTTCATGAAGAAACAGGTGGGCCCGATCGAGGAACCGCTTTCGGCTCTCCTGCTCTTTCTCGGGTTTCACCACTCGTTTGAACAGTTGAAGCAGTGCCTGTTTACGAAACCGTCGCGGAGTCGGGGAAAAAATGCATCCCCGCACGTGCAGATGCCAGCAGTCCCCGGCGGGGCTGTAATGCGCATGCCCCCGGTAAAACAGAACGCTTTCCTGCGGGCGAACTGTCCGCGCGGTTTTGTTCCTGTTCTCGGGCAACGGGTTCTGGGACATGGAGTACTGCAGGGTTCCGTGTTCGGATCAGCAAAGTGCTCCCGGCGTTGAGGGAAAGCCACCGGAGATCACTCAGGATGGTCTGTTTCAATCATCAAGACGGGGACGTCGGCGAGTTTCCTTGACGCTCGAACGAATCTGCTTTTCGTGCAGACGACGTGCATGAACCGCTCGAGGGATTTTCGTTTTCTTTCGTTTCTTCGGGGGACGTGCGACAGCCAGGACCATCGCAGCAACCCGTTTCAGGCAGTCCTCACGATTCTTCTCCCGATCGCGATAACGCTGGGAATCCAGTCGTAAAATTCCATCTTGGGAAAGACGTCCTTTTTCCGCTTCCCTGAGTCGGTTCAGGACATCTTCGGGAAGCGACTGGCATCGGCTGAGATTCCATGACAATTGGGCCTGCGAATTCACTTTATTGACGTTCTGCCCCCCGGGACCTGAGCTGCGAACGTAGGAAAACCGAAACTCCGACATCGGAATACGGAGTTCCTCATTCACAATCAGATGTGTGGGCCGATCAATCATGCCCCTTGTTCTACTTTCTGAGCCCGATGCTCAATTCACCGGATACAACCAGCGACGACCCCTGATGTTTGCCATCATCGCCAATTTCGAATTTCTCATCAATCGAACATTTCCCATCGTCCTGCAAGTTCAGAATCTGCCGGGGAAATGGCTGGACATTGTCAGTGTTCGACACCAGTAGTCGAAAATCGCTTCTGCGGAGCGGCTGACGGAGAATTGCTCACGGACGGTCTTTTCCGCAGCGAGGCTGAATTCCCGGGATCTATTGGGGGTGCCGAGAACCCATTCGATCCCTTCTGCCAGCGCCCTTGAACTGTTCGGAGGAACCAGAAATGCGGAAACTCCGTGTGTGAGGATTTCCGGTGTTCCCCCCACATCGGTTGCAACGATTGGAACGCTGCATGCTGCAGCTTCGAGAAGGACCCGGCCCAGCGGTTCCTGTCGTGCCGAATGAACAAGGATGTCTGCGCCGCTCAGGACTTCCGATACCTTCGGATGAAACGGAATCCGATGATACCGATCACTCAGTCCGGCCGATTCGAAAATTGCATCGACTTCTTCTTCGAAGGCGATGCTTTCCGGCTTCGTGGAATGACGCTGACCGACCAGAAGGAAATGAAGGTTCGGCATCCGGTCCTTCAGCAGCACCGCTGCGCGGGCAAAGTCGTCCTGCCCTTTGCGGAGGCAGATCTGACCAATGTTCACTGCCAGCAGTGCATCGTCCGCAAGTCCCAATTCCCTGCGAAACTCATTACGGAATTCGGGGGTCCGAAAACGGGACGCATCGATTCCGTTGTAAATGGTCTTGATCTTGCTGGAAGGAAAGCCCTGTTGAAGAAGAGCTGTTCGAGTCGCTTCGGAGACAGCAACTAAACCGCTGAGCTGCTGAAGCGCTGCACGTGAACTTGCTGACAGAGACATGATGTCCCGTACGTGCCCTGTCACCGGGAGTTTCAGATCCGGACAGATCGTCCCGATACGTCGGGCCATGGTGAGACTGTTCGCATGCAGCAGGTGCAGTTCATTCTCATTGGCCCATTGGTTCAGGAATTCCACCGTCTCCGGGGGAAGTGTCCCCTTCGTCCAATGTTCGGGAGGAGAAATCGTTTTCCATTGTCGTTGGTTCAATTCCTCCGCAAGCGGACTTCCGGGAGGGCAGACAGCGAATGGCTGAACATTCTGCGGGGCAAGCTGGTCAAGAACCGCAAGCAGGGAACGCTCCCCTCCGTTGAGTGTTCCAAACTCAAACAGAACTCCGATCCGAAGAGGAGCTTGGCAGACTGATCCGTTCACTTTGCTTTCACAAAATCCTTGTAGGATTCTGCTTCAAATTCCTGAAGGATCTTCTCGAGGTACTCCTTGACCTCCTGAAGCCGTTCCGGACTGGAAATTTTGTTCTGATCAGCTTCCGTGACATAGAAAACGTCAAGAACCTGATCAAAGTGGGTCGCAATCTTGGCGAGGTCGACCGAAAGCCTGAGGTCAAAAAGAGCTTTCGCCACGGTATAGAGTAATCCGGGCCGGTCGTGGGCAAAGACGTCGATAATCGTCCGATTATCAGAGCTGGCGTTGTCGATCTGGACCCGCAACGGAAGATTCGAGACCTTCGCTGGAATGCGGTTGGCGCCAAACCGCGATTTCTTCAGAAACAGGGATTCCACTTTCACCTTCCCCTGAAGAACGTCACGGAACGTTTCCGCAACTTCTTCGAATCGACTTTCCGGGGGACGGGATGTGAAGTTTTTGTCGCTGACCCAGTAGCTGTCGACAACAACCCCCTCATTTGTGGTGTTAATGTCGGCGCTGAGAATTTCGAGGTGATGAGCCGCGAGGACACCGCACATCTTGTAAAAGCACCCCGTCGTCGCCAGTGGATTCCGGGTAATAATCCGGTATTCACTGATCTGCGTCTCTTCCGTCCAGCCAAAGAGAACCTCGATATCCTCCGGCCCGAGTTTGCGAATGACACGAAGGTCATCAGCAATTCGGGATGGGGGCGTGGTCGTTAAATAATAGGCCGAAAATCCCTGAAGCTGATTTTCGATCCATTCCGCTGTGATCTCTCCCGGAGCTTCTGCTTCGAGAATCCGGGTGACTTCATCTTTAGCAGAACGAATTCGCTCCGCTTCGTGGTAGGAGTACCGCTTGCCCGAGAGCATGACCAGACACCGGTCAAACAGCTCAGCCAGAAGACTTGCCTTCCATTGTGTCCAGGTTCCCGGTCCGACAGCGGTCACATCCGCTGCTGTGAGGACATACAGCATCCGCAGTGTGTCAGGCGAACCGATATCACGGCTGAAGGAGAGGATCAGACAGGAGTCGGTGATGTCCCGTCTCCATGCGATATCCGCCATCTCAAGGTGCTTGCGAACCAGCAGCGCCATCTGTTCCGTCTGATAAGAAGGAAGAAAAAGTCGCTCGCCAATGCGCATCGCAATTTCTTCCCCGACGATGCAGTGGTCTCGCTTGAACCCTTTCCCAATGTCGTGCAGGAAGACGGTCAGGTGCAGCAGGTCCTTGTGAGGAATGGAGCGATATGCTGATCCAATCGGCCCTTCGTCCTGTTCGAATGACACCACTGTTTCGACCGCGCGAAGAGTGTGCTCATCAACGGTGAAGTGGTGATATTGATTAAACTGAAGCAGGTTTCGGATTCGGCTGACATCTGGAATAACGACATCCAGCACGCGCGTTGTGAACATCGCCCGCAAGACCGGCGGAAGCGATCTGGTGCATCGAAAGATGTCCATGAACAGCCGGGCCGATTCCGCAGAGACTGTCTTGTCGAGCTGAGGAACTTTGGCCTGAATTGCTTCCAGAACCTTTGGCGCCAACGGGACTCCATACAGCGCAGAGGCCTTGAACGCCCGGAGGATTGATTCCAGATTCTCGCAAACTTGCGGCAGATTCCGTTCGGAAACCGTAATCTGGTCAGCCCCGACGTACAGAATCTTTTCTGCCCGATGGCCAATCATCAGGTCTCTCGTCAGTTCCAGAAACGATCGAGGACGCTGAAGTTGGGCGAACCGTTGAGTAATGGTTGCCAGTGATGAGCTGTGCTTGAAGTAATCCTGCATGAACCGTTCGACGGCTCGTTGGGATTCGGTGGCTTCGAACCCCCGCTCCCGCGCGATTCTCAATTGATCGTCCCGGGTCAATCGGTCCTGTTCTTTGCCAGCATGCAGGTGCAGGTCGATTCTCAGCCGGGTCAAAAACTCCCAGGCATCCTTAAGCTGGGCTGCATCAGTCTTGCTGAGTGCCCCCTGCAGACGGAGTGAATCGATATCCTTGATTCCGTAACGGGCATAGCCGATCCAGCGAATCAGGTGCAAGTCGCGCAGACCTCCTGAGCTGGACTTGATGTCCGGCTCCAGTTCCTGCGCTGGAGGTCCATCGATCGGGCCTCCATTCGCTCTTGCTTTCATGCAGTCTTCAATGAACTGTCGACGGCGCGAATTGACAACTTTCTGGCGGAACTGATGAATTAACCGCTGACACAGTTTTTCGTTCCCCCATAAAAATCGGGCTTCAACCAGGGCTGTTGCAATCTGTGGATCTTTTTTGGCCAGAGACAGGCAAGTGGGAATGTCTCGGGTGGCATGGCCGAGGTGAATTCCTGAGTCCCAGCACATCTGCACAAACCGGGGGACAAACTCGTCAAAGTCGTTTGCCTTGTCGGTCTGGTGCAGAAACAGAAGATCAATATCGGAATAAGGGGCCAACTCCCCTCGGCCGGTTCCCCCAACCGCAATGACCGCCCCCTGCTCCCGAATCGCCTCCCTGGATGTGCTACAGGACTGAAGTGCTTCATCAATCAGCGTCAGCAGGAGCTGATCCGTTGCTTCACAGATGGAGCCGGCAATCTGTATCCCGGGAGTCCCTGATTCGAGCATCGTACGTGCCCGCTGGCGGATCGCTGCCACCATTGCTTTTCGACGGGCGATTTCCTGTACGGGATTCAGTTTCACATCGCTCATGGTCAGGGAGGCTGTGGCAAAATTTTTCGTGTCTTGCGTCACTCAACAATAGTGGATGAAACACCACTGCGGGAGAGAAATTCCCCAATGAGAATCCACAGATTGTTTCCTGAAGGGGATTATTCCTTTCATTCCGACATCCGTCTGTGTCCGGAATGAGACAAGACCGCATCCCACGATTCGAACGGGAAGTTTCCATTCGTTTCGTGAGAGCGGTCTCATTTCGCGGACCAGAAAGCCTGAAGCAGGTTAAAACTTCAGCGTCAGATCATCCCGGGACTTCTCCATCCCTTTCAGCACACCTTTCGCATAATCATCGGTCAATAGAACCAGTTGAACCTTGCGCAGGTCAAGCACTTCGGTCTGTCGATCAGGAGACTGGACCTGAATGAACGGGAGACAGATCGAACGCACTTTCAGCGGGATGCCCGCCCGTGGCGACTTCACCCGCACCCGCACAAGTGCGTTTTGGGAAGGATCGTTACCAACTTCGCAGGAATTCCACAGGAATGATGGCCATTCCTGGAATTCATCCAGAACGGAAACGTACTGCCCGCGACGGACGTCTTCCGCTCCAAGCGGTCGTGCCAGTGAGCATTCCGAATTGATCGTCGTGTTGATTTTCATGGGACTTTCAGCTCGACCCTGCTGCGTTATTTCTGTCGAAAGACAGAATTAATCCGCCTGTATGGGATCGTGCTTCTCCAGGAACAATGAGTCTGGGTTTGATTGCAGACACCGGGGGAACAGGATCGGTTCAGCGAATTCAACAGACTTTTTCGATTTGTCTGGTAGAGAATTTCTTGCAAAACCGAGGGAATACTCCTTGTAAAATTTGCACAACTTCTTCGACTCAAACTTGTGAACCACATCGGGTGCTTTTTTGTAAGTTGTTTCAATTGCTTGCGTTAAAGCCAATGAGTCCAAAATAGCCCGACGTTTGGCATGGTCGGTGCATAAACGTACTTTCGGTGATTGAGAGCCTGGGGCGAGAGTCACAGGTCGAATGAGGAGTCCACCGCCCCTTGAGAAAGGGCACCTCCTGCCGAATTCACATTGTGAATCACGAAAACGCCGGGTGACCTGAGAGATCACCCGGCGTTTCGTGGTTTCAGGGGACTCGTTTTCTTTAGTCGACCAACCGACAATGTTGGATGGACTGACGTGAATTCCTTGAATGCGACCGGTGCGGTAACCCTCCCCGTGCTGGCATTGGAAAATGCCCCCTTCTCGTCCCTCTCGAACGAGAGGAAATCGTCGCGGATCCTGTCTTTTCCGAAGCGTCCCGAATACGATCGGGGAATGAGCCAGACACCACAAACGACACGAAAAGCCATCGTTCTTTTAAGCGGCGGACTCGATTCTGCGACAACGCTTGGGATTGCCCGGTCGGAAGGGTACGAATGCTATGCCCTGTCGTTCGATTACGGGCAGAGACATCGTTTTGAGCTTGATGCNGCNCGGCGGACTGCCGAATCTCTGGGAGTGGCTGAGCANGTGATCCTCCCGCTCGACCTTCGACGGTGGGGAGGATCGGCGCTCACGTCTGATGAAAGTGTCCCGAAAGATCGGGATGAATCAGCCATTTCGACCGGGATTCCCATCACCTATGTTCCCGCTCGAAACACCGTCTTCCTTTCGCTGGCACTTGCCTGGGCAGAGGCAATTGGGGCCTTTGATCTGTTTATCGGGGTCAATGCGGTCGATTACAGTGGTTACCCGGACTGTCGCCCCGAGTTCATCGAACAATTCGAACGGCTCGCGAACCTCGCAACCAAAGCGGGGGTCGAAGGGACGGGTAAATTCCGGATTCACACGCCACTCCTGATGCTCAGAAAATCGGAGATCATCATGCGTGGTTTGGCTGTGGGAGTGAATTACGCACTGACTCACAGCTGCTATGATCCGTCACCCGAAGGCCGTGCCTGCGGAAGCTGCGATGCCTGTCAGCTTCGACTGAAGGGGTTCACCGACCTCGGACTGACTGATCCGGTGTATCCCTGACCCTGGCCCCTCCCAATGGCAAGGGTGCATTGCCCGTCATGACCCACGTTCAGGCGGTGGCGCCTGACGTCCCCTTCCACCTGTTTCTGTTGCGATTGAGTCCTCCCAATGAGTGAACGCTGGATTGCCGACCGGATGAAGAAGATTGATGCCTCTGGAATTCGGAAGGTATTCGATCTGGCTGCGAATATGGCCAACCCGATCAACATGAGCATCGGCCAGCCCCATTTCGATACCCCCGAGCCGATCAAGCAGGCCCTTCAGAAGGCGGTGGAGGAAGGACGGAATGCCTATAGCCAGACACAGGGGATCAAGCCTCTGCTGGAACTGGTGCAGAATGCCGTCGATGAAACCTATCACCATCCGGACCGGAAAGCGTTCATCACCAGCGGAACCAGCGGTGGATTGATGCTCACGCTCTCCACCCTCATCAATCCAGGGGATGAGGTGATTGTCTTCGATCCCTATTTCGTCATGTACAAACATCTGACGACCCTTGCCGGAGGGACGGTCCGGGCGATTTCAACCTACCCCGATTTCAAGATCCCGCTGGATCGGGTGCGCGAAGCGATCAATGAAAAAACCAAGCTGATCCTGCTCAACAGCCCCTGTAATCCGACGGGGCATGTCGCCACTCGCGAAGAAGTTCAGGGGCTTGCGGACATTGCCCGCGAACATGACATCGCGCTGCTGAGCGATGAAATTTACCGCATTTTCTGCCCCCCCGGTCAGTTCGTCAGCCCGGCCGAATTCTACGACAAGACGATTGTGATTGATGGGTTCAGCAAGTCGCACTCCATGACTGGCTGGCGTATCGGCTGGTGTCATGGTCCTGAATCCATTATTCAGCAGATGATCAAGCTCCAGCAGTTCACGTTTGTCTGTGCCCCTCATCCCGTCCAGTGGGCGGCCTGTACCGCGTGGAACTTCGATGTCAGCGATCGCGCCATCGACTACCAGCGGAAGCGGGACCTTCTGCGGAAGGAACTCGAGAACGATTTCGAGATCAAGGGCGCGGAAGGGGCGTTCTACATGTTCCCGAAGGCTCCATGGGGAACCGGGACGGAGTTTGTGAAGAAAGCCATTGAAAACGAGCTGCTGATTATCCCGGGGAATGTTTTTTCAGAACAGGACACTCACTTTCGAATCTCGTACGCAGCCGAAGATGAAACACTTCTACGAGGTGCGGAAGTACTTCGTCGAATCGCCCGGCAGAAATAAAAATCGACGAATCTCCGGAACGGAGTCGATTCGGGTGCGGAGTGACGGAACGAATGATGGACTCACCCTGATTCAGGTGGGGGAGTCCAGCTGAAATGAGAGCGCATTGTACGAACGTATGGCGTTCCAGTTCTGAATAAGACTGGGATGGAACAATAAATGACCGCAATACTCTCTTGAGATCGGGACGAAGTCGTTCTCAGCGTCCCCGCGTCTCTCCGACTCCGCGTTCTCTTCACCAGTCGTCAACGGATTGCCGAACCCTGCCGAACTGGCGCCTTTGAAAGAAGTCAATTCCAGTTGTGGAACAGTTCTCGATCGGGGAAAAGAGAATTCAACGCAATGACGCGGAGACGGCGAGGCGCAAAGGGAGAAAAGAACAACTTCTTTTTGAACGCATCTCACAAACGTATGGCGTTCCAGCGGTGAAAATCAGCGATAAAGACAGTGTGATGGAGCAATAAGTGTTGGCGACACTTTCCTGATTCCGGATTCTAATGCTTCGTCTTGTCCGGATCGTCGTCTTCGAAATCTTCGAAGTGGAATTCATCATCGAAGGTGGGGGGAGCATCAAATTCTTCGTGAGGAAGGTTGTCCCCCCCGTCCTCGATCATTGTCTTGCCGAACTCGTCAATCTCTTCTGTCTGGAAGATATCTTCATCAGACACGTCGTTACCGGCCTCGGTGAATTCCAGTGTCTCAGCAAGGTCCTCGTCTGCGCCAGCGGCATTCGGAAATGTATCCAGATGATCTTCAACATCGAGATCAACTGCTTCAGCCTCGACGAAATCCTCTGTCCCTTCAAAGGAGTCTTCCGGGGTTTCCCAGATTTCCTCACCCGTCCCTTCGGTCAAACTTTCATCGGTGAAGACCTCAGCATCTCCTGTTCCTGCGGCAGCGACAGCCGGAGCGGCCGCTTTCGAGTTGGCCAGCACAACTTTATCCCGACGGAACATAATCAGGATGTACAGTGGGAAGAGAACCATGAGCAGGCTGATGAGCATCAGCAGGCCAAGAGCGACCTGCATCGGCATCGGCATTCCGTTGACACCGCCCAGAAAACCCATCAGGAGGAGGTAGAAAAGCCCAGCCCCAGGAAGTGCAGCTGCCAGCGATGACCCGGCAAGTCCTAATTTCCCCACGGCATTGTCCTCTCAAATGGTGTTGAATAAGCGTTGGGTTCAAACAGAAGTTCGCTTCTGCGATCATACGGCTCACTGAGAGCACATGCAAATTTTCAGTGGTTTTCCCGCTGAGGCTGCACCCATTGATTCGACTGATGTTCCCCCCGGAACGATTCTCCGGGTGGAAACGCCAATTCCGGTTTCAGAGACGGTTCTATTGTCAAAATCGTCAGAACCGTTACACCTTGTTCGGTGGAAACACTTTGACGAGAAGTGGTTGCAGCGAACTTATCCACGGGTTCCCAAGTCGCCGAAATTGTCATTGCAGGAAGAAATTCCGTAACCCGCTCTGGCAGTTGTCAGTAGAATCGTTGTTTTCTATAGTGGTCCGTTCGAATTCCGGGCCGGATCCACTTGGCGTTTCTCATTGATGCAGTTCAGGTTATCACCTGAAATCGGACAACGGAGTTGTCCGGGAGCGAACGGAGTTCGGCACCAGCCTCTCTTCTCTCTGCATCAATACGCTGACTCAAACGGGCACGGATATTTCAGGCAATTTTTACTTCGTCCCCCCGGGCACCTACTTCGACAATGCGTTTCACACTGATCGACAAGATCACTCAACTGCAGCCCGGCGAATCGTTATCAGCGGTGAAAACGCTGTCGCTGGCAGAAGAATATCTTCAGGATCACTTCCCGGGATTTCCGATTATGCCGGGGGTACTGATGGTAGAAGCCATGGTGCAGACAAGCGCTTGGCTGATGCGTGTCAGTGAAGATTTTCAATATAGTACGGTGCTGCTGAAGGAAGCCAAGGCGGTCAAGTTCAACAGCTTTGTCTCTCCTGGAAAGACACTGGAACTCCGCTCGGATGTCCACAAGAAAGAGGACGGCATCTGGACCTTCAAAACATCTGGAACCGTTGATGGACTCAGCGCAGTGACTGCCCGTCTGACGCTGGAACGATACAATCTGGCGGATCGTAATCCTCAGATGAAATCGGCCGATGAAACACAGATCGCCAGCATGAAGGAATTGTTCAACGTGTTGTATCCGCAGGAGATTTCGTCCTGATGGAGACCGTGCAAAACCTCTGTTGAATCGGGTGCAGAGGCTGCAAGCGTTGAGGATTGGAATTGATCAGTAGCCGAGTTGGGAACAGTCCGTCGGCAGAGCAGAAAGAATACAAAATTATGAGCCAGTCTGGACGAACAGCGTTGGTGACCGGGGGAAGCCGGGGAATTGGCAAGGCCATCGTGGAAAAGCTTGCCTCACAGGGGATCAAGGTCGCATTCGTTTACAAGTCCAGTGCTGAATCTGCCAACAAGATCGTTTCTGATCTGGCAGAAAAAGGTTACGAAACGCTGGCATTGCAGGGGGATGTCGCGGTCAAGGCGGATGCGGACCGGATTGTCGCCGAAGTTGTTGAGAAGTGGGGACGGCTGGATATCCTCGTTAATAACGCCGGAATTATTCGGGATGGGTTGCTGGCGGTCATGGAAGAGCAGAACTGGCTCGATGTGATTAACACCAACCTCAACAGCGTTTACAACTTCTGTCAGGCTGTCATGCGGCCGATGATGGCGCAGCGCTATGGTCGCATCATTAATATGTCGAGTGTGGCAGCTGAGTTCGGAAATCAGGGGCAGGTCAACTACGCAGCCAGCAAAGGGGGAATTCAGGGGCTGACACGGTGTCTGGCCACAGAAATTGGCCGACGAAATATCACCGTCAACGCCATTGCTCCCGGATTTATCGAAACTGATATGACGGAAGCTGTTCGATCGGTTGCGGAAGCTGATCTGAAGAAGCAGATTCCGGTCCGTCGACTTGGAAAGCCGGAAGATATTGCCAACGCAGTCTCCTTCCTGGCCAGTGAAGAATCAGGATACATCACCGGCCACATTCTGGTCGTCGATGGCGGTCTGACACTTGGAGGGTTCTAAAGTCGCAGAGAAATCTGGTCGACAATGTCAGGTCCCCTTTCAATCAATGTTGAAGGTGACTCGGACCGGTCATCCTGACCTGGACTTTCGTCAGAGCGAATGACATCGATAACATGGTTTCCGGTCTCCTGAAGGAGACGTTCGTGTTCTGAACGAGGCCGGTTGGAATTCAGTTCAAGACGTGCTCACCGTCGTCTGTGATGCTGATTGGTTTGGGGTCTTCGGTGAGCGTTCGTTCGTGCGGGGACGCGCGAACTTTCATTACGGAGTTTCGAAACATGGCAAGTGACGAACAGGTTTTTTCGACAGTCCAGGAAATCCTTGTCGACGCGTTGGGAGTCGATGAAGACGAAGTGACTCCTGAAGCAACCCTGATGGGAGACCTCGGAGCCGAGTCCATCGACTTTCTGGACATCGTGTTCAAGCTGGAAAAAGCGTTCGACATCAAGATTCCTCGCGGCGAACTGTTCCCGGAAAATCTGATGTCTGCCGATTCCGGTTTCGTTCAGGATGGCAAGATCACTCCGGAAGGGATCGAAGAACTGCGCAAGCGAATGCCGCATGCCAACGTCGACAAGCTCGCTGCTGATCCGAAGGTCTCGAATGTTCAGGATCTGTTCACAGTCGAGATGGTTTGCAAGTTCATCAAGGGCAAGCTCGGCTAAGCCGGATTCTCTGTCGGTTCTCCCCTCTCCCCGGCCCATGATGCAGGGAAAGAGGGAAACGAGGCCGATTTCCATGGAATCAATTCGAGGGGCCTCATCCATTGGACGATTGAGCCCCTCGTTCCGTTGGATGGAAGACCGATCTGGTCTCTATCCATGAGGAGATTGATTCCTGCAGAAGCATGCTGAGATGTAATAGATGAACGCTCGCCAGTCTCTGGTGAGTTCATCCGCTCGATGGTGACGGGACCGGTTTGGGAGAACAGGTCGAAAAACAAGGCCGGCTTTACGTAACGGAATTGAACCGGTTCGTCACACGAGTAGAGGCTAAACTCCTGTCACGCGCACTCCAATTTGGTCCCTGTCTGGGGCAAGCAGGCGTGACATGATGTCCATTTATTGAATTGATTTCT
>Ga0065721_10051604_pt1 | contig 14132 bp, 11 predicted proteins | sample Mesricmetagenome_FD_59108 | JGI IMG/M metagenome (GOLD analysis project Ga0065721, IMG submission 59108) | Mesophilic microbial community from rice straw/compost enrichment Sample: eDNA_1 v2 (version 2) | ecosystem: Engineered > Solid waste > Grass > Composting > Bioreactor | place: USA: Davis... | reverse complement strand
GGGGCGGCATATCGGTAGCCAACGCAACATACAAAACGAACCCGCCCCGTTAGGGGCGGTATATTGGTAGCCAACGCAACATACAAAACGAACCCGCCCCGTTTGGGGCGGCATATCGGTAGCCAACGCAACATACAAAACGAACCCGCCCCGTTAGGGGCGGTATATTGGTAGCCAACGCAACATACAAAACGAATCCGCCCCGTTAGGGGCGGCATATTTTAAAGAATAAATTTAATCACCAACGCAGCTATCGCATATATCAATGTCACCGCAAATATCCCCTTCGCCGTCTTATCCCTACCCGTATTGATATACACCGTAAACAACGCAATATTCAATATCAAACACGGCACCGATATCGCCGTAATCTGGTTCTTGTTCTGCGCTATAAAATTCATACAATCCCTTACACTGAACAAAGGATAAAACTTAATAAAATAATACGCCACCAGGCTCAGCAACGGCGCTATAAAGCCCAACAGCATACCAAAACGAAGATCGTCTTTCTTGAACAACATTATAACTTCCAGGTTTTTTCCAGCTTTTCCTTCAGGGCATAGTTCGTCAGGTCGAACTGCACCGGCACCACGCTCACATAATTATTTTTAAGCGCCCATACATCGGTATCGCGGCCCCTGTCGAAGTTTACAAACTTACCGGTAAGCCAGTAATATTTGCGGCCATTGGGATCGTCGCGCTCCACAAAATCCTCTTCATATTTCGCATAGGCCTGGCGGCATACACGAATGCCTTTGATCAACTCCGGGGCTACGGGCGGAAAATTTACATTGAGTACGGTGTGTTTATCGGTGCCACGCTTCAGCATTTCATCTACAATGATGCGGGCATATTTGCGGGCGGCGGTAAAATCGGCTTCTATGCTGTAATCGAGCAGGGAAAAACCCACGCTCGGGATGCTTTCAATGGCTGCTTCCACGGCGGCCGACATAGTGCCCGAATAAATAACATTAATGGAGTGGTTGGCGCCATGGTTGATGCCGCTGAGACAAAGATCCGGTTTGCGGCGCAGGATCTTGTCTACCGCCAGCTTTACACAGTCTACCGGGGTGCCGCTGCACTGCCAGGCTTCCACGCCATCGAACATGGGTACCGAGTGCAGGCGCAGGGGCTGGCCAATGGTGATGGCGTGACCCATGCCCGACTGGGGTTTATCGGGGGCTACAACAATAATTTTTCCCAGGTCTTTTACCGCTTCTACCAGGTTATGAATGCCGGGTGCTGTAATGCCGTCGTCGTTAGTTATGAGTATAACCGGTTGGGATTTTTTTCTAACCGGTTGAATGTTCTTCTTTTTGGTTGCCATAAATGAGTAGCAAATGTGGTGATTTTTGTTGAAAGGGCAAGGGACAATCCGCGCTTGCTCAGCAGGGGAGCGTCCCCGGCTTTTCCGGTCATCTGGATTAAGTTGTATTCATAACTAAAACGCGATCAACCCGCTTTTCATACGTATCTCATACGGTATTTTTTGGGCTATATACGCGTTATATCCGGGTTATATCCGCGCTAAAACCGTGTTAGCAGTTGCAACAATCACTTCACGCCCTGCAGATGACACGCCCCGGCCCTGGGTGCTCGGGGCAGACAGGACGCACCCGGACGCACCCCCGGGTTATCCCCACAATTTTCAACAGCACGTGGAATATTCCGCCGATTCCGCTACCTTTGCAGCCGATTAAAATAACAGGTTACCCCTTAGTGTGTAAACAATTGATTTTTAATAACTAACACCATGGCAGGTCAGTTAAAAGAAGTTCGCAATAAAATCAAATCCATTCAGAACATGCAGCAAATCACCAAGGCTATGAAAATGGTGAGCGCTGCCAAGTTGAGAAGAGCTCAGGACGCCATCATCCAAATGCGCCCCTACGCCCGCAAACTGCAGGAAGTGCTCAGCAATATCGTGAGCAGCTCTGAAGGAGAAATGGGTATGAACCTGGCCGCCGAACGCCCCATCGAAAAAGTACTGCTGATCGTGATCACCAGCGACCGCGGTCTCAGCGGCGCCTATAACGCCAACATCATTAAACTGGCCAAAAACACGATCAAAGAAAAATACGCCGCCCAGGCCGCCAAAGGCAATGTCACCATCTGGAGCATCGGCAAAAAAGGATACGAACACTTCCAGAAAAATAAATTCAGGGTAGCCGATACCTATCGCGACATTTTCCTGCAACTGATCTTTGAAAATGTACAGGCCTGTGCCCAGGCTGCCATGAAGGCTTTCGAACAAAAAGATTTCGACGTAGTAGAGATCGTGTACAGCGAGTTCAGGAACGCCGCCATGCAACGTTTCGTGGTAGAACGTTTCCTGCCCATTCCCAAAGTACAAAAAGTGGAAGGCGCCAAAAAAAGCGACTTCATCTTCGAACCCGAAAAAGAACAGCTCATTGCCGAGCTGATGCCCAAAATATTAAATACCCAGCTCTTTAAAGCAGTGCTGGATGCCCACGCTTCAGAACACGGCGCCCGTATGACCGCCATGGACAAGGCCACCGAAAACGCCAACGAGTTGCTGAAGAACTATAAGATATCTTACAACAGGGCGCGCCAGGCAGCCATCACTACCGAGCTGACCGAGATCGTAAGTGGCGCCGCCGCATTACAAGGATAAGGGAAGTAGGCTACCATCCATAAACAGAAAAAATGGAAATTTCCAACCTGATACCCCATATCGAAGCGCTTATTTTTGCCAGTGAAAAGCCATTGACCACCCTGGAGATCACTGAACTGATCAACAATGCCTTTGGCTTTATGGAAGATAAGATCACCCTCGACCAGATCGAATCGGCCATGGAAGGCATACTGGAAAAATACCAGGCGGAGTTTTATCCCTTCGAAGTGCGCGAGAGTGGCGGCGGATGGCAGTTTCTTACCAAAAGAGATTATCACAAAACGGTTGCCCAGCTCAACGGCGACAAGTTCCTGAAACGGCTTTCCACCGCCGCTTTGGAAACCCTCTCCATCATCGCCTACAAACAACCCGTTACCAAGGCCGAAATTGAGGCCATCCGCGGGGTGAGCAGCGACTACGCCATTCAGAAATTACTCGAAAAAGACCTCATCGTGATCACCGGTCGCAATGAAAAGCTGCCCGGTCATCCGTTGGTATACGGCACTTCGAAAAACTTCATGGATTATTTCGGGTTGAACTCGCCCGAAGACCTGCCGAAGCTGAAAGAAGTATTTGATGATAGTATTGTAGCGCCTACTGTTTTGGGTGAAGAAGGCGCGGCCGGAGAAACGGCAGAAGGAGTTACCGAAGCCGGCACAGAAGGACAGACCGAAGAACCCATCGCCGATACCACCGATCCCGATATGCACGAACCATCTTCCAACGGCGTTGGATTGAACGGTATTGAAATGAGCACCGAAGAAGAAGACAGCACCGGCGAAGCAACCAGCGATTCGTTTGAAGAAGATATAGAAGACGCCGAACTGAGCGAAGAAGACTTTGAAGGCGAAGAAGAAGACGAGTTCGACGGCGAAGAAAACGGCGAAGAACTGGAAGAACCGGACGAAGCCTTTTCAGACGAAGAAGACGACAACACCACCTACAGCGTAGGCCAGGACGGCGAGCTGATAGAAGAAGAACATACCCCTCCGCAAGACGACGAACCATCTGGCGATACCGACAATGAAGACAAGGCCGACGAAGAGAAAGAATAACGCCTTATCTTCGCATCATGTCACAGCAATTATCAAGAGATCTCCTGGTTCAGTTAGCGAATGAATTTGGTACACCCGTATACGTGTACCATGCGGAAAAAATCAAAGAACAATACGGCAAACTCAGCAAGGCATTTTCAAAGATCGATGCCCGTTTTTTTTATGCCTGTAAGGCGCTTACCAACATCAACATATTAAAGTACGTCAACAGCCTGGGCGCAGGGGTGGATTGCGTGAGCATATACGAGGTAAAGCTGGCGTTGAAGGCTGGCTTCGACCCGAAGAATATATTATATACCCCCAATTGTGTAGACTTCCAGGAGATCGTAGCGGCCAAAGAGTTGGGCGTAAACCTCAATATCGATAACATCTCCATACTGGAGCAGTTTGGCAATAAGTTCGGCGGCAGCTATCCCATCTGCATCCGCCTGAATCCCCATATCATGGCCGGTGGTAATTTCAAGATCTCTACCGGGCATGTGGATAGTAAGTTCGGTATTTCCATTCACCAGATCAGGCATATCGAGCGCATTGTAAAAACCGCCAAACTGAAAGTGACCGGCGTACACATGCATACCGGCAGCGAGATCAAAGACATTGGTGTGTTTCTTGAAGGGCTGGGTGTGATGCTGGAAATTGCCTCGCATTTTCCCGACCTGGAGTTCATTGACCTGGGCAGCGGATTTAAAGTGCCTTACCAGCCCGATGACCCGGAAACCGATGTAGATACATTGGGTCAGAAAATGGCGGAAGCCTTTAAACGCTACGAGAAAGAAACCGGCAAACACCTGCAGGTTTGGTTTGAGCCGGGTAAATACATGGTGAGCCAGTGCGGCTATTTTATTGTAAAGACCAACGTGGTAAAACAAACCCCGGCCACCGTATTTGCCGGTGTAAACAGTGGGTTTAATCATTTGATTCGGCCGATGTTTTACGAGGCCTATCATCATATCGAGAATATCTCCAATCCCAATGGTCCCGAGCGGATCTATACCGTGGTAGGCAACATTTGCGAAACCGACACCTTTGCCTGGGATCGCAAGCTGCATGAGGTACGCGAAGGCGATTACCTGGTGTTTTATAATGCCGGCGCCTATGGTTTTGAAATGTCTTCCAATTTTAACTCGCGTCTGAAACCCGCAGAAGTACTGGTAAAAGACGGCAAGGCGCATTTGATTCGCAAGCGCGATGAGTTTGAAGACCTGTTGAGAAACCAGGTGGAAGTGTTGTAAAAACGAGTTATTGCGTACATTTAATACATGTCCGCCAATGCCTTCATACGTTTACTGCATCACCCTGTTAAATTCAGGTTGTATTTACTGTGGAAGCTGCCGGCGGCATTCTTCTCCGGCGTGCGGCTGCGGGTAATTGACGAGCAGCATTGCGAGGTGACCGTTCCATACAAATGGTTTTCCCAAAATCCCTTTCGAAGCACCTATTTTGCCTGCCTGGCCATGGCGGCGGAAATGAGTAGTGGGTTGCTGGCGATGGTGCATATCAATGCGCAGCGCGCAAAGGTATCGTCGTTGGTAGTGAAATTTGAGGCGGCTTATTTTAAAAAAGCAGTAACACGAACCCGGTTTATTTGCAACGACGGGGGCCTGTTAAAGGCCGCTATTGAAAAGGCCATTGCCACCGGAGAGCCGCAGGTTGTGGAAACGGTATCAACCGGCACCAACGCATCCGGTGAAAAGATCGCCGAATGCAAAATAACCTGGTCCTTCAAAACAAAATCCCGCCCCTAACGGGGCGGAAATCTGTTTTGGCTACCTGCTACCGATATAATGGCCCTAACGGGCCATGTTAAACGCCCCATCAGGGGCGTGATACCGGTAAACAACATCGCCATAGGCACCGCCCCGAAGGGGCGGCCCTATTGGTAGCCCGGCACGCCGTGCCGGGTATATTGAGGCAGCGCGCATCCCCGCCCCGTTAGGGGCGGCCCCGTTGGTAGCCCGGCACGCCGTGCCGGGTATATAGAGGTAACGCGCATCCCCGCCCCGTTAGGGGCGACCCCGTTGGTAGCCCTGCACGCCGTGCCGGGTATATAGAGGCAGCGCGCATCCCGCCCCGAAGGGGCGGCCCCGTTGGTAGCCCGGCACGCAGTGCCGGGTATAGAGGCAGCGAGCATCCCCGCCCCGTTAGGGGCGGCCCTGTTGGTAGCCCGGCACGCAGTGCCGGGTATATAGAGGCGGCGCACATCCCCGCCCCGAAGGGGTGGCCCTATTGGTAGCCCGGCACGCAGTGCCGGGTATAGAGGCAGCGAGCATCTCCGCCCCGTTAGGGGCGGCCCCGTTGGTAGCCCGGCACGCAGTGCCGGGTGAACAACAGCCGACAAACAAAAAAACATATAACCATAATGAAGATCGCATTTCACGGCGCCGCCCGAACCGTCACCGGTTCGAAGCACCTCCTCACCCTCAGCAACGGCAAAAAATACCTCCTCGATTGCGGTATGTTCCAGGGCATGGGCCACGACACCAACACACTCAACCGTACCTGGGGCTTCGAACCCTCCGAGGTCAACCACCTGATCTTATCACATGCCCACATCGATCACAGCGGCCTCATACCCAAACTCACCCGCGACGGCTTTGCCGGCAACATCTATTGCACCCCCGCCACCAAAGAACTGGCCGAGGTGCTGCTCATCGACTCGGCCGAAATACAGGAAGACGACGTCAAATACGCCAATAAAAAACGCGCCGCCGAAGGCCAGCCCTACCTGCAGCCACTGTACAACCGCGAGGATGCCGAAAAAGCCTTTGGCTTTTTAAAAGCCGTGGAATACGGCGAATGGCATACCATCGACGAACATGTAGAACTGATGTATACCGATGCCGGCCACATCATAGGCAGCGCCGCCGTGCACCTGAAAGTAAAAGAGAACGGCAAAACCACCCGCATTACCTTCAGCGGTGATGTAGGCCGCTACCGCGATATCATCCTCCGTTCACCGGCGGTATTCCCGCAGGCAGATTATATCATTTTGGAAAGCACCTATGGCAACAGCCTGCACGAAATGAAGACCACCACACCTGATATGCTGCTGGAATGGATTGAAAAAACCTGCATTCAAAAAAAGGGTAAACTCATTGTACCTGCCTTCAGCGTGGGCCGCACCCAGGAAATTTTATACTACCTGAACCAACTCGAAATAGAGAACCGCCTGCCCGACCTGGATTATTTTGTAGACAGCCCGCTCAGCATTAAAACCACCCAGTTGGTAAAACGTTATCCCAACTATTTCAACCGCACCATTCAAAAAGTGCTGGAATCGGATAACGATCCTTTTGCGTTCAAGGGAATGAAGTTTGTAAAATCGGTAGACGAATCGAAATTGCTGAACTACCGCAACACGCCCTGCGTGATCATCTCTGCCAGCGGCATGGCAGAGGCCGGGCGGGTGAAGCACCATATCAGCAATAATATCGAAAACAGCCGTAACACCATTTTGATGACGGGTTACTGCGAACCGGGATCCCTGGGCGGAAGACTGCTGGCCGGCAGAAAAGAGGTATCCATCTTTGGGGTGCAGCACGAAGTGCATGCCGAAATAGGCGCCATTCACAGCATGAGCGCCCATGGTGATTACGACGATCTAAGCCAATTCCTGGCTTGCCAGGATCCCCGACAGGTGAAGCGGTTATTCTTAGTGCATGGGGAGTACGAGGTGCAGCAGGCGTTCCGGTCGAGGCTGATCAAGAAGGGTTTTGTGGATGTGGAGATACCGGAGCAGCATTATGAAATTGGGTTGACTTAGGCATAGTGCGGGCGCGAATCACACATTGCGAATCTATCTAATAACTTATTTTAGTAAGTTTGACAGCCATAGAAGTGATATCATATCATGAAAGAAGAAGAGCTTCAATTAATATTGACTCAATTGCGGAATCTTCCTGAGGAAACAGAAGTAGTAGAATTTAAGGAAGCTAAAACGAATTATGATTTTGGTAAACTGGGTAAATACTTTTCTGCTATTTCTAACGAGGCTAACTTAAAAGGTGTTCCTTATGGATGGTTGGTATTTGGCATCGAGAATAAGCACCGCAATATCATAGGTTCTCAATATCGCCCTAATAGAAAAGATCTTGACAGCCTGAAATCTGAGATTGCCAATAAAACAACCAATCGAATCTCCTTTATCGAAATTCATGCATTGCAATTACCGGAAGGAAGAGTCGTGATGTTTCAGATTCCCGCTGCGCCTAAGGGAATACCCGTGGCATGGGAAGGCCATTACTATGGAAGAGATGATGAAGAGATCAATGCACTCAATATTGAGAAAATAGAAAGAATTCGTTCTCAGGCAATGGCCGAAGATTGGAGTGCTGCTATTGTTCCAAACGCAAGTATCGATGACTTAGATCCCCAGGCTATTCAAGTGGCCCGTATAAACTATAAAAATAAGTTTTCAGGAAGTGCAACTGAAGTTGATACATGGAATGATGAAACATTTCTAAATAAAGCAAAACTTCTGATTAAGGGCAAGATAACCCGAACTTCAATTGTCTTATTAGGTAAGGAAGAATCTGAGCATTTCATCAATCCAGCGGAAGCCAAAATTAGATGGCTACTTAAAGATAGCCAGGGTAATGATAAAGATTATACAATATTTGGCCCTCCGCTGTTGCTGGCCATTGAACAGGTATTCTCTAAAGTTCGGAATTTAAAATATCGCTACCTTAAAGAGGGGACACTTTTTCCAGAAGAGGTAGATCAATATGAGCCTTATGCTATCCGCGAAGCCATTAACAACTGTATTGCTCACCAGGATTATACTAAGGCCGGGCGAATAAATGTTATTGAAACTGATGATCAGCTCGTATTTACCAATATTGCAGAGTTTATTCCAGGTTCTGTAGAAAGGGTAATTATAGACAATGCTCCGGAAGAACAGTATAGAAACAAATTTCTTGCAAATGCTATGTTCAACCTTAACATGGTTGATACAGTCGGTGGTGGAATTAGAAAAATATTTCAGTTTCAAAGGTCACGCTTTTTCCCATTACCGGATTATGATTTGAGTAACGGCAGGGTGAAGGTCACTTTAACTGGTAAGATAATTAATCAGGATTATGCACGTGTACTCGCTTCTCATACAGATCTCAGCTTGGAAGAAATAATTTTACTGGATAAAGTTCAAAAGAAAATATTATTAACTGCCGGGGAGGAAAAACATTTAAAGTCAAAAGGTTTAATCGAGGGACGAAAACCAAACTTCTTTATTTCTCAAAAGGTAGCACAGAGAATAGGAAAAAAAGCAGAGTATTCTAAAAACAAAGGTTTTGATGACACATACTACCTCGATTTTATTGAAAAATCCATACGAGAGCATGGACATTTGAACAGAAAGGACATAGACGATTTGCTTTGGAAAAAGTTGCCCGAATGGATGGATAATAAACAAAAGAAGATTAAGATTAATAACCTGCTTTCAACGCTTAGGAACCAAAAAAGGATCAAAAATTTGGGATCGGATGCAGTTCCGAGGTGGGTCTTAGTTAAGTAAAATCTCTAATTTTCTACCAATAGTCTTTTTTTAATTAGAGAATTAATTAGAGATTCGGATAGATTATCGTAATAAGTGTTTGACTATCAAGCATAAATGCCTCTAATTAATTAGACGGGGAAGTTTATAAAAAACCAAAAGCCGCTTCACGGAGCGGCTTTCTGAATACCTTCATCTTTGGGTAGTCTCTAAAGTAAACAATTCATCTATAGGCTCAGATTTCAGTGTTTTCCTTCAGACACGGGATTTCATATTGCTTTCCCAAGGATTTGGATGCGGGTTCTTCTCGAGGAAAATGTGCTTAGCCTTTACATGGGATAACGGATCTGATTAGGGGTTGTTTCATTTTTTGATACAAGCACCGTGATGCCTCTATCGGGTATATGGATCTCTACGGTCATTAATAGGGTTGGATACATAGCAAAGGTCACCAATTTGTAATCGTATTTCAATAATTTTCGATAAATGGGCTGATTCGTTCGATCGGCGCGTATTATAACGCGTTAGAGCAATCCAGGACAAAAGAACCGGACCTGTCCGGGGCCCGGTTCCGCAAATGAGTTCCTTATATACAAAGAGTGGTTGTAAACAGCTACTCAATTGTTTTCACAGCTATGGATCTCATTTAGGTGTCCTTCTCGATAACCGTCACAAAAATAAGTTCAGGGGTTCTGCATCAAAGCAGGGTTATAGCGTTTAGGGGTTTCGTCGTTTTGCTATAACAAAGATGGTAAGAATACGGGCGGAGTAGAAATTAATTAGCCCTTTGGCCGGTAATAGCCGGTAAACAGGTAAAAAGCTTCGACGAAGCTTATATCGGGAAATTAAATAATGTTTAAACGCTTTAATACGTCCGATTTATGGGCTTTACTAACGGGAATCTCGTTGCCCTTGATATACAGGTCGTTCTCCCGTATATCGTCGATTTTGTTGATGTTGATGATGTAGGAGCGGTGTACTTTGATAAAACATTGCCTGTTTACCTTCTCTTCCAGGTTTTTGATGGTATTATGCGTGATGTACTTTTTTTCGGGCGTTACAAACTTTACATAATCGCCCATGCTTTCGATAAAAAGAATATCGTCGTTGTTTAAACGTACCAGTTTGCCCTCGCATTTGATGAAGATATGATCGCTGGCCGTGCTGCTGATATTGCTGTCGCCGGCGGCAGAGGTGAGTTTGTTCAAAGCCTCCTGGAAACGCTGGTAGGTAAAAGGCTTTTTCAGGAAATCCGTTACATTGTATTCAAACGCATTGTAGGCATATTCTTCCTTGCTGGTGGTGAGAATGATCTTAGGGTAGTAAGCCAGTTGATCCAGCAGGTCGAAACCCGTGGCGCCGGGCATTTCCACATCCAGGAATAAAACATCCACCGAGTTTTTGTTCAGGTAGTCCAGGGCTTCCTGTACATTGGTAAAGTGGCCCTTCACTTCAAGCAGGCCGCTTTTTTCGCAGCATTTGGCCAGGTAGTCGGCGGCTACCTGCAGGTCTTCTACGATGACACTGGTCCATTTCATAAGTGATTGGAATTATAGTCTTTCAACTTGGTATATTCGGCAGCAATAAGTTCCCTGCTGGCCGCTAAAGTAGTGACAATTTGCTGATATTGTTGACTTATGTCATCAGTTCCGGCAGCTTTTTGACAAATGTCTTCAAATTCCCGGCACAATTGCTGCACGCGGGTCAGCCCCACAAAACCGAATGTAGGCTTGATCTTGTGTACCGCTTTTTTCAGCGATAGCACATCACCCTGGCGATAGGCCTGCTGCAGGGCTTCGAAGTCGGGATCGAAATGGGAGAGGGTGGTTCCAAAGATTTCCTCAATATATTGAAAATCATCGTCATATAAGCTGTGCAGGTAGGCGCTGTCGATCTGCTCGTTGAAAATGAATTTTTTAGAGGAATTTGGTTGTAACATAGGAAAATAGTTTGTACTTTTTTTCGTTTATTAGCATATCCTTTGAATCAACTATTTCTACTATCCAATAACTCTATGAAGGAGAAATTATTATATCTCGTATGGTCTATTTATCGCGAAATCGTGTATTCGGGCCTGTACGAAGGCATATCGAAAGACCAGCGAAAAAAGATCATACGATTCAACCAGTTTATCCTGCTGGCGCTGCTGCTTAATTTCTTCTCGGTACTTTCCTATTTCTACTACAAACTTTATATCAGTGCACTGGTCAACATTACGGCGGCCTATTTTTTCCTGCTCGCATTTTGGTTTGGCACCCGGCGAAAACTGGAAATAGGGCGGTTCATTGCCGTGGTGAACCTGAACCTCTACCTTTTTGTGATCTGTTACATAGAAGGGCTGCGGGCGGGCGAATACCTGTTGTACTTCCCATATTTCGTAGTGCTCACCTTTGTGGTGAGCATTCGGCGTAACTACAAGGAGCTGCTGGCCGTGTACTCCATCACGATCGTGATATCGCTGTTATGTGTGAAGCTGTGCCCCTATATGAACAATGTGCAAACCATCAACGATGCCCTGTATGCCAAACTGTACAGCGGCAACCTGGTGATCAGCCTGGCCATGACCATCATTTTCTCTTACTCGATATTAAGGGTAAACAAGGATAACGAGGTGGCCATTTTGCAGGAGAAAAAATTCGGCGATACCATTTTCAACACCTCGCTCGACGGGGTATTCATCATTTACAGCCAAAGCAATATCGTTGCCAGTTGTAACCAGCGGGCCCTGGAGCTGTTCGAGGTAAAGGAAAAACGGGAAATAGAAGGCACGCATATCGAAGACTGGTTCGACGAAGATCATATCAAACAGTTCAACTCCATCAAGGAAACCATTTCCTCGGAGGCCCGTAACTGGCAGGGCGAGCTGACCCTGACCACCAAAACCGGCCGCACCTTTTATGGTTTTGCCAGCGTGGTGCCCTTTGCGTATAAAGACACGGGTTATACCAAGATCAGTATCCTGGACGTAAGCAATGTGAAGATGGCCGAGTTTGAACTGATGAAGGCCAAGGAAAAAGCCGAGGCCGCCGCCCGTACCAAGAGCCGCTTCCTCAGCAACATGAGCCATGAGCTGCGCACACCGTTGAACGGTATCATCGGCGCATCGAACCTGTTGATACAGGAAGAACATCTGCCCAGCCAGAAACCTCATTTAGACATCCTGAAATTTTCATCGGAGCATATGCTGATGCTCATCAACGATATCCTGGATTATAACAAGATGGAAGCCGGCAAGGTAGAACTGGCCGAAGTACCGGTGAACATCAAAACCTTTATGCAAAAACTGGCTTCGCAGTTTGCCTCGCAGGTAAAAGACAAGTCGCTGGAATTTGTAGTGGATATCGACGACCGGCTGGATATGGAGCTGTACACCGATGAAACCCGCCTGAACCAGGTGCTGAGTAACCTGTTGTCGAACGCCATCAAATTTACCCACCAGGGCACCATTACCATGGCTGTGCGCAAGCTGTTTTCATCCAGCGAAAAAAGCACCATCCAGTTTATTGTGATGGATACCGGGATTGGCATACCCAAAAACAAACACAAGGAAATATTCGACAGCTTTACCCAGGCCGATGTAAATACCACCCGCAAATATGGCGGTACCGGTTTGGGCCTGGCCATCACCAAACGTATTGTGAATATGTTCAACAGCGACCTGTTGCTGGAGAGCGAAGAAGGCAAGGGCAGCGCCTTTCACTTTACGGTAGAGCTGCGCATCTGCGAAGACCGCAGGCAGTTCATCAATGAAGACGGCATTAAACACCTGCACCCCATGCCGGGTGTAAAGGTGTTGATAGCCGAAGACAATCCCGTGAACCTGTCTATCGCCAAACGCTTTTTAACCAAATGGGGTATACAGGTAACCGAGGCCACCAATGGCCGCGAGGCAGTGAACGAGTTTAAGAAGGGCAACTTTAACCTGTTGCTGATAGACCTTGAAATGCCAGAGATGGATGGCGCTACTGCCTTAAAAGAAATACGCAAGATGAACAGCTCGATACCGGTAGTGGCTTTCACCGCAGCCGTGTATGATAACATGCAGGCCGACCTGTTGCAAAAAGGCTTTACCGATTTTATTCATAAACCATTCCGCCCCGAGGAGCTGCACTCCAAGATCTCTTACCTGGTGAGGGCGATGCGCGCCTAGTACTTCTTAAAAAAATGCAAAAAGTGTAGCCTACACATTTTATAGATTATTATAACTGTTGTTAGTTTGAAACACCTTGATAAGTTTTGGAATTTTTTTTCGGTGGAAATGCCCAATAAATGGGGATTGCAGGCAGGTGCAGTATGATTTTCTGCTTCAGGCTTCGTATATTGCAGTACTTGTTCTATAGCCGTAAAAAAACAAAGCCATGAGAAAAATTCCGTTGAAGGTTTCCACAAACCTTTTTATCTTGCACCCGCTTGTCCAGGTAAAGTTATTCAAGCAATCAAATACCTTTCGGATTCTACCAGCGGGTCATACAATTTCAAATCATTTACCGGATAACAGTTGGCTTTGACAGCAATGATCTGCCAGTATCATGCGTAACCATCGGAACCTATCCCTTTAGAAATTTTTGATCTTTTTTGAGTTTATTATAACGCCTTTCCGGGATCCATAACATCGCAGCAGTTACCCGGAATTTCTGGTTGCTGCAACAATTTTCTCATGTGACACGCAGCCCTGATTCTTCAGGGCTGCCTTTTTTTGTGTAGGTAAGGGTTGCGGCATACATTAAACGGCGCGTTAGGGGTGAGATATTGTTGGAATGCGTGTGCCACCAATATACCGCCCCTAGCGGGGCGGCATCATATTCGTGATGCGTTTTTTCTACCAACATGTTGCCCCTGGCGGGGCAATGCATTTATGCCTTTGTGTATGCATATGGGCTGCGGCCCGTTAGGGCCGAAATATCGGTAGCAGCGACACCAGGGAGATGCGTGTGCCACCGATATACCGCCC
>Ga0065721_10051603_pt1 | contig 14133 bp, 8 predicted proteins | sample Mesricmetagenome_FD_59108 | JGI IMG/M metagenome (GOLD analysis project Ga0065721, IMG submission 59108) | Mesophilic microbial community from rice straw/compost enrichment Sample: eDNA_1 v2 (version 2) | ecosystem: Engineered > Solid waste > Grass > Composting > Bioreactor | place: USA: Davis... | reverse complement strand
GACGGTGATAACAAACCGAAGCCGGCGTTCGATGCGGTGATTCGTGTCGCGACCGGCGAGCCGGTGCCAACGAATTTGAAAGTGGAATAGATTCCTTCTGCACGCGTTCATGAGAAAGCTGCTTTGTTTGCTGGCACTGATGTTCGGTCTGATCGGCGCGGTGTCGGCGCGGGATACGAATTTTCTGATTTTTCTCTGTTTCGGGCAGTCGAACATGGAGGGTTTTCCGGGACTTGAAGAGCAGGACAAAGGTCCGGTTAACGAGCGATTTCAAATGCTCGCCGCGGTGGATTTTCCGGAGTTAAACCGCAAGCAAGGTCAATGGTATCCCGCTGTTCCGCCGTTGAGTCGTCCATCGGCCGGATTGGGCCCAGCGGATTACTTCGGTCGCACGCTTGTTTCCAATCTGCCACCGCACATCAAGGTTGGGGTTGTAACTGTTGCGATCCCTGGTTGCAAAATCGAACTCTTCGACGAGGAAAAGTATCAGGCTTACGCCACGACGGCGCCGGATTGGATGACGAACATTATTGCGGCGTATGGCGGTAATCCGTATGCGCGATTGGTTGAACTGGCGAAGCGCGCGCAAGAAGACGGCGTCATCAAAGGAATTCTTCTTCATCAGGGTGAATCCAATACCGGCGACAAAGATTGGCCGAACAAGGTCAACGGCGTGTACAAAAAGTTGCTTACAGATCTCGGCCTTAAAGCCAACGAAGTGCCGTTGCTGGCGGGTGAAGTTGTGGGTGCGGAACATCAGGGTTTGTGCGCGAGCATGAACGAGATTATTCGCGAGTTGCCGCGAACGATTCCGACGGCGCATGTGGTGTCGTCGAAGGATTGCGACGCGCGGTCGGACCGATTGCACTTCAGTCCGGCTGGCTATCGCGAATTGGGACGACGTTACGCAGAAACGATGTTGTCGCTGCTCGGCTACAAGACTGTCGAAGCGAAATAATCGGTCGGAACTTCTGGTGATTGGTGATTTAGATACCGCGTTCGCCATTCACGATTTGTAATCCAGCGCGGATGTAGCCGAGTGCGAACGCCATTCCCGCGTGCCACGGCGCGGCACAACTCATTTGCGGTGCGTGGTCGGGAATGATTACGCCCTGGAAACGGTTTCGCTTCAGAATTCGCAGCACGCGCAGGATGTCCACATCGCCATCGTCAATGAACGTTTCTTTGTAATGCGGCACTTTGTCGCGGACATTGCGAAGATGCACGTAACCGAGTTTGCCTTGGCGACTGTAATTATCGACCACATCGTAAATATCGCCGTCGGTCATTTCAGCGAGAGTGCCGACACAAAATTCGAGGGCATTGTGCGGACTGGGTTTGAGATCAATCAGCTTTTGATACAGGTGCGGTTGATAGACTAATCGCGGCTGAGCGCGGACGGTGGGGAGCGGCGGATCGTCAGGATGCGCTGCCATCGTCACGCCCGCTTCTTCGGCGACCGGAATGATCGCATCCAGAAAATCTTTCAGGCGCGTCCAGAGTTGTTCGCGAGTGGCTGAAGGAACAATTCCGATAGGCGCGTCAGAATCGTAAACCATGTTCCACACCATGCCGTTGGGCAGCGGTTTGTCGCACGGTCCAGTCATGCCGACGGCTTCGGCTTCGCCGCGTGCGAAGGGACCTTTCACGCGACCCGCGACGCCCGCGATGGAAAAGTTGTAACCGAAGATGGGAATGCCCGCACGGCCGACGTTGCGGATAAGCTGTTTCAGATTTTCGAGCTGTTGCGCTTTCTTTAGTCCATCAAGCAGCACGTCGTGCCAATGCGCCGGATCGAAGTTCTCAATCGCTTCAAGTTCGAGACCGGCGGCGTTAATGTCGCGTTTGATGGCGACGAGTTCCTCATAACTCCAGATGTGATTCGGATTACCGGCAAGTCCCCAACCGGAATCATCACCGCACGGTTGATCGCCGGGCAAATTGCGCGACGAACGGAAGTAATCCACGAGATGAATAACGAGATGAGTGCAACCGCATTGTTTGGCGAAGCGATAATGCTCTGCGTTGAGTTGATGGCGGTACAGGCCGAGGCCGAGTTTCATGCGTGGTAAAGTAGCAGCAAACGATGCTCAGGGATTTTTCGCAGTCTGTTGAGCAGTGTCGCGGTTTTTCGGTTGATTGAAACTGAAGGAATCGCCCTGGCGACGGCTGGGTGGCGGGCCGAGATAACCTGGTTTTACGCCGCCGGTGTTAACGACGATTTTTTGCAGTACAACGGCGGGATCAACCATCCAGATTTTCAATGTATGCACGCCGGGTTTGGTGATGGTGTGTTTCGAGATGATGCGGCGATAGTTGTTCTTTACGGATTCTTCCCAATCGCGATTTCCGTTCCGGGCATCGAAATCGGCAGGAACGACGGTGACGGTCTGCGGAGTTTCGTCATCAAATGAAATCGCGTAACGCAGCGGGCGACCCGGCATGAAGTTCAAGGTCGATCCAACGAAGGTCTCTACTTTCACCGAACCGGAATGGAACAAATACATTTCGTATTCCAGACAGGGTGAATTCTGTCCAGGCATGGCGAGCACTTCCGGCGGGCCGTCGGCGCGCATGCCGGAAAGTGTGTGACCATAATCGGGAATTTGAATCCAACGATTCGCGCCTGCGGCGATATGTTTCGTGAACTGTTCCGCTCCCATCGACACAAAACCGTCGCCTTCGATGAACCCCTGAAATGACGCGAGATTCGGCGCGGCAGGATTGAACGTGGTGACGTGAACGATGAAGTTGGTATTCGCGCCGGTGATATTGATTTGCGCGCTGGCCGTGCCGGTAGGTGCTTGAGTCCAATTCACACTCAGTTCGAGGCGTTGATCTTTGGTAACAGTGCCGCCGGATTCGTTGAGGATGAGCCAGGGGACGCTGGGTTTGGCGGCGAACTGAAAGGGAGCGCGTCCGCGATTAAAGATTTCAATGTAGCGCGTCGGCTGACCGAACTTATCGAAATATAATGTGCCGCCGGTGATTGCCGTGTCGCCTTCTACGGCTACGCCGAGCAGTGCAGTTTCCGGCACTGAAATTTCAGTGAGGGCGACGGCGTCGAGATTGTTGGTTCGTGGCGGATTCCAACTGCGATAACCGATGTAAGGTTGATCCATGAAGCCGTTCCATTTGCCGCCCGCGAAATCGTGATTGAAATGAGCGGCGAGTTTGATTTGTTCGTCGAACAAGGCGCGCGTTTGCGCGGCGAAATCATTGGCGCTGGTTCGACCTTGCTGCGCATAGAGCGCATTTTTCGCAGCGGCGAGATACATGGCGTTCAATCCGGCAGCGGCTTTGATGGGATATTGCACCATGCCATAGAAAGCATCGCGATACGCTTCCGGTAGACGGTCGTAAACGCGTTGGGCGCGTTCGGCGAGCGCGGCATAATCGGCAACAACGGTTTCAAATTCGCGATAGTTCAGCAGGCTGTAAGTGGTCGCGTCGAGTAACTCAGGTTTGCGGCGGCCATTGAATTTGGTCGCGGTGGTGATGAGTTCAGCGATTTCCGTCGCGTGAGTGCTGCCGAATTCGCGCGCGGCCCAGAGTTGTGTGAACTCATCGAGATTTTCATTAGTCCAGCGGTCCGTGTCCCACGCAAGACGCAGGAAAAATTCCATCGGAAATTCGCCGCTCTTGTTGAAGTGGCCGACGTTGACAATCCAGATGCGGTCGGCGCCGTACTGTTTTGCCAACGACATCTGATCCCAGATTTTCGTAATGGGGCTGGTGTTGATCCATTGGTAACTGCGTGGGCCGCCATGATAATCGAAATGATAATAAATGCCCGCGCCGCCGCTGCGCTGACGTTCGGCTGCGGTCGGAAGACGACGGATGTTGCCCCAATTATCTTCAGCCCAGAGCAGCGTGACATCATCCGGCACGCGCATGCCGTCGCGGTAATAATCCATGACTTCTTTGTAGAGACACCACATCTGCGGCACTTTGGTGAGGTCGGGATTGATTTCCTCCGCAAGAATGCGGCGTTGCACGGCGACGATTTCTTCGGTGACTTCTTTGCCCACTGGTTCGGCGCTGTCGTTCGCGGCGCGCAAGCCCATCGTGATGATGCTTTCGTAAACTTTGTTGCGGCGCACGCCTTCGCGCCAGAACTGATGCAGAATGGGGCGTTGCCCGGATTTGTTGTAATCCCAGTTGCCGTGTTGTCGGCCGAGGCGGCGATCCCATTCTTTTTGCGCGCGCAACATCGGCTCCTGATGCGAAGTGCCCATGACGATGCCGTATTCGTCTGCGAGCCGTGGGTTTTCGGGATCGTCTTCGTTGAACGCATTGTTCCACATCGCCGGCCAGAGATAATTTGCGCGTAACCGCAGCAAGACTTCGAAGATGTTCGTGTAAAAACCGCGACCGTAATTCGCCACGCCGGGCAGTCCTTCGACCTGACCGAATTGTTTCGTCACCCAGCCGGTGAGCGCCGGAGCTTCGTCGTTGATAAAAATGCCGCGATATTTCACCGAAGGCGGACCGGTGACAAATTTGCCGGCGCGGATGAATAGCCGGTCGTGTTTTTTCGCGGGCGAATCTGCCCAGTAATGCCACGGCGAAACGCCGATCTGTTCGGACAAATCGTAGCAACCGTAGATGGTGCCGCGTTTGTCACTGCCGCAGATGACCAGGGCGCTTTCAATGCCGGGGAGCGGTTGCGACACGACTTGCAGGAAGAACGATTCCCATTTTCCCGCGATCGCCGTAACGTCGATTTTTTCCTCCAGCACCAGTCGATCAATGATAGCGCTACGACCAATGGTGCCGATGAGCACGACGTATTTCTGATTCGTAGGCAGACGATGATGAAGATCCGGTTGTGTGCCGGTGACGCGGTAGATGTCTTTAGCGAGATCGTGCGCAACACGATGGACGCCGGGCCAGTCATTTGACGCAACAATTAGCTGAGCCGCAGTGCGATCGAATAATGGAAAACTTCCGGTCGCACGTTCCCTCAGCACGTAGTCAGGGCCGCCGAGCGCGAGAAGGTTGGTGGGCAGCAGAGTAAAAACACCGCTCAAGAGTAGCGCGGCGGATCGCGCGAGGAGGTGGGGATTGATTGACCTCATGGGGTGGGATTCGGTTAGGCGAATTTTAGGAGCAGGGAAAGGAGTGGCCCATACGACGTTCATCGTATTGCGCGAGGCTTTTTCGAGCCTGTCGGCAAAATACGACATACGTCGTATTGAGCCGCCTTCCTCGCTTGGGCTACAACGCAATTGAATCCAAAGTACCGAGACCAGAACAGGGCCATTGACGTTGTGGTCTGTACAAGTCTTGCGAAAACGAAGAAGGGTGGCGGTTCTTCCGAATGGCGAACCAGGTGACCGTGTGGGTAAGAAGGTTTTGGCAGTCCTTACCACCTTAATCACCAGAATACGATGTTCGTCGTATGTTTTCACGACAACGAAACACTTATATTCAACATCACCTCCTCGCATCGGCAGACGCCATTCTTTGAAAAGCGTTGCGCGATGTCTGGTGGCGAAAGCGCCTGAAGCCAAGATGCTGACCATTCAACATGCGTATCGATCCATGAAGAGGTTGCGAATGCAGACGACCAATTCATCCGCCCGTCGCGAGGGTGGCGCATTTACCCTGATCGAGTTGCTGGTGGTGATTGCGATCATTGCCATTTTGGCGGCCATGTTGCTTCCCGCATTGTCCAAAGCCAAAGAGAAGGCCGTTCGAGTTCAGTGCTTGAACAATGTGAAGCAAATCACCTTGGCGCTACATGCCTATGGGAGTGAGAATCGTGACAAGTTGCCGGTATTGGAAGGTGCTGCCGCATGGCCGTGGGACATTCCTACGAATGCTGCGAGTCTCATGTTGGCGGAGGTGGCCGGACAGAAGAAAACGTTTTATTGCCCCAGCACTAAACCGGAATTTACCGACTGGGAAAATTTTCAAGATCCGACGCCCGGGCGAAACCTGTGGGATTGGAATCCCGGCTTTCGAATTGTCGGTTACACCCTGGCGCTTTCCGGGCCGGCCAGCATGCTCGCGAACAGCAATCGAAACACCACCTTGCAGCCTGAAGGGATTCGCATTCAAGGCGGGCCTTTTGATCCAGTGACGTTTCTGCCTGCACCGCCGAACACGGATCGGGAGTTGGTTGCCGACATTATTCTTAGTGCGGGAGGAAACAATAATCCGAGCCAGCGCATGAATTACAGCTATCGCGGGATCGGCGGCGGCTTTTATAAGCCACACGTCAGCGCCCATCTCCGAGGCAATCTGCCGCTGGGGAGTAATATTGGTTTCAAAGACGGTCATGTTTCCTGGCGAAAATTTTCCGATGCGGCGGTCAATCCACGGTCCACATCACCCGTTTTCTGGTGGTGAAGCAAAAATATGCCGACTCAGATTGCTCGCGAACATCCTGTTGACGCAGACAAGAACAATCCCAAATCCGAAACCGTTAGACTCAACCAACCAAACAACAAACAATGAAAACCCCACCTGTTATCAATCCGACTCACCGCGCGATTTCTGTCGCGATGAAGAACAGATACCCGCTTGGAAGAATCATCACAGGTCTTGTCGCTACGTGTTGCGCGCTCGTTGCAACGGCCTCGTTCGGTCAAACCATTTTCACCTGGACCGGCGGAGGTGATGGAACGAATTTCGATTCCGCCGCCAATTGGGGTGGTACAGCTCCAAGTGCAGCCGCCTCTGACATTGCATCATTCAATGGCACAGTGCCCGGAAATTTGTCCTTGAACTACAGTGATGGCGCCAATGGCTTTCCCAGCGGTCCGGGAAGTTCGGGTATCAGTATTCAACTCACTTCCAGCCAGGTGGGAAATGTCTCCATCAACAACCTGAGCGCTAACGCAAATCCTCCCAATCTCGCCATTTACGATATTCAGATTCAGAGTGGGGCGGGCGCATTTAGTTGGGGAAACAATGGAGCGCGAGTCAACTATGCTGCTCGGCCCGGTGGGGTCGTTCACAACTGGGTCAACGATTCCTCCAACCCGGCCACTATCGGCAGTAATATTGTCTATGTAGCAGGCGGCGGCACGCCTTATACCATGGCTTTTGGAGGATCGGGAGATTGGATCGTCAATAGCCAACTTCAGCCCAACAATGGTTCTTCCATTGTGGTTACAAAAAATGGCAGTGGCACAATGACATGGAATCCGGTGGGGCATGTGGGTGGTGATGCGATCACCGCCGTCAATATCACGGCGGGGACATTGGTGCTGACGGCGCCACATGAGAAAATCAACATCCGCCCGATTGCGAACGATGGGACGTTTATTTTCAATGCGCCTTCTCAGGCGCAACTTCTGTCCGGTGTGATTTCCGGTGTTGGTGAGATTCGAGTCAACGCCGGTACTTTAACGCTGGCGGGTGCGAGCACGTATAGCGGCAACACGGTTTTAAACGGCGGGACTTTGATTGTTGGCGGCGTGGAGAATGAAGGCGTTTCTGGTCCGTTGGGACTGGGCACGATTTCGTTCGCTGGCGGCACACTGCAATTCAGCGTGGACAATACATTTGATTATTCACCACGTTTCAGCACGGAGGCGGGCCAAGCGGTGCGAATTGACACGGCGGGACAGGACGTGACCTTTGCCGGCGCACTGACCAGCAGCGGTGGGACGTTGACCAAGCTCGGTTCGGGAACGCTTACGTTGAGTGGCGCGAACACCTATAACGGATTGACGACCGTCAGCGCGGGCAAACTGGTGATTCAAGGCCCGGCGGGGAACGGTAATATCACCGTCGCTAACAGCACGGCCCTCGGTGCAACGGGTGGCTCGCAACTTCAGCCCGGCACGTTGACCGTGGGAACCAGCGGCAGCGCAACTTTGGAATTCAATAATGTCACCAGCACCACGACACCATTGATTGCCGCCGGCACGATTTCGGCCGGTGGACCGATCACCATCAACGTCAACAGCGGCACGTTCGCGGTGGGGCAGAATTATCCGCTCTTGTCCTGGACCAGCGGATCAGCGCCAGCAGTGACGCTCGGAAACGTGATCGGGGCAACGGGCACGCTCAATACCAATGGCAACACCATTCGGCTGAACGTCACCGCGCTGGCTTACACCTGGACCGGCGCGAACAACGGCAGTTGGGATACCACCACTGCCAACAATTGGGTCCTGGGTGACAGTCCCGTGACGTATGCGGATCCCAATCCGGTGTTGTTTGATGACTCCGCGAGCGGCACTACCAGCGTGACCATCGACGCGACGGTTCAGCCCGGCAATGTGACGGTGAACAACAACTCCAAGAACTACAGTCTCGCCTCCAGCGGTGCGAATCGCATCAGCGGCAGCGGCGGCTTGAGCAAGGTCGGAAATAGCGGGCTCGTTTTATCTGGAGGCGTCAATGATTACACCGGCGCAACCGTGATCAACGGCGGCATCCTGAGTGTGGGCAGCCTGGCAAACGGCGGTGCTGCAAGTGACATCGGTTCATCTGGCAGCGGCGCGGCGAATCTGGTGTTGAATGGCGGAACGCTGGAGTACACCGGCGCTGGAGCTACGAGTGATCGCCTGCTCACAATCGGTACCGCCGGCGGTCGGATTATTTCGGCAGGATTCGGTAATCTGAACCTGAACAACGGCGGAGTAATCGGCTTGAGCGGCAGTGGCGCGCGGACCTTCACGTTGAACTCCACCAATGCCAACGGCGACACGTTTGCTGGTATTCTGGGTGACAATGGCGGTCCGACTGCGGTAACCAAAACAGGTCCGGGCAAGTGGATTCTGACTGGTAACAACACGAACTCGGGCACGATAACAATTGCCAGCGGTGTGCTTCAGGTCGGAGCCGGCGGAGCCACTGGCGCGATTGGAAGTGGGAACGTTGTGAATAACGGCAGTCTGGTTTTCAATCGCTCCGGCACTTTGACCGTCAATGGCAATGTCACAGGAACAGGGGGCGTCACCAACGATGGCAGTGGCACTGTTATCCTCAACGGTAACAACACCTATTCGGGTGGCACCTATATTAACGCCGGAACGGTTCAATTCGGGACGGGCGGAGCGGGTGGCAGTATTTCCAGCAGTGCGCCACTGATAAATAATGGCACCGTAATTTTCAATTCCACGACCCCCGTCAACATCGGTGGATTCGGAAACGACATCACCGGCCCGGGAAATCTTATTGTGCGCAGTGGCGCCAACGTGACGTTCGGCGATGCAAACAACGCCAGTTACACGGGGTGGACGCTGATTGAGCCCGGCGGTGTTTTTCAACCCTGCACCGGGAATACGGGGGCTGGTTTCGCTTCCTCGGTCATTACCAATAATGGCCGGCTCACGTTGATCAGTCAGAACATCCCGCCCACCTTCGGCATCAGCAACAATATTGTTGGAACGGGCAGTGTGTGGATTGATACCCGGAATCAGAATCCCGGCCAGGTGCTGTTTGCCGGCAACAATACTTACACCGGCGGAACATTCATTGGCGGTGGCGGCATTGTGCTGGGCGATGGTGTTACGCCCGGCGCAGGCTCAATCGTGGGAAGCGTAATCTTCACCAACACCACAGGACCGTTCATTGATCCGTTCCCGACCAGCAAGCGTCTGGTTTTCAATCGTCCGGATGCTTTCACATTCACTAACAATGTCGTGAGCATGGTTACCGACGGTGCGCAGCCGCAATTCTCGGGATCGATTGAAGTGCAACAAGGAGAGGTAACGCTTACCGGTAACAACAGTTATCCGGGTGAAACGATGATTCTCGCAGGCGCGACGCTTCAGGTCGGAAATGGAGGCAACAGTGGTTCCATCGGAACAGGTCCTGTGGTCAACGACGGGACGCTCGTTTTCAACCGCTCGGATGCCGTTACCGTCGGTGGCGTTGTCAGTGGCTCGGGCGCACTTGTGAAACAAGGAAGCGGCACGGTCACGCTCACTGCGGCCAACACTTACACCGGCCCGACGACGGTCAGCAATGGAACGCTGGTGGTCAGCGGCGGAACGATCGGCGGGGAGTTGACTCTGGAAGGCGGCGCTATTGCTGCCGCGCCTGCCGGAACAGTCGCCACGCTGACCGTGAATGGCAATCTGACCATTAATTCAGGCGCCTTGCAGGTTACCGTGAATAAATCTCAGTCACCGTCGAACACGTTGTTCAACGTCTTTGGCGGAATCAACGTCGTCGCGGGCTCGATTAACGTCGGCAACGCGGGTGGAACGCTCTCCGTTGGCGATTCGTTCGTCTTGTTCAATCAGCCGGTGGCGAATGGGGCAGCCTTGACCATCACCGGCGGTGGAGCGACGTGGATTAACAACCTCGCGGTGGACGGCAGCATCACCGTAGCAACGGTGACGGCAGAACCGCCTACCTTGAACGTGACGCAGGCCGGCAACAGCCTCCAGTTCTCCTGGACGCAGGGCGGCTACAAACTTCAAGCCCAGACCAACAGCCTGAACGTAGGGTTGAACAATAACTGGGCTGATTATCCCGGTGGTGGCACCAGTCCGGTCAGCGTGCCGGTCAATCCCGCAAACGGAGCCGTGTTCTTCCGCCTGGCGCCAACGCCTTGAGGAAGGGGTGCAGCCGGCCGAGTGCGAGGGGACGCTTTTGGGTTGGGTGGGTGTTCCTCGTGCTCGGGCCGGCTTTTGATTTTCGAGCGATTGTTATATGAGCAGCGAAACTCGCCAGGCATCAGGCTTCACCCTGATTGAGTTGCTCGTCGTCATCGCGATCATCGCGATTCTCGCGGCAATGTTATTGCCGGCACTGGCCCGGGCGAAGTTCAAGGCCAAAGTCGTTAACTGCACCTCCAACTACAAACAGTGGGGCGTGATGGCCAATATTTACGCCAACGACTTCAAGGACGAGCTGCCGGGAACGAAATGCAAGTCCACCGGCGGGGCGGGGAATCCCTGGGATGTAAACGGCGACTTTGTTCCCGCAGTGGCGAGTTATGGGCTGACGGTACCGATGTGGTTTTGTCCCGCACGCCCCGAGGAGACGGCGGCTCAATTTGCCAAAGCCCGGTTATTGTCGCCCCCGAATCTGCTCAGTTCGGCGGACGATCTGAACCGGTTTCTATCGTCCTATTACGGCGGCGATCTGGTGATTATGAATCACAATCTCTGGGTGCAACGTGTTTCTATTTCCTGGAGTCCTTTTGGCGGAGCGACGCCGAGCGCGCCGCTCTTTACGAGTACGGGTACTCAGCCGAACACCGATCCAGCCCTTTACGGTTGGCCGGCTAAAACGACTGATCGCGCTTCCGCGCATGTTCCCTTTATCAGCGATGCGTGTTTCGCAGGTTATGGAACTCCCAATAGCGTCAACTCTGACGACATCAACATTCGCGAGGCCAACAATCTCGCGGCGTTGGGGTATCCGAAAAAAGCTTCCGGACATGTCAGTAGCGGGTCGGTGGGATCCATCATGGTCAATTCGACCTTTGCCGACGGGCATGTGGAGTCCCGCAAAAAGCAAATGCTCAAAGCCGTCTTCAAAGCTCAAGACGCGAGTTGGTTTTATTAACCCGATTGATCGGAATCGCTGGAATGAAATCTCAAAAGTCACGAACATCGGCCTTCACCCTGATCGAACTTCTCGTGGTCATTGCTATTATCGCCATTTTAGCGGCAATGCTTTTGCCGGCGCTATCGAAGGCGAAAGGGAAGGCCAAGCGCGTTCAATGTTTGAGTAATCTGCGGCAACTCGGATTGGGCGCGACTCTCTATGCAGGAGATTTTCAAGATCAAGTTCCGCCGGTGAATTATAATGGCGCCGCAGCAGGTATCTTTGTGGCCAACGCGATCGATATCCCCGTGGTCGAAGCGGTCAACTCCTACCTTAGAATTCAAATGGGATATACTTCAATTTGGAACTGTCCCGATCGGGTGGGCCTACCAGCGCCGGGCATTCCGTCCATGCAGGGCGGACAGTGGTATATCGGATACGCCTATTTCGGAGGAATGACCAGATGGAGCACGATCCCGGCGGGTTCACCGTTTAACCCCGCCCCCGGTCCCAAGAGTTATAGTCCGGTAAAATTAGGCACTTCAAAACCGCATTGGGCGTTAGGGGCCGACACAAACTTCAAAGTCGGCACTCGCTGGGCAGGCGCGGTTTCGCAAGGCGGCGCGTGGGAATTTGAATACGGTAAGATTCCCGCCCATCCCGCGAAGAACGGTGAGCCGGAAGGAGGCAATGAAGTGTTTGCGGATGGTTCGGCGAAATGGTGCAAGTTCACAGACATGTATCGTTTCAACAGCTATGTTGGTGCGATTGGAAACATCGACGTCTATTGGTATCAGGAATCATCGGATTTTGCGGATTCGTTTCTCGCCGTTCTACCGGGCTTGAAATGAAGTAAACGTTCAACCACCGAACGTGATGACAGCCCCAGCCACCAGCGGACCTGCCTGATTTACTGAACTATGAAAAGCCGATCTATTGTTAAAATTCTGAATTTGTCTCTGTTCCTGAGCGCGACGTCGCAACTGTATGCCGACTATCCCATCGCCTCGCACCGTTATCTTGCCGACCCGAGTCCGCTCGTGACGAAGGATCGCGTTTACATCTATTGCTCGAACGACGACGAAAGTCCGGTCGAAGGCAGCTACAACATTCCGAATGTAATCTGTGTTTCGAGTAGCGACATGAAGAACTGGACCGATCACGGGTCGGTGTTTCGCGGGAGCGATGTTACGACGTGGGCAAAGAAAACCTGGGCGCCGGCGGCGATTGAGCGCGATGGAAAATTCTTTCTCTACTTTGGCAATGGCGGCGCGAACATCGGCGTCGTCACTGCACCCACGCCGATCGGGCCGTTCACCGATCCGCTCGGCAAACCGTTGATCACTCACGGCACACCTGGCGTGCAACCGGCGCAGAACATGTGGCTCTTCGATCCCGGTGCGTTCATTGATGACGATGGTCAGGCGTATCTCTATTTCGGCGGTAACGGAGACAACAACGTTCGCATCGCGCGATTGAATCGCGACATGATCAGTCTCGACGGCGAGGTCATGAAGATGACCGCGACAAATTTCTTCGAAGCGGCCTGGGTGTTTAAAACCAACGGCGTTTACTACTTCAGTTATTCGACGACGCCTCGCGCGCAGATGCGCATTGATTATCTGACGAGCGACAATCCGACGAACGGATTTGTTTATCGCGGTGTCGTCGCTGCGCAACCGCCGTTGAATTTCAATGACAACAATCATTCCGCGCAATTCGCGTTTAAAGGCCGTTGGTATCACGTTTATCACAATCGCATCGTGGCGAAGCAGGCGGGTATTCCGACGGGATTTCGCCGGAATCTGGCGATTGAGGAACTTTATTTCGATGCTGATGGCGGAATTCGGCGCGTGGAATACACCACCAACGGCGTCGCTCAAATTGCTCCGCTGAATCCATTCACCCGCGTCGAGGGCGAAACGTTTTGCGCTCAAAGCGGCGTTGAAACTGCGGCCGGTCGCGATGGTGGAATGTATCTCACGGAATTGGATAACGGCGATTGGATCAAAGTAGCTGGCATTGATTTTGGGACGAAGGGCCCAAAGAAATTTTTAGCACGCGTTGCCAGCGCGGCGGGGGGCGGAAACATCGAACTCCGACTCGGCGAACGTGAAGGCAGGTTGATCGGCACTTGCAAAGTGAACTCCACCGGTGGCGATGAAGAATGGAAGGAAGTTTCCTGCGAAGTTTCGGATGTCACGGGTGTGCATGATCTGTATTTCGTGTTCACCGGTGGCGAAAAGCCATTGCTGAATCTCGACTACTGGAAATTTGAGTAAGCCGATGGCGCTGTTTACGCTTGCGGCATGAAGAATCACCGTTCGCCTCGACTCCCGCGCGTCTCTGTTTTGGTACTGGCGTTATTCGGTTCTGCTTTCAGCAACATCGCCGCGCCTGCCACAACTCCCGCGCAACTGATTCCGCTCAGTTCCGTGCGACTGTTGGATGAAGGCCCGTTTGCCGCAGCAGTGAAAGCGAATCGCGCTTATTTGCTCGCGCTTGATCCCGATCGATTGCTCGCGCCGTTTCTGCGCGAAGCCGGGCTCGAACCGAAAGCGAAGTCGTACGGGAATTGGGAGAGCAGCGGTCTCGATGGCCACACGGGCGGACATTATCTCTCCGCGTTATCCACGATGATTGCGTCCGGCGCGGACACGGATG
>Ga0065721_10051602_pt1 | contig 14138 bp, 13 predicted proteins | sample Mesricmetagenome_FD_59108 | JGI IMG/M metagenome (GOLD analysis project Ga0065721, IMG submission 59108) | Mesophilic microbial community from rice straw/compost enrichment Sample: eDNA_1 v2 (version 2) | ecosystem: Engineered > Solid waste > Grass > Composting > Bioreactor | place: USA: Davis... | reverse complement strand
GCGCCGCGCCGCCGCCCGAAGCGCCGGCGCTTGCGCAGCGCACCCGGCCGGCTGCGGGCGACGTGGTGCTGCACGTCGAAGGCGTGCGCAAGGAGTTCGGCGGGCTGGTCGCGGTCAACGACATCGGCTTTACCGTGCGGGCCGGCGAAATCATGGGGCTGATCGGGCCCAACGGCGCGGGCAAGAGCACGACCTTCAACCTGATCACCGGCGTGCTGCGGGCCACGCGTGGCAGCGTCACGTTCCTTGGTGAGCGCATCGACGCGCTGCCGGCGCGCGAGATCGCCAAGCGCGGGGTGGGGCGCACCTTCCAGCACGTGCAGCTGCTGCCCGGCATGTCCGTGCTGGAAAACGTCGCATTGGGCGCGCACCTGCGCTCGGACGTCAGCGTGGCTAGTGGTGCGCTGCGGCTGGACCGTGCGCGCGAGGCGCAATTGCTGCACGAAGCCGCTCGCCAGCTGCAACGCGTGGGCCTGGGCGACTATCTGTACGAGCAGGCCGGCAACCTGGCCCTGGGGCAGCAGCGCATCCTTGAAATCGCCCGGGCGCTGGCGGCCGACCCGGTGCTGCTGTTGCTCGATGAGCCGGCCGCCGGCCTGCGCTACAAGGAAAAGCAGGCGCTCGCACAGGTCCTGTCGCAGTTGCGCGCCGAGGGAATGAGCATCCTGCTGGTCGAACACGACATGGACTTCGTCATGCGCTTGACGGACCACCTGGTGGTCATGGACTTTGGTACCAAGCTGGCCGAGGGCGCGCCCGCCGAGGTGCAGAACAACCCGGCCGTCCTGGAGGCGTACCTGGGCGGCATCGACGACGAGGACGTGCGGCAGGATACGCCGGTCGCCACTGCGGCAAGGAGCGAGCCATGACGACCCAGGCATCCCGTCCCGTGCTCGAAGTGCGCGACTTGTCAGCCCGCTATGGCAAGGTGCACGCGCTGACCGGCGTGTCGCTGTCGGTGTCGCCTGGCTCCATCGTCACGGTCATCGGTGCCAACGGTGCGGGCAAATCCACCTTGCTCAATGCCATTATGGGGTCGCTGCCGCTGTCGGGCCACGCGGCCGGCGGACTGCACTACGACGGACATGACATCGGCGCCTGGCCCGTCGAGCGGCGCGTGGCTGCCGGCATGTCACTGGTGCCGGAGCGCCGCGAGCTGTTTGCCAGCATGTCGGTCGAAGACAACCTGCTGCTCGGTGGCTTCCGGCGCTACCGCGCGCGCGAGCGCGGCTGGGCCGATACGCTGGAGGAGGTCTACGCGCTCTTTCCGCGGCTGCGCGAGCGGCATCGCCAGCAGGCTGGCACGTTGTCGGGTGGCGAGCGCCAGATGCTCGCCGTCGGCCGCGCGCTCATGGCCCGGCCCCGCGTGCTGATGCTCGACGAACCCAGCTTGGGGCTGGCGCCGCGCATCGTGCGGGAGATCTTCCATATCATCGCCCGGCTGCGCGAAACCGGTGTGGCCATCCTGCTGGTCGAGCAAAACGCCCGCGCGGCGCTGCAGGTAGCCGATTACGGCTACGTGCTGGAGACCGGCGAGGTGGTGCTGGAAGGCGCGGCCGCCGACCTGGCCGGCAACCCGCGCGTGATCGAAAGCTACCTGGGCTTGGGCAAGGCCAGGCAGGACGATTAGCCGCCTTTCTTCATGGACGGCCAATGTCCGCCCAGCGCGCGCGTGGCGGCCGCGGCGGCCTCCATGGTCAAGCGCGACATCTTCTTGATTGCCGTGGCGGTAAACCTTTCCTTGGGGCCGGACAATGAAATGGCCCCGCACATATTGCCGTCTGGGCCGAACACGGGGCTGGCTACGGCGGCGCAGTTGGGATCGCGCTCGCCCATGGAAATCATGGTAAGCCCGGCTTCGTCGGGCCCCTGGTGCTTGACCACGTAGGCGGTCAGCAGCTTGCCTGCGGCACCCCGGTCCAGAGGCAGGAGGTCGCCGACGCGTATGCGGTCGAGCGTCGAATGGTGGGAGTCGACGCGCAACAGGCACAGGCGCGACCGTTCGTCGTGATAGACGTGGAAAGAGGCGCTTTCCGTGCCTTGGTCGACCAGGCCCTGCAGCAGGGGTTGAACGGTTTCGGTCAGCCGGTACGTGGTTTCGTAAGCGCGTCCCAGCCGGTACGCATACGGGCCCAACGCGTAGCGGCCGTCAGGCCGGCGCATTACCAGCGCGGCCTTTTCCAGCGACGCGATCAGCCGCAGCAGTGTGCTCTTGTAAAACCCAGTGGCGCGGGCAAGGTCCGCTAGGGTGATGGGATCGGTGTGTTGGGCGACGGCGTCGACGATGGCGAGGGCCCGGTCCACGGCGGCAACGCCGTCCGTGGCTGGCTCGGACTGGGGACTGCGCGGCATGTGGCGATTCTGAGCGGTTAGGTTGATCCGGTCGGGCCTGCGTCGACGAGCCGGCTGATCACCGGGAAGTAGCGCGTGCCATGGCCTTGTTCGATGGCCGCCGCGAACCAGTGCTCGACAGCCTCGGCTCCCGGCGTTGGCACGCCGGTTTGCTTGGCCATAGCCAGCGCGTAACGCAGGTCTTTGCGGGCATACTCGACCGAGAACGCCCGTTCGGGAAATTCGCCCGGCAGAATAGCTTTTAAGCCGTGGTTGCGCAACGCAAAGCTATCGGCCGAGCCGCGCATGAACGTCTCGAACAGCACCTGCGGATCCACGCCGGTACGCCGGGCGATGGCGCGTGCCTCGGATAGGGCGGCGACGGTTTCGAACAGCACCATGTTGTTCAGGATCTTGACGACCTGCCCGCTGCCCACCGGCCCGCAGAGGGTGATCTCTTCGGCAAAGGTTGCGATTAGCGGCTTGACCCGTTCGAATACCGCGCGGTCGGCACCCACCATGACGGACAGGGTGCCTGCTTCGGCGGCCGCTCGCGTGCGGGCGATGGGGGCGTCGATAAACACCGCGCCCTTCGCGGCGAAATCCGCGGCCAACGCGCGCGTGATGTCCACCGGCGAGGTGCTGGTGTCGACGATCACCTGGCCGGGACGCGCACAGTCCAGCAGCCCTTGCGGCGCGCGGGCGACGGCATCGACGACCTCGCCCGAAGGCAGCGACAGGAACACGATGTCGCATTGGGATGCGACTTGCGCGACGGAGCCGGCGGCAGTCACGCCGTGCGCGGCCAGGCGCTGCAAGGGCGCGGGATCGCGGTCATGACCCAGCACTGGCAGTCCGCCCTTGGCCGCGAGGTTGCGGCACATCGGTTCGCCCATGACGCCCATGCCGATGAAGCCGGCGCATTTGAAATCGGTCATTGATCTGGTCTCCTCAGTGAAGCAATGCAGGCCCGCTGATTACAGGCCCCAGTAGATGGATTTGGGCTGCTGGTACAGGCGCAAGCCTTGCAGCCCTTTTTCCCGGCCGATGCCGCTTTGCTTGAAGCCGCCGAAGGGCGTGGCGATCGACAGCTGCTTGTAGGTGTTGATCCAAACGCTGCCGGCCTCCAAGCGGCGCGCCACCCGCCACGCGCGGCGGTAATCGGCCGTCCAAACGCCGGCGGCCAGGCCGTAGACGCTGTCGTTGGCCTGCGCGACCAGATCCTCTTCATCGTCGAAAGGCAGCACGCAAAGCACGGGTCCGAAGATTTCCTCACGCACCGTGCGGGCGCTGTTGTCCAACCCGCCGATGATGGTGGGCAGGTAAAAGGCGCCATTGCGCAGGCGCTCGTCGTCCGGGCGTTTGCCGCCGAGCAGGATCTGGCCGCCGTCTTCGCGCGCGGCGGCGACCATGCCTTCGATCTTGTCGCGGTGCGCAAATGATGCGATCGGGCCCATTTGCGCGCCGGGCGCATCGGGCAGATCGACTTTGAGGGCGGCAGCGCGTGCCACGAGTCGTTCGATGAAGGACGATGCGATGGCGCGTTGGACGAACAACCGTGAACCCGCCACGCAGGATTGGCCACTACCTTCGAAGATGCCGCCGATGACGGCGTCGATTGCGGCGTCCTGGTCGGCATCCGCGAACACGATGTGGGGGGACTTGCCGCCCAGCTCCAGCGCCACCGGCATCAGCTTGTCGGCGGCAGCACGCGCAATCGCGCGGCCGCTGGCCGTGCCGCCGGTAAACGACACCATGCGCACGCCGGGGTGTTCGACGAGCCGCTTGCCCACGGTGCCGCCCAGTCCGGTCACCACATTGAGCAGGCCGGGTGGCAGGCCGGCTTCGAGGGCGATGCGCGCGAGTTGCAGCGCCGGCGAAGAGGTGACTTCCGATGGCTTGAGGATGACCGCATTGCCTGCCGCCAGCGCCGGCGCGACCTTTTGCGCCTCCATGGTCAGCGGCGAATTCCACGGCGTGATGGCAGCCACCACGCCGTAGGGCTCGTACTGCGTCATGGACAGGTAGTTTCCGCGCGGCGGTGTCACTTCGGCCGTCATTGTCTCGCACACGCCCGCGTAGTAGCGGAAGGTGGCCGCAGCGCTGGCCACTTGGGCCCGGCATTCGGACATCACCTTGCCATTTTCGATCATCTGCAGCTGAGCCAGCGTTTCGGCGTGGCGGTCCATGCCATCGGCGATCGCGCGCAGCAGCGCGGCCCGTTTGTGCGGCAGCATGTTGGCCCAGGCAGGTTGGCGGACCGCGGACCAGGCGGTTTCGACCGCCTGGTCCACCTGGGCTTCGGACGCCGCGCTGATCAGGAAGTTGGCTTGGCCAGTGGCAGGGTTGATGGATTCGAAGGTTTCCTCAGGGCGGGAGATCCATTGGTCGCCGATGAGGAAAGGACGGGGGGCGTTGTTCAGGCCGTTGGTTGTTGACATGGAAAGTCCGGTTAGTCGTGGCAAAGGGCGGCGGGACGTCAGCCTTTGATGGGGCTGGCCGTCATGACATTTCTTGCCTCGGGCGCGAGCGGGACCAAGGGGGTGGCTGGATTCCGGTACGTGTCATCGGTTTCCGCGGGCGGCCTGGGCATCCGGCTTGCCGGTCTTGCGCCTGTGGCGGCCATGGCCGGGCATGCAGGCATGATGATTAAAATAGAATATCCGTTCTGTCAAACGGAATTCTGGGATAAGCATGGCCGATTGTCAAGGGCTGACGCGATGGCGCCATCCTGGTGGGCAAGCCGAGCCGTGGCCGTAAAGCCGGCCGCCGCAGCACGGCATTGCGCAAGATGTGCCGGTGCGGTAGCATTCACGAAAATAGAATGATTGTTCTGATCAGAAGAACATAGGAAAATGGCATGACAACACAAGGTCAGCGGCCCGTCACGCATGGCATGGCGGAGTTCGCCATCGGATTGGACTGGGCAGGCGCGCCTGCAGCAGTCCGCAGGGAAGCCGTCCGCGCCTGGCTGAACTGGGTAGGGTGCGCAATTGGCGGTTCCAGGACTCCGGCAATGGACGCTGCCGTCAGGGGTATCCTGGCCATGGGGGCGGGCGAAATCCCGCTGCTGGGCAGGCGCGAGCGAGTGGACGTGGCGGGTGCTGCGTTGCTCGGCTGCCTGAGCTCGTCGGCCCATACCTACGACGATACGCATTTGTCCACGATCACGCATCCGACCGGGCCGGTGGCGTCCGCCTTGCTCGCGGTGGCGGGCAAATTGGCAGGTGTCGGACGTCCTGTCACTGGACGCGCGCTGCTGGCCGCGCTTGCCGTCGGGATGGAGCTGGAGTGCCGCACGAGCTGTGCGATCAGCGAGAGCCGTGCCAGCCTTGGCTGGTACATGACCGGGCTGTCCGGCGGAATCGGCGCCGCGGCCGCCGTGGGCCGCCTGCTGGGCCTGCCGCATGATCGAATGGTGTCCGCGATCGGGTTGGCCGCCGCGCAGGCCTGCGGATTCCGTGCCACCCACGGCAGCATGGCAATCGCTTACGTGCCCGGCGTCGCGGCACGCAACGGTGTGGCTGCCGCCTATATGGCAGCAGCCGGGTTTGACTGCGCGGACATCGCCATAGACGGTCGAAACGGCTTGCTGCAGGTGTTGACGGGGGGGCATGTCGCCGATGCCATACGGCATGGCCTGGGCGAACGCTTCGAGTTCCTGAGCAACACGTACAAGCCGTATCCCTGTGGCATTGTCATCCATCCGACCATCGATGCCTGCCTGGCATTGGCACGCGAAGAGGGGGTGCGGCCGGATGACATCGTGCGCGTCGACCTGCGCGTCCATCCGGACGCCTTGGACCTTACCTGGAGAAAGCTGCCCGATACCGTCCTGGATGCTCAGGTGAGTCTGTTCCACTGGGCAGCGGCGGCACTGGTGCACGGGCAGGCCGGCATCGCCCAAGGCGAGCTGGTCTGCGTGCAAGACAAGACCGTGCGGGCCCTGCAAGAGTGCATGCATGCGGTCGCCGACGACAGCCTGGCTGGCAATCAGGCATCGGTCAGGGTGCTGCTCAAGGATGGCCGCACGCTGGAACGGTTTACCGACAACGCGATAGGGAGCTTGACCAACCCCATGTCCGATGAACAACTGGCCCGGAAATTCGAGGGGCTGGTTGGCCCGGTGCTGGGCGCGCAGGCGGCCGCCGGGCTGCTGCGAACCTGTTCGGCCTTCGAAGACGCCGAAGATGCGGCCTGCATTTTGCGGCAGGCAGCGACCGCCGACTAGAAAGCAATTTTTGTGGAGACAGAATCCGATGAAAATGTTCAATATGGGTGTTTCGTGCCGGGCAGCTTCGATCCTGGCCTCGCTGGCCTTGTGCTGTGCGCCGCACGTGCCGGCGCGCGCGGCGGATTTCCCAGAAAAGCCCATCACCTTGGTGGTGGGCTTCTCGGCCGGCGGATCCAATGACATCACGGCGCGCGCCATTGCCCAGCCATTGTCCGAGGTTCTCGGCGTGCCGGTGGTGGTGGAAAACAAGGTTGGGGCGGCCGGCATGATCGCGACCAGCCAGGTCGCCCGGTCAAGCGCGGACGGCTATACGCTGATGGTGGCCAGCGCCAGTCCCATCGTCGTTTCGCCACATACCCAGCCCCATGTTCCGTACGATGCCAAGAAAGATTTCTCGCCCATCAGCCTGATCGGCTTGACGCCGGAAGTGCTGGCGGTCCATCCCAAGGTCCCGGCAACCAACCTGCAGGAGTTCATCGGGCTGGCCAAGGACAAGGAAGTGTCGCTGGCCTCGTCGGGAAATGGCGGCTTGCCCCACCTTGCCATCGAACTGTTCAAGACCTCGGCACCCGAAGCGCGCATCCTGCACGTCCCCTACAAGGGTGCGGCGCCGGCCGTGAGTGACGCGTTGGCCGGGCACGTCGACGGGGTGGTGGTGGACTTGCCGGCAGTGTCGCAGCACATCGCGGCAGGTCGGCTGCGCGGCATCGCATTGGCCAACGATGGCCGGTCGGAGTTCCTGGCCGACCTGCCGACTTCGGTTGAACAGGGGCTGCCGGGTTTCGTGGCGGTCAACTGGATCGGCCTCCTGGCCCCGGCGAACACGCCACAGCCCGTGATCGACAAGCTCCACGCGGCCGTGTTGCGCATTTCGGAAAGGCCGGAGCTGAAGTCGACGCTGGCCAACGCGGCCGTACAGGTTTCCGTCAGCAAGACGCCGGGCGAATTCAAGGCGTTTCTGGATGCGGAATATGAGAAATGGGGCAACGTGGTCAAGACCGCGGGCGTCAAGACCAATGACTAGGTTGGGATGATGGACAGCCCCTTGCCCAACTACGAAGTCTACGCACTGCGGTATGCCCGCATGGCACGCCGCCGGTCGGATAATTTCCTCGGTGGCGATCCGCACGACGGTCCCATGCCGATGGACTTCTTCGTCTGGCTGGTACGCGGCGAAGGACGCTGCGTGCTCGTCGATACGGGTTTCAATGCGCAGACGGCGGTGCGCCGCAAAAGGAAGCTGCTGCGCTGCCCCATCGAGAGCCTGTCGTGCCTGGGCGTGCGCCCGGAGGACGTCGGCGATGTGGTGATCACCCACCTGCATTACGACCACGCCGGCAACCTGGCCAAGCTGCCGCACGCGCGGCTGCATATCCAGGATGCGGAGATCGATTACGCCACCGGCCGCTGCATGTGCCACGAGCCGTTGCGGCATGCGTACGAAGTCGAGGACGTGGTGACGATGGTGCGGCGCGTCTATGAAGACCGCGTCGTATTCCATGATGGCGACAGTCGCCTGTATCCCGGGATCGAGCTGCTCAAGATCGGCGGTCACACCAAAGGCCTGCAGGCCGTACGCGTGCACACCGAACGGGGGTGGGTCGTGCTGGCGTCCGATGCCAGCCACTACTACGAGAACATGGAAAGCCGCCGGCCCTTTCCCATCGTGTACGACGTCGCCGCCATGCTGGCCGGACACGTCCGCGTGCGCGAGGCGGCGGATGGGCCGGACCGTGTCGTGCCCGGCCACGATCCCCTGGTGTTGGCGCGTTACCCGGCCCATCCGGGGGGACCGGACATCGCCATCCTGCACGCCGTGCCCATCGCGTAGCACGGCCCGGTGTCGGCCAGCGAAATCAAGGCGTCAACGTACCCACGCGCCGCATCCTGCCACCGTTGTCATCCCGCGGGGGCAGGTGCGGCACCGGGCGTGTCCCAGGTGCGTTTCAAGCCCGCGCCTGGCGCCGCCGCTGCAGCCAATGTTGCAGTTCGCCGACGATGCCGCGGCGGAACGCCAGCACGCAGATCACGAAGATCAACCCGGTGACGATGGTCACCGATTCGCCCAGCCGCAGGAACCAGTCCACGCCGGTCCATTGGGCCATGGCGCGGCCGAAGTCGCCAACCTTGTTCTCGAGCAGTACGACCAGGAAGGCGCCCACGATGGGGCCGGTTAGCGTGCCCAACCCGCCGATCAGTGTCATCAGGATGACCAGCCCGGACATCTGCCAGGTGGCATCAGACAGGGTCGCCGAGACGAAGACCAGCGTCTTGGTCGCGCCTGCCAGCCCTGCCAGGCCGGCCGACAGGACGAAGGCCAGCAGCTTGAAGGTATCGACCTCATAGCCGAGCGAGATGGCGCGCGGCTGGTTCTCCCGTATGGCCTTGAGTACCTGTCCGAAGGGCGAATGGACGATGCGCCAGATCAGGAAGTACCCCGCGGCGAAGATCGCCATGACCAGGTAATAGAGGTTCAGGTCGTTGCGCAGGTCCACCACGCCGAGCAGCGTGCCGCGCGGCACGCCCTGCAGGCCGTCTTCGCCGCCGGTAAACGGCGCCTGCAGGAAGAAAAAGAACACCATCTGCGCAAGCGCCAGGGTGATCATCGAAAAATAGATCCCGCTGCGCCGGATCGCCAGCAGTCCGAAGACCAGCCCCAGCAGCGCCGCGACGGCCGTGCCCAGGGCCAGCCCCAGTTCCGTCGGAAACCCCCATACCTTGATGGCGTGGCCGGCCGCATAGGCAGCGCTGCCCAGGAACGCGGCATGGCCGAAGGACAGCAGGCCGGTAAACCCCAAAAGCAGGTTGAAGGCGCAGGCGAACAGCGCGTAGCACAGCACCTTCATGACGAAGATCGGATAGACCCCCAGGTAGGGTAGGACGGCGACGACGGCCGCCGCCCCGATGCAGCCAAGCGCTTGGCGATTCATTTCTCTTTACCGAACAGTCCGGCCGGACGCAGCAGCAGCACGATGGCCATGATGATGAAGACGACGGTGCTGGACGCTTCGGGCCAGAACACCTTGGTCAGGCCCTCGACCACGCCCAGGCCCAGGCCGGTCACGATGGCGCCCATGATGGAACCCATGCCACCGATGACCACCACTGCAAAGACCACGATGATGAGGTTGGACCCCATCAGGGGCGAGATCTGCAGGACGGGCGCGGCCAGCACGCCGGCAAAACCCGCCAGTGCGACGCCAAACCCGTAGGTCAGGGTCACCATCAGTGGCACGTTGATGCCGAAGGCCTCGACCAGCTTGGCGTTTTCCGTGCCCGCGCGCAGCAGCGCCCCCAGCCGGGTGCGCTCGATCACGTACCAGGTTGCCAGGCAGACGACGATGGACGCCACCACCACCCAGGCCCGGTAATTGGGCAGGACCATGAACCCCAGGTTGGTCGCGCCGCGCAGCAGCTCGGGCGTGGGGTAGGGTTGGCCGGAAACCCCGTAGAAGCTGCGCATCAGGCCTTCGAGCAGCAGGGTGATGCCGAAGGTCAGCAGCAGGCCATACAGGTGGTCCAGCTTGTAGAGGTGGCGCAGCAGCAGCCGCTCGATGACCACGCCGACTACGCCAACGGCCAGCGGCGCCACTAGCAGCATGACCCAGTAGTTCAGCCCCAGGTAGGCCAGCCCCATCCAGGCGAAGAACGCGCCCAGCATGTACAGCGCACCGTGCGCGAAGTTGATGACGTTGAGCAGCCCGAAGATGACCGCCAGGCCCAGGGACAGGACGGCGTAGAAGGACCCGTTGACCAGGCCCAGCAGCAGTTGCCCGAGCAGGGCCTGGACGGGGATGCCGAAGATGGAAGTCATTGTCTGCCGACGACTACTTCTTCACGAGCGGGCAGGTCGATTCCGACAGCTTGGTGTAGACCTCCTCGCCGGGCAGGGTGGCCACGACCTTGTAGTAGTCCCAGGGCCCCTTGGACTCGGCAGGCGTCTTGACCTGCATCAGGAACATGTCATGGACCATGCGGCCGTCTTCGCGGATATAGCCGTTCTTGGCGAAGAAGTCGTTGATCTTGTTCGACTTCATCCACTTGAGCACGGTGTCGGCGTCATCCGTGCCGGTGGCCTTGACCGCGGACAGATAGTAGGTCACCGACGAGTAGTCGCCGGCCTGCAGCATGGACGGCTTGCGGCCGACCTTTTCCTCGAACTTCTTGGCCCAGGCGCGCGCGTCGTCGTCCTGGTCCCAGTACCAGCCGTCGGTCAGGTACATGCCTTGCGTGGCTTGCAGGCCCAGCGAATGGACGTCGTTGATGAACACCAGCAGGCCGGCCATTTTCATCGCGGGGGTGATGCCGAATTCGGCCGCCGCCTTGATGGAGTTGATCGTGTCGCCGCCGGCATTGGCCAGGCCCAGGATCTGCGCCCCGGAGGCTTGCGCCTGCAGCAGGAAGGACGAGAAGTCCGAGGCGCCCAGCGGCGCGCGCACCTGGCCTTTGACCTCGCCGCCGGCGGCCTTGACCACGCTGATGGTGTCACGTTCCAGCGCGTGGCCAAAGGCGTAGTCGGCGGTCAGGAAGAACCAGCTCTTGCCGCCGTCCTTGACCACTGCCGAGCCCGTGCCGCGCGCCAGCGCGACGGTGTCGTAGGCATAGTGCACGGTGTAGGGGGTGCACTGCGCGTTGGTCAGGTCCGAAGCGCCGGCGCCGATGGCGATGAAGGGCTTTTTCTTCTCGGCGGCCACGGCGGCCATGGCCAGGCTGGTGGCGGAATTGGTGCCGCCGATCAGCACGTCCATCTTTTGCTGGTCGAACCACTCGCGGGCGCGGGCCGAGGCGATGTCGGCCTTGTTCTGGTGATCCGCAAACAGCAGTTCGATTTTCTTGCCGTTGATGGCGCCGCCGGCGTCGGCGATCGCCATGCGGATGGCCTCGACCCCGGCCGGGCCGTCGATGTCCGAATACACGCCGGACATGTCGGAGATGAATCCGATGCGGATGACGTCATCCGAGATGCCCTGGGCATGAAGGGCGGGCGCCAAGCCCAGGCCGGTCAGGGCGCCGACAGCGCAAAGACTACGCAACTTCATGAGTGTCTCCTTCCAGTGTTGCCGGTTGTGCCGGCGTGCGTTTCCGGTGCTGCACAGGGTTTTGCACAGGACTGCGGCCGCGTACGGCGGAGCGAGGCGCAGTGCGGCGCCTCAGACGCCAAGCAATTCGTTGAGCGTCTCCAGCTTGGCGGCCAGTTCGGCCGCGTCGAAATGCTCGACCACCCGGCCGTGCTCCATGACGTAGAAGCGATCGGCCAGTGGGGCGGCGAAGCGGAAATTCTGTTCGACCATGACGATGGTATAGCCGCGCGCCTTCAAGGCGGTGATCATGCGCGCCAGCGCCTGCACGATGACCGGCGCCAGGCCTTCGGAAATTTCATCGAGCAGCAGCAGGTTGGCGCCAGTGCGCAGGATGCGGGCCACCGCCAGCATTTGCTGCTCGCCGCCGGACAGGCGCGTGCCCGGGGCATGGCGGCGTTCCCAGAGGTTGGGGAACATCTCATAGATTTCGGCCAGCGACATGCCGCCGCCCAGCGCGCCGTCTATCGTCGGCGGCAGCAAAAGGTTTTCCTCGCAGGACAGGCTGGCGAAGATGCCGCGCTCCTCGGGACAATAGCCCACGCCCAGGTGCGCGATGCGGTAGGTCGGCAACGCGATGGCTTCCGTGCCATGGATGCGGATCGAGCCTTTGCGCGCGCCGGTCAGGCCGAGGATGGCGCGCAGCGTGGTGGTGCGGCCCGCGCCGTTGCGCCCGAGCAGCGTGACGACCTCGCCGCGCTCGACGCGCAGGTCCACGCCATGCAGGATATGGGATTCGCCGTACCAGGCGTTCAGCCCGGTGATCTCCAACGCCGGCACGGCGCCGGCCTTTTGGGCGGTCGCCTGCGCGTCGTTGCGCACCAAGCTCTGCGGCTCGTTCATGCGTGTGCTCCTTCCAGCTCCCCCTGGGGACTGCCCATGTAGGCAGTCATCACGGCCGGATCGCGCGAAACCTGCGCGTACGGCCCTTCGGCCAGCACGCTGCCGCGCGCCAGCACGGTGATCGTGTCGGCGATCGACGACACGACATTCATGTTGTGCTCGACCATCAGGACGGTGCGTCCCTCGGCCACGCGCTTGATCAACCGGGTGACCCGGTCGACGTCTTCATGGCCCATGCCCTGGGTCGGCTCGTCCAGCAGCATCAGTTCTGGCTCCATCGCCAGCGTGGTGGCGATCTCCAGCGCGCGCTTGCGCCCGTAGGGCAGGTTGATGGTGAGCTCCTGGGCGTAGTCATCCAGGCCCACTTCGTGCAGCAGTTCCATCGCCCGGGCATCGAGCGAGGACAGCAGCTTTTCGCTGCGCCAGAAATGCAGCGACAGGCCGGTCTTGCGCTGCAGGCCGATGCGTACGTTTTCGAGGACCGTCAGGTGCGGGAACACCGCGGAAATCTGGAAAGACCGGATGATGCCCCGGCGTGCCACCTGGGCAGGGCGCTCCCCGGTGATATCCGTGCCGTTGTAGATGATGCGCCCGGCGCTCGGGGCGAGAAACTTGGTCAGCAGGTTAAAGCACGTGGTCTTGCCTGCGCCGTTGGGGCCGATCAGGGCGTGGATTTCGCCGCGGCGCACGCGCAGGTTGACGTCGCTTACGGCCACGAAACCGCGGAATTCCTTGGTCAGACCGATTGCTTCGAGGATGACGTCACTCATGCTGGCAGGCGCAGGTCAATACGATGGCTGCCGCGAAGTATGCGGATGCTCGGCGGGAAACACCATGCGGGTTTTTCATAGGTGCTCGCCGCATGCACCCCGGCAATTGTCAATCGGCCGACAATGTCGGCCCAAATCCCGCAATGGCCGGCGGGTTTTCCGTTTGTGTCAGGCCGGCGTTTTCTGCTCGTATTCGCACAGGTCGGCGATGCCGCACTGCCGGCACTTGGGCTTGCGGGCCACGCAGACGTAGCGCCCGTGCAGGATGAGCCAATGGTGCGCATCCTGCAGGTAGGGGCGCGGTACCGTCTTTTCGAGCTTCAGCTCCACCTCGAGCACGTCGCGGCCGGGCGCCAGCCCGGTGCGGTTGGCCACGCGGAAGATGTGCGTGTCCACGGCGATGGTGGGCTGACCGAAGGCCGTGTTGAGCACCACGTTGGCCGTCTTGCGGCCGACGCCGGGCAGTGCCTGCAGCGCCTCGCGGGTGTGCGGCACTTCGCCGCCGTGGCGCTCGATCAGCAGCCGGCAGGTGGCGATGACGTTGCGCGCCTTGGTGCGGTACAGCCCGATGGTCTTGATGCGCTCGGCCAGGCCTTCTTCGCCCAGGGCCAGTATCCCTTGTGGCGTCCCGTGCTCAGGGAAGAAGCGGCGCGTGGCCAGGTTGACCGACTTGTCCGTGGCCTGCGCCGACAGCATGACGGCGATGAGTAGCTGGAAAGGCGTCTCGTATTCGAGCTCGGTGGTCGGCGACGGATTGGCCGCCTTCAGGCGCTCGAAGATGGCTGCGCGCTTGGCCGCGTTCATCGCCGCTCCTGCGCGCGCCGGGCGCGGGCGCGGGCCAGCGCCCGGGCGATCGCCGCCTGCTTGGGGTCGGCCGCCGGC
>Ga0065721_10005678_pt1 | contig 14138 bp, 17 predicted proteins | sample Mesricmetagenome_FD_59108 | JGI IMG/M metagenome (GOLD analysis project Ga0065721, IMG submission 59108) | Mesophilic microbial community from rice straw/compost enrichment Sample: eDNA_1 v2 (version 2) | ecosystem: Engineered > Solid waste > Grass > Composting > Bioreactor | place: USA: Davis... | reverse complement strand
CGGGCGACGCGACCCGGTCGCCGAGCTCGACCGCCTCGTCGACGCCGGCGACGCGCTCGACGTCGCCGTCGCGGCGGCCCGCAACCAGCAGCGCCGCTTCGACGGGGCGCGGGGGGCGCTCACCGGGGCGCTCCTCTCGGCGCGCACCCAGATCGCCGCCGTCGAGGACTACATCGGCTCGCACGGCGGAGGTGCGGGCTCCCGCTCGAAGCTCGCCGAGGCGAAGCGCGAACTGCTGCTCGCCGAAAACGAGTCCGATCCGGTCGCCGCGCTCGACGCCGCCCGCCGGGCCGCCAACCGCGCCCGCGACGCGGACGACCTCGCGCGCTACGCGGGACGCTGACGCTCCTCCCGGCCGGGCGAGCTAGCTTGGGAGGATGCCGGACAGCCGCGACCGAGACGACTCGGCGGAACCCGCGTTCAGCCCCTCGATCGCGCTCGTGACGACGGCACGCGACGTCGAGGTGCGGCTCGCGGCGCTGCTCGAGCCGCACGCGCTCACGTTGCGCAAGTACGCGGTGCTGCAGCGCATCGCGGCGACACCCGGGCTCTCGCTCGCCGACCTCGCCCGGGGACAGCGGTCGACGGAGCGCGGCGTCGCGACCATCATCCGCGCCCTCGTCGACGCGGGCTGGGCGCGTGCCGGCACCGGGCCGGGCGGGCTGCCCGCACAGGTGACGGTCACGCGCGACGGGTCGGTGCTGCTCGACCGGTTGCGCCGCGAGATCGACGCGCTCGACGCCGAGACGTTCGCCTCCCCCGCTGGGGTGGGCCTGGCATCCGCCCTCGGCGAGCTCGCCGCCGAGAACGCCCCGCGACGCGAACAGCCCCCGGAGTAACTCCGAGGGCCGTTCGCGAGCCGGGTCGCGGCTACTTGATCATCGCGGCCATCTTGTCGGCGATGATCGCGGTCGCCTTCTGCGGCATGAGGCGCGAGAGGCGGTCGAGCATCTTGGCGTCGCCGCCGATGCGCAGCTTGTACTGCCCCTTCTCGATCGCGGCGACGATCTGGGCGCCCGCCGACGCGGCCGTCGTCATCTTCGCGCCCGCCGCGGCATCCGCCGAGCCCGCCATCTGCACACCCGAGTTGCCGGTGATGTTGGTCGCGATCGCGCCGGGGAAGACGACGGTCACGGCGACATTCGAGCCGCGCAGTTCGGCGTAGAGGCCCTCGGTGAAGAGCTTCACGGCCGCCTTCGACGCCCCGTAGGCGCTCTGCCCGGGGAACGGCACGAGCGCGCCCATGCTCGACACGTTGACGAGGCTCGCGGCGGGGCGGTCCTTCAGGGCGGGCAGGAACGTCTTCACGGTGTTGACGGTGCCCCAGAAGTTGACGTCCATGACGCGCTCGATCTCGTCGAAGGAGAGCTCGCTGATCGGGACGAACTTGTGGATGATGCCCGCGACGTTGACGAGGCCGTCGATCTGGCCGTGGGCCGCCGTGACCGCGGCGGGGAGCTTCTCGACAGCCGCGCGGTCGGCGATGTTGACGACGTGGGTGCTGAGCCGCTCCCCCGCGTTCGCGAGCTGGGCGGTCTCGGCGAGGCCCGCCTCGCTCAGGTCGAGCGCCGCGACACGCGCGCCCTTCGTCAGGAGCGCGAGCACGACCTCGCGCCCGATCCCGTTGCCGCCGCCGGTGACGACGAACACCTTGCCCGAGATCTCCACGGGTCGCCTTCTTCCTCCGCCGCACGGCGGTGTCAACATTGTTGACACCAGTTTACGCGCGGCGTCATGCGCGAGCGCTACCGCGTTCGCCCAGAGCGTGCGCGAGCGTGGGCGCCCTCGACGAGCGCGGTAGCGCTCGCTGGCTGGGCGGGAGGGAGGGAGCGAGGGAAGGCGACCGGGGGTTACTCGGGGCGGGGGGCTCGGGCGCCGAGCACCTGGGCCAGGGCGGCCTCGTCGACCCCGGCGGCCTCGGCGTTGGCCTCGGCGAGCGCCTCGACGACCTCGTGGCGCTGGATGCGGATGCCGCGCGGGGCGTCGACCCCAACGCGGACCCCGTCGCGGCGCACATCGATGATCGTCACGACGATGTCGTCACCAATGAGGACCTTCTCGCCCTTCTTGCGCGTGACGACCAGCATGGCGTCGACCCTATCCCACGGGTCCCGGTTCTCCCCGAGGCAGGCCGAGGAGCGCGACGGTGCCCGGGCTGGCGGTGTGCGGCCCGGCGAGCGGCAGGTAGGCGTCGACCGGCCGGTGCCGGGCGAGCGCCGCGACCCAGGCCTTCGTGTCGTCGTGCTTGCGCGCCGGGTCGACGACGATCCACAACCGGTCCGGCGCGATCTGGCGCACGCGGGTGTCGGCCGCGATGTGCGCCGGATCCCCCGACCCGAGGCCCCAGGCGAGGAACACGGGCAGTCCCGCCTCCTCCGCATCCGCCTTCTGCACCACGGCCGTGCGGCGGTCGTCGATGCGACCGGCGGCGCGCGACTCGAGGCCGCCGCCGATGCGCAGGATGCCGGTCGACCCGGCGAGGTGCGCCGCGACGGGGAGGGCCTCGCCGAGCAGTCCCGCCACCATGACGAGCTCCCCCGGGGTGCGCCGCAGCACCGCGATGCGCGGCACGCTGCCCGACCGGCCGAGGGGGCGCCGGGTCGCGAGCATCGACTCGAGGTCTCCGAGCACGCGGCCGAAGCCGGGGCCCTCCGTCGAGAGGCGCTCCGCGACGGGCGTGAGCGACTCCTCGTCGAGCGTGGCGGTCGCGACGTCCTCGGGGTCGGGGATCTCGACGACGAGGTCGAGGTAGCGGCGCGCGAAGAATCCGCCGATGCCGCCGACCCGCACCTCGTCGACGCGCACGAGGCGCGCCGACGGCCCGTGCACACGTCGCACGTGCGCCGCGGGGTCGCTCACGCGGGCGGGATCACACCGCAATCGGATCCAGGACACGCACCACCCCCACGGTCTCGATCGGCGTCTGGGCGGCCGCGGCTTCCTGGTACGACAGCACCGGCAGCCCGTCACGGGCGGCCGAGACGAGCCGCCGCACGGCGGGGCGCAGCGCGGGGGCGCAGACGAGCGCCACCTGCGTGCCCGACTGGCGGGCCTGCTCGACGATGCCGGCGAGCGACGTGATGACGGCTTCGAGCCGCGCGGGGTCGAGCACGATCTGCGCGCCCTGCTCGGACGGACGCAGCGATTCCAGCATCGACTGCTCGAGGAGCGGCTCGATCATCGCGACGTGGAGCTTCCCGCCCTCGAGGTGGGGCTGTGCGATGACGGGGCCGAGCGCCGTGCGGGCCGCCTCGATGAGGCCGTCGGGGTCGGTGGAGACCTTCGCCCGCAGCGCGAGCGCCTCGTAGATGCGGCCGAGGTCGTTGATCGGCACCCGCTCGGCGAGGAGCCCCTGCAGCACGCGCTGCACCTCGGCGAGCGACAGGAGCGACGGGATGAGCTCGTCGACGGCCGACGGGTTGACCTGGCGCACGCCGTCGGTGAGCACGCGCACGTCCTCGCGCGACAGCAGCCGCGGGGCGTGCGTCGTGATGATCGACGACAGGTGCGTGATGATGACGGACACGCGGTCGATGACGGTCGCGCCCGCCATCTCGGCGCCGTGCCGCATCTCGACGGGCACCCACTTCCCGGCCATCCCGAACACCGGGTCGACGGTCTCGGTGCCGGGGAGGGCGTCGAGGTGCTCGCCGAGCGCAAGCACGCGGCCGACGGGTGCCGTGCCACGCCCGGCCTCGACGCCCGCGACGCGGATGACGTAGGTCGACAGCGGCAGTTCGACGTTGTCGCGCGTGCGCACGGGCGGCACGACGATGCCGAGCTCGAGCGCGAGTCGGCGGCGCAGCGCGCGCACGCGACCGAGGAGGTCGTCGGATCCCGAGGCGATCGGCACGAGGTCGGGCGCGAGCTGCACCTCGAGGGCGTGCACTCGCATCTGCTCGATGAGGTCCTCGGTGCCGTCCTTCGGCGTCTCCACGTTCCCCGCCTCGAGCTCCTCCGCCTGTTCCGCGGCGCGGCGCTTGCCGAGCGCGTGCACGCGGCGGCCGACGACGATGAGCGTGATGCCGACCACCGCGAAGGGCAGGATCGGCATCCCGGGGATGAGGCCGAGCACGATCGCCGCGGCGCCCGCGATGGTGATCGCGAGGTGCGACTGGGTGAGCTGCTGGGACGTCGTCGAGCCCATGTCGGCCTCGGCGTTGGAGCGCGTGACGATGACACCCGTCGAGACGGCGAGCAGGAGCGCCGGGATCTGCGTCACGAGGCCGTCGCCGATCGTGAGGATCGCGTAGGTCGACAGCGCGTCCTCGACGACCATGCCACGCTGCAGCATCCCGATGCCGATGCCGCCGATGACGTTGACGACGATGATGATGACGCCCGCGATCGCGTCGCCCTTGACGAACTTGGAGGCGCCGTCCATCGCGCCGTAGAAGTCGGCTTCGGCGGAGATCTCGGCGCGGCGCTTGCGGGCCTCCGCCTCGGTGATGGCGCCCGCGTTGAGGTCGGCGTCGATCGCCATCTGCTTGCCCGGCATCGCGTCGAGGGTGAAGCGCGCGCCGACCTCGGCGACGCGCTCGGCGCCCTTCGTGACGACGACGAACTGGATGACGACGAGGATGAGGAAGATGACGGCGCCGATGATGAGGGAGTCGCCGACGGCGACGTGCCCGAGCGCCTCGATCACCTGGCCCGCGTAGCCGTCGCCGAGCACGAGCCGCGTCGAGGCGACGTTGAGGCCGAGACGGAAGAGGGTCGCGACGAGCAGCAGCGACGGGAAGATCGAGAAGTCGAGCGGCTTCTTCACGAACATGCTCGTCAGCAGGATGACGAGCGCGAGCATGATGTTGACGATGATGAGCACGTCGAGCAGCACGGCGGGCACGGGCACGACGAGCAGCACGACGATGCCGACGATGCCGACGGGCACCGCGAGGGTGGGCCAGTTGCGAAGCATCTCGATCTCCTCTGAGTGGGTCAAGCGGCGGCGCTGAACGAGCGCACGGGTCGGTGGATGCCGCGGGCCGAGCCGCGACGGGTCAGGTGGGCGACGAACGCGAGCAGGCGCGCGATCGCGGTGTAGAGCTCGACGGGGATCTCCTGCCCGACGTCGCACGCGGCGTAGACGGCGCGCGCGAGCGGGAGGTCCTCGATCATCGGCACGCCGTGCTCGGCGGCCTTCTCGCGGATGCGGGTGGCGACGTGGTCGGCGCCCTTCGCGACGACGCGCGGCGCCGACTTGCCGGGCTCGTACGTCACGGCGACGGCGAGGTGGGTCGGGTTGAGCAGTACGACGTCGGCGCCCCCGACGGCCGCGATCATGCGGTTGCGGCTCATCGCGAGTTGGCGGCTGCGGCGCTGCGACTTCACGAGCGGGTCGCCGTCGGTGTTCTTGTGCTCGTCGCGCGCCTCCTTCTTGGTGACGAAGGTGTGCTTGCGGTTGCGCCGCCGCACGACGAGCACGTCGAACAGGGCGAGCACGAGGCCCGCGACGACCGCCGCCTGGAGCAGGAGGGTGATGCCGCTGAGCGCGGTGTCGAGCACGGAGGCGAGCGAGAGCCGGCCGGCGCTCATGAGCACGGGCACGAGACTCTGCACGACCATGAACAGCACGAGCCCGATGACGGTCGTCTTGAGCAGGCTCTTGCCGCCCTCCCACAGCGCCTGCAGCCCGAACATGCGCTTGACGCCCGCGACGAGGTTGAAGTTGCGCAACGACGGCTTCGGCTGGCGCAGGTGGATGCCGCCCTGCGCCGCGACGGACGCGATCGCCGAGAGCACGACGATGCCGAGCATGGGGGCGAGCGCGGGGACGATCGCGTCGAGAGCGTCGCCGGCGATCGCCGTCGCGAGCTCCGGCTCGGGGCGGGCGATGACGTCGCGCAGCCGCAGCAGCACGGCGCCCGCGGCATCCGCGGTGGCCTGCCCGACGGTCGCGAAGGTCGCCGCGGCGGCCGCGATGCCGACCCACGCGCCGAGGTCGCGCGAGGTGCCGATGGAACCCTTCTCGCGCGCCTCCTTGATGCGGCGCGGGGAGGCCTTCTCGGTGCGCTCCCCCGCGGTATCGCTCACGACTTCACCCCCAGGAGCGTCTGCACGGCGTCGCCCGTGACGGCCTCGACGATGCCCGGGAGCGCCGAGACGAGCACCCCGGCGAAGATGATGGTGAGCAGGATCTTGAGCGGGAAGCCGAGCGCGAAGGCGTTGAGCGCGGGGGCGACGCGCGTGAGCAGCCCGAGTCCGACGTCCGCGAGGAAGAGCACGACGATGAGCGGCGCCGCGATCTGGAGGGCCGCGAGGAACATCTCCGTGAGCCCGCCGAGGAAGAGCTCCCCCGTCGCGGGGACGTCGAGGCCCGCGCCGACGGGGATCGCCCCGAACGAGCGGAACAGCCCGCCGAGCACGAGCTGGTAGCCGTCGGTCGCGAACAGCAGCGCGAGGGCGACGAGGTGGAAGAGCTTCGAGAACTGCGCGCCGTTGATCATCGACATCGGGTCGAAGCCCTGCGCGAGCGAGAAGCCGCCGAAGAGGTCGATGAGGCTTCCCGCCGACTGCACCGCCGAGAAGGCGAGCATGACGAGGAAGCCGAGCGCGAGGCCGACGACGAGCTCGCCGGAGAGCGCGAGCAGGAACTCGCCGATCGCGCGCGGCGTGTAGTCGCCGGTGACGCGCGGCGCGACGGCGATCGCGAGCCCGACGCCGAGCATCGCCTTGATGCGCATCGGGATCGCGTTGTGGCTGAACGGCGGCGCGATGACGACGAACGCCGTCACGCGCACCCCCGCGAGCGCCACCGCCTCCAGCCAGCCCATGTCCGCCGCCTCACGCCCCGCCGACGAGACCCGGGATGCGCTCGAACAGGTCGGTCGTGAACGACACCATCTCGGCGATCATCCACTGACCGCACACGACGAGCGCGATCGCGACGGCGACGGCCTTCGGCACGAACGAGAGGGTGACTTCTTGGATCTGCGTGATCGACTGCACGAGCGACACCGCGAAGCCGACGACGAGCGCCGTCACGAGGATGGGCGCGCCGAGCTTCGCCGCGACGACGAGCGCGTCCTGGGCGAGGTCGAGAACGGAGGCGGCATCCATCAGGTCGTGTAGCTCCCCACGAGGTTCGTGACGAGCAGGCCCCAGCCGTCGACGAGCACGAACAGCAGGATCTTGAACGGCAGCGACACCATGACGGGCGGGAGCATCATCATGCCCATCGCCATGAGCGCCGCCGAGACGACGAGGTCGATCACGAGGAACGGCACGAAGATGACGAAGCCGATGATGAACGCGGCGCGCAGCTCCGAGATCATGAACGCCGGCACGAGGGTCTGGATCGGCACGGCCGCGGCGTTCTCGGGGTTGGGCGCGCCCGCGGCACGGCTCATGAGCGCGAGGTCCTCCTCGCGCGTGTGCGCGAGCATGAACGCGCTGAGCGGCTGGAGTGCCGCGTCGACGGCCTGTCCGAACGACATCGAGCCCGCGAGGTAGGGCTGCACCGCGACGGTGTTCACGTCGGTCAGCACGGGCCACATGATGAACAGCGAGAGGAAGAGCGTGAGTCCCGCGAGCACCTGGTTCGGCGGGAGCGTCGTGAGCCCGAGCGCGTTCCGCGTCATCGACAGGACGACGAAGATCTTCGTGAACGACGTCATCATGAGCATGAGCGCCGGAGCGACGGAGAGCAGCGTGATGCCGATGAGCACCACGACGCTCGTCGACGGCTCGCCGTTGGAGGCCGCCGTCCCGCTCCCGAGCAGACCGTCGAGGAGGCCCCCGAGGTCGTCCGTTCCGTCCATGCGTTACGACGCGCGCTGCAGGACGGGGAGGTTGGCGGCGAGCGGGGTGGCCTTCGAGTAGTCCTTGGCCTTCTTCTCGTCGACGGTCGTGTTGCTGAGGAACGCGGCGAGCGCCGACGTCGCGCTCGTCGTCGGCGCGGCGGCGAGGGGGGCGGATGCCGGAGTCGGCTCGGCGGCGACGCTCGGCGCGGGCGCGACCGGGATCCCGATCGCGCCGGCGAGCGTGCGCGTCATGTGCGGAAGGAGCTGCTCGCGCAGCGCCGGGACCGTCATCCGGCGACGCCGCTTCGGGGCGGGCGCCTCGACGACGGGCGTCTCGACGACGGTGCTCACCGCGGGAGTGGTCGAGGCCTCGTCGAGCGCCTCACGGAAGACCGCGGCGAAGTCGACGGGGACGTCGGCCGAGGCAAGGGTGTCCTCGGCCGACGCGGCGACCTGGGTGGGGTCGCTCTCGGGGTCGATCGTCGCGGGGGCGGCGATCATCGTGCCGGCGGGGGCCGACGCGACGTACACGGGTGCGGGAGCCGGGGCCGGCTCGAGCACCGAGATGCCGTGCTCGGTCACGCCGAGCACCATCTTGACGCCCTCGACCTCGACGACGGTGACCGACGCCTTCGGCGACAGCCGGTGGCTGCCGACGACCTGGATGGCGCGCTGCGGCGTGCCGAGGCGGGCCGCGAGGCCCTTCTTGGCGCCACCGCCGCGCGTGACCTTGCGCTGCACGAACCAGATGAGGCCGAGCACGGCGCCGAGCGCGACGAGCACCCGGAGGGCGACGAAGAGCGTCTCCATCAGAGGTTCTCCTCCGGGTCGAGGATGCGCGTGATGCGCACCGCGTAGTCCTGGTCGACGACGACGACCTCGCCGCGCGCGATCGGGCGGCCGTTGAGCAGCACGTCGGCGGGGGCGCCGACCGAGCGGTCGAGCTCGATGACGGTGCCGGGCTCGAGCGAGAGCACCTCGCGCACGCTCATCCGCACGCGGCCGAGCTCGACGGTGAGGTCCATCGCGACGTTCGAGATGCGGCCGAGGCGCGCGTCGACGGCGGCTGCGGCGGCGGGCTCGGCGGCCGTGCGCACCGTGACGGCGAACCAGCCGACGACGCGACCGGAGGCGCGCAGCTCGTAGGTCGTGCGGCCCTCGTCGGCGAGCGCCGTGATCGCGGGCACCTCGCGCGGCTCGGCGACGACCCCCGCGCCCAGCGGGGCGGCCGCGGCCTCGAGGGCGGGACGCAGCACGTCGGCGGCCGTCACGCGACCGCCCTCCGCGCCACCGGCATCCGCGAGGATCGCGCCGTCGGCGATCACGAGCACGAGGTCGGCCGACCGGGCGCCGACGAACGTCGCCGCGACCGCGACGGCCTCGGCGGGCACGTCGGGCGTGCCGACGAGCGCCTCGGCGACGACGGCCTCGGCGAGCGGTAGGGCGGGCGCGAGCGCCGCGACGAGGCTCTCCTCGATCCCGGCCGGGGTGGACGTGAACGTCATTCGGACTCCTCGAGGTCGACGACGACGCAGGCGAGGTTGCCGCTCTGCGTCCCGATCGCGGCGCGGGCCACGACCTGCCCCTCGACCGCGAGGTCGAGCGGGCGGTGCTGGGGGTGCGGAAGGGGGAGCACGTCGCCGACCGCGAGGCCGAGGACGGTGGCGGGGCTGACCGGCGCCGGACGCAGGCGCAGCGCCAGGTCGACGGGCACGGTGGTGAGTTGCGCGCGCAGGAGCTCGGCGGGGTCGCCGGGCACGGGCGCGGCGTGCTCCTCGGCACCCGCCGTCGCGGCGACGGCGGGGAGCGCGAGCGTGAAGGAGCTGCGGATGCCCTCGACGTCGACGGCGAAGGTCGCGACGAGCATGGCGTCGTCGGGGCGCGCCGCCGAGGCGAGGCGCGGCGACGGCGGGAAGGAGAGCACCGAGAGGTCGACGGGCAGGAAGCCCGCGAACGCGTAGCGGAGGTCGTCGAAGGCGCCTTCGAGCAACCGGCGCACGAGGGACTGCTCGATCGCCGTGAGCGTCGCCCGCTCCGGCACCGCCGACGGCTGGCCGCCGAGCATGCGCGCGAGCCAGACGAGGAGGGCGGGCGCGGGCATGCGGAACAGGCCGCGCGCGTCGACGCCGGGCACGGTGCACAGTACGAGGGTGTCCTCGTCGCTCAGCCGTTCGACGATCTCGCGATAGTCGACGATCGCGAGCGACGCGAGGTCGACCGCGGTCTCGGCGTGCACGCGGTGACCGAGGTTCGCCTCCCAGCGGTGCGCGAACACGTCGAACGCCTGCTCGAGGCGGCGCATGCGGTCGCGCGGGATCGCGGCCGGGCGACGGAAGTCGTACGGCTCGGGCGCGGGCGTGCCCGCATCCTCGATGTCCACGACAGAGACCGTCATGGCGGGAACAGTCGGCGCGCGGCGACGCGGCGTTAGGGCGCGGATACCCCCCGTTCAGTGGACGGGATCGGATCAGTGACTCGCAGCGGCACCCTCCCCGGGAGAGGGGCCGGGCCCCCCCGAGCCCGGCCCGCGACTCGCCGTCCCCCCCGACGACGAGGCGGTCGAACCGGCGAGCTGCTGGGCGAGCCCCTCCGGGTCGACGGTCAGCACCACGATGTCGACGCGGCGGTTGAGGGCGGGGTCGCCGTCGGTGCTCGGCCGCGCCGAGCCGTACGTCGTCCCCGAGATCTTGGCGGCCGGCATCCCGGTCACCTCGACGAGGTGGCGCAGCACCGAGGTCGCACGCGCGGCGGCGAGCTCCCAGGTCGAGCTGTACGGCGCCGGGTTGAAGCGCGGGTCGGCGTGCCCCTCGATCGACAGGTCGCGCCCCGACGCCGCGAGCCCCGGGCCGATCGCGTTGAGCACCTGCAGCGCGTCGGGCCGCAGCCGCGCGGAGTTGCCGTCGAAGAACGTGTCGACGCCCGTGAGCTTGACGACGAGCCCGCGGTCCTCGATCTCGAACTCGACCGCGGCGGCGAGCCCCGAGTCGCCCAGCTGCGCCGAGATGGTGTCGGCGAACTGCTGCATCTGCTCGAACTCGGTCGGCTCCGGAACGTAGCCCGCGAAGCCCTCCGCCGGGCCGGCCTGCCCGACGAGCTCCTCCGGCACGACGATGCCGGCGGCGGTGTCGGCGAACTCGGACTCCGTCATCCCGAAGCCGGTCGCGAGCGACAGCTTCAGGTTCTCCCACTTGTCGGCGTCGACCGTCGACATCGCGTAGAGCACGATGAACAGGCACATGAGCACCGTCACCATGTCCATGTACGACGCCATCCAGCGCTCCTCGCCGCTCCCGTGACCGCCACCGCCGTCGCCGTGGCCGCCCCCGCGGCGTCGGCGGCTCATGCGACGACCTTGAGGTCGGGACCCTTGTCGCCCTTCGCGGCCTTGCCGGGCTTCGCCGCCTTGACGCCGACCATCGCCTCGAGACGCTCGACGATCGCCCGCGGCTGGGCGCCGGCCTGCACCGCGAGCACGCCCTCGAGGGCGAGGGTGCGCCGCTCGACCATGAGGTCGGCGAGGCGACCGAGGCGCGTGCCGATCGGCATCCAGAGCAGGTTCGACGACAGCACGCCCCACAGGGTCGCGACGAACGCCGCCGCGATCATGTGNCCGAGCTCGTCGGGCGTCGACAGGTTCTCGAGCACGTGGGTGAGCGANACGACGGTGCCGATGATGCCGATCGTCGGNGCGTAGCCGCCCATGGTCATGTAGAACTTCGCGGCGACGCGNTCCTCGCGCTCCTGCTGGGCCACCTGCTCCTCGAGCAGCTCNCGCAGCTCGTCGGGGTCCATGCCGTCGGCGACGTTCTGCAGCGCCGACTTGAGGAACGGGTCCTTGACCTGCGCGGCCTCCGCCTCGAGCGACAGGAGCCCCTCGCGGCGCGCCTTCTCGGCGAGCTGCGCGATCTGCTCGATGAGCTTCGGCGCCGACTCGACCTTGCCGCGGAACGCGCGCGGGATCGCCTTGACGACGCCGCCGAGGTCCTTGACCGTGGCGCTCGCGATGCCGACCGCGATCGTCGCACCGAAGACGAGGATCATCGGCGCCGGCAGCAGGATCGACGTGACGCTGCCGCCTTCGAGGAAGATCATGGCGACGATCGACCCGAAGGCGATCAGGATGCCGATGAGCGTTGCCGGATCCATCAGCGCGCCTTCCCGCCGCTGCCGCGCGTGATCGGCACGATCTCGCCCGTGCGGTGCTGCAGGTCGCTCGGCTCGTTCGATGCCTGGTGGGCGAGCGCGATGACCTTCGCACGGTACCGGGCGACGAGCTCGATGATCTCGTCGAGGCTCTCGGTGACGATGTAGGAGGAGCCGTCGACGAGCACGAGGGTCGTGTCGGGGCTCGCGTGGATGCGCTCGATGAGGTCCGGGTTCACGGCGAACCGCGAACCGTTCAGACGTGTGACCACGATCATCGGCATCCTGCCCTCTTGAACGGCGCTCGTCCTGAGCGCCGGAATCCTCGAACCGCGGGCTTCTCCCCGCGTTCGAGGTGCACTGTCGGCCAGTGTCCCCCGTCCGTTAGGAGCGGGGGGCGATCCGTCCCCCGGAACGCGCGGACGCCCGGCGCGCACGAGGCGGGCCGGGCGTCCGGACGGAGCGGGATCAGCGCTTGAGGTTGGTGAGCTCCTGCAGCACCTCGTCGGAGGTGGTGATGATGCGGGCGTTCGCCTGGAAGCCGCGCTGGGCGACGATCAGGTTGGTGAACTCCTGCGACAGGTCGACGTTGCTCATCTCGAGCGCGCCGCCGATGAGCGTGCCGAGGCCGTCGGAGCCGGGCGTGCCGTAGCGCGCCTCGCCCGAGTTGATCGTGCCGCGGTACGCGGTGCCGCCGACCTTCTCGAGGCCGCCGGGGTTCTCGAACGTCGCGAGCGCGATGCGCGCGAGCGGCTGCGTCGTGCCGTTGCTGTAGGAGCCCATGAGCGTGCCGTCGCTCGACATCGAGTAGGACTGCAGCGAACCGGCCTCGCGGCCGTTCTGGCCCGAGATCGACACCGTCGTGAGCTCGGCGAAGCCCGTGAGCACCGACATGTCGACCGTGATGCCGCCGAGCGCGAGCGTGCCGCCGCCGGTGAGGGCGCCGTTGGCGAAGGTGAGCGCGCCGGTGGCGGTCGTCGCGCCGTCGACGCCCTCGACATCCCAGCCGGCGGCCGTCTTCTCGAAGGTGAGGCTGATGGTGCGCTCGGCGCCCGTCTCGTCGTAGACCTCGATGTCGCGCACGAAGGTCGCGCCGATCGCGGCGTCGGACGGCAGGTTGCCGGTGACGGTCGCGGCGGTGGTCTGCACGGCCGCGGCCATCGACGTGAGCGGGAGAGTGACGGGACCGACGCCGCCGGAGGTCGTGACGACGCCGTTGACGGCGCTCCAGCCCTGCACGATCGCGCCATCCGCGGTCACGAGGCGGCCGGCCGAGTCGAAGTCGAACGCGCCGGCGCGCGTGTACTGCACCTCGCCGCCGCGGCTGACGACGAAGAACCCGTCGCCCGAGATCATCATGTCGGTCGCCTTGCCGGTCGACTGGGTCGACCCCTGGGCGAAGTTGGTCGAGATGCCGGCGACCTGAACGCCGAGACCGATCTGGGCGGGGTTGGTGCCGCCCTGGAGGGCGTTGGCGGCGCCGGCGCCCTGCGTCATCTGCGACAGGGTGTCCTGGAACCGCACGGCCGACGACTTGAACGCCGTCGTGTTGACGTTGGCGATGTTGTTGCCGGTGACGTCGAGCATCGTCTGGTGCGAGCGGAGGCCGGAGATCCCGGAGTAGAGCGAGCGGAGCATGGTGCGTCCTTTCTGACGGGTACTGCGGTAGTTCGGTGGTCGGTGGATGCCGGCTACGCGGCGGTCGTGGCGCCGAGGAGCGCGTCGAGGCGGATGGTCGTGCCGCCGACGGTCACCACGGGGACCTTGTCGGCGAAGGAGACGCTCGACACGACGCCCTTCTGGGCGACATCGTTCTCGTCGAGGTACTCCACGGTCTGGCCGAGCAGCGCCGACGCGGCGGCCCGCATCTGCAGCGAGAAGCTCTCGTCGGTGAGCGCGGTGAGGCGGGTGAGCTGCTCCATCGAGGCGAGGGCCGTCGTCTGTGCCATCATCTCGTTGGTGTCCATGGGCGAGCTCGGGTCCTGGTTGCGCAGCTGCGTGACGAGCAGGTGGAGGAAGACCTCGCTGTTCATCGACTGCTGACGCGTCGTCGCGCCGGTCGTGCCGGTGTAGGTGCTCGCGCCGGTCACGCCGGCGACGGGGTTCGTCATCGTTCGGTTCTCCTTAGGCGAGGACGTCGAGGGTCGTCAGGCCCGCGCGCACGGGAGCCGTGCGCGCGGTAGGGGCCTCGGCGGGCGCCGGGGCGGCGGGACGCGCCGAGGGCAGCCCGTCGCGGGGGGTCTCCCGCTCGCG
>Ga0065721_10051601_pt1 | contig 14143 bp, 10 predicted proteins | sample Mesricmetagenome_FD_59108 | JGI IMG/M metagenome (GOLD analysis project Ga0065721, IMG submission 59108) | Mesophilic microbial community from rice straw/compost enrichment Sample: eDNA_1 v2 (version 2) | ecosystem: Engineered > Solid waste > Grass > Composting > Bioreactor | place: USA: Davis... | reverse complement strand
CAGATGCGCTTCCTCCCAGGTCTGATCTTCCTCCGGCTCGACCGGCAGTCGTCCGGTCAGCATCTCGTACAGCATCGCTCCGAATGCATACAGATCGCTGCGCTCATCCGGCCGTCGGCCCAGACCAAGCTGCTCCGGAGCCCCGTAGGCCGGATTCCCCGCAGCCGAAGGCGCCCACTCCACCACGGAATCAGGCTGTACGGAGAAGTCGGCCAGCTGCAAATCGGCGATCATCCCGTTCCGAACGTGCGCATCGTGAATAATCTCCGCCATCCGGATGCCCAGCTTCAGAAACAAATCTATGGAAAGTACGCTGTCCCGCAACAAGCTTGATATCGATCTTGAGGTGATTATGGACATTAAACATTATCCCCGTTAGTTGTGTAGTCGTTTAAGCGATCATACAGTCCCTATCATTATAGCTTAAACGAATTTACGAGAGATACTAAAGAAATGAGGCAACCCCGCAGGGCTGCCTCTGATATTACGCGATTACCGATCACCGGGAACGAACTTCGACATAGAGTAGCTTCGATAGCCTCCCGTTAGGTTCTTTACTCTAAACCCTCTTTGTTTCAGAATTCGAGAGGCAATGTACCCTCTCATGCCAACGGCGCAGTACGCCCAAATTTCTTTCTCCGGGTCCAGTTCCCCGATTCTGCTTCGCAGGTCGTCGACCGGAATATGCCGCGCTCCCTCTATATGCCCTTGGTCGTACTCCGCAACCGTTCTTACGTCCAGGAGAATGTGCCGCTCCGGATCGTACAATTCCAGCTCCTTCGGCGCCGCTGCCTCGGTCAAACCTCTTAACACGTTTTGCGCCAGGTAACCCGCCATATTGACCGGATCTTTAGCCGACGAGAACGGAGGCGCATACGTCAGCTCGAGCTCCGCAAGATCGTGCACGGTGCCTTTCAGGCGGAGGACGGTCGCAATGACGTCGATTCTTTTGTCGACCCCTTCCGCTCCGAACGCCTGCGCCCCAAGAATCTTCCCTTCGTTGTCAAACAGCAGTTTCAGGGCAATCGGCTTCGCACCGGGATAATACGTGGCGTGCGAGCTTGGATGAACATACACCGAGCGGTATGGAACGGCCAGCCTCGCAAGCGTCCGTTCGTTGGCTCCCGTGCTTGCTCCAGTCAGACTGAAAATTTGGATAATGGCGGTGCCTTGAGTCCCTTTGTACGAGGACGGCAGCCCGCAGATGCGATCGGCGGCGATACGCCCCTGCTTGTTCGCCGGCCCGGCCAGCGGAATCGCCGTTGGCGCGCCGGACACGTAATCCGTGACTTCGACGGCATCTCCGACCGCATACACGCCTTCGCAGCTGGTCTGCATCGATTCGTCCACCAGAATATGGCCTCTGGCTCCCAGCTTGATTTCGGAATCCTGCAAGAAGCCGGTATCCGGAGCTACGCCAATGGCGAGAATGACCATGTCCGCGCCGATTTCCCTGCCGCTCTGCAAGACGATCGCGATTCCTCCGTTCTTCTCCGCGAACGATTGAACGCCGTCTCCGAGCAGCAGCCGAACCCCGTTGTCCTGAAGCTCCTTCTCCGCGAACGCCGCCATCTCGGCGTCAAAAGGCGCGAGAATATGGGGAGCCGCTTCGACCAAAGTAACGTCCAGTCCCCGATGCCTGAGATTTTCCGCCATCTCTACGCCGATATATCCTCCGCCGATGACGATCGCGCTGCGGGTATTTTCCCGGTCGACTTGAGATTTGATTCGATCCGTATCCGCCATATTCCGCAGCGTAAAGATTCGCTCGCTCTCCATTCCCGGAATCGGCGGCTTCAGCGGCTTGGCTCCGGGAGACAAAATCAAATCATCGTAACTCTCTTGATAGACTCCCCGGGTTTTGCTGTTTACCGTAACCGTCTTCTCCTTCACGTCGACTTTCGTCACTTCGCTATGGGTCCGAACGTCGAGGTTGAATCGCGCCTTCATGCTCTCAGGCGTTTGCACCAGCAGCTTGGAGCGGTCTTGAATCTTCTCTCCGATGTAATAAGGAAGTCCGCAGTTCGCGAACGAGATGTGGGCGCCGCGCTCGAACAGAACGATCTCCGCTTCCTCGTCCAGTCTCCTAAGCCGGGCTGCAGCGGACGCTCCGCCGGCAACGCCGCCTACGATGAGAACCTTCTTTGCCATTATCAGTTCACCTGCCCGCTCTAAAGTGTTAAATTCCGTATGCGATTTCTCCTGTCCAGCCGGACATGCCTCCGGACATATTGATTGCGTGGAAGCCCAACTCCTCAAGAAGCTCGCAAGCCAGTCCGCTGCGATTCCCGCTGCGGCACACGACGATGTACGACGCCGAACGATCCAACTCCCCGCGCCGGCTCATGATCGATACGAGCGGCAGATGTTTGGCTCCGGGGATATGGCCGATTGCCCATTCCTCCGGCTCCCGTACATCGAGAATTAACAGCCTCTCGCCTTTTGCCAAACGTTCCTTTACTTCTTCGGGCCGTATTTCTTTCGAATATTTTCCCGCCAAGCTGCCCACGCTCCCTAAGCTAAAATAAAAGATTGGATTGGATTTCGAACAATCCTATATACCCCATATGGTATGTTAGATGTCGAAAATATATACCCTTATGGGTATATGAAAATCATACAAAGCTTGGGACGCATTGTCAAGCGATCGGCCGTCCGGCGACCATGAGAGCGCAACAAGCGCCTATCGGGCAATAATTAGAGTAAAGCCGAGCGAGAATCAGGTGAATCCCTGATTCTCGCTCGGCTTTATACTTCCTCCGACGAGCTGCCGGCCTGGAACTGTTTTCTCGCCCACTCGATATAGGACGGATGTGTCTGAAGCAGCTGTTCGTGCTTGCCGATCCCGGTCACCCTGCCATGCTCCAGCACGATAATCCGATCCGCTTCCACCACCGTGGACAAGCGATGGGCGATGACGATCGTCGTGCGGTCGTTCATCAGATGGTTCAGCGCCTTCTGGACTTCATGCTCGGAATCGCTGTCCAGACTGGCCGTTGCCTCGTCCAAAATAAGCAAATCCGGTTTTCTCAGCAGCGCCCGCGCAATCGCCACTCTCTGCCGCTGGCCTCCCGACAACTGTATGCCTCTCTCCCCCACCTCGGTATCGTACCCTTTTGGCAAAGCCTTGATAAATTCGTGCGCATACGCCTGCTTGCCGGCTTCTATCATCTCTTCTTCCGTCACGTCCGCTCCGCAAGCATACATGATATTTTCGCGGATCGTTCCGGTCATCAGCGTGCTCTCCTGCGAGACATAGCCGATCTTGCCTCTCCAGGAATCCAGATCATACGCCCTGATGGATTCTTCTCCGTACGCGATGAGACCTCCGCCAGGTTCGTAAAATCGCTCAAGCAGAGAAAAGACGGTTGTTTTCCCGCTTCCGCTGGGACCGACCAACGCCGTGATTTGATTGGCCGGCACGGTAAAGGAGACGTCCCGCAGAACGGGCTCGTTGTCCGCATAAGCAAACGTCACGTCTCGGAAACTCAGATCGCGCTGTTCCTTGGGAGCCGGAACGCCGGTACGCGCCGGTTCGGCGCCATACTCGAGAATAAGCCTTAGACGTTCCGTCACGCCCATCACCTTCTGCAATTGGGAATAGAACGTGGCGAATTGGCTGAAGGGCCACATGATCTGGAACAACAGCAGAATAAACGATACCAACTCTCCCGCGCTGAGCGCTCCCGAAGAAACTCTGACGCCGCCGTAGCCGATAATGACGACAAGCAGCGCGACCATAACCATGGACATGAGGGGCATAAGCACGGCATTGATTTTGGCCTCTTTCATTCCGAAGCGGAACAGACTGTCCATTTTCTCGTATCCGCCGCTTTGTTCCTTGGTCTCGGCATTGGATGCCTTCACCAGCCTGATCTCGCCGATGACCTGCGTCAGCAACGACGCCAGCTTCGCCAGCTGCTCGTGCATGCTGATCGATATTTTGTACATCTTGCCGCCGATCGGCATCAGAATGCCGAAGCCGAGCGGTACCGCGAGCAAAATCACCAAGGTCATCTGCCAGTCGATATAGAACAGGATCGCCACGGCGCCGACTACCGTCAGCACGTTCGAGCTGAACGCAATCAAATGATCGGTGATGAGCGTCTTGATCTCGTTCGTATCATTGGTCACTCTGCTCATCGTATCCGCCGACCGATATCGGTCGAAGAACGGAACCGGCAGCGACAGCACCTTGTCCCACAGCCTCTTGCGCATTTTATTGACGACGCGATTCCCGACGAACGCAAGCATGTAATACGACAGGCCGCCCGTGATCGCTTCCACGACAAAGATGACCGCCAACAGCAGAATTGAATTTCTGTTCAGCGTATCCTTCGAGAAATTGTCGATCAGATCGCCCGTAATCAGAGGTACGACAAGACCGATAAGCGACGATGCGATGCTTAACACTACGGCCGTGCCAAGCACCAGCTTCGGAAAACCCGTCTCGCGAAGCAGCCTGACAAAGTAGGTCACCGTAGTCCTTTGAAGCTTCCCTTTTGCCGAGTCCTTTTCATTCGTTTCCATCTATTCCATCCTCCAAAACCAGTTTTATTCGCTTAGCAATCCCTCCTCAATAATCCATTTTATAACATTGATGCAAGTAGCAAGGTTTGTCGGTATTCAGTCCATGTACACCGTTGTTCATTTAAAAGTATTCCGTCACATTGCTTTAAGCTTTTACATCAATGCAGTTTTCAACTCGCTCTCTGGATTCGGATTCAGAACATACATTCGATTTAATCGAACAATTCGTTCATATTATTCAATTTTACAAAACATTCCTGATGATTCTACAATAGAGTCAACAGGATCCTGTCGGAAGGATACTTCAGAGGGAGGATTTATAATGACGAACTCGGGAATTACTCGCGGCAATCCAGAGGCTGCTCACTGTGCCTTTACATTCGATGACGGTCCGATGCGGATTTCCATTGACCCGTGGCTGGATGCCTTGGAGCAGGGAGGCGCTTGCGGGACATTCTTTTTGACAGGCGAGTGGTTCGATCGGCACCCTGCGAAAGCAAGAGAAATGCTGGCCAGAGGCCATGAGCTCGCAACGCATACCTACCACCACCGCAGAATGGCGGACGTGACCCAAGCCGTCTTCTTCGAAGAGATGAAGCTGGCCGAGCTCGCTTACCAAGAATCAACCGGAAGGCCGGTTCCGGCCCTCATACGTTTTCCTTACGCCTCTTACCGGGATGAAAATATGGAGTGGCTGCGGGAGTGGAACTATCTGCTCATCGAAGGGGAGGATACGGTCGACTGGTCGGGGCCGCCAAGCGCGCAGCTTGTAGAGCGGGTGATCCCTAAGCTGGTTAACGGGGCGATCTTTATGTTCCATGCCAATGAAATCGCCAAAGAGACGCCGCAAGCCGTCAAATCGCTTGTACGCCATACTCGCGACAGAGGTTTTGCCGCGGTATCGGTATCCGAACTGCTTCGTGCGAATGGCATCCCAACGGGAGAACGCAGCTGGCAAGTCCGCTTCCAACCGACTCTCCAAGGTTCTTTCCATAATGAGCAATGGAAGCCCGTAGCTGGGGACGATGAATTGCGGAAGCTGGCCGCCGATTCGCTGGAATGGGGAAATCCGAAAGCCCCGACAGGGCCCGGCGCCTACAGCAAATGGCTGCAAGCCCTCTCCATCCCCGTCCGGCCGGATGGCGAAACGCGTTTTGTCGCCCGCAGCTTTGCCGACCAGCACTGGGCATACGTGCGCGCTTCGGTTCGCGGCGATACGCTGGTGCTGGAAGACTTCGCTGCGAAGGAAGCTCATGCAGACGCTTTGGTGTATATCCTGCAATGGGCGGCTCACGAGGCATCTACCTTGGGTTGCACGTGGATTGCCGCCTCACAGGACATGCGCCGTATTCACAAGCTGTGCGAACAACTGGGGGTCGAAGCGGAGATTGTTACGCAAGATTAAGGGATGAGCGTCCGATCCCCCTGATTGTCTCCATTAAGAACAATGCCGCTTTGCCCAGGAAATTTTGATCCCTATAAGCAATGCCTATAGTGATGACAGGATCGAGATCGGCTAGCGGTTTTATAACCAAGGAGCCTTTCTGTTCCAGGCCGCTGTAAATCGGAACAATCCCGATGCCGAACTCCGCTTTCACCATTTGTTGAATGACAAAGAAGCTGCCAACTTCCATATAAGAGAATTGGTTTTGCCCGGTTGGATGAATCGTCGTTTCCCACAGCTCCCGATAAATACAAGTCGGCTCTTTGACCAGAACGGTTAGCCCTTCGAGATCGCTCGCCGTGATGCTGTCTCGATCGGCTAACGGGTGATTTACGTTTAACATGACCCCTAGTCGTTCTTCAATCAGCGGCTCGAACGCCAGCATGAGCTTCGAGGGCGGAGACGAGCAAACGCCGAAATCCAGTTCGCCGGCCCGAACCCTCTCCGCGATCGATCTGCTGCCGCTAACTTCCATAGTCAGCTCCACTCTCGGTCGCTCCCTGCAAAAGTCGGCTACAAGGGTCGCCAGTTGCTGGCTTGCGATGGGCTCGACAGCGGCAAACCGCACCGAGCCGCTATCTCCCGCCGCAATATCCGAGACGGTCTGCCGCATCGCTCCGATCGACTTCAGCAAAACCGAAGCCTCCTGATAGAGCCAGCGGCCGGCTTCGGTCGCGATCATGCGTTTGCCGTCGCGCACGAATAAGGAAACGTCCAGATCCGCTTCGAGACGCTGAATCTGCAGGGTTACCGTAGAAGGCGCATATTGAAGCTCCTCGGCAGCTTTCAGAAAATGTCCAAGACGCACGCATGCCTCGAAAGTCTTTAAGGCTCGGATATCCATTGTTATCACCATTGGTTTATATTTTCAAAACTATTCATTGATGTAGTTCGATTTTATAAAACATTACTATGATTTTACAATAGGATCAGCTTATGATTTCGGGAGTAGATCGGATATATGGGCACAAAATCTGCGTTTAATTGGATTACTCTATGGGCATCGGTCATGTTTGTCGTCATACTCGGCTTCTCCCGGCTCTCCTACGGCATGTTTTTGCCCGGGATACAGAGGACGATCGGGGGAAGCTACGGACAGTTGGGGATGCTCGGCACAGTCAACTTTATCGGTTATTTGGCCGGGACATTGTGTCTTTCCCCTTTGCTCTCGCGGTTTCCGGACCGCAAACCTGTCATTAATCGGATAACGTGCTTGTTGCTCGGACTGACTTTGATCGGCTCGGCATTTAGCGATCATTTTATCCAGCTTGGGCTGTGGCGGTTCGCGATTGGATTGTTATCTGCCTTCGCTACGGTGCTGGTCCTGTCCATTGCCATGGATGCCGTTCGACCGGAGGAACAAGGGGTAGCATCGGGGCTTATCTGGTTGGGCGGATCTGCCGGCATTCTGGTGACCGGGTTATTCGCCCCCTTAACCATAGATCCTTCACACTTGCAGGGGTGGCGGTATGCTTGGGTCGCCATGGGCGTTGTCGGGGTAATTGCTACGTTCGGTTTCGAATTCGTCACCGGAAAAAGGGGAGGCGACAACGTCCCCTCGCAGACGGAATCAAAGTCGCGTATCAAAGAAAACGAAAATGTGTATCGTCTCCTGTTGGACCCGAGGAAGTTCCTGTTCCTCATCGCTTCTTATTTTTTCTTCGGCTCAGGGTACATCATCTACTTCACGTATTTGATTCCCTCTCTGGTAAGCCAAGGCATTCCGTCCCTTTATGCCGGGTTGATATGGTCCGGAATCGGATTGGCGGGTTTGTTTAACGGATGGATCGGAGGCAAAGCCATTGACCGATGGCCGAGCGGCTATACGCTTGCGGCGGGGTTAACCTTGGGGACGATCGGCGTGATTGGGGCGACCGCCCATAATATGTTACTTACCGTGCTTGGAGCCGCCCTCATCGGGCTGGTTTCCTTTATTACCCCGCCGCTGATGACGACTGCGCTGCTTCGCCGTCATGTCCCCCGCCACGCCTATGCGGCATGCCTTAGCATAGCTACAGCCTTCTTTGCCTCCGGGCAGATTGTCGGCCCCCTCGTTGGAGGCGTCGTGGTCGAACGCTACAATCTGCAATTCGGCGTGGCATCCAGCGCAATCTTTATGGCTATCGCCGCCGCGTTTGCCGGTTTGTATGGACAGCAGCAACGCAAGCTTGAAATGCTTGGTTCGGCTAAATTTCCATTGCCTCCCCTAGATTAAAAGAGGGAAGCCTCCCGGCTTCCCCCTCGTGTCGGCTGAAGAACTCAGCCTTATTGCTTCCACGCGTCGATTTGTTTCTGGATTTCCGCAACAATCTTGTCGCTGCCCGCTCGCTTCAGCTTATCAATAAATTCCGGAAGATACTTCTCCGGATCGACTGAACCGGTCTCAAGCATCGGAATGTATTGATCCGTAACGGTCGCCGTCTGGGCCAATTCCGACTTCACCGGCGTGGGATCGAAGTTGAATCCGATGAGAGGCGAAGGCGCGGCCGAGTTGTTGAGCGCAATCGTCTCTTCCCAGATGCCGGGCTGCTGGCCTTTGCGATAATAACCGCTGAACTGGTTTCCGTACAACCAATCGGCGTTCGGGGCGTAGCCGCCGTCTATGATCGCTTCGACGGTTACATCGTCCAGCTTGTTGTAATGCTTCCCTTCAATTCCGTGCGCAAGCGTATTGAAGAGTTCTTTGTCGCTGTACAGCAAATCCAGGAACATAATCGCTCTTTCCGGATTTTTCGACGATTTGCTGACGGCCGTCATCGTCGCGATAATAGAGCTTGTAAGCAGATAAGGTTTGGACAAGGCTACGTCCTTCACTTCTCTTCCTTCCAGCTTGGCAGCGGTCTCGGACTCACCGCCCGGCTTCAGGTTGCCGGTCAGGAAGCTGGCATATTTGCCGGCCGCGAAATCCGCCGAATCGTCCGACAGCGTCGCCGCGTCTTTGCGGATGTAGCCCTTCTGGAACCAGCTTCTCATCAGAGCCAAATGATTTTTGTACTCTTCGGACTCGAATTGATTAACGACCTGCATCGACGAATCGTCCAGACGGACGACGCCCGGTATGTTGCGGCCCGCCGCTTCGTCATAACCGTACGAGACGTTAAGCGTACCGCCGAAGTTCCCTCTCGTAATCTGGAAAGGATACAAGTCCGGATGCTTCTCCTTCACTGCTGCAAGGAATGGCTCAATGTCCGCGAATGTCTTGATGGTGTCCGTGTTGAAGCCTGTGCTCTCGAGCAGCTCCTTCTGGAACGTAACCGCATCGGTTTTCGCCCAAATCTGATAGTTGGGAACGGCGTATTTCTTGCCGTTTACTTTCAGCGCGTCCCACCCCATCTGCGGAATTGTCTTCATGATCGTAGGCGCATATTGATCAAGCAGATCGTCAAGCGGAAGGAATACGTCCTTGCTGACGTTTGTGTAATAGTTGTTCATCCAGTTGGCTGTAAACGCCAGGTCATACGACTCGCCGGATGCGTTCATCAACTGCAGCTTCTGGTCGTATTCGCCCCAGTCGGTAGGTTTCAATTGGATCGTTGCATTGATTTTTTCCTGTAAAATTTTGTTCATCGCCGCTTCTACTTCCGCTTGACCGGTTTGAACCCCGCCAGGGAAATACCATGTCAGCACAGCGGGCTCGAGCTTCGGCGCTTCCGCTGGCGGCTCGGAAGCCGCTGGCGATGCCGTGCTTGTGCCGCTTGCCGGTTGATTCGCCTCTTTGCCGGCGCATCCACTCAGCACCATTGTGACTGTCAGCATAATTGCGAGTACGAATGGAACCATTCCTTTATCCCTTTTTCTGTTCAATTGCATTGCCTCCCTTTAGATGGATTGTCTATTGTAACGGATACGATCCGGTACAACCGCTTTGTCGCTCCCTAGCCCTTGACGGCTCCGACAGTCAAACCTTTGATGAAATGCTTCTGGAAGAACGGAAAGGCGAGCAGCATCGGACCGCATGCCAGAATAGCCATCGCCATACGTGCGGATTCGTTCGGGAATTGGCTGGTATCGATGGAAACATTGCCCGCTCGCACCGCACTCGTCAGATACGTAATGTTGTTCATGATGCGATACAGCAAATACTGCAACGGAGTCAAGCTGCCCTTGTCGATGAAGAGCATCCCCAGCCACCAGTCGTTCCAGTAGACAAATGCGATGAACAAACCGACAGTGGCCAGCGCAGGCTTGGAAATCGGCAATATGATCGTATAGAACACATTCCACTCGCCGGCGCCGTCGATTTTGGCGGACTCGATCAGTTCGGGCGGAATATCCGTCAGAAACCCCTTCATCAGGAGGACATGCCACGGCAGTATCACGTAAGGCAAGATCAGGGCGAGCAAGGTATCGTTCAATTGCAGGTACTTCGTAATCATGATGTACCAAGGAACGAGCCCGCCGTTGAACAGAAGCGTGAAGAAGACGAGGAACGAGAGCTGGTTCTTGAACCGGAAGTCCTTGCGCGATAATGCGTAAGCGAGCTTGGCGGTCAATAAGAGACTGAGCGCCGTTCCCGCAACCGTCACCAAGATGGTCACTCCATAGGCCTGAAGCAAGCTTGTCGGGCTGGCGAACAAATATTTGTAAGCGAACAAAGTCACATTTTTCGGTATCAGCTTGAAGCCTTCGAGAGCCACGTCTCGTTCGGACGAGAACGAGATCGAGATGACGTACAAGAAAGGCAAGACGCAGAATGCCGAGAACAGAATGAATACAAGATGCGCGGCGAGCCTGCCGGCCGATAGCTTGCTGGATGTAGTGGGCACCGGGTTCACTCCTTAGAAAATCGCGTTGTCTTTGTTGATTTTGCGTACGATCGCATTAACCGTAAGGACGAGGACGAAGCCGACGAGCGACTGGTACAGGCCGACCGCGGAGGCCATGCCGATATCGCCCGATATCCGCAAAGCCCGGAACACATAGGTGTCGATCACTTCCGTCGTTCCGTACAAGGCGCCGGAGTTCGCAGGGATGAAGTAGAACAGACCGAAGTCCGAATAGAAAATTTTACCGATGGACAGCAGCGTAAGCAGTGTAATGAGCGGAGTCAGCAGAGGAAGCGTAATCTTCCGAACCTGCTGCAGCCTCGTTGCCCCGTCGATCGCCGCCGCCTCGTAATACGTGCGGTCGATGCCCATCAAGCCCGTGTAATAGATGAGCAGCGCGTAGCCGACACTCTTCCACAAGTAAGCGAAGCTCAGAATAAACGGCCAGTATTTCGGTTCGAAATAAAAGTTGATTGCTTCCATTCCGAATGACTCGAGCAGCATATTAACGACACCCATCTCGGGATTTAACAACGCGTAAGTAACATAGCTGACGACGACCCAGGACAGAAAATAAGGGAAAAACATCGCCGTTTGGTACACCTTAACGGATTTGCGTCCGAGCTCGAACATCAGAATCGCGAATACAACCGAAAAGATCGTCGACAGGATGATGAAACAAAGGTTGAGTAAAATCGTGTTCCGCGTCACCTGGTAGGCCGCGTCGGATGTGAAAAAAAACTTGAAATTATCAAACCCGCTCCAAGGGCTCCCCAGGATCCCGTCCGAATAGTTGTAATTTTTGAACGCGAGCACAAGTCCGAAAATCGGCAAGTAATAGAACACAAGGATGAACAGGAGACCCGGGAACGCCAGGGCCATAAGCCCCTTGTGTTTGTTGATATCTTTCGTCAGTCTCTGCCAGTAAGTCGTCTCCATAAGGCGGCTCCCCTACGTTTGATTTATGGGTGCGGATCAGATTCCGCCATCGACGGATCGCCTTGGACGACAGCGTCGGTTATGTCTCCATAATGGGGGGACTCACATCCCGGTGGCTATTGCAAAAAGAGTACTTCCGTCTCCAAACGGCGTGTATTATGTGCACTTTTGTGGACTTCAGCAGGTTTGGATGCAAGCAAAAGCAGCCTGCCCGGTTCAGGGCAGACTGCTTAGGGTGCAAGAGCCTTTATGGTTTCGCCTCGAGCCAAATATCCAGCTGCCGCTGCTGCTCTTCGCGAACTTTATCGATGCCGGCTTTGCGGAGCAAATCCAAATATAGCGGATAATACTGGTCCGGATCGAGCGTGCCGGAATTCAAGCCGATGGCGTATTCCTTCTCCAACGCGTGGATATTGGCGCTTTCTGTTTTATAAGCTTCGATGTCCGGATGAAACCCGTACAACGAGTCGACCTCGGCGCTCAAGTTCAATTCCTGAGTTTGTTCCCAAGTGTCCGCGGGCTGACCTTCCTGCAAATATCCGTTCATCACATTGCCGAACACCCAGTTCGCATTCGGCGCGTAACCGCTTTGCCCGTCAACCCGAATCGTATTCTCTCCGATCTTCTTGTAGTGCTTATCCTCGATTCCGAAGCTCAACAAGTTAAAGATCCGGCTGTCGGTATTGACAAGCTCAAGCAATTCCATTGCCTTCTCGGGATGCCTCGACGTGCGGCTGATCGCGTTCGTCGTCGGCGTCACGCCGTCAAACCTCGGTTTGTACATCGGGATATAAATCACCTCGTTGCCGCCGTTCTTCCAATATTCTTCCGCTTCCCCGCCGGGTTTCATGACGTCGAACAGCACAACCATGTTGCCCTGACTGCGCAGTCTCGAGAAATCCTTAACCACCGCAATGTCTCTTTGAATGTAACCTTTCAAATACCAGCTTCTCGCGAGCTGCAAGTAGTCTCGGTACTCCGGCGTATCGACCGGCATGATGACGCGGTTCGGATCCTCCTTGTAGTGGGCGACGCCGTTCTCCTCGGCAAAGCTCGGCGCGGCCGAAATGCCGTAGCACGGCGGACACCAGAACTGAGTGGAACCAAACGGGATTTTGTCCGGCTCGTTCTGTTGTACCTGCTTCAAGAAGGGTTCGATATCCTCAATCCTCTTGATCGCGGCAGGATCAAGACCGTATTTGTCCGCATATTTCTTCTGCACGGCGAAGCCGTAGTAATGGGCGGCAATTTGATAATTGGGCACCGTGTAGATTTTGTTTTTCACTTTCACGTCTTTCCACGCGAAGTCCGGCAAGGAGGCTTTAAGCGTGGGTGCGACCGTCTCAAGCAAGTCGTCGATGGCGAGAAAAGCGCCTTTCTCCGCGTTGATCCGGTAATTCAGTATCCAGTTGGACGTCCAGACGATATCGAATTCGTCCGAAGCCGCAATCATCGTATTCAGCTTCTGCTCGTAACTGTTCCAGTCGACACCCTTCAACCTGACCTTCGCGTGGATGAGCGGCTCCACGATCCGATTAAGCTCGGCCTCCACCAAATGCAAGTCGGGCCACTGGCCTGACGGGAAATACCAGGTCAGCTCCACCGCTTCGTCCGCCGCCGTATTTCCGCTCGGCTGCGGAGCCCCGGCGCGCGAGCAGGCTCCCAGCATCATGACAACACATAAGAAGATAGCCGCGACATTCATTCTGCTCATCCGATACCCTCCGCTAGTTGGTTATGATATCCTTGGGCAGCACAACGCCTTTCAAATAGTTCGGCGGCTTTCGCTCAAGCGTCTCGAACGCGGCTTGAACGTCCTCCAGCTTAAATCTGTGGCTGTATAATCCGTCCATCCGGAATGTGCCTCGCTCAAGCAGGCGAACGGCCCGGCGCAGGTCATCCATGCCGTCGAGGGAATAGCCGGGATGCAGGCCGCGGATCTCGACCGCCTTGCCGACGACCGCGCCGACGTCAAACGAAGCGCTGGTCCGCTCGTAAGAGCTCATCAGCGCAAGCCTGCCCCGGCCCTCGCGCAAATAGCCGATTGCGGTATTCAGCAAGTCTGCGTTGCCCGTCCCTTCGATGACGAAGTCCGCCAGCCGGCCGCGTCCGATGTCGCGAATCGCCTCCTCCACGTTCGATGTCCGTGGATTGAGCGTATGCGTCGCGCCGTACTTGCGGGCAAGCGCCAGCTTCGCGTCATCCACGTCCACCGCGATCAGCGCGGACAACAGTCCGCCGGACAGCGCTTGAACGCACCATAGACCCATCGGCCCGCAGCCAAGCACGACGCCAACGTCGCCTGCCTCGGGCGCCGCTCCTCGCAATACCGTAAGAATACATTTCAGCGGTTCTCCGATCGCATGCATCGGATCGACGCTCGCCCCGACTTTCACGCAGCACGCTGCATCCGCGACAATATAGTCGGCGAACCCTTCCAGTTGCGGTCCCGTCGCCCGATTCG
>Ga0065721_10051600_pt1 | contig 14144 bp, 9 predicted proteins | sample Mesricmetagenome_FD_59108 | JGI IMG/M metagenome (GOLD analysis project Ga0065721, IMG submission 59108) | Mesophilic microbial community from rice straw/compost enrichment Sample: eDNA_1 v2 (version 2) | ecosystem: Engineered > Solid waste > Grass > Composting > Bioreactor | place: USA: Davis... | reverse complement strand
CCACTGCCTTGCCCTCATAATCACCCGCCAATTCTTCCACCACGGGGCCTATCATTTTACAAGGACCGCACCACTCAGCCCAAAAATCTACTAATACAGGTTTATCCGAATTGATGGCGTCGTCAAAGTTGGCGTCGTTAAGTACAATAGTTTTGCCCATTTTTAATGATATTTTGATTTCGTTTTACCTAGAACATGGGGCCGCGGCCAATAGTTCAAACTCAAATTTAAACTTTCTTCCTGAAGACGAAAACCCGGTTGGATGGGAATTTCAGGAGCGTTTAAGTCCTGACTTCAACATCGGCAAGCTTCTTCATCTTGCGTACCATATCATTGACAGGATTCACCCTGAACCTCCGGGACATGAGCTCCAGGCTAATGTTCTCCTGATCATCCCTGATCTTGAGGAACAGGGGAGTGTTGCCGCTAAACTCGGTGCAGACGTCCTCGATCTTGCCAATGAGGTCTGGCGTAATCTCGCTTGTATTAACGCGGACCTGGATGCCCTTGCTCCGCTTGACGCCAATCTCATTCAGTAGTTCGATGTTCCGGATTTTTACTTCAAGGTTCTGTTGTCCCCAGGTGTTTCTAACCACCGCACCTTCAATGAAGAGGAACCATCCAATGTTGAGGAAGTTCTTGAACTTGAGGTAGTCTTCACCAAACAGCGCGAACGAGGTGTTGCCGCTGTAGTCTTCTATATAGAATTTGCCGAATGGCTTTCCTGTCTTTGTTGTACGATGTTCGACCCCGGTCACAATTCCTCCGAGCTTAATATCTCGTCCCTGGAGATTGTCGAGTTCGTTCAACTGGTTACAAGCCGCATTACAGAATGTCTCCATCTCGAACCTAAAGTTGTCAAGCGGATGGCCTGAGATGTAGATTCCAACAACTTCCTTCTCGAGGTTGAGTTTCTCGATTTCGCTGAAAGGTTCAACCTGCTCGATCCTCGGTCGCGGCATGCTGGCGCCCGAACTTCCGCCGAAGAGACTCGCCTGCGCACTCTGTTCTTCGAGTTGCGCCTTGGCGGCATATTTGATTGCTTTCTCGATCAGACTGACGTCGCCGTCTTTCGCATAAACATATTGCCTTCTGTGAAGTCCTTCGAAGCAATCAAATGCACCCGAGAGCGCGAGGGCCTCGTATGTTTTCTTGTTTACCGAACGCTGGTTGAGGCGTTTGGCGAAATCGAATATGTCAACGTAGTTGCCATTGGCCTCTCTTTCAAGAATGATTGATTCGACGGCGGCATCGCCCGTTCCCTTGATCGCGCCAAGACCAAACCTGATTTCTCCGTCTTTGTTGACTTCGAAGTACTTGCCCGACTCGTTGATGTGTGGCCCCAATACATGTATTCCCAGGTTCCTGCACTCTTCAATGAAGAACGTAACGTTCTCGAGGTTGCTCTGTGAGTGCGTGAGTACAGCTGCCATGTACTCAGCAGGATAGTTTGCTTTGAGATACGCCGTATGATAAGCGATGAGGGAGTAACAAGTGGAGTGCGACTTGTTAAATGCGTATTGAGCGAAGGCCTCCCAATCGGTCCATATTTTTTCGCAGATATCCTGTGGGTGTCCATTCTTCTTGCAGCCTTCGATGAATTTATCTTTCATCTTATCCAGCACTGCCTTCTGCTTCTTACCCATTGCTTTACGGAGCACGTCTGCGTCGCCCTTACTGAACCCGGCGAGCTTCTGAGAGAGCAGCATGACCTGCTCCTGGTAGACGGTGATACCGTACGTTTCTCCAAGGAACTCTTCCATCTCAGGAAGGTCGTAACGGATAGGTTCGCGCCCATGCTTGCGATTGATGAACGCCGGGATGTATTCCATCGGCCCCGGACGATAGAGAGCGTTCATCGCAATGAGATCTTCGAACTTGTCAGGTTTCAGCTGTCGCAGGTATTTCTGCATACCCGCGCTTTCAAACTGGAATGTGCCCGTGGTCTCGCCGCGTTGGAACAGTTGATATGTTTTGACATCGTCAAGCGGGACTTTGTCGATGTCGATCTCTATTCCCTTACTTTTCTTGATGTTCTTTAACGCTGTCTTGATGATGGTGAGCGTTGTAAGCCCGAGGAAGTCCATCTTCAACATCCCGGCGCTCTCGACGACGCTGTTGTCAAATTGAGTAACAAGCATCTCCGAGTCACGCGCGGTTGACACCGGGACGAAGTTTGTCAGGTCGTCAGGGGTAATGATAACACCACAGGCATGCACACCGGTGTTTCGCACCGAACCCTCGAGCACCACCGCTTGCTTAAGAACCTGCGCGCGTAGGTCGCTGCCCTTCTTGATTTCGGACAACTCGTGGACTTCATCGAACGCCGCTGACAACGTAGTGCCTGGGCGCTCGGGAATCATCTTTGCAAGCGTGTTTGCCTCGCTGAGAGGCAGTTCCATTACACGAGAACAATCCCGAATAGATGACTTGGCGGCCATCGTACCATACGTGATGATCTGGGCCACCTGGTTCTTACCGTATTTATCAATAACGTATTTGAGTACCTTGTCGCGACCTTCGTCGTCAAAGTCGATATCAATATCGGGCAATGAAACGCGGTCAGGGTTCAGGAAGCGCTCAAACAGGAGATCATACTTAATAGGGTCGACGTTGGTGATTCCGATGCAGTAGGCCACTGCCGAGCCTGCTGCGGATCCGCGACCGGGGCCTACACTCACGCCCATTTCACGTGCCTTTGTTGTGAAATCCTGAACGATGAGGAAGTATCCAGGATAACCCGTGTTCTTGATCGTCTCAAGTTCAAAGTCGAGGCGTTCAGTGATGGCTGTAGTCAGTTCCCCGTATCGCTTGCGCGCACCTTCGTACGTGAGGTGGCGCAAATACTCATCTTCTGTAGCGAACCCTTCGGGTATGTCAAATTTCGGAAGCAATACGCCGCGCTCGAGTGTGTAGGGTTCAATCTTGTCGACGATTTCGCTGATGGTCTCGATCGCTTCCGGGAGATCGCGGAAGATGGAGCGCATCTCTTCCTGCGATTTGAAATAGTATTGGTCATTGGGAAGTCCGTAGCGATGACCACGACCGTACCCAATGGGCGTCGATTTGAATTCACCCTCCTTGATACACAACAAAACATCGTGTGCATTGGCTTCTTCCTTATCGAGGTAGAAGCACTCATTGGCTGCGAAATACTTGACTCCATATTTCTCCGCGAATCGGAGAAGAACATCATTGACGTGATCTTCTTCAGCAACGCCGTGTCTGTTCAATTCAATATAGAAGTCATCACCGAATTGCTGATGCCACCACTTGAATGCTTCCTCTGCCTGCTTTTCGCCGACATGAAGGATCAGGTAGGGGACTTCGCTGCTCAGGTTTCCTGTCGTAGCAATGAGATCTTGCTTATATTGGGAAACGAGCGCCTTATCTATTCGCGGATAGATTCCGTAGAGCCCTTCAGTGAATCCGAGCGAACTGAGTTTTGCAAGATTGTGATAGCCATTCTTGTTCTTCGCCAACAAGACCTGGTTGAATCGCTTATCCGGATTGTCTTTCGTGAATTTCAGTTTTGTCCTTTCCTCCGCGATGTAGAATTCGCATCCGACGATGGCTTTGATTTGCTGATTGCTGGCTTCGCGAACGAACTTGAACGCACCATACATGTTGCCAAGATCCGTCAACGCAACTGCCGGCATATTGAGCGCTTTCGCTTTCGCGACCATACTCTTGATGTCGGGTGTTGCCTGGAGGACTGAGAACTGCGAATGCGCGTGAAGGTGAACAAATGGCTTATCAGAATCCGATGCGTCAGAATCCGTCAATGAATAAGCAGCTTCCTTTTTCTTTTCCCGCTTCGAAAAATTCGCTGCCTCGAGATTAGGTTCTTCGTATTCAATTTCTTCGACCGGTGTGCTGTCGAAAGGATTAACTACATTCTTCTTGATAAGTCCGAAGAAGCAACGCGCAGTAGCGGCGACGTCATACGAGGCATCGTGTGCATCGCCGAAGTCGACTCCAAACAATTTCTCGTGGAGTTCGATAAGTCTCGGCATTTTCAATTTTCCTCCGATGCCACCAGCAAGTTGACAGTACTCGGTTGAGGCGATCCCGGTATCCAGCTTGTCGAGTTTGAGCAATTGCTCGACATCGAATTGTTGCCTCATGAACTCGGCGCCGAGTATACTGATATCGAATTCAATATTGTGTCCGACGAGCAGTTTAGTCTGACGGAGGTCGTTCAGGAAAAGTTCGAGGACCGACTTCAACGGCTGTCCTTCTTCCATCGCACGCTTCGTTGAGATTCCGTGAACTTGTTCCGCTTTGTAGGGAATGTCGAAGCCGTCGGGTTGAATGATTATGTTCTGACGTGAAAGAAGTTTCCCTTTCGCGTCATGTAACTGCCAGGCGAGTTGAACGACGCGAGGCCAGTTATCCAAGTCTGAAATGGGAGCACTTTTATTGTGCGGAATACCAGTGGTTTCCGTATCAAAAATAAGGTACATGAATGCAGTGGTTGTGGCGTGTAAAGTTAACCCTCACTGTGCTATTCGCAAGAAAGAAAATCCTGACTCCAAGCCTCGTTTTACTATTCCAAATTTGAGAAATGTTCCCAAAAATTAGACTTAAGGGACGGTTCCCTGTCGGTTAAAATGTATATAACTTATTGATTATCAAATTATTGAGTAAAACGGCTTGATCTTTGGATGATATGGCTTGTAAACCACATAACTACCATCATGAAGCCCTTATTTCAAAAACTGAAACAATTCTTCGCCAAAGAATGGTTCTTGTTCGTCATGCTGGCGGCGATCGCAATACTTGTGTTATTGTTTGAGTGTTTATGATCTAAAGTGACAACTGTCAATTTTTTATTTGGAAACCGTTTAAATATAGAAACGGTCGTTGTTTGGTAATACACTGGGGGCTATTTTTGGCGCACCTCAACTCAGTCTAAAGCAAACTATGAATTGGTTTCTGAATTTTTTCTCCAGTAGTATCGGGAGGAAAGTTGTCATGGCGCTCACCGGTCTGTTTCTGATACTTTTTCTTGTAGTTCACCTTATCGGAAACCTGCAGCTGCTGAAGAGCGATGAAGGCCAGGCCTTCAACGTATACGCGCAGTTTATGACGACCAACCCTTTGATCATCGTCATCTCATGGGTGAATTATGCGATGATCTTGTTCCACATCTTTTTCTCTATTTGGATTACGCGACGCAATCGTGCGGCACGTGGTCAGGTGGGTTATGCGGTGGTTGATAATTCCTCGCATTGGACGTCAAGGAACATGGGTATCCTGGGAACGTTCATTTTCATCTTTCTCGTCATTCACCTTCGCAGTTTCTGGTATGAAATGCACTGGGGTGATATTCCAAGGGCAACGTATGATGGCGTTGAGTACAAGAATCTTTACCATGTTGTCAAGACCGCTTACGAAAGCGTCTGGTTCGTGTTGTTGTATGTAGTCAGCATGGCTTTGCTTGGATTCCATTTGTTTCATGGATTTGGCAGCGCCTTTCAGACATTGGGGCTGAACCACGTCAAATACAATCCGGTTATTAAGTTTGTGGGGGTGGCATTCGCCATTGTCGTGCCGGCGCTGTTTGCGCTCATTCCTGTCTACATGTACTTAAATTAACGGCAGACTTATCAGTACCGCGCATCGCGCAGACGATGTCGCTTAAGGTAAATATTCAGTCATGAAATTAGAATCAAAAATTCCCGACGGACCTTTAGCCGAAAAGTGGTCTAAACACAAATTCAATCTCAAGCTGGTTAACCCGGCGAATAAAAGGAAATACGAAGTAATCGTTGTCGGTACAGGTCTTGCCGGCGCCTCCGCCGCGGCGTCACTCGCAGAATTGGGCTATAATGTAAAAGCATTTTGTTTCCAGGATAGTCCACGCCGTGCACACAGCATTGCAGCACAAGGTGGGATCAACGCTGCGAAGAACTATCGCAATGATGGTGACAGCGTTTACAGACTTTTCTACGATACTATTAAAGGTGGCGACTACCGGGCACGGGAAGGCAATGTCTACCGGCTCGCCGAAGTCAGTGTAAACATTATCGACCAGTGTGTGGCACAAGGTGTACCTTTCGCTCGTGAATACGGCGGACTCCTTGACAACCGCTCCTTCGGTGGTGCGCAGGTGTCGCGCACATTCTACGCGCGAGGTCAGACGGGACAGCAATTACTGTTGGGTGCTTATAGCGCCTTGAATCGCCAGATCGCAGCAGGCAAAGTGAAGATGTACAATCGCACAGAGATGCTTGATCTCGTTGTCGCCGATGGAAAAGCGCGCGGTATCATTACGCGCGATCTCGTCACGGGCAAGATCGAGGCACACAGCGGTCATGCAGTTCTTCTCTGCACCGGAGGTTATGGTAACGTGTTTTACCTTTCAACCAACGCGAAGGGCTCCAACGCTACAGCTATTTGGCGGGCGCACAAGAAAGGTGCTCTTTTCGGAAACCCCTGCTTCACTCAAATACACCCGACGTGTATCCCGGTGTCAGGTGATCACCAGTCCAAACTCACGCTGATGTCGGAGTCGCTTCGCAACGACGGTCGTGTATGGGTTCCGAAAACCCCGCGTCCGGGACTGAAAGCGAAAGATGCGGTCAGCATTCCTGAATCTGAAAGAGACTACTTCCTCGAAAGAAAATATCCATCGTTCGGTAACCTCGTCCCTCGCGATGTCGCATCGAGAAATGCGAAATACGCATGCGACGAAGGTAAAGGAGTTGGATCTGGATTGGCTGTCTTCCTCGACTTTGCAGATGCGATCAAGCGCGATGGACGCAAAGTTATCGAGGCGAAGTATGGCAACCTGTTCGACATGTACAAGCAGATCACAGGTGATGATCCGTACGAAGTGCCGATGATGATCTACCCGGCCGTCCACTATACAATGGGAGGACTTTGGGTCGACTACAACTTGCAGACAACTGTACCTGGATTGTACGCGCTTGGTGAAGCGAACTTCTCAGACCACGGAGCAAACCGTTTGGGTGCCAGCGCTCTCATGCAGGGGCTTGCCGATGGATACTTTGTAATACCCTACACCATTGGAGATTACCTGGCAAATCTGGGATGGAGTGATAAAGTAGGAACTGATCATCCGGCATTCCGCGAAGCGATGGAAAATGTTCAGTCTCGCGTACAGAAACTTCTCTCCATAAAAGGTAAGAAGACGGTTGACCAGCTTCACAGAGAGCTCGGTCTTACCATGTGGGATTACTGTGGAATGTCACGTACGGAAGAAGGATTGAAGAAGGCGAAAGTTCGCATCCAGGAACTGCGTCAAGAGTTCTGGAATAATGTGAATGTATTGGGAGGCTCGAACGAACTGAACCAGGAACTCGAAAAAGCCGGACGTGTTGCCGACTTCATGGAACTCGCTGAGTTGATGGTAGACGATGCGTTGCATCGCTCCGAATCGTGTGGTGGACACTTCCGCGAAGAGTCGCAGACTCCCGACGGAGAAGCACTGCGCAAGGACGATGAGTTCTCGTATGTCGCCGCCTGGGAATACAAAGGAGACAACGAGGCTGAGGTCCTTCACAAAGAGACACTGAATTTCGAGAACGTGAAGCTTACTCAGCGGAGCTATAAATAATTGGATGACCTTATAATAATTCTTGAAGATGAAAATCACACTGAAGGTCTGGAGACAGAAAGATCAGAATTCCAAAGGGGAATTCAAGACGTATCCACTCGATGATGTCTCTCCTGACATGTCATTCCTGGAAGCGTTTGATGTTCTGAACCAGCAACTCATCGCAAAAGGGGAGGATCCTGTCGCCTTTGATCACGATTGCCGCGAAGGTATCTGCGGAGCGTGCAGCATGTACATCAATGGCCGTCCGCATGGACCTTTGCAAACTACAACATGCCAGCTTCACATGAGAAGCTTCCGCGATGGCGACACTATCGTTGTTGAACCCTGGCGTGCAAAACCCTTCCCGGTTATCAAGGATCTTGTGGTCAACCGCGATTCATTTGATCGTATTCAGCAAGCAGGTGGATATATCTCCGTCAATACCGGGGGTGTTCCCGATGCGAATGCGATACCTATACCTAAAACGAATGCCGATAAAGCGTTCGACGCTGCAGCGTGTATTGGATGCGGTGCATGCGTAGCTGCATGTAAGAACGCTTCTGCCATGCTTTTCGTGAGTGCGAAAGTTTCCCAGCTCGCGCTTCTTCCGCAGGGACAACCTGAAAGGAAGACACGTGTTGAGCGGATGGTCGCTCAAATGGATGCCGAAGGCTTCGGATCATGCACTAATACGCTGGCATGTGAAGCCGAGTGTCCAAAAGGCATTAGCGTTTCCAATATTGCTCGCATGAACCGCGAGTATTACAACGCTAAATTGTCCTCAGAAAGCGCCTAAGATTCGTCCCCGCGTTCCCGTTTTCGCTGATTTTGGGAACGCGGTGGATGTTTTTCCTCCGTCCCGCCATACAAGTCATTTCTCCTGATACTGTGAATCCCGAGGATTCCTGCAAATCCTGCGGATATTTGGCGTACCTTTGCGGCTTATTTTACTAAAATCTATGCAATCATTCGAAACACTGGGGCTTTCCAGTGAAATCGTTGAATCGGTTAAGCAGTTGGGATTTGAGCTTCCCACACCGGTTCAATCGAAAGCAATCCCCGTATTGCTGGACAGCGGGCGCGACGTAGTCGCCCTGGCACAAACTGGTACGGGTAAGACAGCTGCCTTTGGACTCCCACTCATTCAGCTGGTCGACGAATACACAAACACGACTCAGGCGCTCGTTCTTGCACCTACGCGTGAGTTGTGCGTACAAATAACGAACGACTTTGAGAAGTTTTCGAGAAAAGTTAAGCGACTGAATATTGTCCCTGTCTACGGCGGGGCTAGCATTTCGGACCAGATTCGGAAAATCAAGAAGGGCGCGCAGATCATTGTAGCGACCCCCGGCCGGCTTATGGATCTCCTCGGAAGGCGAGTGATCGATCTTGAGAATATACAATATGTCGTTCTCGACGAAGCAGATGAGATGCTGAACATGGGCTTCAAAGAAGACATCGATCACATACTCTCTCATACTTCAGACGAAAAGCAAGTTTGGCTTTTTTCGGCGACGATGCCGTCCGAAGTTCGGCGTATCGCCAATACGTATATGAATGATCCTGTGGAACTCACTGTCGGTGAAAAGAATCAGGGCAATCAAAACATCATTCATCAGTATATGGTGATCGACGATCGTGATCGTTATGAAGCATTGAAGCGAATTGTCGACTATAACCTTGATATTTTCGGCGTCGTTTTTTGCAGGACGAAGGCCGATACACAAAATGTTGCTGAAAGGCTCATCAAGGACGGCTACAATGCTGACTCCTTGCATGGTGATTTGACCCAGCAGCAGCGCGACAGGGTCATGAAAAATTTTCGAAGCAAAGCGCTTCAGCTACTGATCGCAACTGATGTGGCAGCACGTGGTATTGATGTGAACAACATCACGCACGTCATCCACATGAACATGCCCGACGAGATTGAATTTTACACCCATCGAAGCGGACGAACGGCACGGGCAGGTAAAACAGGTATTTCCATTGCGTTGATTGCTCGGAAAGAACTTCACAAGATTCGCCAGATCGAGAAGATGATCAAGACTACCTTTGAGCGCGTCATGGTGCCGACAGGTCAGGAAGTCTGCGAGAAGCGAGTCCTGAACATCGTCCACAGGCTTCGTGAGGTAAACCTCGTTGAAAATGAAATCGAGAAGTTTTTGCCAGCCGTATACGATGAACTCAAGGATTTGAGTCGCGAAGAGATCATTAGTCGCTTTACAGCGCTCGAGTTCAATCACTTCCTCGATTACTATCGAGGTGCGCCTGACCTGAACAAACCTGACAAGGGTGAGAAGGACTTTGATCACTCAGATCGGGTATCGGGCGGAGATCGCCTCTTCATCAATCTCGGCAAGATGGATGGGCTCGATGCAGGTAGACTATTGGCGATGATTTGTGATCGTAGCAAGATTTCGTCTCGCAAGATTGGTCGTATCGACTTGAAAGGTGCGTATTCATTCTTTGAAGTAGACAGCAACCATACACAAGTTGTTCGCGATCATCTTCACGGCTTTGAGTTCAAGGGGAGAGTAGTTCGGATTGAAATTACCGAGCGGGGTTCTGCAAGGCGAACATCCTCGAAAAAGTCGATTCGCTCGAAGAAGAAATATCGAGTCTGAAATTGATTCTTGATTCTTATTCGGAGGCCATTTGAAAGAGTGGCCTTTTTTGCAGGAAGGGCTTCGGGTGGATTTCTTCGAGGAGGGCTTCGTTGTTTTCGATGAAATGGTTGAACCTTGAGGCGATCTCATCGTATTCCGCCCGGTAGTTCATCACCCTCAAGTCGGCCGATCGAATAGATTCGACCATCTTTTGAAGCGTTGAGTTGTAGGTGAACTGTGTCTGCGACTCGGCGACTGCCACAAGTTCGGTCACGAGCGAGTTCGACGCAAAATCGTAAGCGCTGACGATCTCCGGGTCGGATATTGAAGTCTGGTCGTAACGCATCTTTGCCAACTCCTCGAGCCGGGTTTCATACGTGTCCAGTTCTTCCGGGTGTTCGTATCCCGAGACCCGCAGTTCGTGTACCAGGTTACGCATGGTGCGGATCTTTCGGTTGTCATCGTGAATCATGGTGTTCCACACCTGCACCATGGTGTCCTGTAACGCGAGGTAGATCTCAGTCAAGGAATCGGCTTTCGAGAATTCCGTATAGGCATGTTCCTGGTTCTTGCTGCTATCGCAGGAAGTCCAGAGCACAAGCCCACATAAAAAGCTCATCCCGATGATCGAACACCTGTATCTCATCTCATTGCACGTCATTTTCCCGCTGCCGGTACCTTTATATCCATATAAGTGTCTAGGTAACAGCTAAAAAGGGCTCTAAATTGCTCAAAAACCTACTCCCTGCAAACTTGCGTAGGTGTCAATTTTTTTTCTGGAGCGATCAACCGGGGGCTGGCCTGCTTTTAGTGTGCTTACTCCCGGAGGAACAATATAATTGTTCTAGGTCCGAATGGGAAAGGGGAGATGCTATATTTTTACCCTCATTCGTCAACCAAAACGCAACGGGAAACGTTGCACTTCTTACACAAAGAGAATTGATAAGTCATCCTAAGCATCTGAGAATTGAAGTACGTAGAATTCTTGTTGGCTCTTGATCTTTTAGCGCGGTACTATCCCAAGTACCACAGCCATGAGCTTTTATCGCTGGCAGATGACATCCTGAAGTGGATCAACAACGAATTGCCGGAAGACAGCAGTTCTTTGGTGTATTTGAAAAAGTATTTTAATTCACCAACGGAGGCATTGCGCGCCGTTTGGAGGGAGATCCAACTGCTTTCCGGGCCACTCTTGAATACAAACTGATAACGCCAGATTGGTTGGCGTCTATTTCGGGGTTTTCAACCCATTGACAAGCATATCCGACAGTTGTTTGCCGAGTTCAAGCGGGTCGATCATTCCGGCGGGGTCGTACCACATGGGCATCCAGTTCAGGGATGAAAACAAAGTCATTACGGCCAGCTTCTTGTCGATGGTTTGCTTGAATTCGCCGGATTTTATTCCCTGTTCAATGATGCTTTTAAAGCGGTTAATGTAGTTAATGCGGAGTAGGAGGAAGTCGCGCAGGTACGGCTGGCTGAGGTGACGGTGTTCGTTCATAAACACGGCTGAAGCAGTCAGGTCTTTAGCCATTACCTGTATGTGCCCTATTATTCCAAGGCGAAGTTTCTCGCTTGCGGAGAGGTTTTGCTTTTCTACTTCCTCGAGTGATTTCCGGAATTCTGCAGCCATGTCAAAACACAGGCTGCGGAGGATTTCTTCTTTTGACTTAATATGTGAATACAAACTTGCTGCCTCAATTCCAAGGAGCTGTGCCAGGTCGCGCATAGACGCTGCGGCATAACCCTTTTCCTTGAAAAGTTCTGCAGCCTTCCGGATTACCTGTTCTTTCCTCGATAAGTTTGCCACACTATCCATAATTGTTATAAATATAAAAAATTAATGGCATAAGCGTGTGATTCCGACTCGGCGTTAGTAGCGCTCCGCGGACTGCGCACACTCACTAAAAAAATCAAATCAGCCGCAAATGAACAAGGCCTTCGCGCAAAACTTGCCAATTATTTCGATAAAACAATCGTTCGGTACTCATTGGTTTCCCTCGCTGGTCATGCGTGAATGATGATAAGTCGCCATCAAAATGAGACAAAGTGTTTCGAACCCGGAGGGACGGGGTTCCCGGTGAGGGCAAAAAAACAGTGGCCCGGGGGTTGAAGTCCGGGCCACGTAAGACTGCTGTGGATGGTCAGAAAGTAAGTCCGAAGCTAATGGCTTTTAAATCGGGCCCCTTTCCTTCAGCAAAAAGACTGTTCATGTCGTAGTTGATGAAGATATCGGTAGATCGTACGCCAATCTGAATGCGCAATCCATATCTCAGGTTGTTCAGATAGAAGTTGTCGCGATCTTTTTCTTTTTCTTTGTCGCCGTCGAGCTCATACACAAGCTTTGATTTGCTCGCGATGCGGTAGCCCACGTATGGGCCAATGCCGAACCTGAAACCATCGCCGTGCCCTTCCCACACGCGGGGTTTGTGTCTGTGTTCGCCGAAATCAACAAGAGGTACCAGTGATGCGTTGATGAATGTTGCACTGAGCTTACTCTTCACGTAATCAAGCTCGCGCTGATCGGCCACGAAATGCACACCCTGCTCATCTTTCACCACGACGGTGTTGTCCTCCTGGAACTTGAAATTATACCAACTGATGCCAAGGCTCCACTCCGCGAAAAAGTTGCGACCGATCCTCGTGCGTTGGACGGAATTTCCGGCTATATACCATGACCCCCATGGGCGAACGGCGTAGGGCTCGTTGCCAGTAGGGAACTGGTCTCCATCGAGGTAGTTGTTTGTGCCCAGGTCGAGGTTATAGGTGTGCCAGGTCCTACCGATCCCGCGCTTTTTCTTTTCGTCTTCATCGGTGTCGCTGTTCGCTTCCTTCAGAACCAAAATTTCCCTCCCGGCCTCTCTCTGGTCGGTGTTTGTGTTAGGATCAGTACTCGTGTTGGTATTAGTTCTCTCCTCCAGCGTTAGTTCAGACGAATCGCCTTCAAGTCGGTTAAAGATGTCATTGAAAAGTAGCTGGTAATCGTAGTTCCGCAGCACATCCATGTCGCTCCGATCCTCCATAGTGAAGATAATTTTACTTGATGATCCGAGTGGGACGACAACTGTGTCCGCGGATTTTTCCTGTGCGATGCCATCGAAGTGACACACTGCAAGCGCTGCGATAGCAAAAATGTTGAGGCGCATAACCTAGTGATTTTCGGGTGTTTGTCTTTCATTCTTGAAATTGACAGCCAGAATCTCATTTTTCATCTGGCGAAGACTGCCGATCAGATCATCTCCGTGTTTCAGGTCGTGAGCTTTATCAAGCAGCTTCTTTAACCCAGATGATTGTTCATCGTCAGAGGTTGCTTCAGGTGTGTTATTCTTTGCAAGATATTTTTGATTCACTTCGTCAATTGAGAATACAATTGTCATGTTGCGATTCCGCGCGGGTGCTTTTGGCGATTCGTTTTCAACCGCGACGGATTCGGTCGTATTTATTTCCGGTTGTACTACAGTGTCCTGCGAATGATTGACTACGGGTGTATCGCGATAAGCCAGCGCGGGCTTTTCGGTTTTTTCCCATGTCTTTTCAATGGGCTTGTCCTTTACTTTTGTAGTTGATGGGACAGGTACGTTTTGTTCTGGCGGAGTTGATTCATGAGTCTTGGGTTCCGTACCAGTTTCAGAAGTGCTGTTAATGCTTTGTTCGACGCTCTCATCGCGCACATCGCCCGTGTCCTGGACCTGATTGTCATGAATCGGCTTGTCTTGAAGCGCGAGTTGTCCTTCAATTGGTTGCGTCTGCTGTCGTAAGACAAGCCACGTTGCCAGGGCTACTAGCAAGAAGGACGCCGCGAGTTTAAGATAGAGGGCGGTCCTGTTTTTTTTTCTCAGGTTTTGCGACACACGTGACCACGCTTCCGGTGACACCGGAATTTCGTGGTTGTGAAGTTTGTCGCGGAAGAGTTTATCCGGCTGTTGATTCATCGCTGCTAATATTTTTGTTAACCCACCCGGCATCCGCGA
>Ga0065721_10051599_pt1 | contig 14149 bp, 9 predicted proteins | sample Mesricmetagenome_FD_59108 | JGI IMG/M metagenome (GOLD analysis project Ga0065721, IMG submission 59108) | Mesophilic microbial community from rice straw/compost enrichment Sample: eDNA_1 v2 (version 2) | ecosystem: Engineered > Solid waste > Grass > Composting > Bioreactor | place: USA: Davis... | reverse complement strand
GCCACGCTGGCGCTGTGGACGGTGCTCGTGCTCGCGGGCCTCGCGGCGATCCTCTGGCCGACCGGCCTGTTCACCCTGGCGACGGGCTCGTTCTTCCCCGACTTCCTCTCGTGGTTCCGGCCCCTGCCGCTGACGCTCGTGCAGATCGTGATCGCCGCCTACGTCGTGCTCTGGGTCGTCCTCACCATCGACACCCTGCGCCTGATCCGCCTGGTGAAGGTCGGGGCGTTCTCGCGCGTCGCCCTCGCCGTCGTCTCAGTCGGCATGCTCGTGCTGACCGGTTCGGGCGCCGCCTGGGCCGCGCAGGTCGCGGGGAGCACGCGCGACGCCTTCTCGGCCATCTTCGGCCAGTCTGCGCCCGCCGTCCCCCCGTCCGACGGCTACTACAACATCCTGCTGCTGGGGGCCGACTCGGGGGAGGGGCGCGACTCCATGCGCTTCGACAGCATCTCGGTCGTCTCGATCAACGCCGACACGGGCGCGACGACGATCACCGGCATCCCGCGCGACATGCCGCACTTCCCCTTCGCGCCCGGGCCGATGCAGGACAAGTACCCGAACGGTCACACCGGTTACGCCAACGCGACGTGCGGGTGGGGCAGCGGCATCAACCAGCTCAAGACCGAGGTCGAGGTGTGCCAGGACGGCACCACGCTCTACCCCGACGCCAAGGCGCACGACTCCGAGCCCGGGATCGAGGCGACGAAGGATGCCGCCGAGGGCATCATGGGCATCCAGATCCCTTACTACGTGCTCATCGACATGAAGGGCTTCGCCGACGTCATCGACGCTCTCGGCGGGGTCGACATCAACGTGCAGGAGCGCCTGCCCAAGGGCGGACCCGCCTACGACGGACAGCCGGTCGACGACTGGGCGTTCGGCTGGATCGAGCCCGGACAGCAGCACATGGACGGCGACACCGCCCAGTGGTACGCCCGCTCGCGGTACACCACGAGCGACTTCGACCGCATGCGCCGCCAGCGCGAACTGCAGGAGGCGATCCTGGCCCAGTTCACGCCGCAGAACGTGCTGTCGCACTTCCAGCAGGTGGCGACCTCGACCACGAACATCATCCAGACCGACCTGCCGCAGAGCCTCATCGCCCCGACGCTCGTCGACCTGGCCCTCAAGGCGAAAGACCAGACGGTCGCCACCCTCGAACTCACCCCGGCCGGCGGCGTCGACGAATTCGACCCCGACTGGGCGCAGGTGCAGCAGATGGTGAAGGACGCCCTGCACCCGCCGACCGAAACGGAGAGCCCCGCGCCGTGACCGTCACCCTCCGCGTCGTGCTCGACCAGCTCGTCGCCCCGACCTCCCGCGATCTCGCCGAGGCTTCGGCATCCCTCACCGCCGCGCTCGTCGCGACCGCACCGCGGGGCTGCGACGTCGCCGCGATCGTGCCCGCCCCCGGGCTCGCCGAGGATCAGACGATCGAGGGACTGAGCTCCGAGACGCGACTGTCCATGCGTCGACGGGAGCTCGCGGCCTCGTGGCAGCTGGGCGTGGCCCCGGGGATCGGGAAGGGGCTCATCCACTCGCCCACGGCCCTGGCCCCGCTCGTGCGGCACGACCGCGTCAACGAGACGCACCAGATCGTCGTGACCCTATGGGATCTGCGGGCCTTCGAGACCCCCGACGAACTGCCGAAGACCGAGGCGCTCGCCGCGCGGGCGCTGCTCTCGCGCACCGCCAAGCACGCCGACGCGGTGATCGTCCCGACCCACGCGATGGCCGACAAGCTGGCCGAGACCGCCAAGGCGAAGCTCGTGAAGAAGGTCCGCGTGATCGGCGGGGCCCCCGCGGCCGGACTGCGCGCACCCTCGGACGCCGTGGGGCGCCTGCGGGCCCTCGACCTGCCGTCGGCGTTCGTCGCGACGGCGGGCGGTGCTGCAGCGTCGGACGGTCTCGCCGACGCATTCGCCGCGGTCGTCGCCGCGGGCTGGGACGGCGACGTGGTCGTCCTCGACGCCCCGGAGGGGGAGGAGCCCGCGATCGCCGATCTCGCCGCGGCGGCCGGTCTCGCCGAGGCGCGCGTGCACGCGCGCGGATCCCTCGACCGATGGGATCGCGCGGCCGTCCTGTCGCACGCGGTCGCGTTCGTCGCGCCGTGCGCGCGGACGGACTGGCCGTGGCGCGCCGTCGACGCCCTCGCGCTGTCGGTCCCCGTCGTGGCCGTCGACACCCTCGCGCACCGCGAGGTGCTCGCGGACGCTGCGGCCTACGCGCCCGCGGGCGAGTTGGGCGAGGCGCTCGCCCGCGCCCTCGGCGACGAGGCGGAGCGCCTGCGCGTCCTCGCCGGAGACCTCGCCAAGGGCTTCGCCTGGGAGGCCGCGGCCGAGCGGGTCTGGGCGTTGCACGCCGAGCTGTAGGGCCGGGGTCGCCCGCGAGGCTCCCGCATCACGCCCGGCTTCGACCCTAGGCTTCGACTCATGCCTGCCCGCGTCGGGATCGTCGTCCGCACCCGCCATCGCCCCGCCTTCCTCCGTGGAGCGCTCGCCGACATCGCCGCGCAGACCCTCGCCGACCGGCAGGTCGTCGTCGTGAACGACGGAGGGGATGCCGCCGACGTCGACCGCGTCGTGGCCGCATCGGGGCTCACGGGCGTCGAGGTCGTGCACATCCCCGACGGCCAGGGGGGACGCTGCGTCGCGGCCAACACGGGCGTGCGCGCCCTCGACACCGAATACGTCGTCCTCCACGACGACGACGACCGCTGGCATCCGGACTTCCTCGTGCGCACGGCGGCCTGGCTCGACGCGCACCCCGACGACGCCGCGGTGGCCGTGCCGACCGAGATCGTCTACGAGGAGAAGCGCGACGGAGCGTGGACCGAGGTCGGCCGCGCCCCCTTCTGGGCGGGGATGCAGAGGATCTCGCTCACCGAGATGATGAGCATCAACCGCATCGTGCCCATCGCGGTGCTCTACCGCCGCGCCGTGCACGCCGAGGTCGGCTGGTACGACGAGACGCTCGACGCCGTCGAGGACTGGGACCTCTACCTGCGCATCCTGAACGTGCACGGCATCGGCTTCGTCGCCGGCGAGCCCCTCGCGTTCTGGACCCAGAGACCGGATGCCGACGGCCTCGACGCGAACAGCATGTTCGGCCTCGCCGCCGAGCACGCGCGCGACGACGCGGTGGTGCGCGACCGGGCCCTCGCCGCATGGGTGCGGCGCGAGGGGGCGGGTCTGCCGCTGTTCGTCGCCGCGTCGCACGCCGAACTGGCGGCCCACGTGGACCGATCGATCGACGGGGCCGTCGAGCGCATCGTCGAGAGGTTGCGCGCCGAGATCGCCTCCGACGTCCGCCACGAGATCGACGCGCATCAGCCGGTGATGTCGCGGCTGCGGCGGCTGCGGCGGAGGCTTTCGAGGCGCTAACATAGTCGCCCCTTTCGTCTCAATATTCCCATCCGTCACTTGTGCAACGCATAATGAACGCGTGAAGCTCCTTCCCGGCACCGTCGTCCCGTCTCCCCCGAGGCGCGCGCGTGTCGCGTCGACCTCACTCCTGGCCCTGGTCGTGCTCGCGTTGTCCGCGTGCGCCACCCCGTCGCCGGGTGCGGCACCGGCCGCGTCCGACTCGGCCTCGCCCACCTCGTCCGCGTCCGCGTCGAGCTCCCCGACTCCGTCGTCCACCGCGTCGGCGGCGCCCGCGCCGACCGAGAGCGCGACGGCCGAGGCGCCGTACAACGGCGAGATCCTCGTCATCACCTCCGAGGTGAACGACGGGTCGCTCGAAGTCACGGCGATGGTGCCGGGTGTCTCCGAGTCCGGGGGCACCTGCACCCTCACGCTCGAGAAGTCGCAGCGTTCGGTCTCGGTCTCCGGCACCGAGGGCAAAGAGGTCACCTATTGCGGCCTCATGTCCATCCCCGTCGCCGAGGGGGAGGACCTCGCCTTTACCGTTTCCTACGCGTCCGTCAACCTCCGGGCGCAGTCGGCCACCGCGACCGTCGAGACCGCGCCGTGATGCGGCGCTCCCGCCGCCGCAGCGTCGCGGCGGTCATCGCCTCCTGGGCGTGCGCCATCGCGCTCCTCGCCGCGGCCCCGCTCGCACTGCCGGCCACGGTTGCGCCCGCACCGTCCGCGGCGGCCGCCGACGCGTCGGACTGGAATCCGGGCAGCATCATCGACGACGCGGTCTTCTACGACGGCGCCGCGATGTCAGCGGGTGAGATCCAGAGCTTCCTCGACGGCAAGGTCCGCTCGTGCCAGTCGGGGTACACGTGCCTGAAGGATTACCGGCAGAGCACCGACAACCGCCCGGCCGACAAGTACTGCAACGGCTACTCGGGCGCGGCGAACGAGAGCGCCGCAACCATCATCGACAAGGTCGCTCGCTCCTGCGGCATCAGTCAGAAGGCCCTTCTCGTGCTCCTGCAGAAGGAGCAGGGGCTGGTCACCTCGACCGCTCCGTCCGCGTGGAACTACTCGGCGGCGACGGGTCAGGGGTGCCCCGACACCGCGCCGTGCGACGCGTCGACCCAGGGCTTCTTCTACCAGGTGTACTACGGCGCCCGTCAGTTCGAGGTCTATCGCCTCAACCCGACGTGGTGGGGCTACCAGGCCGGTCGGTGGAACAACATCCTGTACAACCCCTCCGCCAGCTGCGGAACGCAGCGCGTCTTCATCGAGAATCAGGCCACGGCGGGCCTCTATATCTACACCCCGTACGTGCCCAACCAGGCCGCGCTGCGCAACCTCTACGGCGAGGGCGACGGGTGCAGCGCATACGGCAACCGCAACTTCTGGCGCACGTTCAGCGACTGGTTCGGCTCGACCAAGGCCGGTGGCCGCCCCTTCGGCTCGGCTGACGCGATCGAGGCCTATCCCGGTGGCATCCGTGTGCGCGGATGGGCGATCGACCCCGACACGTCCGACCCGATCCAGGTCCGCGTCTCGCTGGCGGGGGCGATCACGACGCTGACCGCCGACGCCGATCGTCCCGACGTGGGGGCCGCGTACCCCGGGGCGGGGAGCAGGCACGGGTTCGACACGCGCATCCCGGTGACGACCGGCGGCAGCGGGCAGGTCTGCCTCACCGCCGTGAACACGGGTTCGGGAAGCGATGTCAGCCTGGGATGCCGCGAGATGCCGTTCTACACGGGATCACCGGTCGGGGCCATCGACTCCGTCAAAGTCTCCTCCGGGTCGGTGACGGTCGCCGGGTGGGCGCTCGACCCCGATACCGCGGCGTCGATCGCGGTGCACGCGTACGTCGACGGGGTGGGCACGGCGATCACCGCCAACCGATCGCGTCCCGACCTCGCCGGCCCGTACCCGGCTCACGGCACGGCGCACGGATTCACCGCCACGTTCACGGTGCCGCTGGATGCCAAGCAGATCTGCCTTTACGGCATCAACTCCGGGCGGGGCGAGAACACCACCCTGGGGTGTCGCAGCATCATGACGCCCGCGGCTCGTGACATCGGTCGTGCACCGATGGGGTACATCGACTCCTTCGACGTCGTCGGCACGACGGCGCGCATCACCGGATGGGCGATCGACCCCGACACGAAGAACTCCATCGCGGTCCACGTCTACGTGGGCGGCTCCGGCCGCGCGATCACGGCGAACGGCACGCGCACCGATGTGGCCGAGGTGTACCCCGCCTACGGTTCGCGTCACGGCTTCGACACCATCGTGGACCTTCCCGCCACGGCCACCAACGTCTGTCTCTATGCGATCAACACCTCGGGCGAGAACACCACGCTCGTGTGCCGGACCGTTCAGGGCGCGGACCAGAATCGCGCGCCGATCGGAGCGTTCGATTCCGCCGCCGTCTCCGGCCGGACCGCCACTGTGAAGGGGTGGGCGATCGACCCCGACACCGTGCGCCCCATCGCCGTGCGGATCTCGGTCGACGGCAAGATCACAACGGTCACGGCGCAGGCGAGCCGACCCGACGTGGGCGCTGCGTACCCGGTCTACGGGGGCTCCCACGGATTCTCCAAGACGGTCGACATCCCCATCGGGCCCTCGCGCGTCTGCGTCACCGCCGTCAATTCCCGCGGGCCGAACACCGATCTCGGGTGCCGCGACATCACCACGCCCGACGAGGGCAAGACCCCGATCGGCAGCGTCGACGAGGTGAGTGTCTCCGGCACCACGGCCACGGTGCGCGGTTGGGCCATCGACCCCGACACCGCTCGGCCCATCGCCGTGCACGTCTACGTCCGCGGATCGGCGACCGTGCTCACCGCCGACCGCAGCCGGCCCGACGTCGCCAAGGTCTACCCGTTGTACGGCGCGGCCCACGGTTTCCGGGCGACGTTGCAGGTGCCGGCGGGTTCGTCGCAGCTGTGCATCTACGCCATCAACACGTCGGGCGCGAACCCCCTGCTGGGATGCCGCACCGTGACCGGCGTCGCAGGCGCTCCGGTCGGCAGCCTGGATGCCGTCACGGCGTCGACGGGAGCGTTGACGGTGCGCGGATGGGCGTTCGACCCCGACGTGTCGGGACCGGTGAACGTGCGCGTGACGATCGACGGAGCGGTGCGAACGGTGAAAGCCGACCGGGACCGCGCCGACGTGGGGGCGGCCTACCCGGCGGCGGGGCCGCTCCACGGCTTCGAGCAGCGGCTCACCGCGGCGAAGGGCGGTCGCCGGGTCTGCGTGAGCGTCCTCGATGACCGTGGTGGTTACAGCGTCGAACTGGGGTGCACCTCGGTCACGGTGCGCTGACAGGGGAGCCCCCGGGACGCCGACGCGTGGCCCGGGGGCTCCTCGATCGTGGCAGCGTCAGACGCGCCCGAGATAGCTGCGCAGCCGCTCGTCGGCGTCCGCGAGGGGCACGCCCGCGCTCGCCGTCGCGGTCGTGTCGAGGATGCTGTTGAACGGTCGGGGTGCGACAGGGGTGGTCGCTCCCGCGAAGTACTCGGCGGTGCTGACGCCCGACACGCGTTCGGGATCGTGACCTTCCAGCTCGAAGACGCGCCTCGCCACGTCGTACCAGGAGGTCGGCTCTCCCTGTCCGGTGACGTTGTAGACGCCGGAGGGCGATCCTGCGTCGAGGAGAGCGGCGATGGCTGCGGCGATGTCGGAGGTGAAGGTCAGACGGCCCACCTGATCATCGACCACACGCGGATCGATCCCGCGTTCCGCGAGCGAGGCCATGGTGCGCACGAAGTTGTTGCCATCGCCGATGACCCAGCTCGTGCGGACGATGTAGTGGTGCGGGACGGTCGAGACCAGCGCGTCGCCCGCGGCCTTGGTCTGCCCGTAGACGCCCAGGGGTGCGAGGGCGTCGTCGTGCGCGTAGGCACCGTCTTTCGTGCCGTCGAAGACGTAATCGCTGGAGACGTGGACGAGCGTGATGCCGTTCGCCGTCGCGATCCGCGCCAGCGCAGCCACCGCGGTGACGTTGGCCGCCCAGGCCTCGACGCGTCCGTCCGGCGTCTCGGCCACGTCGACCTTCGTGTACGCCGCGGCGTTGATGATCGTGCCGTAGTCGCGCCAGCGGCGCGCAGCATCCAGGTCGGGGGAAGTGAGGTCGAGTTCGGTACGTGTGGCGTACTCGATCCACGGGTGGTCGCCGAACTGCTCGCGCAGCGCCCGGCCGAGCTGACCATTGGCACCCGTGACGAGGATCTTCTTGGGCGGCATGGGGACCACGTCGGCCAGACGCGGGTGGTTCTGGTCCTTCGCGCTGATCTCGACGTCGTCGAGGGGGATCGGCCATGCGATCGCAGCGGTCTCATCGGCGAGGTTGAGGAAGGTGTACGTCGCGTCGGGGGACCAGTGGTCGTTGACGAGGTAGGTGTACGCCGTGTCGGGCTCGAGCGTTTGGTACGAGTTGCCGACACCCCGCGGCACGAAGATCGCGGTCGAGGGGTCGAGTTCGGCCGTGAAGACCGCGCCGAACGTCTCTCCCTCGCGCAGGTCGACCCACGCGCCGAAGATCCGACCGGTGGCCACCGACACGTATTTGTCCCACGGCTCGGCGTGGATGCCGCGCGTGGTGCCCACGGCATCGTTGAAGGAGATGTTGTTCTGGACGGGTCCGAAGTCGGGCAGCCCGATCGCCGGGGCCGACATCTTCTCGCGCTGCCAGTTCTCCTTGAACCATCCGCGGGAGTCGCCGTGGACCGGTAGATCGAGCAGCAGGAGACCCGGAATCGGTGTCTCGCGGGCGTTCAGGGTCTTGCCGAAAGCGGTGGCCACCGTCACTGTCCCTTGCTGGCGTAGAACGCCTCGACGCCGTCTTTGGTGGGCGCCCACCAGGCCTCGTTGTCGCGGTACCAGTCGATCGTCGCGGCGAGGCCCGACTCGAAGTCGCCGTACGTCGGGGTCCACCCGAGCTCGGTGCGCAGCTTCGTCGAGTCGATGGCGTACCGAAGGTCGTGACCGGGACGGTCGGTGACGAGGTCGTAGGCGTCGGTGGGGTTCCCGGTGATCTGCAGGATCAGTTCGACGACGCTCTTGTTGTCCTTCTCGCCGTCGGCGCCGATCAGGTACGTCTCGCCGATCTCGCCCTTGTCGAGGATCGTCAGAACGGCTGAGGAGTGATCGTCGGCGTGGATCCAGTCGCGGACGTTCTCACCGGTGCCGTAGAGCTTCGGGCGAACTCCTCGCAGCACGTTGGTGATCTGACGGGGGATGAACTTCTCGACGTGCTGGTACGGCCCGTAGTTGTTCGAGCAGTTGCTGATCGTCGCGCGGACCCCGAACGAACGCACCCACGCGCGCACGAGGAGGTCGGAACCGGCTTTGGTCGAGGAGTAGGGCGACGAGGGGTTGTACGGCGTGCTCTCGGTGAAGCGGGCCGGATCGTCCAGCTCGAGGTCGCCGTAGACCTCGTCCGTGGAGATGTGGTGGAACCGCGCGTCGTGACGGCGGGCCGCCTCGAGCAGTGTGTACGTCCCGATGATGTTGGTGTCGAGGAACGGGCGGGGGTCGTGCAGCGAGTTGTCATTGTGCGACTCCGCGGCGTAGTGCACCACGGCGTCGGCCTCGCCGACGAGGGGATCGACGACGGCGGCGTCCGCGATGTCGCCGACGACCAGGCGCACGCGGTCTTCGGGGAGCCCCGCCAGCGACGCCTCGTTCCCGGCGTAGGTGAGCTTGTCCAGCACGGTCACGGTGTGGTCGGTGTGGGCGATGACGTGGTGCACGAAGTTGGATCCGATGAAACCGGCGCCACCGGTCACGAGAAGACGACTCATGCGCTCCAGATTAGCGGGGTCCCCCTGATCCTCTTCCGGGGCGGATTGGCGCGTACAGCCGCATAGGGGAAAATGACCTCCATGCGCGGAATCATTCTTGCGGGCGGCACGGGCTCCCGACTCCACCCGATCACCCAGGGCATCTCGAAGCAGCTCGTGCCCGTCTACGACAAGCCGATGATCTACTACCCGCTGTCGACCCTGATCCTCGCCGGCATCCGGGACATCCTCATCATCACGACGCCGCAGGACTCCGAGCAGTTCCAGCGCCTGCTGGGCGACGGCTCGCGATTCGGCATCTCGCTCACGTACAAGGTGCAGCCCTCGCCCGACGGCCTCGCCCAGGCCTTCCTCCTCGGGGAGGAGCACATCGGGTCGGAGTCGGTGGCCCTCGTGCTGGGCGACAACATCTTCTACGGGCAGGGCATGGGAACCCGGCTGCGTCAGTACACCGATCTCGAGGGCGGGGTCGTGTTCGGCTATCAGGTCGCCGATCCCACCGCTTACGGCGTCGTCGAGTTCGACGCCGACGGACGGGTGGTCTCGCTCGAGGAGAAGCCCGAGCACCCCAAGAGCAGCTACGCGGTTCCGGGTCTGTACTTCTACGACAACGACGTGATCGAGATCGCCCGCAATCTCACCCCGTCTCCGCGCGGCGAGCTCGAGATCACCGACGTCAACCGCACCTATCTCGAGCAGGGGCGTCTGCGTGTCGAGCTGCTCCCGCGCGGGACCGCCTGGCTCGACACGGGGACCTTCGATTCGCTCAGCGAGGCCACCGAGTTCATCCGGACGGTCGAGAAGCGTCAGGGCCTGTCCATCGGATGCCCCGAGGAAGTGGCCTGGCGAATGGGCTTCCTCTCCGACGACGAGCTCCGCGAGCGCGCCGAACCCCTGGTCAAGAGTGGATACGGCCGCTACCTGCTGAGCGCGCTCGACAATGGTCTCGAGCGCTGACGCGGGACGACGGGTCGACCGGGCGGGGTCCGAAGCCTCCGCCGTCGCGCCCGTCGACCGCGCCGTGGTCTACGGCGTCCGTTCTCGAGGGCGGCTGGAGGCGACCTCCGTGCACGCTCTCCGTGCGTTGAAGGAGATCGCCGACACGATCGTCCTGGTGCACCCGGGGCGGATGACGCCGGAGTCGCGAACCGCTCTCGACGGGCTCGTCGACCGCATCGTCGAGGCCGACGGTGAGGAGTTCACCTCCGCGTCGTACGCGGCTGCCGTCGACGAGGTGCGTCGCATGCGCGCAGGCGTCACCGAGATCGTCCTCACCGGCGACTCGTGGTTCGGCCCCGTCGCCGACCTCTCACCTCTGATGGGTCGGATGTCGAGTTCGTCAGCCGACGTGTGGGACCTCCTCCCGCCGGCGGCGCCGCGCGAGGCGTTCCCGGCGGAGGGGTTCCCGGCCGTCGGCGATCGCCCGTGGTTCTTCGTCGCGGTGCGCCGCGGCTTCTTCGACAGCGACGCCTGGCGGCGGTGGTGGGCCGAGTCGATCCCTCCCGGAGAGCGCGAGCGGCGCCTCGTGGCGGATGCGCGGCGGGCCGGTGTGCGTCACGCCCGGGCCTTCGAGACCGAACGTCTGCACGCGGACGATCCGGGGCTTTTCGCCCCCGAGGACCTTCTGGAACTGGGCGTCCCCTTCGTCGACCGGGCCGTCTTCACGAGCTATCCGCCCTTCCTCGACCGGTTCGCCGTGATCGGGTCCGAGATCGCCGAGATGATGGGCGAGCGCGGGTATCCGCTCGGCACCCTGCGCTCGAGCCTCGCCTCGTGCCTTCCTTCGAAGGCACTCAACGCCATCCTCGGTCTGCTGTCCGTCCTGCCCGATGAGGCAGTCGACCCCGACGCGGGAGCAGCCGCCTCGATCGCGGTGGTCGTGCACGTCAGCGACATCGACGAGATCGCGGAGATCCTCCGGCGCCTGCAATTCCTCCCCCCGGGTGCCTCCGTCTTCGTCACCACCACCGAGGGCGTCACGGCGGCTCGCCTGGAGCGGCTGCTCGAGGCGTGGGCGGGGACGAACGAGCACACCTACGAGCTGCGCGTGACCCCTCAGAGTCCCGGCCGGGACATGGCCGACTTCTTCGTCGGATGCCGTGACGTCATCCAGTCGGATGCCTACGACCTCGTGGTCAAGCTGCACATGCGTCGCGCGCCGTGGAAGACGATGAACCGGTTGCGGTACTTCCGCCGCTATCAGCTCGACAACCTCCTCAGCAGCCCCGGTTACGTCCGCAACGTGCTGTCGCTGTTCGACCGGGAGCCGGAGCTCGGCATCGTCTTCCCCCCGATGATCCACATCGGATACGCCACGATGGGTCGCGGCTGGGCACTGCTGCACCCCCACGCCGAACGGCTCGCGAAGCGGCTCGGCATCCGGGTGCCGCTCGACACCGTCTCTCCGCTCGCCCCCTACGGCGGAATGTGGGTCGCCCGTCCCGCGGCGTTCCGCGTGATGATGCAGCGGCGGTGGACCTTCGCCGACTACGACTGGAAGTACCAACGCCGTTTCGGGCACCTCGCCCATCTGCAGGAACGCCTCATCAGCGCGGCGGCGGGGCAAGCGGGTTTCTCCAGCCGGACCGTGATGAATTTCGCCCACACGGAGATCGGGCACACAGCTCTCGAGTACAAGGTCGATCAGATGTTCTCCACCACCCGCGGGTGGCCGGTCGAACAGATCGGGATGCTGCATCGCGCCGGGTACACCGGGTACGGCGGCACCGTCGCGCTGGTCCGGATGTTCATGCGCATCAACCACCCCCGCGTGGCCGACGTGTTCCGTCCCGTCTACCACCTCGCACTGCGCGGGCACCGCGTCCTGTCGGCAGGACGTCGGGTGGCATCGCGCCTGCGCAGTGAACGCGGCGAGAAAGAACGAGAGGCCTCATCGTGAAGACCGCGGAGCTCATCGGCGACTGGACGCGACCGGCCGACACCTTCCCCGACGGCGGCAAGCGCCTGCTCGTCTACGTCGTCTACGACCGACGCGGCGAGGTGGGCGATTTCGTCGTCTACGCGCTGGAACGCATGCGGGAGTTCTGCGACACGATCGTGGTCGTCTCCAACGGCCCGCTGACGGCCGGTGGACGTGAGCGCCTGGAGGCGCTGGGGGATTTGGTGCTCGAGCGCCCCAACGAGGGCTACGACATCTGGGGCTACAAGCACGGCCTGGACGCGATGCAGGACCGCCTCGAGGAGTTCGACGAGCTTCTGCTCGTCAACGACACCTGGTTCGGGCCCATTCGGCCCTTCGCGCCGCTGTTCGAGCGCATGAACGGGCGCCCTCTGCATTTCTGGGGCATGACCGATCACCTGCGCGTGGAACCGCACCCCTTCACCCAAGAGGGGTACCTGCCCTACCACCTCCAGTCGTACTGGGTCGCCGTGCGCCGGCAGATGTTCCTCTCGCCAGAGTGGACGGCGTACTGGCGCGACCTGCCCGAGATGACGTCGTACTCCGACGCCGTGACCAAGCACGAGGGCGTTTTCACCGAGCACTTCACGCAGCAGGGCTTCTCCGGCGAGGTCGCCTTCCCGACCCTGACCGACAAGATCGAGAACCACGCCGTGCTGTACGCCGAGCAGCTGATCGAGGCGGGGTGCCCGACGCTCAAGCGGCGGCCGTTCTTCCAGTGGCCGGTCTTCCTCGACCGTGTCGCCGTGGTCGGCAAGTGGACCCTGGAGGCGGCCGAACGCAGCGGTTACCCGGTGGAGCTCATCTTCGACGACCTCGCGCGCAATGTGGAACCACGTGTGCTGAACGCGGACGCCGCATTGCTGCGCGTCCTCTCGCCGACCGACGACGACTACGACCCGGCGGCACCGCTGCGGACGGCGGTCTTCGCGCACATCTTCTACGTCGAGATGACGGACGAGATCGTGGATCGCGCGGGGTACCTTCCCGGCGCGACCGATCTCATCGTGACCACGCCGGATGCCGAACGCGCACGCGCCATCGAGGACATCATCGCCGCCCGCAACCTGCCGGGCCGGGTGGAGGTGCGGGTCGTGGCGTCGAACAACGGTCGCGACCAGGCCGCGTTCCTGATCGGATGCCGCGACATCCTGCTGTCGGACGAATACGACCTCGTCGTCAAGATCCACTCGAAGAAGACGCCGCAGGACGGGGCGAATGTCGGTCGGCATTTCCGCCGGCAGCAGTTCGAGAACCTGCTCCACGGTCCGCATGAGGCGGCCAACGTGGTCGCGCTGTTCCAGCAGCAGCCCGGACTCGGGCTCGCCTTCCCGCCGACCGTCCACCTCGGTCACCCCACGATGGGCCACGCATGGTGGGCGAATCGCCCGGGCGTGGAGAAGCTGTGCCGTGAACTCGGCATCCGGGTTCCCCTCGACGAGGTCTCGCCGCTCGCTCCCTTCGGCTCGATGTTCTTCGCACGGCCGCAGGCGCTGCGTCTTCTCGTGGAACGGGAGTGGACGTACGACGAGTTCGGGGGAGCGGAAGCATACGTCGACGGCGGTCTCGCACACGTCCTCGAGCGCATGCCGGTGTATGCGGCGGGGGAGCTCGGTTTCCACTCCATGACCATCGCGACGCCCGCCTACCTGGCCAAGAGCTACACCGCCTTCGACTACAACCTCGACCAGATGTCGGCCACCATGCCGGAGGACACCCAGCATCAGATCGAGTTTCTTCGTCGCGCGGGATACATCGGGTGGGGCCGCTTCCGCGATTTCGTCGACATGTGGGTGCGATTGCACCGCCCGGATTCCGCAGCGCGGATCGATCGGCTGTTCGCGCGCAGCGAGGGCGTGCGCGGTCGTCTGTGGCGCGCACGTCAGCGGTTGCGTCGTCGCTGAGTTCAGACGTCCCGCAGGAACAGCCCACTAGAATCGGACCCCATGCCTAGTCCTTCACCCTCCGGGGATAACGCGCGCTTCGCTCGGCTCGCGGAGATGCCGATGCGTACGGTCGGCGTCACCCCCGGACTCGGGTTCGCTTCGTTGTGGACGACG
>Ga0065721_10006384_pt1 | contig 14152 bp, 7 predicted proteins | sample Mesricmetagenome_FD_59108 | JGI IMG/M metagenome (GOLD analysis project Ga0065721, IMG submission 59108) | Mesophilic microbial community from rice straw/compost enrichment Sample: eDNA_1 v2 (version 2) | ecosystem: Engineered > Solid waste > Grass > Composting > Bioreactor | place: USA: Davis... | reverse complement strand
TCTGTCTGGTGGAGGTGGAGGGACGAAACGGCACCCCCGCCTCCTGCACGACACCCGTTGCACCCGGTCTCGTCGTTCATACGCAGACGGAACGGCTGAAGCAGATCCGCCGCGGCGTGATGGAGCTCTACATCTCCGATCACCCGCTCGACTGCCTCACCTGTGCGGCGAACGGCGATTGCGAGTTGCAGGACATGGCCGGCGCCGTCGGTCTGCGCGACGTGCGTTACGGATATGAGGGCGATAATCACGTCAAGACGCGCAACAATGGCGAGATCAACGCCAAGTGGATGCCGAAGGACGAGTCGAACCCCTATTTCACCTACGACCCGTCCAAGTGCATCGTCTGCTCGCGCTGCGTTCGCGCCTGCGAGGAAGTGCAAGGTACGTTTGCGCTGACGATCGAGGGCCGCGGGTTCGACAGTCGCGTGTCGGCCGGGATGCACGAGCATTTTCTAGAGTCGGAGTGTGTTTCCTGCGGTGCTTGCGTGCAGGCGTGCCCGACAGCGACTCTCACCGAGAAGTCGGTCATCGCCATCGGCCAGCCGGAGCACTCGGCTGTCACGACCTGCGCCTATTGCGGCGTCGGCTGTTCCTTCAAGGCGGAGATGCGCGGCGAGGAACTCGTCCGCATGGTACCGTACAAGGACGGCAAGGCGAACCGCGGCCATTCCTGCGTCAAGGGTCGCTTCGCCTATGGCTATGCCAATCACCGAGACCGCATTCTGAACCCGATGATCCGCGAGAAGATCACGGATCCCTGGCGGGAGGTGACGTGGGAGGAAGCCTTCGCTCACGTGGCGTCGGAGTTCAGGCGGCTGCAGTACCAGTATGGCCGGGATTCCATCGGCGGCATCACGTCGTCGCGCTGCACGAACGAGGAGACCTATCTCGTCCAGAAGCTTGTCCGGGCCGGCTTCGGCAACAACAACGTCGATACCTGTGCCCGTGTCTGCCATTCGCCGACGGGTTACGGGCTCGGCCAGGCCTATGGAACCTCGGCCGGCACCCAGGATTTCGATTCGGTTGAGTATTCCGACGTTGTGGTCGTCATCGGCGCCAACCCGACGGACGGACATCCGGTCTTCGGTTCGCGTCTGAAGAAGCGGCTGCGGCAGGGAGCGAAGCTCATCGTCATCGATCCCCGGCGCATCGATCTCGTCCGCCAGCCGCATGTGGAAGCCGCCTACCATCTGCCGTTGAAGCCCGGGACCAATGTGGCGGTGCTGACGGCGCTCGCGCATGTGATCGTTACGGAAGGCCTCTTTGATGAGACCTTCATCCGTGAACGCTGTGACTGGTCGGAGTTCGAGGATTGGGCGGCGTTCGCAGCCGAACCGCAGCACAGCCCGGAGGCGACGGAAGCATACACCGGCGTGCCCGCAGGCCTAGTTCGCGGAGCAGCGCGGCTTTATGCGACCGGCGGAAATGGGGCAATCTACTATGGGCTCGGAGTAACCGAGCACAGCCAGGGTTCCACCGCGGTCATGGCGATCGCCAATCTGGCCATGGCGACCGGCAATATCGGCCGTCCCGGCGTGGGCGTGAATCCGCTGCGCGGCCAGAACAACGTCCAGGGCTCCTGCGACATGGGTTCCTTCCCGCATGAGCTGCCGGGCTATCGGCACATCTCGGATGACGCCACGCGCGACACCTTCGAGAAGATGTGGGGCGTGACGCTCAACAATGAGCCGGGGCTGCGTATCCCGAACATGCTGGACGCGGCCGTCGAAGGGACGTTCAGGGGCCTCTACATCCAGGGGGAAGACATCCTCCAATCCGATCCGGATACGAAGCACGTCTCCGCAGGTCTTGCCGCAATGGAATGCGTCGTGGTGCACGACCTCTTCCTGAACGAGACGGCCAATTATGCGCATGTCTTCCTGCCGGGCTCTACCTTCCTCGAGAAGGATGGGACGTTCACCAATGCGGAGCGGCGTATCAACCGCGTCCGTAAGGTCATGAGCCCGAAGAACGGCTACGCAGACTGGGAGGTAACGCAAAGGCTGGCGCAGGCGATGGGGCTAAACTGGACCTATACGCACCCTTCAGAGATCATGGACGAGATCGCGGCCACCACGCCGAGCTTCGCCGGCGTTTCCTATGCCTATCTCGACGCGAAGGGTTCGGTGCAGTGGCCCTGCAACGAGAAATATCCGGACGGCTCGCCAATCATGCATGTGGACGGCTTTGTCCGCGGCAAGGGCAAGTTCATCCGCACCGAATATGTCGCGACCGATGAACGCACCGGCCCGCGCTTCCCGCTGCTGCTCACCACAGGCCGCATCCTCAGCCAGTATAATGTTGGCGCGCAGACGCGTCGGACGGAGAACGTGGTCTGGCATGAGGAAGACCGGCTGGAGATCCACCCGCACGACGCAGAGCAGCGGGGCATCAAGGACGGTGACTGGATCAAGCTTGCCAGCCGCGCCGGTGAGACCAGCCTGAGGGCGCTCATCACCGACAGGGTGGCGCCGGGCGTCGTCTATACGACGTTCCATCACCCAGACACGCAGGCAAACGTCATCACCACCGACTTCTCGGACTGGGCGACCAACTGTCCGGAATACAAGGTGACGGCGGTGCAGGTCTCGCCGTCGAACGGACCGACGGAATGGCAGCAGGATTATGAGGAACTGACACGGCAGTCTCGCCGGATTGCCGGAAAGATGGAAGCAGCGGAATAGGACAAGGGGTGCAGGCTTACGATACGAAAGCGGCGGTTAGGGAGACGATCTGGCGTAACGGTGTACGCCCAGGCGTCAGGGTCGTTCCAGAGGAGGTGCCGATCGCATTCTCCTACGGAGGCTCCACCCATGCCGTGATGATGGGCACGCCGAGCGATCTGGTCGATTTCGCTATCGGTTTCAGCCTCACCGAGGGCATCATCGGAAAGGCAGACGAGATCGAAGCCGTCGAGGTGGTTGTTGCCGGCAAGGGCCTGGATGTCCAGATCAGTCTCCAGGGCGACAAGGAGGAGGCGCTGCGTCGCCGTCGTCGCAGCATGGCGGGTCCCGTTGGCTGCGGCCTGTGCGGCCTGGAATCGCTCGATCAGGCGATGAGACCGGTTCCCCTGCTTTCCGGCCCAGGCTGCGAGCTGGATGCTGGAGATGTCAGCGCTGCCGTTGCGGCTCTCGGCGAAGGCCAGCCGCTGCATGCGGAGACCCATGCGGTGCATGGGGCAGGGTTCTTCGTGCCGGGCATAGGGCTGGCGATGGTCCGCGAGGATGTCGGGCGCCATAACGCTCTCGACAAGCTTATCGGTGCCGTGGCGCGGCAGGGCATAAAAGGTGCCACTGGTGCGGTCGTGGTGACGAGCCGCGTTTCCGTGGAAATGGTGCAGAAGACCGCGATCCTGGGTTCACCAATCCTGATCGCCATTTCCGCACCCACTGCACTGGCGATCCGCACAGCCGAGGAGGCGGGCATGACGGTCGTCGCGCTTGCGCGCGGCAAGGACTTCGAAGTCTTCACACGAAGCGACCGCATCAAGATGGGAAGCAGCGCTCATGTCGCATGATCAGTCGCAAGAGAAACTCGTCCGGATGGCGAACCAGATCGCCACCTTCTTTCTGTCCCAGCCCGAGGAGGTGAGGGCGGAGGGGGTCGCAACCCACATCAACAAGTTTTGGGAACCGCGGATGCGGCGGCATCTGTTCGAACATCTCGATCAGGGAGGCGAGGGGCTTCTTCCGCTCGTCATCAAGGCCGCGCCGATGATCCGCCGTCCGGAAGCGCGTGTGGGTTCAGGCGTCGGGGTGGGCGAGGATGCCGCGGCCGGAGCGCCTGGGGGTAAGGGTGTCATCGCAGGCGAGTCCCTTTCGGAGCCGAACATTCCCGAGACAAGCAACTGACGCCCGCTACTCGGGTTGCCTTTGCTCTCATGCCGAGCGACAGCCGCTGCAACTGAAAAAAGCCGCTGGACGGATCCATGCGGCTTCTTGAAGGCTCAAGCGGAGGGGACTGCCTCAGGCGGCGAGGTCTTCCACTTCTGTGCCCTTGAACATCTTGGAGAGGTTCAGGAAGCAGATCATGCCGTTCTCGTTGGCGATGATGCCTTCGGAGAAGGACTTGTCGAACGAGGCGGAGATTTCCGGAACCGGCTGAACCTGGTTCGACGGGATCGTGAGAATGTCGGAGACCTGATCGACGAGCATGCCGATCACCATGTTGTGGACTTCCGCCACGACGATGGCGCTGCGCTCCGTTGCGACGGCGCTCTTCATGCCGAGCTTCTGGGCGAGATCGATGATCGGGATCACCGAGCCGCGCAGGTTCATGACGCCGATCACGTCCGCCGGTGCATGCGGAATCGGCGTAGACGGCGCCCAGCCGCGGATCTCTCGAATGGTCGTGGTCTTGACGCAGAATTCCTGGTCGTGAAGGCGAAATGCTATGATTTCCAGCGTCTCGCCGCTATAGCTTGCAGAAGTGTTCATCGTGGCCATCAATGTGCTTCCCAACTCTCCGGTGCCTGGAGCAAGGCGACGCTCGACGCAGCACCGAAAGCCGGGCCGGAAGCAGACGCGCCTCCTGGCTACGCGCTTCGTGTCGTGGTGCGATGGAACCACCTTATTTGTAGAATCTTGAATAAATCTAAACCGCCTGCAGCAAAAGCGCCAGGTCTCGCGCGATGCGGTTTCCGCGCCTAGTATTCCCGCTCGTAGAAGATACCCGCGGTGCCGCCCTCGGTGCCCGCGCCGGCTTTCAGCTTCACCCCGCGTCCGACGTCCAGGTTGATGGTGGCGCGCGCGCCCTCCGCGCCGCCCTGCTCCAGCTGGAGATACGTCCGGTTGTTCAGATAGCGTCCTACAGAGACCGTAGTCTGGCCCGTTTCGTCGGTGTTGATATCGAGGTCATCGACGCCGAGATTGCTGCGGAGCGTTTCCAGAAGCGAGGTGGAACCGCCGCCTGCGAGTTGGCCGACAGCATCGGCCAACTGGGCAATCTGCAGCGGCGAAAGACGTGACATCGACTGGCCGAAGATCAGTCGCGCCAGAACCTCGTCCTGTGGCAGGGCTGGCGACGAGGAGAAACTGATATCCGGATCGTTTGCGATACCGGTCACGTTCACGGTAATCGTCGTCTGCGCCGATGTCGTCGTCGCCTCGAGGTCGAGAACCGGGATCAGGCCGCCGCCGAAGGTGATCTCGCCCGAAGTGAAATCCAGACGCTTGGTGAGGATGATGATGCGGCCCCGACGCATTTCAAAACCACCCGCCACCTGTGGCGCGGCGGCGGTGCCGGTGATCGCCAACTCACCGCCCAGTTCGGCATCGATCCCGCGACCGCGGACGAAGATACCGCTGGGCGCACTTATCTGGAGATCGAGAGCCAGGGGACTTGAGGTGCCCGAAGCCTGCTCCGGCGCGAGTTCCCTCACCTGACGGACAACTTCGGGAGGCGGATTGCGGTGGCGGATCTCGATCTCGGTGAGGGATGTCGGCAGCTTGGCAGGAACGGTAATCGCGGCCTCGGAGAGCGTGATGCGGCCTCCGAGTACAGGCCCGGCCGTCAGCGGGCCTGTGACCGTAAGATCTCCGCTGGCGGTTGCCGTGAAGAGCGTGCCGTCGACATAGGTGGCGTCCACGAGGCTGATCGACAGGTCTGCGGGGAAACCGGAGCCGGGGATGATGCCGATGGAGCCGCTGGCGGAAACGCGGCCACCGGTCGAGAGCCTGCCGGTCAGGCTGGAGATATTTGCCTCGGTGCCGGTAAATGTAACATTGGCGGCAAGTTGCTCGACTGCGAGGTTGCGGCGGACATCGATCAGACGGGCGCCGGATGTGGATGCGGAACCGGTGATGGAGGGGGAGACGGTCGTGCCGCCGATCGCGAGATCGACGCTGCCCGTTCCCTCCAGCACGAAACCCTGGTCTGCCAGTTGTCCGGCCAGGATGGCAAAGGGTACCTGGCCGTCGAACTGAAGATCCAGAGCTCGCGCGCCCTGCAGCGAAATCGTGCCTCCGCCGGAGAGCGACAGGTTGCCTTGTCCGGCAAGGCTCGTCTCGATCGTGACGGCATTGTCGCGGTACTCGCCGGTCGCCCTCACCTGTAGCGACAAAAGCCCGGCGGATGTCGTCTGGGCGACGGCAGCATCCGACCATGTCAGGTCGTAGCGGACGGCCGGCGCCTGTGGTGTTCCGGCCGCAGTGACGGTGCCGGCGATCGTTCCGCGGGCGCCAAGGCCGGGAACGAAGGCGTTGGCAAGACTAGCGGGAACTGCGTTGGCCGTGGCGTTTATGTCCAGTGCAGGGGGTCCGTCTTCGTTCAGGACGATGCGGCCGGATGCATCGATATCCAGCCCGTCCGCGCCCGACAGCTGTGTATCGTCCAGCTGAAGCGTCCTGTCGGAAAAGCTGCCGGCTACCTGTAGTTGAAGCGGTCCGACGCCCGCCTGCCTGGTCTGCTGCAACTGTGCCTCCGACCATTCGAGATCATACCGGATCGAAGGGGCGGTGAGGGAGCCTTCGGCGTCTATGGTCCCGGAAATGGAGCCGGCCGCATTGAGTGCGGGTACGAAAGTATTGAGCAGGCTTGCAGGAAGGGATTCGATCTGAGCCTGCACATCCAGTTGGCTGCCGACCGTGCCGCTAACGCTGATACGGCCGTCGCCGGTTCCGACGGTGAGGTCGGACAGGCGGGCGTTTCCATCCGCGACCACGATGGTCGTCGGGTTGGCCAGTTGGACAGAAATGCCCCTAGGTTCGGCCGCAAAGCTCTCGAGCGCAACCGACGTTGTATCGCCTGTTCTTACCGTGGCCACACCCGTCAACGGTGCATCGTCATATCGGGCGTCCAGCTCGAGCCGAGTGCCGGTATCCTGGTAGGCGAAGTTCAGGTCCAGAGCCTCTATCGCGGTTGCTGCGGTTCCAAGCCGGCTTGCTCGGATCGTGCCGTCCGCAGCAAGTGCCCGTAGGTCAGGAACCGTCACGTCGATCACCGGGCCGGTAACCTCCAGATTTCCGCTGGCGACCCGGCTTCCGGAGGCCCGCACAACGGCTTGTGTTTGCCCGTCCCGGTTTTCGAAGGCGACTGTGCCCTGGAGATCGCCTTCCGCTTGCTGGGCCGCAAGTGCGGCAAGCAGTGAGACGTCGGGGAATTCAAACTCCAGATTGCCTTCGGGCATGAAATCGGGAGAGAAGCTCAGAGCCCCTTCCAGTCGGTTGGGTCCCACCTGGAGGTCGATGGCTGGCGCCGAGGTGCGGCCTCCTTCCGACCGCAGGTCCGCATTGATGCTGAGCGGTTGTCCCTCGATCGATCCCGTCGCCTCGACCTTTCCGGCGGGCGATTGCGGATTGGCGACCCCCTCCACGTTCACACGCAGATCCTGCACGAGCTTTCCAGCCAGCCTGATCTCTGCGGCATTCACAACGCCTTTAACCGACAGGGCGTCCAGCCTTCCCTCCGCCGAGACGTCGAAACCTGCCGCGCCTTCGGCATTGGCCAGCCAGCGACGAAGTTCGGGCACGCGCCCGGCAAGACGGCCGGTCATCTGCTCGCCAGCAAAGGTCGCGTTGCCGTGCGCTTCCACCGCATCAGATTTCAGGACGAAGTTCTCGACCTTCACCTGGTTGGCGGACGTCCGTTCGACATAGCCTTCAGCCAGGATCGTGTTCTCGAAGCGTGAGGCAAATGCAGGCGGCAGGGCTTCCGGGGTCGCGGTGATCCGGAAGTTGCCCGTGAGGTTCTGGGAGGTGGTATTGTACGTCCCGCTGACGGTTCCGCTCAGACGCGCGCTGTCGAGCGTTGCCGCATCCAAACCGATGGCCGGCAGATCGAGGCGGAGCGGCGCGTCGAGCGTAATCGGTGCCTGCAAGGCGCGATCCAGATCGGCATTTGAGAAATTACTTTCGCCGATTGTGAGGCGGGAGCGCACGCTGCCGGAGCGGGTCACCAGGTTCAGGTCTTCACTTTCTGCCTGCAGCCTGATCTGGCCGAAGCGGCCTTGAGCCACGTCGGCTGAGGCGAGTGCCGCGGTTGCGTTGAGGCGCGCGGACTGTGCTGCGCCGGTGACCGTCAGGTTGAGAGTGTCGACGACAAACCGGCTGTTGTAACCTGCAATCGGCCACACGATGGGTACGGGTCCATCCGTTCCGGTGAGGCTTGCCGTGAGGCTGTTGTCGCCCGCCGGATCCCAAACACCTGATGCCGTGATATTCACTGCGCCAGAAACGATCTTGCCGTTATCGATCGAGATGCGCCCGTTGCGGCCAATGTTGGCTGCCACGTCGATATCGGTTGTGCCCTCGAATAGCGGACGAAACGCGGGGGGCAGGAGTGTGGCCAACTGGCCGCCGCCCACGAGCTCGACCCGGCGGCTGCCGTCCGGAAGCATCTGGTGGCTTCCCTCTGCTGCCACGACGGGGTCCCCGGCCACGCTGCCTGACAGCTTGCCGCTCCAGTCTGACAAAGGCCCGGTCCCCTCCAGTGCCAGGTCGACTGCGGGGGCGCCTGGAAGCTTCAGCAGGCGTGCGAGCAAGCCGCCCTGCGGCTCCGAAACGGACGCTGTGACAGCAAGGCGGTTCTCGGCGGGTGCGTACAGTATGTCCGCAACGGCGCGAGCATCCGGTTCATCCTGTCTGGTTGCTTCGAGATCAAGCCGTATGTTCGGACCGGTGGCGTCGATCGATCCCTGGAGAGAAAGAGAAAAGGGTCGGCCGGTGAGAGTCGGTGCGATCTCGATGTCGGGCATGTCGATCTGTGCGATGCGCACCCCGACAGGCAGCGAGAAGCCCGAGGACTGTCCAGCTTGCGGCTCATCCGGCAGCGCAGACGGAAGCGGCGCGCGCAAAACATCGATGCTGTCAACGCTTACATTCTCGGCGCGGAACACGCCGCGCAACAACGCGGAGGGTGACCAATCGACGTGCAGCCCCTCGATCTCCGCATAGGTGCCTTCATCGTCGGATAGGGTAAGGGAGGCAATCTGCAGGTCGCCGCTCAGAAGGCCCTGCGGAGGCGAGAAGTTAACCTGCCTGTCCGGTGTCGAGACAATGGATGAGATCCGCTCGGCCGCGATCTGGCTGCCAACCGGGGTCAAGCCCACGAAGAGCAGGATACCAAGAGCCATAACGAGAAGGATCGCCACCGCGACGAGCGCGATCTTCACAACCCATTTCAACAGGCGAACCATCCCATNCTGCCCCTAGTTGATCGCCTCGCGGCGCTNTCAGAACGATTGCCCGATCCCGGCATAGATGCCGTAGTCGCTGCCNCCGTCATATTTCCGAAGCGGTACTGCAACGTCGAGGCGNAGCGGCCCNAATGGCGTCGCATACCGAATCCCGATACCCGCACCGGCACGGATATCGGAGAAATCAGGCACGATTTCGGTCGAGACCGTCCCGACGTCAATGAATGGTACCAGACCGATATTCTCGGTGATCTTGGTCCTGACCTCGAATGATGCGAGCGCGTAAGAGCGTCCGCCCAAGGCTTCCTCGGCGTCATTATAGGGCGAAATCTCACGGAAAGCATAGCCGCGGACCGATCCTCCGCCGCCGGCAAAGAACCGGCGGGTCACGGGGATGTCGGCGAGATCCTCCGCACCGATCAGCGTGCCGGCCGAAACCTTGCCCGCGAGGACGATGTTGTCTTCGGCTCCCAGACCCAGATACCCGGAGAGCGACCCTTCAAACGAGGAAAAGACGTTACCGTTGAAGAATTCGTAGGAGGGCTTTGCCGAGATCGTCGCCCAGTATCCCTCCGTCGGGTCAAGTTTGTTGTCACGGGCATCCCGCTCGAACGCGACGGGGACGCTGAATGTCAGGTAATCGTTTTCGCCGAAGGCGTCGTCGGCATTGATCCAGGCAATTTCTCCGCCAGCCTTCAACGTGTCGGTCTCGTTGAGTTCGTAGGAGAGGCCGGCAGAGCCGATAACCGTCTGCGCTTCGTATATGTCGTCGGGCGTCTCGCTTTTCGCCTCCAGACGCGACTCGAATGTGGCTTCCGGAACGGGAAATCCGGGTTTGGTGAAGACGATGCCGGCGGAATAGTCGAAGGTCGTCACGTCCGTTGTGGCGCCGATGCCCGATACCTTGCCTTCTATCCGAAGCGCTTCAGCCTCCCCGAAGAGGTTTCGGTGGCCCCAGTAGCCCTGCAGGCCTGCGCCATCCAGCGAGGAATATTCTGCACCGAATCCGAAATAGCGATGCTTGCCCTCGGAAACCTCGATGGTGAGGGGAAGTGTTCCGTCGGGTGCAAGCGCTTCTGCCTCGCGAATCGTGATGCTTGAAAATACGCCCAGTTCACGCAGACGTTCCGAGGCCTTCCGCAACTGCTCGGGCGAGTAGCGGTCACCCTTGTCCAGCCGCGAATAGCGACGGATGAAATCCGCCTTCACGGTTCGCGATCCCTTGACCGTCACCGCGCCGAAGTCGGCTTCGGGGCCGCTGACCACACCCGTTACGACGTCCACCGTCAGGGTCCGATGGTCGGCTGTGACCTGCCGCTCCGTCAGACGCGCCAGCGGTCGTCCTTCTGCCTTCACATCGATAAGCAGACGTTCGCTTGCTTTCAGAATGACCCGTGAACCGGCTTCTCCTCCCGGGACAAGGTCGTAGTCGGCGGGATCGCGTCCGGCAGCGTCACCCTCGAANCGCACCGAGCCGAGCTTGAAGACCGGGCCGGGTATGATGCTGACTGTAACCGGCACAGGGCGTGAGTGATCGAAAGTCGGGTTTGGGGGGAGGGCGTCGATATCAACGCCCTCGATGCTGATATGGACGGTGCCGCCATAGCGGGCCTCCTCATAGAGGACTGCGACCAGCCGGTCCCGGTCTTCTCGTGCCTTGATGACGATACCAAGGTCTCCCGACACCGGCTGTTCCTCATCGTTGACAAGAGAGGCGGCATTCTCCAGGCGTTCGGCAAGATCGGAGTCGGCGTCGCCTGTGGACAGCGTGGCGTCGTACCGGACGGGATTGATGACCTCTATGGTCTCTTCCTCGGATCCGAACAGATTGATGCCGAACAGCTTGAGAGCATGAGCCGGCGAGGCCGTCAGAAGACCGATCACGACGGCAGAGGCCATGAACGTCACCATCCGTCCTGGGAAGCAGGCGACAGCTGCCTCGCTAACTGGTCTACGCACCCACACTATCGGTCTTTGCCTTCCGAGCCGTCTTTCAAGCGTCAAGTCCGCCTATGTAGCGGTTAAAGCCGAGGCCGAACACCTCTTTTGATGGCTCGGTGATTGTTATTAAAAAGAAAAGCCCCGGAGCTTGCTCCGGGGCCACAGCCGGATATGCGCGGCTCAGTAACGGCGGGGGCAGTCGTCGATGTAACGCCGTCCATAGCGGTCGCGGTAGTAGCACTGGCCGGGCTGCTCGGCGACAGAGCCGATCAGGGCGCCCGAAACGCCGCCGATCGCGGCGCCGACTGCGGCTCCCCGCACATTGCCTGTGGCCAGGCCGCCGATCACGGCACCGGTGCCGGCACCGATTGCGGCTCCCTGTTCCGTCTGGGTGCAGCTTGCCAGCATGAGTCCCGTCATTGCGAGCACAAGCATTCTTCTCATCGTCTCTCTCCCACGACTCAACGTCATCAATGGCTGGTGGTGACGCCTTCGCCCTCGGCTTTCGTGCACCCCATCGACTGCAACAATAGATCGGGCGTAGCCGATGTCCATAGATCCAAGGCGATCGCCGTCGGATCTTTCTGCACCGAATTTGACGGGCGTCATGTCCAGCGGGACCGTCGCTCGTCGTTCGTCGGAAAAATGTTCCTTCGTCGCAAAGCTAGAGGTTGATCGGGCTGGCAAAAAGGAAAATGATGCGAGCGTGTCTGGAGGAGACACGAGGAGGAGCACGATGGCAAAAGTGACGCTGACGGTGAATGGCCGTACGGTGAGCGGCGAGTGTGACGACCGCACGCTGCTGGTTCATTTCATCCGGGAGAAACTGGGACTGACGGGAACGCATGTCGGATGTGACACGACCCAGTGTGGCGCATGCGTAGTTCACATGGACGGTAAATCCGTCAAGAGCTGTTCCATCCTCGCCGTCCAGGCGGCAGGCTCAAGCGTCACGACCATCGAGGGAATCGCCGCACAAGGCGAACTTCATCCCGTCCAAGCCGCCTTCAAGGAACACCACGGCCTGCAGTGCGGCTTCTGCACGCCCGGCATGGTGATGACCGCGGTGGACATGATCAACCGTCATGGCGGGAAGCTCGACGAAGCGACCGTGCGCCATGAACTGGAAGGCAATATCTGCCGGTGCACCGGATACCACAACATCGTCAAGGCAGTCCTTGCCGCCGACGCCGAGATGGCGGCCGGTCGGCAGGCGGCGGAATAACAAGCCAAACCGAGGCGTGCGGATAGGACCGACAGCCGCTTCTGCGGCCGGAGGTATCCGCCCTTCGAAGTTGCTGTTCGCTCATTTCTGGAGGAGATGAAAATGGGTGTTGAAGGAATCGGTGCACGTGTCACCCGCAAGGAAGACAAACGCTTCCTGACCGGCAAGGGCCGGTACACGGACGACATGTCGGTGCCGGGAATGAAATATGCCTACTTTGTTCGCAGCCCCTATGCCCATGCAAGGATACGCGGCATAGATGCCGCCGCCGCGAAGGCGATGCCGGGCGTCATCGACGTGCTGGACGGCAGGCAGCTACAGGCCGATGGGATCGGCAACCTGATCTGCGGCTGGATGATCCATTCCAAAGACGGATCGCCCATGAAGATGGGTGCCTGGCGCCCGCTCGCGCACGAGATCGTCCGCTATGTCGGCGATGCGGTCGCGATCGTCGTCGCCGATTCCTCGGCGGAAGCACGTGATGCGGCAGAAGCGGTCGTGGTGGACTACGAGGAGCTTCCGGCGGTGACGGAGGCGGTGTCAGCGCTGGAGGCCGGCGCGCCGCAGATACATCCGGAGGCGCCGGGCAATCTGATCTTCGACTGGGAGATCGGCGATGGATCGGCGACGGACCAGGCGATCGCAACCGCGGCCCACGTCACCGAGATCGAGATCCACAACAACCGGCTGTCGCCCAACCCGATGGAGCCGCGTGCGACCCTCGGCATCTATGACACGGCCGAAGATCATTACACATGCTATACGACCAGCCAGAATCCGCATGTGGCGCGGCTGGTGATGAGCGCGTTCTATAATGTCGCTCCCGAAAACAAGCTCAGGGTGATCGCTCCCGATGTTGGCGGCGGCTTCGGGTCGAAGATCTACATCTATCCGGAGGAGATCGTCTGTCTCTGGGCATCCAAGAAGACTGGGGTCCCGGTCAAGTGGACATCGGATCGCACTGAAGCCTTCCTGACCGATGCGCATGGCCGTGACCATGTCTCCAAGGTAAAGATGGCCTTCGATGCTGATCATCGCATCATCGGCCTGAAGGTGGACACGATCGCCAATCTCGGCGCCTACATGTCCCTCTTTTCCTCCGCCGTGCCGACCTATCTCTATGCGACGCTGCTTTCCGGGCAGTACGCCATCCCTTCAATCCATGCCAATGTCCGCACGGTCTACACCAACACCGTGCCGGTTGATGCCTATCGCGGCGCCGGGCGGCCCGAGGCGACGTATCTCCTGGAGCGGACGATGGAAACGGCCGCCAGGGAACTCGGGATCTCTCCGGCGGAATTGCGGCGCAAGAATTTCATCCGTTCGTTCCCCTATCAGACGCCGGTCATCATGAACTATGACGCCGGCGACTACGATGCATCGCTGAGTGCCGCCATGCAAGCGGCCGATTGGGATGGCTTCGCGGCGCGCCGCGCAGAGGCGGAAGGCCGTGGCAAACGCCGTGGAATCGGTATGAGCTGCTACATCGAGGCCTGCGGCATCGCACCTTCGGCTGCCGTCGGCTCTCTGGGTGCGGGCGTCGGTCTGTGGGAATCGGCGGAAGTGCGGGTGAACGCCGTCGGCACCATCGAAGTCCTGACCGGCTCACATAGCCATGGACAGGGTCACGAGACGACGTTTGCGCAACTGGTGGCGGAGCGGCTCGGCGTGCCGCTCGACAGCGTCAACATCGTTCACGGCGACACCGACAAGGTGCAGATGGGTATGGGCACTTACGGTTCCCGCTCCGGAGCAGTCGGCATGTCGGCGGTCGTCAAGGCGCTGGACAAGGTCGAGGCGAAGGCGAAGAAGATCGCCGCCCACCTGATGGAGGCGGATGACAGCGACAT
>Ga0065721_10005410_pt1 | contig 14152 bp, 6 predicted proteins | sample Mesricmetagenome_FD_59108 | JGI IMG/M metagenome (GOLD analysis project Ga0065721, IMG submission 59108) | Mesophilic microbial community from rice straw/compost enrichment Sample: eDNA_1 v2 (version 2) | ecosystem: Engineered > Solid waste > Grass > Composting > Bioreactor | place: USA: Davis... | reverse complement strand
CACGAGTCAGCTGATTGCCAGAATCTATTGCCATAAAAACCGCGTAGCCTCACAGGGAATTTAGATTGACCGCCAGAATCCCGAAGAACTTAACAGGAACCTGACTTCCGGCTGCCCTGCCTTATTCCCACTCGATCATCAATGGAAATAAAAACCCATTTAAAAACAGACACTTAAAATCCATCTGCGCAGCAGTACCATGAAAAATACCACACCCAGAAAACGCTCAGTCAGCCTTATGGGTTAGCAAAAAACCTAACGACCAGGGATAAACCACATGTACATCACCTTGCGCCCAGCCTGCCTGGATGCTGCCAATGTCAACGAAAGTGCCGACGTAGCCAAGAATGCAGAGGAGAGACGGCCCGCTCCTGCCGTCTCATACCCTCCCCCCAATTGATATAGGGGAAGAGTTGGCGCTTGTGTGTGGGCTGCCAACAGCCATTAAGGGTAAAGCGGAGCGCCGAGGTTAGTATACTTCACGACTACGCTTCGCCTCCAGTTCCTTTCCGAGATCGAATTTATTACCCCAAGCGGTAAACCACTGATCGTTGGATGATTGAACCAATTCGAGCTTTACTGCATCTAGGCCAAAAATCTGTCCAATGGTGCCTTTAGTAGCGGCACTAATATGAGGACAGACAATCAGATCAAGCAGCAAAATCAGTGTTTCTGAATCATCCGGGCAGTAGGCCTTCATATATTCAAGTTTCGCGATAACGTGAGCCTCTACGAAAGCCTTCAACTTTTCATAGCGAACCTTATCTTTGATATAGGACAACAGAACTGTTATCGAAAAATGATTCATAAAGCCCGACGGACGAACATAGTTTTCTGTACCTTCTTCCTCTTCGATTAGAAAATGCCGGAGAAGTACAGAAACCGGCAGCCAATACTCCCGACCTATCTGCGACAAGGAAATAAGTAGATATAGACTTTCAATCTCACGATGGACGCTCATCGTGTTTTTTTCTAGCTGCTGCAACACGTTGTCGTGGACGTACTTAAACAGCAAGTGCTTTTGCTCGTATGGAAAGCTTTGTGCCTGCAAAAAGGTTACGGAAGCTGTGATCATCCGACAGAGGCGGATCGTGTGATTGACCCTCGGGCTTGCAGAATAGACAAAAAACACGAACTCCATAATTGCCAGCAAGGCACTGGAAAAGCGCTTACGATCACGACCTGACTTATCACTCGCCACATACGCCTTGGAGAGCTTCTCAATTTTACTCTCGGTTATGGCGAAAGTGTAGTTTAGAAGATCGCCATAAGTAACACCTGCCTCTTTGAGAGCAGCCTTATACCGGACAATCAGATGGTTCGCATTTACAGAGCAAGCCAGATTTTTTTTTGGATGGCTGGAAGGATCGACAAGAGGCTCCTCCTCACACCGTGGATCGATCTCTTCATTCAGCAGAATCGAAACCCTCTCTTTAGCAACCGTAATCTCCGTAATAATTGGTTTTTGATAATGCTTTATTTTAGACGTGTTGATGGCAAGCTTTTTAGACTTGAGCACTTGCTGAAGCGTCTCGAAAATCTTGAGCTGGGTAGATTCCTCATTATAAAAAACAAAGAAATCATCCACGTAGCGGAAAATTTCATAGTCAACCTTATGAGCCAGGTTTGCTCCTTCGAACAACTTCCTGACAAGCTCCACATCAACTGCCTGCAAAATAATCTCAGCAAAGATTCGGGAAAACTCCGGACCAATAACTATACCGTTAGTCTCTTTATGATTAAGATCTTGCATAAGGGCATCGAAACGCCCTCCAAAAGTTTTCCTAGAAGCATCCAGACTAAATTTCGTCTGATCCTTTCCCAATACAGCCCAAGGCAGTGAGTGAGTATAAATACTGTCAAAACACTTACTCACATCAATCTGAACCATTGCATCATACTTTTTCTCACTGCTATGGTATTGATGCGATTCAAAGAAGCGGTGAATATTCCGGTATTTACGATACACAAAATAAGACCCCAGCTGCTCGTATTCTCTGTCACTTTCCTCGATGCCTGAGACTGTATCTAAACGCTCTTCATGAAGCTTGTCTTTGAAATAAGCATAGCGCGACACCGACACAGGATGACGAATCGAGAATTCACTAACAGAGGTGTGATATATGATTAAGGCGCTGTGCGTTGAGTAAAAACTTGCAACAGCAACCTGATTACGCGGATGAACAACGCTAAGCGTTCGCCCATCAAGATTATGGGCGACACGAAAATTAAAAGGGATTGTTGCCATCTGGCACGCATTGACGGGTACGCTGCGGCGCGTTTTCTCCTTACCCCACTCGTTCACCACATTTATCGCAATTCCGGCATTGGGCTTGAGCTTGATTCCGAACAGTAACACCATTATCTCGTCGAGCGCGTTCGTTTCACAAACCCAGCGCAGCTGGCCATTCTCGATCTCAACGCTGTTATCAACTAAGAAGCGGTAAAAGCCCCGATTAGAGAACGTCGGCGGCACTTCGAACGGCAACATGTCGGTGAGCACAGACCTTTGCTTCCGGTGAGTGAGTGAAACGCGTCGCTTAGTCATGCTTCCAGGCCCCCACGATCATCTGCAACTCGCGCGTACTGAAATTATGGTACCGCCGCTGCTCAAAGCCCGTCGTGAATTTAAGTTTCCTCAACTTTTTTTGAAGACTACTTCGTCCTACCTTATCTATACGCCTCCTGAGCTGCCTATCGAGTAATTTAAAGCTCGACAAATCGGTCACGATCGGGTTGTTAAAGTATATTCCGGTAGCGGCGCGTGATTTGCTGTTGGAAAGACGTGTATTGCCTGTCAGAAATTTAATACGTCCTACCAGTTTTCTGAATGCCCTCTTTGAACTGACAGGCTTCTCACGCCAATAGTCTGCAAACGCATCATTCATCCTCGACCGATACTTCATTACTTTTGCCGCGCTCGGGCTGATCTCAAACAGTCCCTGCTTGAGATGAAAGCGATACCCCAGATACTCGAACTTCTTCGAGTTAGTATCAGCCAGATTAATTTCAGAGGTTTTCTCCTCATTGAGCGCCAGTCCGTTATCACTGAGGGTTTCGTTGATCAACTGCTTGAACGAGCCGAGGCTTTTTCCAGCAGGCGGGCGTGCAAACACAGCTACTATGTCATCGACAAACCGACAATACAGCACCAAGCCAGGAATAGCCCGGATAGTCTTATCCACCGGTCTAAGATACAGTTCGGCCAGGTATGCGCTGATACCTACACCTCGGGGAACCCCAGTAGATGTTCCGGAAATTAAGCCATATGAGTCCAACACCTGTTTGATGTATTTTTTTGACGCTGAGCTCAGTAGCTGGTCGCGCTCCAATTTCTCTAGCAAACGCTTACGATCGATACTCTCATAAAACGACGAAATATCCGTGCGAACCAGTTCAAAAGGAAATTTACTGCCGAGCATATCGCGAAGCTGACATACAAGGTCGTGACGGCTCGCTTGTTTGACGCCATAAATACGATGAATGTTACGCTGGATCTGCTTAATGACGAAAAAAGTCTCAGGCTCTTCGTCAATACAGAAAACAGCCTTTCCCTTCGGCCCCATCTTTTGGGAAAGATCTATCTTGAAACTCGGTTTCAGTACCTTCTGACTGATCTCATCCATCAAGGCATCGACGGCCGATGATTTAACTACCTTCAAATCCGTTAGTTCAGCTTTCAACGTAAGTAACCGTGCCTCGAAGTCACTCGCTTTGAATGTGGTTTCGCTTTTCCGTAGATCACGAATCTCCTGCACCTTATTGCGTATGCTGAGCGTGAACGGTTCAAGCGTGGGAAAATATCGGGTCGCCAAGTCGGCACCTTTGCGATTCTCAGCATCATAGATACGACGGAAGTTTTCCGCGGTGAACATTTGGTCGAGCATCGTCAGCGCTTATTCCATTTTTTATTGTCAATTATGTTGATCAAGTTACTACCCTCGACATCCCAAAAGCATCTGATGACGCCAGGTGACTATCAAACTGGCATCGTTTAACCTGGTTGTGCCCACTTACCAGCAAACTCAGCTGATGCTTGTTCTTCCTTGCGCTCAGCCTATAGCCCTATATCTCCGCTTCCGTTCGGCATCTGTCAGAGCGTCAGGCCACCTCGCCAATTCATCATCAGTAAGGCCTGCTAGGATTTGCGGCAAGTTTATGGTTCGGTGCGGCGGGATAGGCAGGTCATTGGACGGTGGAACGTCACTTATAAAAAACGGCTCAGCTTGGTTTTCCCGAGATTTCGTCATACTACGTCCTCCTAGCGATGATCCCGGTCTGTGGCCGGAGCTGAATATACCTACACTGCTTTATGCGCTCACCAGTTTCGCAGCCTTCGGATCGTAGATATACCCGGTAATGCTTCCATCCTTGATCCTCGCAACAGCCTCATCAATTACGAACAGCGGAACAAGAAACCACTCCTCGGGCTGCACCGGATGGCCAAAGCGGTCGTTGATGGTGATGTTCAAGCGCGCGGGTGCGAACAGTCTGTGGAACAACCTCTCCAGCCCGGTGCGGTTGATGCCGGCGAGTTTGTAGGTGGCTACCACTTCAACCTTCGCCAACAGGTAGGTGGAGTCATGTTCGGCATTGGCGATGCGTGTCTCTACCTTGCCGCCGGTCACACCAATCTTGTGGATGACATCACGATGCTCGGCCACATAGGGGTTCTCAGATAGAGAGCGCAACACATAAATAGTGCCACTTTCCAGATCACCCTCTTCCAGAGAATCACTGAACAACGGCCCCATATCCGGATCAGTAATTCGACGTGCAGTTTCGTCTTTGTACAAAGCACGGGCCAGGGACAGCCGCAGCAGATTGCTTTCGGTGCCATTAGAGAAAATGACCCGCAGCCGGGCGTCTTTCTTGCCTTGTGGCGAGTCGAACTCCTCGCCTTCTTCCGCCACATATGCGGTTTGGCCGTCCAGGATGAACCAGTGCCCCACCTCAATCGTGGCGTACTGCCCAAAAGGCCGCGTCACTCTTAAACCTGATCCCAGATCACTGCGCACCTGATCAAATAGCGGTTTGAACGCCTCAAAATCCTCGCATGTCTCCCGGTTGGCAATTTCTTCTGCCGCCCGCTTTTCAGCACTGGTACGCACGTGGCGCAGTTCAGTGATATCAGCGGAACCAGCAGCCCCGGCCAACTCGGCAAGCAAAGCATCATCGTCCATCGCTTCCACTGCGTCCTCGTCACTGGCGCCATCACCACTGAGCAAACCCTGATGATCAAGGGGTGTCAGCAGCTCGCGACACTCCTCGAGCGTGCGCAAACGCTCCAGACGCACAGCATACAGCCGCTCAAAGATGTCTCTTTCCTCACCGTACTGTGGAGCACGCTCATGCTGCTCGACAAAACGCTGAATCTCCTCAAAACCAGCAATGATCCGTTCTTCACGGGCAGAGAGGCTTTTTTTCTTTTCCGGCTGGGCGAACTCATCCAGTTCGGCACGCAAATCGTCCAGATCAGTCATAACGCCCCTCATCTTTGAAACGCACAAAGGCCGCTGCACCTTCAGCCATACGTTGTTCCCAAGGATCTGCTGAACTCACCGATGGCAGGCGGCCTCGCTCCTTCTTGAATTTGACCGCCCTCAAAGCAAGCTCCTTGGCCTCCTCTGGCGTCAGACTGGTGCGCTTGCCAGAAATGGCAGCGGCCACTTGCTTCAGGCTGTCCTCGCTCATGGATTTAGCCAAAATCGCGTAGGCCTCACTGAAGGGGTTGATGCGGTCGATCAGGTCGATATCCAGTTCGCGTACGTCCATGGCGAACTTGCGCACGCCAGCAAGCAACGCGGTATTAGGTTTCGGCTCTGTGCCACCCAGCTCAATCGTTTCACCACCAACCAGAAGCTGCTTGGCTTGCTGGGTAAGGTTCAGCGCAGCAATAGCGTGCTGACGAACCGCTTCCTGATCTTCCGCATCCAGGTTGGGGTAACGATCCTTGATGATCTTGCCCATGCGTACTTGTGTCAGCTCTTCCGGCACCAGTTCTTCATCGAACAAGCCACGCTCGATGGTGTTTTTGTCCTGTACAAAGCTTGCAATCACCTCGTTCAAATCTTCCCGGCAAATGCGCGTAGCCTCATCGCTTTTTGGTTCCACCAGGCCCTTGATTTCGATCTGGTACTTTCCGGTCTCTTCATTGACACCCACGTTACACTTGTTAGGGTCATACCCACCCTCACCATAATCAAACCCCACCTGCGGGCCACTGGTCGGGTTCTTGGGAGTGAATTCGAAACGCGGGGCCAGCACCTGCTCCATCAGCAGACTGGCAGCGATGGCCTTCAACGTATCGTTCACGGCCTCGGTCACTGCCTGCTCTGCCGCATCCGGTTCTGCGATCAGGTTGGTGAAACGCGCACGGGTCTTGCCCGGTGCATCCCGCGTCGCACGACCGATGATCTGAACGATTTCTGTCAGGCTGGAACGATAGCCAACCGTCAGCGCATGTTCGCACCAAATCCAGTCAAAACCTTCCTTGGCCATCCCCAAGGCAATAATGATGTCCACATGGTCGCGGTTGTGTTTCTGCTCGGGGTCTTTTAATGCAGCGGACACCCGATCCCGCTTCACGACATCGTCATCCACCAGGTCGGCGATTTTCAGCAATCGGCCTTCTGGGGTTTTGACCAACTGGAAGCCCGTTACCGGGTCAGTGCCCTGCCATTCGCCCAGCTCCTCGATGATGTGCTCCACCTCGCGGATCTTGTCCTTGGTGCTCTCTCGGGAATTTACGCTGGGAATATGGACGATGGTTTTCTCGGCTGGATTAAGTACCTTGAGGATATCGTCAGCGTAGGAGCCGGAATAGAAGTAGTAACCGATATCCAGATTTTTGAGATACTGATAGCCGTTGAGCTGCTCGTAATAGGTATAAGTCACCGTATCAAAGCGAGACTCGTCCTGAGGGGCGAGCACCGCTTCCGCATCACCCCGGAAGTAGGAACCCGTCATGGCCACGATGTGAACCTTGTCACGGGCAATCAGCTCACCCAAGTGGGCACCAAGCTTGTTGTCCGGGTTGGCCGATACGTGGTGAAACTCATCCACCGCAATCAATCGGTCATCGAAAGCGGCAACGCCAAACTGATCGACCGCAAAGCGGAAGGTGGCGTGAGTACACACCAAAATTTTATCGTCGCTGTCGAGGAAAGCACCCAGCGATTTAACCTTACCGCCGTTGTCCGAGCCCGGCGCATTGCAAAGATTCCATTTTGGCTCTACTTGCCAGTCGGCCCAAAATCCATATTTCGACAGCAGTTCATCGTTAAAGCTCGCGCCGATAGACTTTTCCGGCACCACGATAATGGCCTGCTTCAACCCCTGGTTATGCAGCTTGTCCAGCGCAATAAACATCAGGGCGCGGCTCTTACCGGACGCTGGTGGCGACTTGATCAGCAGGTATTGCTCACCCCGCCGCTCGTAAGCACGCTCCTGCATAGGCCGCATACCCAGTGCATTGGACTTGGTGGAGCTGCCATTGCTTGCATACGAGACGGAAACGGAGGGTACGATTTTTGTCATAGTGCTAAAACCTTTCACGGCTGCCTGCGCTGCATAATTGAACTGTCAAGGAATCCTTAACAGTTGCTAACTAAAATTGCCAATCAGTCTTTTCCCCAGCGCCGTCAGGCGATAGCGCTGTAAACGGCTCTTGGGTTTGTCGGGAATGGTCATTTCGATAAAGCCTGCATTCAAATCCGGGCGAAGATAAGCATCACTAAAATGCGGAAGATGCTTCAAATCTAACCACTTTTGCAATTCCCCGCGTGTCATTTCACCTTGCGGCACAGTAAGAAGCCGAAAAACCTCATCACTGACTTGGTCGGTGACTCTGGCCGCTGCGTCAGCAGTACCAAATTGTGCCCCAACGGCAATTGCCCAACAGCCTGTTGGACAATTTGCAGATCAGGCCAGCCTTGTGGCTTTGGATCAACTTGGCTGAGTTATCGATCATAAGCATTCCTGATGCCATAATTTATTTAATTTCAATAAGTTATAAAAATGCAAGTTTATGCTATACACACGGTTATACACAACGCCAGCCAAGCCGAATCAATATTTTCATAAACCACGGTGTACCTGTAACGGCACTCACAACAACCGGCTGGGTTCGCCCACCCAACTTACATAGAGTGCTTTCATCGCCTGGGGCATTACACTTTGTCGCTAGCAAAAAGCGGATTGAACGATCAACCCGTTCAAGTTCGGATGAATATCGTTGTCACCGACAATTTAGCGCAATCCCAACTGATCAACGCGCCTTCTTATAAAGGTGCACTGTTATGTCATCGTTCATGATTTTCCCCTCGCGCCACGACGAAATAATATCCCTGGAATCAAGCCAGCGGACCAAGCGCTGATTACCGGGTGTACTCCTCAACTTTGGTTTATTGCTCCCGATTTTTATTTCCGAATACGGCTCCGGCAATTCGGCCAAGACATAGCGCACCTCTTCATTCGTCAACAAATCGTGATACTTGTTGAGGAGTGAAACTTGTGTCTCTACGGGTGTCGAGTGGATCACCAGCGCTTGCACAATAGCCCCATTGAGGCTCGGCACTTCCGTGTCGCTCCGATTGATGATCGCCCCAACCAGCGCGGCTCTCTCAGGCAACTCAACAAGCGCCTCAAGGTCCATCAAATCTATCAACTTGAGCTTGGCCCCGTTATCAATTCCTGATTGAAGAAGCGCCTCGCGGAAATCATCATCAAGTGCAAAGCCATCTGGGTCGTTCAGGTATAGGTTGATATTGGTCGCAACGAATAGAACCTGCAGATCTTCATGGTCAGCGAGCGCTTCGAGACTTTCTCTGGTGAAAGTAACCTTCCTCTCCTCGATCAACGCTTTAACCTTGGCAGCCTCCAAACCTTCGGGTACTTGCTTAAACTGCCTCGGCAGGGCCTGCACATATTCTCTGTAAACGGCATCCGACAGCGAGCCTGCATTGATCAGGAACTGACGGAGCGGATAAAAATCAGAGCTATCCGGCATAGGCTGTTCCAGAAGAGCCGCACGAACATCATCGCGCCCCAAATAATCCAGCAGGCTATCGGCTTTAAATCCCTCTCCGTCAATGAACTCAGGGCAATTCAGCCACGTGGGTTCAATCTTGCCTAACTGGAACAACATTGCGTGCAGCCCTACTGGCACGCCCTCCAGAGTTGGTAGCAGTGTTGCCTGCCGCTCCAGAAACTCTCGAAGATCATCCTCATCAAGCGTATCGTGTTGAATCACCTCGAGAATTGCAGAGGCATCCTCCTTGGTGTTTTCTTCCTGCGCCAAAAGCACTTTGATGAAGTAGTTGTCGAAATCACGTTCGATCCTCGCCATCAAAACAGCGTTATTCGTCGAGCGTATGGTGGTGAAGTTCTTCTCCCGCAGTGACGAAATGTCGTTCTTCCCCAATACCGCCTCATAGATGTATTCCAGATTCGCTATCGTTAGCTCGAAAAGCCCTGCCTCGAACATGGATTTCACAACACCAAAGTGCTCTTTGACCGAGGCGAGATCCTTGACTTCAAAGTCGAGACACTTAAGGCGTTCCGGTGCCAATTCGGGCACCAGCTCCAGAATTTCAGGAAGACGATCGGCAACAAATTTCCGTAGTTTATGAAAAGTATTCGCGAGTTCTGAAAGCGAACTTTCTGGTAGATTTGCGACCAATTGAGTGACGTGTGAAATACTGTTGGGACTGGCAAGCATGGCTGGAACAAGACCTTTCCAGGCGCTGTTCAACCCCGAAAGCAGCCCTCCAACATCACGACCGCTGGGGTAATAAACGCTCAGAAAGCTTTCGCAGCCTTCAAAATCAGATGAGAGGAATCCGAAAAACTGCTTCATTTGCTCATGATAGCCGCTGCGATCACTCAATAGACTGTCAGCAAGCTTAACGTTCAAAACGTAGCTTTGCTGGAAGTCTTCGTCTCGCATCGCGGCGATGACCTCCTTGGGATTGTCGATTGGGTGATCCGGTTCCGGTGTAATAAATGCCCGAATCTGGATCAGAAACTTATTGTCATTGGGTGACAAACGGCCCGCGTGAAAGAGAGATGTGTATTGATAGTAGGTGTCATCAAGATAGCCCTCCAGCACCAGATAACGGGCAAGCTCTCCATTCTCCCCGAAGTTCTCAAAAATAGTTTGAGTTCTGTCGGAATGTAAACGCAACAACTTGCTGAATTTGGTGGTACGAAGCGCTGCAATCCTTGATTGCAGCTCGCGTATTCGGCGCGTGGCCTTACTCTTGTTATCACTCGACTTTCTTTCTATCTCCTCCTTGCGTTGCTGATAGGATTTCTGAGAACTCACCTCACTTTGCAGATCGGCAATATTGACCTGCTTTTGTTGGTTATGGATGTTTCGGCAGAACAAGAGGGAAGCCTCTAAAAGTTGCTCAAAAGTGTCGGGCGCGACCATCTGCTGGAGGTTGACCCATGTCCGCCTGTCAAGGCTGACACTTGCAATATTCTCTGGCAGCTTTTCAATAAGCGCCATAGCGTAAATTTGACGCAACTCTCTTAAATCTGCAGGGGTCTGCTGCTCGGAAACCCTGAGCTGTTCTTCGAGTTCCTCAATCTCGTCCCGGTAAGAGTTCTCACCATTTTTGATCAGCTCATTTTTCTGGCTAAATATTCTTGCCAGCACACCCGTACCCCGATGTAATTGCTCAAAATCTCTGGGATAAACATTTTTATAGATCAGAATCGCAAGAAGCTTGTTGGCATCAAGAAAACTTTCTCCATCGGCTTCCAGATTGGCCATATAAATGGCGTATTCATTAAAGATATTCTGAATCAACCTCAGGTCGTTCAGGTATCGTGAGACCTCCCGCAGAAATTGGCGGTTAAGACGGCTGTCTAGATCAAGTCTTTCTCCCTGTTCCAATACCATATCGATCGAATTCGACGAGTTGATAATCGGTATGACAGGAACGATAAATTCAAAAAACTTGGTTCGCTCGGTATTGACAAACATATCGTCGCGCAGCGCGTAGAGAAATCTAATGACTCGCTTAACTCCGGCATTCGCGTTAACAAGGCTGTTTATTTCGCGCAGCGTGACAAAAACATCCGTATTTTTAAATCGGTCGATATCCTCAATAACGACAAGGTCATACTTTGTTCTCTGAAAGAAATAAATTATTTCATCCAGATGACGATTCAATATGGATGTCTGGTCATCATTGGCCGGTTTTATCTCAACATCCTTCAGCGAGATACTCTTGAGAGACAGCCCAAAGCTCGCGACATAGAGTTGATGCAATGTCGCCCAGAAGAATATTACCGCGAACCCGAAGGTTCCCAGATTGAACCCATTGCTGAGCGCTAGCGGATCAAAAAAATCTCCGCTGATAATATCTTCTCGCTGGGGAAACAAGTACCAAAGCGAGAGAATGCCAAGCGTTATATAAAGAGACTTGAAAATCGACCACAATCCGGGCGACTGGATTCTTTTGAACCGCGACAGTGGCAGCTTGTTGGCGTCAGCACCATACAACATTTGTTGCAGGATGCTTCTCTCAATCTCCTGGCGGCTTACCTTCTTGCTCCCCACCTCGGCCGTTGAGTCGTCCTCGGGAACAAACGCGGCGAGAGAAATATTCAGCACAGGCCGCGGGTACTTCTTCAAGAAGGATCTGATGATACTGCTCTTTCCCGACCCATAGGGGCCTGTTAGGGCAATGTTAGTAACATCCTTATTATTTGTCGCAAACAGCAGTGCTTCGGTATATATGCCGTCCTTATCTGCCTCGTCCGTAGGTGCGAGGTCCACGAATTTTGGCTGCGCGTCTGCGGAAAGACTTTTTCTTTCCAGAAAAGCCGCCCCCTGATCGAGCCACCTTGCAAGCCAACGTATTAGGGAAATCATGTTCTTTTTCATATGGCCCATATCCGGTAACTGTCAAGGCATCTGTCGCCTTTGAGTGTTTCTATGCGGCGTTTTGTACAGCCTCAGCAGGTTCCTGATGCTCCGGGTAGAAAGAACCCCCTATTGGATCAGAGGATTGTCTTTCTTCCATGGAAAAGCCTGGACGTCAGTGGACACCAATCTTGATTATCGGTCATAGTTTTTTCTCTTGCGCTTTTAACGCCCCTTCAAGCTGCTCGAGCTGGCGGAGATCTTCGGCGTCGGCTTCTACACGATCGACAATACGTCGCTGCTGATCGAAGACCTCATAGCGCTCACGAGCAATCTTCTCCATGTGCTCTCGGCTGACTGAACCAGCATCTTTGAGGATCGCTTGGTCATTAAAAGCCAGCATTCGGTCGATGTTGTTACGCCAGAAGTCCAGGGTCAGCTCCTTCTGCTGCTTGACTCGCAACTCGGCCTGCTCCAGGAAGATCACCACCAGCCGATTCAGCGTATCTATTTCATCTTCGTTCAGGTAGTTCTTGGCAATGATGACATCGTGCTTTCGTACCCTCGAGCCACTCCAACTGGTCAATGCCATATTGGGTTGGCTGGGATCGGAGCGTTTCAAAATCAGCTCGGCGGCGGTATAGCCGGTGGTGGCATACAGCAGCTTGTTCTGCGCCTCGGCAAAAAATAGCGCGGTTTCGCGCTCACGAGTCTGGTAATCCGAACTGAGCGAAAACAGATCACGAACCTTCTGATAAAAGCGCTTTTCCGAAGCCCGTATGTCGCGGATGCGTTCCAACAGCTCATCGAAGTAATCCCAGCCGCCGGGGTTTTTCAGGCGCTCGTCGTCCATCACGAAGCCCTTGCGCAGAAACTCCTTGAGATGAGTGCTGGCCCATTGGCGGAATTGCACGCCACGCGGCGAGCGCACGCGGTAGCCGATAGCCAGAATCAGATCGAGGTTGTAATAGCTGATTTTTCGTTTGACCTGACGCCCTCCCTCAGACTGAACTGTCAAGGATTCCTTGACAGTTGCATCTGGGGCTAACTCATTGTCTTCAAAGATATTTTTGACGTGCAGGGAGACATTCTGCTTGGTCGTCTGGAACAGCTCAGCGATTTCCAACTGACTCAGCCAGATGGTCTCGGTCTCCACCCGCAGGTGGAGCCGGGTTTGACCATCGTCGCTGGTATACAAAATCAACTCGCTCATGCCTTTTTCCCTTTGGCTGTCTTTTCGGTCATCTTGGTATACAGCTCAAACAGCTTTTCCAGCCGCTCAGTATCGTTTTTAAAGCGGCGGCCGATGTAGATGCGCTCCAGCACTTCGTCGTTGCGCTCGTGGGCGGCGCGTAGGTTATCCGGCATGGTGTCGGGGTTGTAAAGATCGGCGATGGTGGCGGGAAAATGCGCTTCTCTGGCCAGCAGAATTTCTTCGGCGCAGCGAGTTAGATCCGCTTTATTCTTTTCGGTTAAAGTGGGAACGGGGAAGGTGTTCCAGCCAATAGTATTCGAGTAACGAATTCGAGTTTCCAACTTCCCGCAAACAGTGGCGATCCAGACCAAATGCAGACGTGAGGCGATGAGTGCCATATTCCAGAGGGGAGCGTCGTAGAGGGCAAAGGCGAGGTTGGTAACTGTTGATTGGCTATCTAAAAGGCCTACAGGCAAATAATCACGCGATTCCGATGACACGCATGGCATGGCAATCGTTTGCTTTGTGCCTATGCACATCTCGCGCATTTGATGTGCCCGCTCTGCCATCGCATTTGCACCTTTATCGCGACTGGCCAAGCGTATTTTCCGCACACCCTCTATGCGCTGGGCAATGGCAGGAACCGCTAAGGCTTCTCCTAAATGGGCGTCTTCAATCCACAGACAATAGCGTTCCAAACCACGGATAAATTCGGCGGACCCATAGATGCGGCGGATAAAGCAGGCCTGTTGCTGCGCGGTTAATTGCNAGTCGTCCAGCTCATCGCGGGACAACAACAAATACCCGCCATCCACCGGCTTGTTGCCAAAGCTCATTTCCGCCACCTCCGTTATGGGCAGATTGGCTCTATCGACAATCACATTCGCCCCGGCCACCAAATACGCGTTGATATGCGCGCAGCGCTTTTCCACGGTTTGGCCGTTTTCATCCAGCGAATACAGGCGTTTTTCTGCGCTGGGCAGCGGGCTGATGCCGATAATAGCCACGGTGACACCCGCATTATGGCTGGCCAGATTGGCCCACTTAAAGCTGGTATGGGCAAAGCAGATATGGCTGCC
>Ga0065721_10051598_pt1 | contig 14154 bp, 13 predicted proteins | sample Mesricmetagenome_FD_59108 | JGI IMG/M metagenome (GOLD analysis project Ga0065721, IMG submission 59108) | Mesophilic microbial community from rice straw/compost enrichment Sample: eDNA_1 v2 (version 2) | ecosystem: Engineered > Solid waste > Grass > Composting > Bioreactor | place: USA: Davis... | reverse complement strand
CGCGCTGCGGCTGCAGGGCGTGCACGTGGGCCTGCCCACGCGCATGGCCGAGCGCCGCTGAGCGCCGGCCTCGCGGCGCCCGGCCCCGGGCACCGCGGGACGGCTTGAACCTCCGGCGTCCCGGCCGCAACGCAGCCCTCTCACCGGTACGCCTGGCCGTACCGCCACGAAGAAGCGTTCGCCCACGCCGGTTCTGCCGGCGGGCGGCGCGGGGATCACCCCTGAACCCGGAGACCCGCCATGCACACCACCGATGCTTCCTCCTTCGAGCTGGCGCCCCGCAGCGCGCGGCGACTGGACTTCGCCCATGGCCGCGAGTTGATCGTGCTGCAGGGCCGTATCTGGCTGACTTGCAGCGACCACGGCGAGGACGTGTTCGTCAGCGCCGGCCACTCGGCGCGCCTGGGAGCGGGCGCGGTGATCGAGTGCGACGGTGACGAGGCCGCCCGGCTGCGTCTGGTGCCCTCGCGCGCAGGCTGGCTGTCGCTGGCCGGCCGCGCGCTGACGGCCCTGGCGGCATGCCTGCCGCGCTGGCCCGTGCTGCGGCCAGCGGCGCCGGACGCCCGCGCGCTGGATGCGGGCTGCGAGGGATGACACCCCACCGGGCTTTCCGCCACGTAAAGCCCGGTTGTGCCGATCCACGGACGAACGGCAATTTCACGGACACGCCAGCGCAATTTCCGGACATCGGCGGTGCAATTCCCGCTGCCCGATGGAAAAGAGCCCTGATTGCGCTTGTATGGACAGAAGGTCGGTAGTTACACTCGCAACATAGCTCAACTCTTTCCCACTGCACCTGATCCTCCTTCAGGTGCATTCGCACGGCCGGATTTTCGATCCGCTCAACGAGAAAATTTCAATGCAACGCAATATTCCGGGCATTTCGACCGCGGCGGCACTGCGGGTAATCCGATCATCATGAGCGCGGTGATGCCAGAATCTCCGGGCGCATCGGTGGATGCCTGGGCCGTATTTCGCCGAGTCTTGCCGACCAGCCTCACGCTGGCCCCCATTGCGATGCTGCTGGGCGTGCTGGCCGCGCAGGCCCACTGGAGCGCCTTCGAGGTCTTCCTGTTCAGCCTGCTCGGTTTTTCGGGCAGCGGCCAGTTTGCGTTGATGCCGCTGGCGGCACAGGACGTGGGTTTCCTGACACTGTTGCTTCTTGCCGTTTCCATCAACAGCCGCTACGTGCCCATCGCCTTCGTGACGGCTTCGCGCCTGCCGTCATCGCCGGCCAGGCGGGGCTTCATGGCCCATATCCTGGGTGATGAGGCTTTCGTGCTCGAACAGGGTGTACACGAGCCCGCGCATATGCTGGTGGTCCGCCTGACGATTTATGGCGCGTGGGTGTTGTCCAGCGTGGCCGGCGTATGGATGGGCGGCATGATTCCTCTGGGGTTGCTCGATTCCCGGGTGAACCTGGGTTTCCCGGCCAGCATGGTGCTGTTGGTCCTGTGCTTCGGCCAGTTGAAAGTCCGGGTGCCGAGTATCCGTGCGAGCGGGCCGCGGTGTGTTTTCGAAATTGCCTTGTGCGTGCTGGCCGCGCTGGCGTTTTACGCGCTGCTGGGCCGCATCTGGTTCTGGCTGCCCAGCATCGCCTTCAGTACCTGGCGGCTGTGGAAGGCGGGCGCATGAATTTCGCCATCTCCAGCTCCCATGGCTTGGCCATTCTGGCCCTGCTGGCCACCAGCCTGCTGGTGCGCGTGCTGCCGGTATTTCTCAAGGTCGGCATGAGCGACACCGTCCGCAGCTTGCTTGAACGGGTATTGCCGACGGCGGTGTTTCTCAATTTCGCCGTCTACATCGCCTGGACGGAAATCAGCACGGCCTTCGTGCCATCGCTGGCCGCCATCGCGGCCGCGGCGCTCATCACCTTTTCCACGCGCGCCGGGCTGGTGCTCACCACAGCGCTGGCCACGCTGATCTACGTCGCGCTGCAGCTGCATCTGGTGCCGTGAAGGCCCTGCATCGAGCCCACCACCGCCCGAGAGCGGACGCCATCCCATGCGGGGCGCGCCATGTTTGCGCCGCAGGCCCAAACCCGCCCATGAAAGCAACGGGCATCAAGCCTGGCCCTCCGGCAGGTCCAGCGTCAGCGTCACGCTGAAGGTGCTGCCCTGGCCCGGCACGCTCTTGAGCTCCAGCTGCCCGTCCATCATCTCCACCAGGCGCCGCACGATGGACAGCCCCAGCCCCGTGCCGCCGAAGCGCCGCGTGATGGAGCCGTCGGCCTGCGTGAAGGGTTCGAAGATGCGCGCCTGCTGCTCCGGTGCAATGCCGATGCCGCTGTCCGCCACCTCCAGCCGCAAGGTGATGCGCCCGGCCTCGCGCGCCACGGCGTGCACGTGCAGCTTCACGCCGCCCTGGCTGGTGAACTTCACGGCATTGCCCAGCAGGTTGAGCAGCACCTGCCGGATGCGCAGCGGGTCCCCGCACAGCCGCGCGGGCAAGGCGGTGGAAAACTCCATCTGCAGCGACAGCCCCTTGCCCAGCGCCTGCGGATGCACGAGGGCATGCACCGAATCGAGCAGCGGCACCAGCTCGAAGGGCACGCGCTCCAGCCCCATCTCGCCAGCCTCGATGCGCGAGAGGTCCAGCACGTCGTTGGTCAGCGCCAGCAGCTGCTCCCCCGCTTGGCGGATGTGGCGCACGAAGCGGCCGACGTCATCGGCCAAGGGACGTTGCTCCAGCAACTGGCTCAACCCGATGACGGCATTGAGCGGGGTGCGGAACTCGTGGCTCATGTTGGCCAGGAACGCGCTCTTGGCGCGGCTGGCGGCCTCGGCCTGGCGCGTGCGTTCCTTCAGCTGCGCCTGCACGGCTTCGAGCTCGGCCGTGTAGCGGCGCAACGCCTCCTCGATCGCCTTGCGATCGCTGAGGTCCGCGATCACGGCCAGCAGGCCGATGGACTGCCCCGCCTCGTCGCGCAGCACGCTCACGCTCAGCAGCCCGGGAAAGACGCTGCCATCGGCGCGCACATAGGTCCACTCGTTGCGCGGACGGTCGCCGGGGCGCTCGTCCTGGCCGAGCAGCCCCTCGCGCAGAGCCGCCGGCAGCTGCCCGCCATTGGCGATGACATCGGGCGGGAAATACCGCGCCTTGTAGCGCAGCTCGCCGGGCTCGCAGAAATCCGTCACCAGGCTGCCCACGGCCTCGGACGCCGGGCAGCGGAACATCGCTTCGGCGGCCGGGTTGAAGGCGGTGATGCGCCCCTCCAGGTCCATGGCGATCACGGCCATGGCGGCGCTGGAGACGATGGCCCGTTCGCGGGCGGCCGCGATTTCCAGGGCACGCGTGCGCTCGGCCACCTGCTGCTCCAGCGTGGCATTGAGCTCCAGGATGCGCGAGCGCTCCTCGCGCAGGCTGCGCTTGTGGCTCAGCGCGTCCTGCGAGGCATACAACAGCAGCGCCAGCAGCAGCGAAGCCGCGGCCACCGACGCGGACAGGGCCAGCGGATGGCGCAGGCCGAGCCGCTGCATGAAGCCTGGTACGGCCTGCACCTCCACCTGCCATTGCCGCCCGTACAGGTCGAGGCTGACGTGCTGCGTGGCCAGCTGGGCACCGGACAGCCACTGCGGCGCGATGTACACGGCCACCGGTTGGCTTGGATCCGTGGTGTCGCGCAGCGCCACCGCCTGCCCATTGGGCTCGTAGTCGACGAAGTCCTTGAACACGTCGCTCATGACCATCGATCCGGCGGCCCAGCCGATGCACAAGGCCTCGCGCAACTCGGGCGCCGGCAACTCGGCATCCCGGTACACCGGCAGCACCAGCACGTAAGCCTGGGTCGGCAGGTCCTGCGTCTGGTGCGGGAGCTTGACGGGCGCCGTCAGCCGCGGCTGGCCACTGTGCAGCGCCGCCAGCGTCGCCACCCGGCGCCTCGGGTCCGAGGCCATGTCGAAGCCGAAAGCCGCCTCGTTGCCCCGCCGCGGCGCGACGTACTGGGCCACGAAGCGCTCCCCGGGGTTCGGTTCGATGCCATGCACGTGGAAGTCCGGCAGGCCCTGCTGGCGCATGGCGGCCACGAAGGCGGCCTCCTGGTCCGCGGGCACGCGCCGGATGAAGGCGAAGGCGCGGGCGCCCGGGTACTGCCCGGCCATGTCCAGACCAGCCTCGTAGCGCCTGAAGGCCTCGGCGGACAGGCCCCCGACGCCATCGCCGCCGACGAGGATCGCGCTGCGCACGCCGAGCACGCCGTACTCGTAGGTCCGCATGCGCCGGCGCAGCTGGTCGGCCAGCCGCTCGGCCACGGACTTGAGCCTGTCCTCCACCACGGCCTGGTTGACACGGTACTGCCAGGCCCCCGCCGCCGCGGCAACGAGCAGCCCCAGCAGCAGCACCATCAATACCAGCGCCGACCAGCGCAACGCCGGCCGGCGGCTTGTCCCGTCTGACGCTGCCCCTTGCTGCCGCCGCACGACCTGAGTGCTCCCCATGGCTGCCGTGCATCACGGCGTTTTCTTGCAATGGAAGAATTTTCCGGCATAAAACCGTCAGATGCGAATTTATGCGTGCAAGCGGGGCCAAAGGTCAGGGGAGTGTGGTGGCCCGGGGCGAGCCCGGGGGCTCGGGGACGGAACTCAGTTCAGTCCGAGGAGGCGGCGCGCCTGCTCCGGCGTCGCCACGGGGCGGCCGTGCTCCAAGCACAGCTCCGCCACGGCGCGCACCAGTGCCGCGTTGGACGGCGCCAGCGTGTGCTTGTCCAGGCGCACGTTGTCTTCCATGCCGGTGCGGCAGTGGCCGCCGAGCTCCAGCGACCAGCGCGCCATCGTCATCTGGTCCTTGCCGATGCCCGCGCCGGTCCAGGTCGAGCCTGGCGCCACGCGCTGCAGCGTGCGCACGTAGAACTCCAGCACCTCGCGGTCCACGGGCATGGCGTTGCGGATGCCCATCACGAACTGCACGTGCAGCGGGCCCTTGATCATTCCTTGCTGCTGGAGCCTGGCGGCCTGGAAGATCATGGACAGGTCGAAAGCCTCGATCTCCGGCTTGATGCCCAGCTCGCGCATCTCGGTCGCCAGCCACTCGACCAGCTCCGGGCTGTTGTCGTAGACCCGCGTCGGGAAGTTCACGGAGCCGGTGGCCAGGGAGCCCATGTCGGGCCGCAGCGCCAGGTGCGCGCCGCGCTCGCGCCCGGCGCCGGAGCGGCCGCCGGTGGAGAACTGCACGATCATGCCCGGGCAGTGCTTGCGGATGCCTTCGAGCACCCGCGCGAAGCGCTCGGGCGACGAGGTGGTGGAACCGTCGTCGTTGCGCACGTGCAGGTGCACGAGCGTCGCGCCCGCTTCGAAAGCCTCTTGCGTGGACTCGATCTGTTCCTCGACGGTGATGGGCACGGCCGGGTTGTCGCGCTTCTGAGGCAGCGAGCCGGTGATGGCGACGGTGATGATGCAGGGGGTCGTCATGGCAGGGTCCAGTGGTGGGTGCCGGCGCGGGGCGCGGATGCCGCGCGCCGGATGGTTGCGGGCGTGACTTCAGTTGCGCCCGATGGCGGCCCGCGCGGGAGGCGGGGCGGGGCTGTCGGTGTTCGCAGCCTGCGGATGCTTCAGGGCCGAGCGGCCGTGGTTGATCATGGCAACCGCCACGGCGGCGATCACCGCGGGAATCGCGATCGCGACGAAGTTCTGCTGCAGCGGCAGCGCCATGGCCACCAGCGCGCCGATCACGATCGGCGCCAGGATCGCGCCGCTGCGGCCCACGCCCGAGGCCAGGCCGATGCCGGTGGAGCGGATCGCCACGGGGTAGAACTGCCCGGCGTAGGCGTAGGTGACGATCTGCGTGCCGATGGTCGAGGCACCGGCCAGGCCGACGACGAAGAACAGCGCCTCGGTGGGCATGGGCGTGCCCAGCAGCGTGATCGACACGGCGGCCAGCACGTACATCGAGAACAGCACCCACTTGATGTGGAAGCGGTCGGCCAGCCAGCCACCGCCCACCGCGCCGATCATGGCGCCGAAGTTCAGCGTCAGCACGAAGGTCAGCGCCGATCCCAGGCTGTAGCCGGCACTGGCCATCAGCTTGGTCAGCCAGGAGCTGAGCGCGTAGACCATGAACAGGCACATGAAGAAGGCCACCCAGAACATCACGGTGCTGAAGCCGCGGCCGTCCTGGAACAGGTGGCGCACCGGCGCACCATGGGCCTTGTCGGCGCTGGGCAGCGCGAAGCCGTCGCTGGCCGTGGGACGCAGGCCCGGGTCCAGCCGCGCGACGATGGCCTTGAGCTCCTCGTGGCGGCCCTGCCGCAGCAGGAAGGGCATCGACTCGGGCAGCGATTTCAGGATGAACGGAATCAGCACCACCGGCAGCGCCGCGGCGAGGAACACCGACTGCCAGCCGTAGCTCTCGATCAGCCCCTTGCCCAGCACCGCGGCGAGCATCCCGCCCACCGCGTAGCCGCTGAACATCAGCGTGACCAGCGTCGAGCGCAGCTTGCGGGGCGAGTATTCGGTCATCTGCGCCACGACGTTGGGCATCACGCCGCCGATGCCCAGGCCGGCCAGGAAGCGCGTGATGCTGAACGTCACCGGGTCGGTCGCCATCCCGGCCGCGGCCGTGAACAGGCTGAACAGCGCGATGCAGATCACGATCGCCCAGCGCCGGCCGATGCGGTCCGCGATGGTGCCCAGGAAGATGGCGCCGAACATCATCCCGAACAGCGCCGAGCTCACCATGAAGCCGGCTTGCGTGGGGTCCACGCCCATCTGCTTCATGATCGACGGCAGCGCGATGCCGGCGACGGCGAGGTCGTAGCCGTCGAAGATGATGATGAGCGCGCACCAGAACAGCACCAGGCCGTGGAAGCGGTTGAAGCGGGCCTCGTCGGCGATCTTGTGGACGTCTATGTGTCTCATGGTCTTGTCTCCTTGGGTTCTTGTGCGGGCGGGGCGTCGTGGGCCTCAGCCGAGGTCGCCGCCGCCCACCGGCAGGGTCACGCCGGTGATGTAGGAGGCCTCGTCCGAGGCCAGGAACAGGATCGCGCCGACCTGCTCCTCGATGGTTCCGTAGCGCTTCATCAGGCTGGAGGCCACGGTCTGGTCCACGATCTGCTGGTACCAGTCCTTCTCCTGCTCGGTGGGCTGCTCGGTGTTGCGCGGGATGCGCCGCGGCGGCGCCTCGGTGCCGCCGGGCGCGGTGGCGTTCACGCGCACGCCGCGCTGCGCGTTCTCGAAGGCCAGGCAGGCCGTGAGCGCGTTGACGCCGCCCTTGGCCGCGCCGTAGGGCACGCGGTTGACGCCGCGCGTGGCGATGGAGGAGACGTTGACGATGGAACCACTGCCCTGCTCCTGCATGATGGGCAGCGCGGCGTGGCAGCACCACAGCGTGGGGAACAGCGAGCGCCGCACCTCGGCCTCGATCTCGTGCTCGCGGTAGTGCTCGTAGGGCTTGGCCCAGATGGTGCCGCCGACGTTGTTGACGAGGATGTCCAGGCGGCCGAAGCGGCGCAGGGCCTGGCTCATCACGCCCTCGGCGTCGGCGTTGCGTTCCAGGTCGGCGGTGAGCGTGAGCAGCCGCTCGGCGGCGCCGGGCAGTTCGCTCAGCTCATGGACCAGCTCGGAGCGGTCCACGGCCGCCACGAGGCCGCCCTCTTCCAGCAGCCGCTCGACGACGCGCCGGCCGATGCCCTGCGCCGCGCCGGTGACGACGGCAACCTTGTTTTCGAAGCGTGGGTTCATGATGTTCAGGCAGAAAAAAAGCCCGCGGCCAGGCCGCCGGCCGGGGCCAAGAGGAGACGACTTCAGGCGCTGGCCGCGAACTTCTCGTAGTAGAAATTGGCCGGCTGGATGCCGCGCTCGCGGATGAAGGCGCTCACCGCCTCCACCATCGGCGGCGGGCCGCAGAGGTAGATATCGACCTCGCCGTCGTGCAGGTGCGCCGGCTCGATGTGCTGCGTCACGTAGCCCTTCTTCGGGTAGCTGCTGCTGTCGCTGGCCACGCAGGCGGTGAACGTGAAGTTGGGAATGCGCGCCGCGAATTCCTCCAGCTTGTCCATCTCCACCAGGTCGGCGTCGTGCGTCACGCCGTAGATCAGGTGCAGCGGATGCGCGCTGCCCTCGGCGGCGATCTTCTCCAGCATCGCCGTGAAGGGCGCCAGGCCCGTGCCGCCGGCCAGCAGCAGCAGCGGCCGCTTGATGTCGCGCAGGTAGAAGCTCCCCAGCGGGCCGGTGAGCGTCATGCGGTCGCCGGCCTTGGCCAGGCCGGTGAGGAAGCTGCTCATCAAGCCGCCGGGCACGTTGCGGATCAGGAACGAGACTTCACCGTCGCGCGGCAGCGAGCTGAACGAGTAGGCGCGGGTCAACGTGCTGCCGGGCACCTGCAGGTTCACGTACTGCCCCGGCAGGAAGGCCAGCTTGTTGAGCGATTCGTCCTTGATGGACAGCGCGATGGTGCTGGGCGAGAGCTGGCGCACGTTGCTGATGGCCGCGTCGAAGGAGGCCTGCTGCGTGCGGCACACGGCCGACGACGCGGGCACCCGCACCACGCAGTCGCTCTTCGCGCGCATCTGGCAGGTCAGCACGAAGCCCTGCGCGGCCTCGTCCTCGCTCAGCGCGTCCTCGATGTAGTCGCCCATCTCGTACTTGCCGGCCTCGGCGAAGCACTTGCAGGTGCCGCAGGCGCCGTCGCGGCAGTCCAGCGGAACGTTGACGCCCTGGCGGTAGGCGGCGTCGGCCACGGTCTCGGTGGCGGTGGCCTCGATGAAACGGGTGACACCGTCCTCGAACTGAAGGGCAATCTGGTGTTGCATGGCAATGCTCCTCCACGCGGCAGGTGCTCCAAGCGCACCCGCTCGGCGGACTCAGATGTGATAGACGTCAACGACGTGGTGGATGTAGTCGTTCTTCAGCACCACGACCTTGCGCCGGATGAGCGGCTGGCCGCTGGTGAGGTCCAGCAGGTAGCGGCTGGTGCCGAAGTAACTATCGGTCGTGTGGTAGCGGTAGCTCAGCGTGTGCCAGTTGAAGCGCACTTCCACCTGCTCGCCCTGCTGCGACACGATCTCCACGTTGTGGATGTTGTGCCCCGTGCGCGGGTCGGGCGTGCTCGCCGCCGAGCGCTCGGTCTTGATGCGGAAGACACGGTCTTCCAGGCCGCCGCGGTTGGGGTAGTAGATCAGCGAGATCTCGCGCTGCGGGTCGCGCGTGAGCTCGTCGTCATCGTCCCACGCCGGCATCCAGAATTCGGCATCGGGGTGGTAGCACGTCAGCCACTCGTCCCACTGGCGGTCGTCCAGCAGGCGCGCTTCGCGGTACAGGAAAGCCTGGACCTGTTCGATGGTCATCATGGTCGGGGTCTCCTTCAGGCGTGGTCGTGGCCGCAGGCGTGGCCGTGGGCGTGGTCACCGGCGCAGGCCTCGCGGGGGCCGGCCTTTTGCTCGGCCTCGACGGCGCGCTGCATGGTCTGCAGCCAGTAGCGGTGCTGCTCGGTGTAGAGGCCCTCGTCCTCGGTCTTCACGCCGGAGAGCGTGGGGTTGAGGCCGATCTGCTTGGCAGCTTCGTCGGGCCCTTCCACCCAATGCGTGGCGCCGCGGCACATGTCGTTCCACTCCAGCGCGATGCCGGCGTAGCCCTGCTGGCAGGCGCGGAACTCCTCCAGGTCGTCCGGCGTGGCCATGCCCGTGGCGTTGAAGAAGTCCTCGTACTGGCGGATGCGGCGCGCGCGCGCCTCGGCCGACTCGCCCTTGGGCGCGATGCAGTAGATGGTGACCTCGGTCTTGTCCACCGCGATGGGGCGCAGCACGCGGATCTGCGAGCTGAACTGGTCCATCAGGTACACGTTCGGGTACAGGCACAGGTTGCGCGAGTGACCGATCATCCAGTCGGCCTTGGCCTGGCCGTGCTGCGCCACCAGCTGGTCGCGGATCGGGTAGGCCGGCCGGTCCTCGGGATTGCCCCACTTGGTCCACAGCAGCATGTGGCCGTGCTCGAAGGAGTAGAAGCCGCCGCCCTGCTTGGCCCAGCTGCCCGCGTCCATGGCCTTGATGTTGTCGCCCGCGGCGGCCAGCTTGCGCTGGTTGGTGGTGGCGGCGTAGTTCCAGTGCACGGAGCTCACGTGGTAGCCGTCGGCGCCGTTCTCGGCCTGCAGCTTCCAGTTGCCGTCGAAGGTGTAGGTCGAGGAGCCGCGCAGCACCTCCAGCCCCTCGGGGGACTGGTCCACGATCATGTCGATGATCTTGGTGGACTCGCCCAGGAACTCGGTGAGCGGCGGCACGTCCGGGTTGAGGCTGCCGAAGAGGAAGCCGCGGTAGCTCTCGAAGCGCGGCACCTTCTTCAGGTCGTGGCAGCCGTCCTTGTTGAAGGACTCGGGGTAGCCCGCGCCGTTGCCGTCCTTCACCTTGAGCAGCTTGCCGCTGTTGTTGAAGGTCCAGCCGTGGAAGGTGCAGGTGAAGCTGGCCTTGTTGCCCTTCTTGTGGCGGCACAGCGTGGCGCCGCGGTGCGAGCAGGCGTTGATGATGGCGTTGAGCTCGCCCTGCTTGTTGCGGGTGATGACGATGGGCTGGCGGCCGATGGTCGTCGTCAGGTAGTCGTTGACGTTGGCGATCTGGCTCTCGTGGGCCAGGTAGATCCAGTTGCCTTCGAAGATGTGCTTCATCTCCAGGTCGAACAGCGCTTCGTCGGTGAAGGCGCTGCGGTGCAGCCTGTAGACGTGCCGGTCCTTGTCCTCGACCAGCATGCCGGCCAGGCGCTGCTGGACGCCGGCGAGGGATGCGGAAGTGCTCATGTCTGTCTCCATGCCCCGCGGTTGGCGGGCGATGTTGGGCAAGGCTCCGCCCGGCCGGGGCCTGATGCGGCCCCGGAGGACGGGCTCTGTTTTCAGTGGGAGGCGGCGTCGCGCGTCAGGCGGCGGCGCGCGGACGGGCGAAGTCGGTGCCCGGCACGCTGGGCTGCTCGGCGTGCAGCGTGAAGTCGAAGCGGATCTCGTGGAAGGGCTTGTCCACGCCCAGCGCCTGCATCGCGGCGGCGTCGTTGTTGGTGTGGATCGGCGGCACCAGGCCCTGGCGCGTGCCGAAGGCGAAGTCGTCCCACAGGTGCGGATCGTTCTCGAGGTTGATCTGCGTGGTCAGCTTGCGGTGGCCCGGCGCGCTGACGAAGAAGTGGATGTGCGCCGGACGGTGGCCGTGGCGGCCGAGTTGCTGCAGCAACCGGTCGGTGGCGCCGCCCGGGGGCACGCTGTAGCCCACCGGCAGGATGCTGCGGAACTTGTAGCGGCCCTGCGCGTCGGTCACGATGGTGCGGCGCAGGTTGAAGTCGCTCTGGCTCTTGTCGAAGTACGAGTAGTTGCCCAGGTGGTTGGCGTGCCACACCTCGACCTTGGCGCCCGCGACGGGCTTGCCGTCGGTGCCGCGCACCACGCCCTGCATCACCACCACCTCGCCCGGCGTGTTGCCGTCATCCAGACGGGCCTCGCCCTGCGCCACCGGCGCGCCGGCCACGTACAGCGGGCCCTCGATGGTGCGCGGCGTGCCGCCCTTGAGGCCGGCGCGGGCCTCGGCCTCGTCCATGCGCAGGTCCAGGAAGTGCTCCAGGCCCGTGCCCGGCACGATCAGGCCCAGCTCGCCGTTGCGGCCCGCATCGGCCAGGTAGTTCAGGCCGGACCAGAACTCTTCTGGCGTGACGTCCAGCTCCTCGATGGCCAGCATCAGGTCGCGCAGCAGGCGGCCGACGACGGCCTTGACGCGGGGGTTGCCCTCGCTGACGACGCCGGTGGTCTCGAAACGGGTCACCAGTTGGTCGATGGTCTTCTTGTCCATGAGTGTCTCCTTCGGTGGTGCAACAGTGGGGAAAGGAAGCGCCGCTTCGGCGCCCGTCCTCGCGGACGGAGGATGGTTGAGAGCTCAGCGATCGCGGCGCAGGCGCGCGACCTTGTCCTCGTCGATGGCCACGCCCAGTCCGGGCGCGGTGGGGATCTGCAGCGAGAAGTCGCGGTAGGCCAGCGGCTCGCGCAGGATTTCCTCGGTCAGCAGCAGCGGGCCGAACAGCTCGGTGCCCCAGGCCAGCTCGTGGAAGGTGCAGAAGAGCTGCGCCGAGGCCATGGTGCCCACGGCGCCTTCGAGCATCGTGCCGCCGTAGAGCTCGATGTGGGCGGCCTTGGCGATGGCCGCGACCTGCGCCGCGCCGTGCAGGCCGCCGGACTGGTTGATCTTGATGGCGAAGATGTCGGCGGCCTGCAGCCGCGCCACCTCGAACGCGTCGCGCGCGCCGTGCAGCGCCTCGTCGGCCATGACCGGGATGATGTTGGCCTGCGTCAGCCGCTGCAGCCCGGTCTTGTCGTGGGCGGCGATGGGCTGCTCCACCATGTCGATGCCCGCGTCGGCCAGCATCCGCATGCCTTCGAGCGCCTGCGACACCGACCAGGCCTGGTTGGCGTCGATGCGCACGCTGGCCATGTCGCCCAGGGCGCGCTTGATGGCGGCCACGTGCGCCACGTCGTCCTTCACCGAGCGCAGGCCGATCTTGAGCTTGAAGATGTTGTGGCGGCGGGACTCCAGCACGCGCTCGGCCTCGGCGATGTCGCGCCGGGTGTCGCCGCTGGCCAGGGTCCAGGCCACGGGGATGCTGTCGCGCACCCGGCCGCCGAAGAGCTCGCTCAGCGGCACGCCCAGGCGCTTGGCCTGTCCGTCGTAGAGGGCGGTTTCCAGCGCGCACTTGGCGAAGCGGTTGCCCTGGATGCGCTCGGCCACGGCGGCCATCAGCCGCGCCACGCCGCACGGGTCCTGGCCCACCAGCATCGGCGCGATGTAGGTGTCGATGTTGGTCTTGATGCTCTCGGGGCTTTCCTCGCCGTAGGCCAGGCCGCCGATGGTGGTGCCCTCGCCCCAGCCCACGATGCCGTCGCTGGCCTCGATGCGCACCAGCACCAGCGTCTGGTGGTGCATCGTCGCCACCGACAGCTTGTGCGGCCGGATGGTGGGCACGTCCACCAGCAGGGTTTCGACCGCGAGGATCTTCAGTTCAGAGCTCATCTGCACAGCTTTTGGGAAGGCGGCTCCGGCGCCTTTTCAGACTGCCGAAGTCAACCATTTCAAGAAATACGGATATTCGGATCCGCCCGGTTTCAGGCATAACACCGCCCTACCGGAATTGCCTTGAATTGCCGGTGGTTATTGGTGTGCGCCTTGGATGGAACGAATATTAGGAATCGGCTGGCGCGAAGTCCAAGACGCTTTTAGACTGCATCGATACCTAATAGGCATGCAATGGAACTGCGTCATCTGCGCTACTTCGTGGCCGTCGCCGACGAGCAGAGCTTCACGCGCGCGGCGGAACGGCTGCACATCTCGCAGCCGCCGTTGAGCCGGCAGATCCAGGATCTGGAAGAGGAACTGGGCACGCCGCTGTTCGAGCGCGGCTCGCGCCCGTTGAAGCTCACCGAGGCGGGCCGCTTCTTCTACGGTCACGCCAAACGGCTGCTGGAGCACGCGTCGCAAGCCGCCCGGGCCACGCGGCGCGTGGCGCGTATGGAGCGGCGGCTGGTGATCGGCTTCGTAGGCTCGACCATGTACGGCGCCATGCCGCGGCTGGTGCGGCTGTTCCGCGCCGAGAGGCCGCAGACGGAACTGTCACTGGTGGAGATGTCGACGCTGGACCAACTGGAGGCCCTGAAGGCGGGCCGCATCGACGTGGGCTTCGGGCGCCTGCGCCTGGACGACCCGGCCGTCAAGCGCGAGGTGCTGCGCGAGGAGCGGCTGGTCGCCGCCATACCCATTGAGCATGCTCTGGCAATTCCAGAGAAACCGATTATTCTCGCCGCGTTGGCGAATGAAGATATTCTGGTTTACCCCAAAACGCCGCGCCCCAGTTATGCCGACCAGGTGCTAGCGCTATTTCGGGACCAGGGCCTGGAACCCGGCGCCGTGCACGAGGTGCAGGAAATCCAGACCGCGCTGGGCCTGGTGGCGGCCGGCATGGGCATTTGCGTGGTGCCGACCGGCGTGAGCCGCCTGCGGCCGGACGAGGTGGTGTATCGCCCCTTGAGCGACCCGCAGGCCGTGTCGCCGATCGTCATGAGCACGCGGCTGCACGACCAGAACGACGACCTGTTGCTGCTGCGGGCGCTGATCGACCGCATCTACCAGGAACGGGCCGAGGCGCAGCGGCGCGCCGCTGCCGCCGCGGCGGCGGCGGGCGGGGCCGTCAGCGGCTGACGCTGCCCGCGCCC
>Ga0065721_10007388_pt1 | contig 14154 bp, 15 predicted proteins | sample Mesricmetagenome_FD_59108 | JGI IMG/M metagenome (GOLD analysis project Ga0065721, IMG submission 59108) | Mesophilic microbial community from rice straw/compost enrichment Sample: eDNA_1 v2 (version 2) | ecosystem: Engineered > Solid waste > Grass > Composting > Bioreactor | place: USA: Davis... | reverse complement strand
CGTGGTAATCGCCCATGGGATTGATTAAAACAATGTTGCCGCTGTGATCAACGGTGTAATCATCACCTTGGGTCACCTTGGCGAAGGCTACGTTGAGTTCATTGGCAAAGCGACGCAACGTCAGGAACTCACCGGTTACACCGATAAAATCCTTATCAAAGGCTGCAACGTATTCGCTCAGAACTTCCGGTGTGTCCCGGCTTGGGTCAAGGCTTACCAGAATCACCTGCGTATCCTGGGCGATATCCGCTGGCAGAGTCGGCATCAGGCGGCTGAGATCCAGCATAGTCATTGGGCAGATATCTGGACAGTGCGTAAAGCCGAAGAACAACAATGACCATTTACCCTGTAGACTTTCGCGGGTGAACGGTTGACCGCGATTGTCTATCAGTTCCATATCGGTGAATCGACGAGGCGTATCAAATACGATGACATCCTGCGCCCGCAACTCGTCCTGATTCAGAATCCGCGGCTTGGTTACCTTATGAACAATCAAGCCAATAATCGTCGCAACGATCAGCAACAGCACGATAACGGTGTTGCGTATACCGCGCTGACGGCTGGCCAGATCAAACTCTACGTCTGTTGTATCACTCACGCGCTCACCTGCTATAAAACAAATTCAAGATGCTGTGGCATTGGCAGCAGATAGTGATCGAGCAACATGATCACAAACAATGCCATGAGATAAATAATCGAATATTTAAAAGTATCCATGCCCACCGAAGGTTTTTTGCTGAAGATCATCGCCAGCGCCCAATAAAGGAATCCCGCACCCAATACCAGCGCTCCAAGCAGGTACAGCCAGTTAAACATGCCAGTAACGTACGGCAATACCGTTACGATAATCATAATGATGGTATACAGAAGGATGTGCAGCTTGGTATAGGCCTCACCGTGCGTAACCGGCAGCATGGGAATATCCGCTTTTGCATATTCATCCTTGCGATGAACCGCCAGTGCCCAGAAATGGGGTGGCGTCCAGGCGAAGATAATCAACACTAAAAGTAATGCGTGNCCGTGAATCTCACCGGTGACTGCAGTCCAGCCGAGCAAGGGTGGCGCTGCGCCNGCAAGTCCGCCAATGACAATNTTTTGCGGCGTTGCGCGCTTTAGAAACAGCGTATAGATAACCGCGTAACCCAGCAGCGAAGCAAGCGTTAAGACTGCCGTCAGGGTATTGATAAATACCACCAGCAACACCATCCCCAAGGTACCGATGAGCAGCGCAAAGAGCGCCGCCTGCATCGGATCAACCCGGCCTTTGGCTACCGGACGATTGAACGTTCTCGCCATCTTCTGATCAATGTGGCGATCCACCAGATGATTGACGGCTGCCGCTGAACCCGCGCAAAGAGCGATGCCGAGATTTCCGATAATCAACACATGCAAGGGAACCATGCCCGGTACAGCAAGGAACATTCCGATCAGGGAAGTCAGGATCATCAGCATAACGACGCGCGGCTTGCATAACTCGTAGTAGTCACGCCAGCTGGCGGACGCCATTGCATTAACGGTTTGGCTTTCGGGAACTTCGCTCATTTTACTTCCCCCTGCTTTCTAAAATCCGATTAACAACTTTTCGCGGTGACCAGGCGATGCATCAGCGTCACCATCACGAGGAGTAACAGTGCACCAACAGCGTTGTGAGCCACCGCGACTGACAACGGCAGCGATCCAAGGATGTTGCTGACACCCAGGCTGATCTGGACGATCAATACCATCAACAGCACACATGCAATAGGCCGGGTGACAAAACTGCGCAGACTTAATAACTTCCAGGACAACAACAACACCAGAACGCTCACGACAATGGCGCCCAGACGATGAGTCACGTGAATAGCAGTGCGCGCTTCATTTTCCAGCAGGCCGCCGAGATAGTTGGGACCAATACTTTGCGCAAAGTTGAATGCGCGCTCAAAATCCATCGCCGGCCACCATTCTCCATGACAGGTGGGCAGATCGGTACATGCCAGAGCCGCGTAGTTGGAACTGGTCCAGCCACCCAGTGCTACCTGAGTAATGACCGCAAGCAGGGCCAGCAGTGCCAGCCATTTAATGCCGCTCAGCTGTCGATATTTATCACCGGGCAGTTGCCAGTGGCTGCCTGCACAGCGCAGGGTGAATAACCACAACAGACTGAGCGTGGCAAAACCTCCCAGCAAATGTGCGGTGACAACCTGCGGCCACAATTTCAGCGTGACTGTCCACATGCCAAATAATCCTTGCAGGATTACCAGCAACAGCAGACCCAGGGCGTGTTTGCGTGGATAGGACTGATGAGGAGATTTCATGGACCAGCGCCAGCTGGCAACAGTGATACCGAGAATGATCAGCCCGAGAAAACCAGCAAAATACCGATGCACCATCTCCGGCCAGGTTTTATCGTGTTCCACCGGAAACTCCGGGAAACGCGCTTCCGCAGCGGCGACAGCTGCTTCACTTTTCGGCCAGGTGAGATGGCCATAGCAACCAGGCCAGTCGGGGCAGCCTAACCCCGCATCTGACAAACGCGTAAAGGCTCCCAGTACGACAACAACACAGGCAATGGCTGTGGCGATGAAACCCCACCGATAGGCACTGGACAATTTATTGTTCTGCCACACTGACATTTACTCCTCGTAAGAATATTTGAGCATGCGCTTGATGTCGTCGAGCAGATCATTTCCCTGATGCTGAGGGCTGTACGCCATCATCAGGAACCCCTCCTGATCCATGAGAAAGTAGTGGCCAGTCGCGATAGCATCGGGAGCCAGATCAGTGCGACTCAGCAATGCTGCTACTGNATCAGNGGAGGCTTTCAATACTGGCACATGAGGATGCTCCGTCTGAATATATTCCAGTGTGGCAGTCTCAATGTGTTCATCGAGTAACAGATAGATGCGTTCAAGCCGACCGGATTTTTCCGCAAGACGAATATGAACCTGACGCGTGAGGTAAAGGTTGTCCCGACATTGCGTATTGCACTCTGCACCGCCGGGGATGACCCAGCGCCAGCGCCTGGCCTGTTCGCTTAACTGCCAGCTCTCCCCGTCAAGTTTGTGCAACGCAAGTTCGCTGATCGGTTGCGGCGGTGTGATCAAGTGCCCCTTGTTGATGGTGCCTTTAGGCATGCCGACACCGGTGTAATACACGCTGTATGCCACGACCATCGGCAGAAGAACAACCAGCATGATGGCTACTGCCTGGATGCGCCCGCGGCGCTGTTGTCGCTTTTCCTGTTCGGACAGAATGCTTACGTCACTGCTCATACAATGCCTTTCGTTATTGCTTAGTTTTTTGTCGACGGCTGCGCCAGTATTCAAACAGATTCGTATTGGCAAACACAAACCAGATGACCAAGGCTGCCGCAAGACCAAACCACTGGAATGCGTAACCCATATGTTTTTCCGGGCTCATGTTGACCGCCTGCCAATCGGTTATCAGAGCGCCGGTACTGCTTTCATCGAGCCGCAGATAGCGGTGCAGAAGTTTTTGGTTTAATTGCTGACTCATATCGGCAATATCAATCGCCATCACTACCCTGGGCCATTCCTGACGAGTCGTACGTGCATCCAGCAGCGGGTGTTTCACTACCGATACAAGCTCTGCAAAGAGCGTTACCTCTCCTTTCACCTGATCTATCACCGGTAACTGTGCGCGGGTCTTACCTGCCGCCAGCCAGCCGCGATTCACCAGCAGGCGCTGTCCATCATTCAGCACAAAGGGTGTAACCACTTCATAACCCACCCTGCCCTGACGTTGTTTATTATCCAGCAACCATGTATGTTCGTTGTCGAAATGTCCCTGCACTGTTACACGCTGGTAGTCCGGCAATTCATTGAGACTGGCTGCAGTCAGTGTAACCGGTGGCTGTGCCTGCAGATGAGCGTAACGATTTTCCAATTCACGTTTTTCTGCTGCGCGACTCCATTGCCAGATGCCGAGGCTGATCAGAATCGGCAGGGCTATCAGCGTAAGCAGGGTGATATTGCGATTGAACGTCACAATGAAGCGTGGTTGCTTTGCGGATTTATCGACAGAGTTCACGTGTACCTCAATCTCGCCGTCGCTTACATCACAATCTTTTACTGATTACACGGAAACTGCTATGTGGTTAAAAATAATTATTCTGGTGCTGTTTATCGGAATCCTGGTCAGTCTCAGTGGCGCCCTGGGATTCCTGCTTAAAGATGCCAATGTTCCTCAATCCAAGCGAACCTTATATGCCCTGGGCATTCGCATCACACTGGCAGTGCTGATGATGCTGTGTATCTTCTATGGTTTTTACAGTGGCATCCTGCACAGTCAGGCGCCGTGGGACCATCGGATTTAATTTTCCGGCAAGGGCCTGAGACCCTTGCCGGAAAAACTTATCCGAAGATATAAACCACAATAAACAAACCAACCCAGACCACGTCTACAAAGTGCCAGTACCAGCTGGCCGCTTCAAAACCAAAGTTGTCGTCAGGCTTGAAGTGCCCTTTCAGCACGGAACGCAGCCACATCACCAGCAGCATGAAAGTACCCAGGGTTACGTGGGCGCCGTGGAAACCGGTCAGCATGAAGAAGGTTGTGCCGTAAATACCGGATTGAAGCGTTAATCCGAGATCGGTGTAGGCATGATGGTATTCCAGGGCCTGCATGATGAGGAAGATGATCCCCAACAGCACAGTCACCCCCAGCCAGCTGTTGAAGGCACGGCGCTGATTATTTTTGATAGCGGCATGAGCGAAGTGCACAGTCACACTTGAGCTCAGAAGAATGACCGTGTTCCAGAACGGCAGCCAGCTGAACATGGCTCCAAAACCAGGATAACTGAGGTTCTGATCCGGGCCTAATACCGTTGCTCTGTCGCCGTTCACAGCCATGTCCGGGGTAACCATCAGTGGCCATTCAGCGGTAAAGCCCGGCCAGAGAAATTCATTGGTCGCTGTCGATTCAACTTCGCCACCCAACCAGGGCAAGGCCATGGTGCGGACATAAAAGAGTGCGCCGAAGAATGCAGCAAAGAACATGACTTCACTGAAGATAAACCAGCCCATTCCCCATACGTAAGAACGCTTCAACTGCGGGCCAGCCAGGCCTGACATGTTTTCGCCGATAACAGCTGAAAACCAGTTCCATAACACAAAAGCGAATACCAGACCGCCCGCCAGGAAAATCATCGGGCCCTTGCTGTTGCCGTTCAGCCAGTGCGCGGCACCAAATACGGTAAGGAACAAACCAAAGCTCGCCCATATCGGCAGCTTGCTCTGTTCGGGTACGTAATAACTTCCTTCATGCGTTGACATTTTTTCTCTCCGCGTTCGTTATGGTTTTGCGGTTGAACATCCAGTTTAATTATTGCGTCACCTTGGTCACTTTGTTGTCTGCATACCGTTCTGTGACATCAAACAGTGCGTAAGACAAAGTGATGGTATGAATGTTTTCGGGAATATCCTGATCAATAATGAAATACATTGGCAGCTCAGCGCTTTCTCCCGCCTTCAGCGGCTGCTGTTCGAAGCAGAAGCATTCGGTTTTATGAAAGTAATTCGCTGCCTTGAAGGGAACCAGACTGGGGATGGCCTGACCGATCATGTCGCGATCGGTCGGATTGACTGCATGGTAATTGATGCGTTTCTGTTCCCCGGGATGAACCTTCACGGTGCGCACTTCGGGAGCAAACTGCCAGGGCATCCCCTCGTTGTTGGTAGCAACAAACTGCACTGTGATGGTACGACTGGTATCCACCTCCGCTGAGACTGCTTGATAGGGGCCGCCGGTCTTGCCATTGAGTCCGGTGATTTCACAGAACACATCGTACATCGGCGGCATTACCCAGATGGCAAATACGAACATACCAACACCCAGCGCGCCCAGCTTCAGGCAGATCGCGTGGATAGGGTTGTCCGGCATCAGCCTTTTCATGTCCAGCTCCGTTACTTGACTTCCGGCGGCGTGCTGAAGGTGTGGTATGGCGCCGGTGATGGCACTGTCCACTCCAGCCCTTCCGGATTTTCCCACACTTTGTCGGTGGCTTTACGACCGCTGACGATGGTGGAGATGACGATGTACAGGAACAACACCTGCGCTCCGCCGAAGAGGAAGGCTCCGATGGAGGAGATCATGTTCCAGTCGGCAAACATCATGTGGTAGTCGGGAATGCGGCGCGGCATTCCGGCGAGACCAGAGAAGTGCATGGGGAAGAAAGTCACATTCAAGCCGATGAATGCCAGCCAGAAATGCGTTTTACCCATTACCTCGCTGTACATCCGCCCGGACCACTTGGGCAACCAGTAATAAACCGCCGCGGTGATAGAGAAGATGGCTCCCGGCACCAGCACATAGTGGAAGTGAGCTACCACGAAGTAGGTATCGTGATACTGGAAGTCCGCCGGCGCGATGGCCAGCATCAGACCGGAGAAGCCGCCGATAGTGAACAGGATGACGAAGGCAATGGAGAACAGCATCGGCGTTTCAAAGGTCAGGGAGCCTTTGAACATGGTGGCCGTCCAGTTGAATACCTTCACCCCGGTCGGCACAGCGATCAGCATGGTGGCGTACATGAAGAACAGCTCACCAGCCAGCGGCATGCCCACGGTAAACATGTGGTGCGCCCACACGATGAAGCTCAGAAACGCGATGGAGGCGGTGGCATAAACCATGGAGGCATAGCCGAACAGCGGTTTACGCGAAAAGGTCGGGATGATAGCGCTGACGATACCGAACGCCGGCAGAATCATGATGTACACCTCGGGGTGCCCGAAGAACCAGAAGATGTGCTGGAACAATACCGGGTCGCCGCCGCCAGCAGCATTGAAGAAACTGGTACCGAAGTGGATATCCATCAGCATCATGGTCACCACACCCGCGAGTACCGGCATGACCGCAATCAGCAGGTATGCAGTGATCAGCCAGGTCCACACAAACAGCGGCATCTTCATCAGCGTCATACCGGGAGCGCGCATGTTGAGGATGGTGGCGATGATGTTGATCGCGCCCATGATCGAGCTCGCACCCATGATATGGATTGCAAAGATAAAGAAAGTCACGCTGGGCGGTGCGTAGGTGGTGGAGAGGGGTGCGTAGAAGGTCCAGCCGAAGTTGGGCGCACCGCCTTCCATGAACAGCGTTGAAGTCAGCATCGCAAATGCGAAGGGCAGAATCCAGAAACTCCAGTTGTTCATTCGCGGCAGAGCCATGTCCGGTGCCCCGATCATCATGGGGACCATCCAGTTTGCGAGGCCGACAAACGCGGGCATGACTGCACCGAATACCATCACCAGACCGTGCATGGTAGTCATCTGATTGAAGAAGTTCGGGTCGACGATTTGTAATCCGGGCTGGAATAATTCCGCGCGAATCACCAGGGCGAAAACGCCGCCCAGCAGAAACATGGCAAAGCTGAACCAGAGGTACATGCTGCCGATATCTTTGTGGTTGGTGGTGTATAACCAGCGGGCTATACCCTTAGCAGGACCGTGTGCCATAACCTAGCTCCTAATTGCCTTGTTTATGGTTATAGATGTCAATTGGCTGGGTCATATCGCCCATGTTGTTACCCCAGGCATTACGCTCATAGGTAACCACGGCAGCGATATCCACTTCACTCAATTGCGGACCAAACGCCTGCATGGCAGTGCCTTTCACACCGTTCACAACCACATCGATGTGATGATCGATGGGACCTACGGCTACACCCACGCCTTTGAGTGAGGGGAATGTGCCGGGAATACCTTCACCGTTCACCTGATGGCAGGCAGCGCAGGAACGGTTGTAAACCTCTTCACCCCGGGCATACAGCTCATCGAAGGTGAATGTCTTGGAGGTCAGCTCACGGATGGCGGCAGCAGCAGCCTGTTTCTCCTGCAGCCAGGCGCGGTAGTCTTCTTCGGTACGGGCATCAACCACGATCGGCATGAAGCCGTGGTCACGGCCGCAGAGTTCGGCACACTGGCCGCGATAAACACCCGGCTCGTTGATAATGGTCCAGGACTCTTTGATAAAACCGGGGATGGCATCCTTCTTGACGCCCAGCGCGGGCACCCACCAGGCGTGAATCACGTCATTGGCAGTAATCAGGAAGCGAATCTTTTTATTGATCGGCACGACGAGCGGCTCGTCCACCTCCAGCAGATAATGCGGTCCCTTAGGGGCAAGGCCTTCAATCTGCTCGCGGGGAGTGCTCAGGCTGCTGAAGAAGCTGAGGTCTTCATCAACATAGTCGTATTTCCAGCGCCATTGATAACCGGTGATCAGCACGTCCATATCCGCTTCGGATGTGTCGTAGAGATTGATCAGGCTTTTGGTGGCGGGGATCGCCATGAGGATGAGGATAACCACCGGGATGACGGTCCAGATGATTTCCAGTGTGGTGCTTTCGTGGAAGTGTGCAGGTTTAACCCCGCGGGATTTACGGTGGAAGATCATGCTGAACAACATGATGCTGAACACCACAACGCCGATTCCGACACACCACCAGAACATCTCCATATGGAGACCGTGGATGTTCTGACTGACCGGCGTAACTCCCTCCGGCATATTGTATTTCCAGCGCTCTACCTCTTCTGCCAATGACTGGTAACTGCCGACCAGCAAAGCAGGGGCAAGCAGCCAAGGGCTTCGCCCATGTGCTCTATTCAACATCGCCCATCTTCTCCGTGTAGCTAATTATGCTTATTTTCTAACTACTTCAGGACACCTTGATGGAGTGCCCAGGCTGGTTCCTCGCTGAACTGCCTGGCGACGATACCCCTTATCGCCTCAACGAAAGCCAGATTCACAACGCTTTTCGTGCTCTGCCTCAACCCAAAGGGAGACAAGACTCTCCTGTTTGACGGGAAAGCCGGTCAGGAACACAACGGGGCAGGTTGAGCGAAAACAGAGCGAACGCGGAGTTTACACGCAGTAAAAACCTTGTTGAATCATTATTTCACGCTGCACTACCTGGCGCGACAGATCCTGAACAAGTCTCAAGGATGCATGCGACATCCCTCTTGAGTACAGATCGGTGCATGCGACAAAGTGTCGCATAAAGAGGCGACAGTAATTCCATATAGAAATTAAAAAGTCAATCGCTTTATGGTTTTTGTGGATAAATTCCTGAGAATTTTCACGTGAGTTTACATTTGCGCAACAACATGCGCCGCCGTTCATCATCAAATCACGATTGATCCTGGTCCGGTTAATAGCCTTAAAACAAAAATTTACATACATCACATCCAATTTTTCTATTTTTATAAGAAGACGGTATTAAGACTCACTTGCGATTACGGGTTATTGGTTTACCTTTAATGTTGCGTTCGACGGCCTAACTTCCCCGGGAAGGAAATTAGTTCAGCTGTCACCCATTCAGACAGAATCGTAAGATTCAGAAAGCCATGAGTATTTACCCTGTGAGTCAAATTCGCGACTTTATCACCCACGCCAGAGAACATGATCAGGAGTGCACACGACTTCTGAACCTGCTTGAGAAACGCGCCCGCCATCTTCACGGCGCTATCAAATTGCCGAATGACCAGGCAGGCCATCTGCTGCGGGACTTTGTAGTCCGCTACATTGAGCAGGTGCCGAATTTTATTGAAGCCATCACTACCATTGCGCAGGAAGCCGGAATTTACGATGGCGTCAGTCCGTTACTTAACATTGCCTGCGATTATTTCTTATCACCTCCGGATATTGTAAGCAGCTCCAGTCATTTAGAAACGTTATTAGACGAAGCCTATCTTGCTCACCGTCTGCTGGAAGAAGTGAATGATCGGTTTATCGGTTACTGCGGCATTCCGCTCGCGCCGATGGATATGACCCGGGCCAATATCATCGCCCACGAATTAATTGGCGAGCCTTTTGCCAACGAACTGGATCAGGCGGTGTTGTTCTCGGCGGAACTCCTGCTGAATGAGTACGGTTTTTCCGGTGAAAATTTCCAGCGCTTTATCGACGCTCATCGAGCGAGAGGCTGGTCCGAGGAACTGGAGCGCTGGCCCTGTCTGACAGATGATCTGGCTATTGCTGTGGAGTTTGGAGAAAAGCCAGAACGACTTCATTGATACATAGATGAAGATCATCAAGAAAATATTGCAGTGGAATTACCCATAAAAAAGCCCGCGCAACGCGGGCTTTTTTGTATCAATCCGCTGTTTACTTGGGAGGTAGAATTTTTACCACCTGCACCTCTTCCTGTTTTTCTTTTTCAGTCACATTAACCCGCGTGGGCAGTTCCCGGGTCGTGCCGGGAAAACGCATCTCATCCTTGTAACCACAACTTACACACTCGCGATAGTCCTTGCCATCCTCGCTGTAGACCACCAGTTTGTCCATCGCGGAACAGCGCGGACATACCGCACCTGCGACAAAACGACGCTTCTGACTGTAAGCCATTATGCTGCCTCACTTAAGCCGCTGTGACGTAACAAGGCTGCAATGCTCGGCTCGCGACCGCGGAAATTGATAAACAATTCCATGGGCGCCTTACTGCCACCTTGTTGCAGGATTTCACGCAGAAAACTTTCGCCGGTCTGTGCGTTGAAGATGCCTTCTTCTTCAAAACGGGAGAAGGCATCGGCGGACAGGACTTCGGCCCATTTGTAACTGTAGTAACCAGCAGCGTAACCACCGGCAAATATGTGACTGAAGCTGTTTTGAAAACGATTGAATGCCGGCGCCGGCACAACCGCAACTTCGCGGCGCACCTGATCAAGGACGGTCTGCGGGTCCTGTGGTTTGGCCGGATCGTATTCCGCATGGAGACGGAAGTCGAACAATGCAAACTCCAGCTGCCGTACCATCTGCATCCCCGACTGGAAATTTTTGGCCGCGAGCATCTTGTCCAGCAACGGCTGAGGCAGGGGTTCAGCGGTCTGGTAGTGGGCAGAGATCAGCGGAATAGCTTCCGGTTCCCAGCACCAGTTTTCCAGAAACTGGCTGGGCAGTTCCACCGCATCCCAGGCAACACCATTGATACCGCTTACCGCCGCAACGTCGATCTGCGTCAGCATGTGATGCAGACCGTGGCCGAATTCATGGAACAGCGTCGTGACTTCGTCATGGGTCAGCAGCGAGGGCTTGTCGCCCACGGGCGGCGTGAAGTTGCAGGTTAAAAAGGCCACCGGCAGCTGGGTGCCGGATTCGGTCCTGCGTCGCACGCGGCAATCCGCCATCCAGGCACCGCCGCGTTTGTGTTCGCGGGCAAACAGGTCGAGGTAGAAGCTGGCAATCTGTTCACCGTTTTTATAGACGTGATAGAAACGCACATCAGGATGCCAGGAATCAAACGCGGCCACCTGCACGATATCAATGCTGTACAGGCGTTTAACCACTTCAAACATACCGCTGATCACGCGCTCTGCAGGAAAGTAGGGACGCAGCTCTTCCTGAGAGATCGCGTACTTTTCCACGCGCAGCTTTTCGCTGTAATAGGTCATGTCCCAAGGCTGCAGGTCCGAACAACCCTGAGTCGCAGCGAAGTCACGCAGTTCCTGAATATCGCGCTCGGCGAGCGGGCGCGACTTCTGTGCCAGCTCATTCAGGAAATCGAGCACCTGCCGCGGACTTTCCGCCATCTTGGTAGCCAGTGAGCGCTCGGCATAATTGTTAAAACCGAGCAACTGCGCGAGTTCATGACGCAAAGCCAGGGTTTCGGTAATGATGGCGCTGTTGTCCCACTCAGCGGCGCTGCTGCCGTCGGCTTTCTTGCCCTCAGCTGAGGCGCGGGTGACAAAGGCGGTGTAAATCTCTTCGCGCAAGGCACGGTTGTCGGCGTACATCATCACCGCCAGATACGAGGGAAAATCCAGCGTGACGACATAACCGGATAACTGCTTCTGGGCCGCCGCCTGAGCTGCCTGAGCCAGGGCGGATTCGGGAAGACCCGCTAAAGGTTCGGCATCGGTGAAATGCTTGTACCACGCCTGGGTAGCGTCCAGCACATTGTTGGAAAACTGTGTCGACAGCTCCGACAGGCGTTTCTGGATAGCGCCGAAGCGTTTCTTCTGCTCCCCATCCAGGGCTACGCCACCGAGGCGGAAATCGCGCAGCGCGTTATCCACAGCCTGCTTCTGTGCCTGGGTCAGCCGGGCATATTCCTCACTGTCCGCCAGTTTCTGATAGGCGCTGTACAGTTCGACGTTCTGACTGACTTCGGTGCCGTACTCGGTCAACAGCGCCAGGCTGTTGTTGTAGGCGGTGCGCAGCGCCTCGTTGTTGCACACCGCATTGAGGTGACTTACCGGTGCCCACGCCTGGTCCAGCAGGTCCCCCTGGGCCTCCAGCGGTGCGACCAGGCTGTCCCAGGTGGGTTGTTCCAGACTGCTGAGCAGATCCTGCAGGTGCTTGCGATTAGCGTCGATCAGCTGACTGATGGCCGGCTCTACATGTTCCGGCCGGATCGCAGAAAAAGGGGGTAATTCGTGGACTTCTAACAAGGGGTTGGACATAACGCAGACTCCAATCAATCGATCAGCTGAATCACTGTGCGGGATTCCGTATGATACACGCATTGGTCACGGGCCCGGCCGGCTGGCACAGCAGCGGGCTGCCCGGCTTTCAACACTGACACTTTTACGGGCGAGATTTTCCATGAATAAACCACTGTCACCTTCCCTGCGCTCTCATCAGGGCCACACGCCCCGGCTGGGTAAGAATGTGCTGGTCGATCCTACAGCGGTGGTAATCGGTCAGGTAGAGATCGGTGACGATTCCTCCATCTGGCCCTACGCGGTTGTACGCGGTGACATGCACTCTATACGTATAGGCGCCCGCACCAGTATTCAAGACGGCTCCATCCTGCACATCACTCATGCCGGTCCGTTCAACCCGGAGGGTTTTCCACTGGAGATTGGCGATGATGTCACCGTCGGTCACTCGGTGAATCTGCACGGGTGCACCATCGGCAACCGTGTGCTGGTGGGGATAGGCTCTACGCTGCTCGATGGTGTGGTGGTGGAGGACGAGGTTGTCATTGGTGCTGGAACCCTGGTACCGCCGGGCAAGCGTCTCGAAAGCGGTTATCTGTATGTGGGTTCACCCTGCAAACAGGTGCGTCCCCTGAAAGACAGCGAGAAACAATTTTTTACATATTCCGCCAATAATTATGTCAAGCTGAAGGACATTCACCTGCGTGAGTTGTCTATGACGACGGATCAGTGAGCATGATCTGCTCGCCTGCCGTGGACCGCGCAGGCGAAGGTTTCTACAGCATTCGATAAACCTTTACGCTCACCAACCCGCAATTATTGCTAGACCACCATGTGGATGGAGGCGTTATGTTATTCGCTCTGTTAAATAAAAAAATATTGTCCGCACAGACTCATGCCCGGTCTGCCGGCATCTTCGCCCTTGTATCCGCTGTATTACTGCTGACAGCCTGCGCCAGTGACCCGGTGCTGCCGAAGTCGGACCCGAAACTCATGGGCACCAAGGCCGGCAGTTTTGATCACGTACTGATGATGCCCGGCAGCGGCATTCCTGCTTTTTCACGCGTGTTCATCGAAGATCCGCAGGTCACCTTCAATAAGCACTGGCTGCAGGATTTTCGCGGCGACTACACCGACCGCGATCTTGAGCGCATCACAACCACCTATGGTGAAATGCTGAAAAAAGCCCTGCGCGAAGGCATGACTGAGCACACCTCGGTCACCGTGGTAGACAGCGCGGCGGAAGCGGACGTGATCTATCGCCCGCTGTTGCGCGAGCTGAATATTTACGCTCCCGACCTGTCGATGCCGGGGCGTACCAAGAAATATGTCTACGAGGCCGGTAATGCGACTTTTGATCTGACGTTGATTCAGGCGGGGACTGATAAGGTGATCGCACAGTTTATCGATCACCGCGAAACCTCAACCCATGTCGGCAGCCAGCTTGAGCGCACTAATCGGGTCAACAACGCCCGGCACTTCCGCAACCTGATGGAACGCTGGACGCGCAACCTGACCAGTTACCTCATAGATACCGGAACCTTAACACCCCGATAACCCCTTTTTTGACCCTGGCTCTTGTCTCGCACCAGGGTCTTTTTTTCGTAACACAACACTGTCCGGAATCCGTCATGTCCGCCCATCCCTGTTCTCTGCCCGTCGTTGGTCATCCGCAGAAGCGCTTTGCGGTGAATAAAATTATCTGCATTGGTCGCAACTACGCCGAGCATGCCCGTGAGATGGGTCATGATCCCCAGCGCGAACCGCCATTCTTTTT
>Ga0065721_10051596_pt1 | contig 14157 bp, 6 predicted proteins | sample Mesricmetagenome_FD_59108 | JGI IMG/M metagenome (GOLD analysis project Ga0065721, IMG submission 59108) | Mesophilic microbial community from rice straw/compost enrichment Sample: eDNA_1 v2 (version 2) | ecosystem: Engineered > Solid waste > Grass > Composting > Bioreactor | place: USA: Davis... | reverse complement strand
AACAAGCTCAAACACAATCGTCGGCTGGCCACACGCTACGATAAATTGGCCTGTACATTCGTAGCATTTTTAAAGCTGGCTTCTTCTATAATCTGGTTAGCATGAGGTTTGCATACACGCCCTAGTTAAATATAGTATAACTCCGATTGCGGCCGCCGTCGCCACCACAATCGCGGCAATCCAAGCCCCGCCCGCATTCCCGCCTTCTTCCCGTGCCGCCGGGTCACCGGAAGCTGCCGGAGCCACCTCCGAAGTGCCGCTCGGGCTCGGGGAAGCTGAAGCGCTCGCCTCTGCCGGCTTCGAGGGCGCCGCAATCACGATGTTGCCGAGATTATGCTTCCATTCCCCGGCCTGCCGCAGGTTGACCCCGCCCATGTCGGTGATGGAGGCTCTCGCGAACAGACTCGGCGCGCGATCGGCGTTGACGAGCGCCCGGGTCGAGCCGATGCTCGCCTGATCCAGGAGCAGTGTTCCTCCTCTCAGCAGGGAGAAGCCCTTCTGCCCGGCGTTGCCGGCATGCGCCAACCTCAGCGCCAGCGTCCCGCCGGCAAGCTCGAGCGCGTAAGCCGGATTTCCCCAGAAGTCCGCGCTGTAAAATACCGCCTCCCCCGCGAACGAAGCCGACGTCTCCACATAACGCGTCTTCTCTCCGCCGCCGATGGACACGATCTGCGAATTGATGAACGGCAAGCCGTTTTTCCCGATCCCTTCGAACACCATCGCCTTTTGCGCCCCGTCGACGCCGAGTCCCAGACTCAGACCCGAAGGCCCTTGACCGTTCTCGCCGATCAGAACGACGCCTCTGGCAGAGCCGTAATGGAAGTTGTTGTACAGCAGCTCGCCCTCCACGTGGCCGAGCGTCAGGAAATCGAGATTTTCGTAGCCGTAGTCGTAGACCGCCTTGTTGTCTCCTGCGGGCGAGTTCGGCCAGCCGCCGAATTTCGATTCGCGCCCCGCGGCGTAATTGATCGGATTAAACTGCAAATTGTAGATTTTTCCGCCCTGCGCGCCTCCGCCGACTTTGACGCCGGACCTGAAAACGTGGCCGGTGACGAAATCGAGATAATGTCCGTCGGTCCGGTGCGTAAACAGGTCGATGCCGTTGTAGGCGGCTCTCATGGCGACGTTTACGATGTAGACGTCGCTTCCGGCCGCCTGAATCAAATATGGATAGGCCGCAATATTCGGCAATTGATCGGCCGTCTGCTCGGGATAATTAAACGTGATGCCCCTGACGCCGGAGCCGGACATCAGCTTCAGGAACGGCTCCCCGTCCGGCTCGCCTCTGCCCGCATACGTCTCCAGGACGCTGCCTTTGCCGGTCGGCACGGTGTGACTGTCGACCGCGCCCTTCAGCTCCACGCCGCTCGGAACGACAAGCCTTCCGAGCGCCTTGTACTTGCCCGGCGGCAGGAACACGACGCCCCCTCCGTCCGCCCCGGCGCGGTCCAGCGCGGCCTGGATCGCCGCGGTTGCGTCCGTCTGCCCGTCGTTAGCGGCCCCGAACGGAGCGTCGGTGGCGACGTAAAGCGCCATCCTCGCCGGCAGACGGATTTCCGCCGCGATCTCCGGAAAGGCGGGCAGCTTCTCCGCGGCGAGCGGCTCGTGGTCGATGACCGAAATGTACTTGGAGCGGTTGTCGATGCCGGCTTCTTCCTTGAAGCGATTGGCCGTCAGCAGGCTTCGGGCCTCCTCCCCGACAGCGATCTGGGGAGCGGCGTTGTCGAAGTCGCTGTCGGAAGCGGAGAACGTGCCTCCGCCGATCGCGACTTTCCCGCTCTTCACGATGCTTTCCCGGAGCAGAAGTCTCGTCTTCGACGTCGGGTCGACCGAGATGGCATCTTTCGCCGCATCGATCTCCACGCCGTAAGCCTGAATGGCCCCCGCGGTGTCCGGTCCAACCGTAATGCCGTTCTCCGCGCCCGTGATGCGGACGCGCGTGAACATGATGCCTTCCCCGCTCACGCCCTCGAAGAAGATGCCGGTCCGGCAGCCGATCAAGTTCAGTCCGTAGTTATGGCCGTTCGGGATCGCGCCGGGACTCGCAATGGAAGGAGCCGCGTGAAAGCCGATATTGTAGCCCTCGATCGTCACGAAGCTCGTATACGACCAATCATTTCTGCGCATGACGATGCCGGTGCCGCGCTCCCGAATCCAGTCCGCGTACGCGCTTCCCGGCGCAGGCGACAGCTTGAGGCCCGATCCGGCCCAATAGGCGGGGGAGAAATCGATTCGCTCGATTCGTCCGACGTCGACGATATGGTCGATCTCGACGCCTCTGGAGAGCGGCGTCCCGTACACGTCCGAGACGACCGGCCCCGTTCCGCCGTTCACCCGGGAGAAGACGATTCCCGAATACGCATTCACCAGCGTGACGTTCTTCGCGTTGTTGAACTCGTTGCCGAAGACGTTCGGTTTGCCGAACACGATCGCCGGAGGATAAGGAACGATATTGTCCGGCGTCTGCTCCGGATACCAGATCGCCACGTCGCGCACGGTCGAAGACGATTCCAGCGTCAGCAGCGGCGGCGCTTCCTCGTCCCCCCGTCCGGCGTAAGCCATCAGTATCGTTCCCTGGATCGGCTCGCCTTTGACCGGCTTCTTCCATTCCCCGCGGAGCGACACGCCTTTCGGGACGTACAGGTTGCCGCGAATCGCGTACTTGCCCTTCGGCACGAACAGCGTCCCGCCGCCCAGCCGGCCAAGCGAATCGAGCAGCTGCTGGAAGACGGGCGTCGCGTCGGCAGCACCGTCCCCCTTCGCGCCGTAATCGGTGACGTCGTAAGCCGCCACGAACGTATCCGCGGACGGGTACTTCGGTTCGATCAGCTCCCAATTCGGCTGCGGATCTTCGGCGAAAGCCGTTCCCGGCGACGAGAGAGCTCCGAGAACGACGACCGCCGCCAGGACAAGCGCCAACGACGCTTGCGCTAACGCCCTCCGCTGAGCGCTCATGGGTACACTTTCAGCGTTGCGATTTCGAACGCCCGGAAGTCGAGGGATACTTCCGCTCCTGCCAGCGGAACTTCCCCGATTTCCTCCTCCAGCAAGTTCGTGCGGACGACTCTCGACGGAGCTTTGCCGAACCGCAGTACGGCGTTCCTCACGCCGGAACGTTCCGCCTCATACAGCCGCAGCACGTAACCGTCCCCGTCTTCCGCCGGCTTAATCGTCTCGATGACGACGTTCGGCGCGTCGACGCTCGCGAACGAGCCTCCGCCGACAGTCGAGCCGTCGTCCCGTCCGGGTACGGCGACCAGCGGCGCGTTTAATTCGTAAGCCGGCCGGATAACCGATTCCGCGCCGAAGCCGCCGTGCGGAAGCAAGGAATAGACGATCCGGTGAACGCCTTCGTCGCCGCGCGGATCGGGATGCGTTCCGCCTTTGTGAAGCGTCAGCCTGGCGTCCGAGCCCATGACGGAAATGCCGTATTTGCCGTCATTCAGCAGCGCGACGCCGAACCGGGTCTCGGACAGATCGGTCCACTTGTGCGCGCAAACCTCGAACATGCCTTGATCGTAAGGCGTATTGGCATGCGTTGGGCGTTCCACATAGCCGAACTGCGTCTCGTGCCGGGCGGACGCCGCATGGACGTCGACCTCGAAGCCGACCTTCAGCAGGCGGTGCTTCTCGTGCCAGTCGATCTCGGTCTCGAAGTCGACCCGCGGCGTATCGGCATGGAAGACGATATCCTGCCGGATCGACGACTTCCTGCCGATGCGGTAGACGCTGCGGATGCGCAGCTGCAGCGGGCCGTCCGCCGCGATCGCGCGGCTCTCCAGACCGGTCTGCAGCCGCAGCTTGCCGAAGACGTCGCGGTCGATATCCCAGTTGTCCCACGCTCCGGGCAAATCCTCCCCGAACAGGAACGCGTTCAGCGGGTGCCCGCGCCCTCTCAGCTCTCGGCCCGAAGCTTTGTCCACGAACGACTCCATGTACCCGTGCTCGTCGAAAACAACGCTGGAGAACGGCGTCTCCAGCGTACGCCCGGCGCAGCGGAACGGAGAAGCGGTCGGCTCTCCCGAACCGGCTCCCGCCAGATCGATCGTCGCGGCTCCAAGAGCGGGAACCAGGACGTCCCCGACGAGCAGCTTGTCGCTGCCGAAGACGTCGCGTACCCGCTGCGTTCTCGCCCCTGCCGATACGGCGAAGCCGGAGCCGGCCTCGAGCGCAACCGTCCCGACTCTGTCCCAGCTCAGCGTATTCCAGACGGTGACGGCATTTGGATCGTCAGCGGCGGTCTCCGCCAGAAGCTCCGCCGTCCGTCGTCCGGCTTCCGCGATCACTTCCGAGACCTCGCGCACGGCCCGGTCGTGCACTTCCGGAATCGAAGTGCCCGGCAGAATGTCGTGGAACTGGTTGATCAGCAGCAGCTCGTACAGCTCGGCCGTGCGCGCCGAAGGCGTTTTCCCACTGGCTGCCCAACGAACCGTCTCCGCGAACTCCAAATCGCGCAGCGCGATTTCCGCCTTGCGGTTGTTCCGCTTAATCTCGTGCATCTGCGTGAGCGTACCCCGATGGCCTTCGAAATACAGCTCGCCGACGTGAAGCGGTACGTTCACGGACGCAGCTTCCAGCTCCTGCATGAACCGGCTGACCGTCGTATGCTCCGCCTGCGGGACGCCGTCCAGATCGCGGACCCGCCTCGCCATCTCCAGCATCTCGTACTGCGGTCCTCCGCCGCCGTCGCCGAACCCGTAGGAGACGAGCCTGCGGTCGTTGACCTGCTTATGCTGAATGCCGTTGTTGCCGCTCTCGTACACCCGGTGGATCAGCGTCTCGGCGTCCGGCCAGCAATGGATCGTGTTGAAGTGCGTCAGCACCTCGGTCCCGTCCAGCCCGCGCCACTTGAACGTGTCGTAAGGGAACAGGTTCGTATCGTTCCACGACAGCTTCGTCGTCAGAAAATAGCGGATGCCCGTCCCGGCCATAATTTGCGGAATGGCCGCGCTGTACCCGAACGTGTCCGGCAGCCAGAACGTATCCGACGTATAGCCGAAATGCTCCCTCGTGTAGTGCTGCCCTTTGACGAATTGGCGCACGAGCGACTCCCCGTTCACGAGGTTGCAGTCGCACTCGATCCACACGCCCCCGTTCGGTTCCCATCGCCCTTCGGCGACGCGCTTCTTGATGCCTTCGAAAATATCCGGATAATGACGCCGCATCAGCTCCGCATGGAAGGCGGAGCTCTGCACGAACGTATACTCGGGATACTGCTCCATAAGGCTCAGCGCGTTGGCATAGGTGCGGGCGCACTTGCGGATCGTCTCGTCCCGCGTCCACAGCCAGGCCGTGTCCATATGCGAATGGCCGATCAGACCGGCCTTCGGTCCTTGCCCTCCGTTCCGCTCGGCGAGAAGCGGCTTCATGATCTCGCGCGCTTCCGCGAGCGCCGGACGCCACTCGGCTTCTCCGACTTCGCCCGGCGACTGCTCCAGCACGGCGAACGCCTCCAGCAGCGCGTTGGTCAGCTTGCCCTTGCGGAAAGCGTTCACCGGCCCTGCCGAGACGAGCTGGTTCATCGTCTTCAGATCGAAGACGAAATCCTTCACGTCGTCCCTGCGCGCCATGACGTCGATCGAGCGGAATACCCGTTCGAAGCGAAGCGTTCCCCCGTCGCTGGATTCGTAGAGCTGATAGGGCTGCGTGCCGATACAGGGGTGGCCCGCATAGCCTTCGAAAGCGAGCTCGAACCGCTCTCCCGCCCGCGCGGAAGAGGTCAGCAGCAGCGTATGATGATTGCCGCGATTGGCGGCTTCCTTCGGATGCGTGTAGATGCCTTGCGGCTTGCCGTTCACCCAGAAGAACGTCTCCACGCCGTCGGCGTTCGCCCGGATATAGATCGCCTGTCCGTGCAGCGTCTCCGGCACGACGAATTCGCCCTTGAACCAGGCAGAGCCCCACGGCTTGCCCCAGACAAGCCCTTCCTTGGCGGGCTCCCAGCCCGCCTCTCGGGACGGAACCTCGTAGAGATGCTCCTCCGTCTCGAAATAGACGACCGGAACTTCGCCGACCTTCTCGAAAATAAGGGGAGCGTACTGCTCCTCCAGCGCGCGAACTTTGGACAGCGTCTTCTGCACATGATTTCTATGGATCATTGGTTTGTCCTCCTCCGGACGGGCGCTGCGATACAAGTTGAACCAACGAAGGGAAGTCCATTGCATTCCGAAAGGGATGGCTTTGCCGGCTTCAGACAGTTATCTCCATTCGGCCTAATCTTCGACGTCCCTGGTTCAACTTATATCGCTTGCTCCGCCGAGCGTATAGTTAATAAAAGCGGCATCCGCGGCCAAGCTGGGCGGAGGGCGGGACCGCCTTGCCGCGGCCCGCCCGTTCCGCGCACATCCATCTTATCCCTCGCCTATGGGCCGAACAATGAGACGATCCTAAACTATGGAGTGCATTTTTATCCTCCTCGAAGGTCCGGCCGCGATCGGATCGCCCGGCTGAACCGTCCCCGGATCGGCTCCCGGAAGAAAAAAGAGAGCCGGACGGCCCGTCATGGCCGCCCGACTCCCTCGGATGCTTCCGTTACTTTAACGCTCTCCCAATCTCCGCCGCGTTGCTCGGATCGTTCCGTTATTTCAACGCTTCCCTAAGCTCCAGCGTCTTCTTGTTCCACGCTTCCGTCTCCGGAATGATCTCGTTGATGTCGCGGTCGCCGAAGATGATGTCGTTCATGATGTTGTTCCAGTTATACTCGTTCCAGCCCGGAATCGTGACGCCCGGCTGGATGACCGCGTTCTGCTTGGCGATCTGCACCGCTGCGAAGTTTTTGCCCTGCCACATCGGCGTCTCCTCGTAATACGCGTCGAGCTCGGGATCGAGGACCGAGGCGTTGGCGCCCTGATCGATCTTCCACTTTTGCGCTTCCTTCGTGAACTGGAAGCTCAGCCACAGGAACGCCGCTTCCTTGTTCTTCGATCCGGACAGCAGCGAGAGCGGACCGTAGATCGTATAACCCGGCTGGCTGACTTTGCCTTTCGGGAACGGCAGGACGTCCCATTCGAATTGCGCGCTTTCCTTCAGCTTCGGCAGCACCCAGTCTCCGCCGATCGCGAAGCCCGTCTTGCCATTGATGAACTCGCGGGTCACGTCGCCTTGCGCGGTCGCTTCGGCGTTGCTCAGCAGCGAGCCGTCCTTCGTGACGAATTCCTTCAGCCATTTTACGTCGTCGAGAACGCCCGGCGTATGCATGACGGATTGCGTCAAGTCTTCGTTCATGTACTGCAGGTTGGCCGCATGGCCGTCCGCGATCGCTTTCGTGCTCAAGACGCGCATTTGCCACTCGGCTTGCGTCGTCAGGCCGTATTCGCCCGCATCCGGATTCGTCATCTTCTTCGCGTACTCGCGGAAGTCGTCGTAAGTCCAGTCGTTAGGCGGCATTTCCAGACCGTTCTTCGCGAGCAGATCCTTGTTGACCAGAATCCACATCGGCACGTCGACCATCGGCACGGCCAGCTTCTTGTCCTTCAGGGTCATCGTGTCGAAGAAGCCCTTCGGCAGCGTCACGCCTTGCAGCGTCAAGTCTTTCTCGATATAAGGCGTCAGGTCCTCCACCAGGCCGTTCTGGTCGAAGGCGACCAGATCGGAGTCGATCTCCGTCACGTCCGCCGGAGTGCCCGCGGCTTCGAGACTGGCGATGATCTCCATGATCGGCTGGCTGTTGACCGGGATTTGCTCGATCGTAAGGCAAGGATATTTCTGATGAAACAGCTCGTACAGCGGGGTGTACGTGTCTTTCCAGGAGATGAATTTGAGCGTGATCGGTTCGCTGCCTTCCGTACAGAACCCTCCTGAAGCCTCCGCCGACTCCGAAGCCGGAGCCGAAGCGGATTCCGAAGCCGGCGGCGCCGAAGACGCCGACGGGCTCGGCGAGGCGCTGCCTCCGTTGTTGCCCCCGCTGCAAGCGGACAAAACCATCATAGCCGCCAAAACCAGACTGACAACCCACATGAAAGAACGTTTGTTTTTCACCGTATTGCCTCCCCTTATTGGATAATGAATGCGGATTCCTTCCGGCACCTGAAGTCCCGGAGCCTTACGCGATGTTCCGGCCTATCCTTTTCCGACAACCAGGCTTTGCCGGCATCACCTCCCCGAAGTCGCCCGAAAGCTTATTCCACGATTCCCGTTCTCTCGATTCCGGTGACGAACCAGCGCTGCAGAAACATGAACACGAGAATCGGAGGCAGTATGATCAGGAATGCGGCCGCCATCTTCGAGCTTTCCGTCGCCGGATTGTCGATCGTATTCCGCTGGCCGAGCAGCGACGGATTCAGCACGTCCTCCAGGCGATCCAGGCGGATCGAGAGCGGCGTGAAGTTGTCCGTGAGAAACCAGGACGGCTCGTAGTACATGTTCCAATACCAGATGAACGAGAACAGGAACACGACCAGGCAGGCCGAGCGGGCAAGCGGCAGCATGATGCCGAAGAACAGCCGCGCCGTCGACGCGCCGTCGAGCTTCGCCGCCTCTTCGAGGCTGAGCGGCTGCGACTTGAAAAACTGGCGAAAAATCAGGATGAACAGCGCGCTCTTCAGCCCCTGGCCGAAAATCGCCGGGATCAGGAACACGAACAGCGTGTTCAGCAAACTCAGCTTGCTGTAGATGACGTACAGCGGAATGATGATGATCTGCGGCGGAATCAGGAACGTCAGGATGACGAGCGCCGTGATCAGCCCTTTGAACGGCACGGCCAGCTTGGCGAGCGCGTAGCCGGTCATCGCGCAGATCAGCACCTGCACGACGGAGCAGGAGATCGCGATGATCGCGGTGTTCTGAAGCGCTTCCGGATATTTGATGCCTTTGACCGCGGTCTGGAAGTTCTCCCAGGTGACGACCCGGGGAATCCACTTGACCGTCGGATCGAGCAGGTCGCTCAAAGGCTTGAGCGCGGTGCTGATCATGTACAAAATCGGCTGCACGTACAAATAAGCGACGATGGAGAGCAGCAGGTACAGGATCAGCTTGGCCAGCAGCCCGTCGGAGACGCTGCGTCCCAGCACGAATACCTTGATTCTCTGGACGGACCGGCTCCACAAGATCGCCTTGGCCTGCCCTCCGAACTTGCGGATAATGACGCGAGTCGCGTTCATGAGCGTTTCCCCCTTGACTTCATGCTGCGCCCGAACAGCCACAGCACGACGGCGATGAGCGCGAACACGAAGCCGAAATAGATCCAGGCGAGCGCGCTGGCGTAGCCGTATCCCGTATCGATCTTGAACATGTTGGCCCGAATGTGCTGGAGCACCGGATTCAGCGGGAACGTGAACAGATCGATGATCGTGTAGAGCACGTTCAGGCTGATGAAAGGCACGGATGCCGGCAGCGTGATTTTCCAGAAGCTGTCCCACGGGGAAGCCCCGTCGATGCGGACAGCCTCGTAGACCGACGGCGAGATCGTCTGGAAGCCGGCGATGAAGATGAGAATCTGCACGCCGGAGTACCATAGAATCAGAACGACCCGGCCGAGCACGTCCATGACCGTCGTCGCGAACTGCAGGCCGACGTATTTCTCGACCATCGGCTGCAGATTGTACTGCTCCAGGAACGGGATCTCTCCCGCTCCCTGGGCGAACAGCTCCGAGAGCACCTGACCGGTCGCGAAGATGACGGGCAGGAAGAAAATTGCGCGGAAGATAAATCTTCCGGGGAAGCGCTGATTCAGCATGAGCGAGATCAGCAGCGCGAAGATCACGATGATCGGCACCATGAGCAGCATCTGCTGGAAGTAGGTGATCAGCTCGATCGGAAACACGTTGTCGACGACGAAAGCGTCCTTGAAATTTTTCAGCCCGAACCGTTCGTACTTGAATCCGCCTGGAACGACGGACACCTTGTGCAGCGACATGAAAATCGACCAGCCGATCGGGACGGCGACGAATACGCAAAACCCGATCAGCCAAGGAAGCATGAACAGCAGGCCGATGCCGTACCGTTTCGAGTGGAAGAGGCGTCTTTGGCGCGATATTTCGTTGGATGGCTTCACATGCCCGCTCCTTTCTCGACGGCGAACGTCAGGTTGCCGTAATCGACGACGACGCGCGTTCCGTCTTCGTAAGTCGTCGCGAATCGTTGCTCGGCCAGCTTCTCGTGATCGACGATCCGTTGCGAGAACACGTGCGCCAATTGGTCGAACTGCTTGTACTCGACTCCGATCCTGTCCGCCCATTTCTCATATTGGCTGTTGAACAGGAAGTACATGCCGCCGTCCCGCAATTTGCGAGACTCTTCGTGCGTCAGATAGAAGGACGGCATCGCGCCGTATTCGATCGCTTTCAGGAATTCGGCCTCGACGTCGTTGCGCAGGTTCCCGTCATTGAACGAATACGGGATGTAACCGTGTACGACGATCGGATAGAAGGGCACAGTCTCGTCGATCATGAAGTCGAAGCTGGATTCGTATTGCATTTGCATGATGTAATCGATGTTGGCGAGAGTATAATCATTGCCTCGGTAAACGCCGGACCAACCCAGCGTCTTGCGCGTGTAGTCCAGCAGCCCCGAGTAGATTTGGACCGTATCTCCCCGCGTCGCTATCGCCGTCGGATCGTAGTCGTGAAACACCATCTCTCCGATCCAGTCGTAGAGTATGCCCGACACGCCGATATCCTTCAATTTCTGGACTGCCTGGTAGGCCATGTCGACCGTCCGCGCCGGCTTGCTCAAAAACCAGCCTTCGAACACAGATACGGTACCGTCGACTCCGCGAATGCCGCTGGATTTCGGAGAGAGGCCCGTGTTGGCCGTATTCAGCCAAACGAAATCGTCATAGAACTGAACGCCGATGTCTCTCTTCTTCATCTCGTCGATAAACGCTTTGGCGCCGGCCGTGCCTCCGAGCTTCTTCTCGATCGGGAATCGATCGTCGAGCCGGTAGCCGCCCATATTCTGCCATCCATAGTAAATGACCTCTATGTTGTCGACTCCGCGCTCCTGCAGCCCCTTGACCATATCGGTTGCCTGATCGAACGTCGTCGCCGGGAAATACTGCACCCTTCCGAAAGCTTCATTGAACGTTCCCCCCATCACTTTCAGATAGAGCGGAATGTTCTTGACCGGTTCAAGCGGCTCCCCCAGCTTGCCGTTGTCCGACAAGTAATCGCGGTAGGCGTCGGCCATTCCGACGTAATCGGCCTTGTCTCCGTTCAGGAAGCGGTATTCGATCTCTCTGTCTGTCTCGAGCCGCTTCTTCTGCACGGCCTTGACCGGCGTCGATTCCCGGCTTCTCATGAACAAGTAATCCTCGCGGTAGATTTGATTGGCGAACACGTTGTAGAACGAAGATTTGATGCCCGGAGGCATCGCCGCGATGTTCGACGAGTCCCCGCCTTTGCTGATCATGGCCACGAACGCCTGATCCCCGCGCTTCACGCCGAAGACCGGATATGAAATATCTTCGCGGCGCTCGCCGGAACGCTGGAAGTTGATCATGTTCGTCGGTTCGAGTCCGTACACTTGGTGGATGTAGCCTTTGGAAATGTTCGCGCGATCTCCCTTGAAACGGATCAAGCCTCCCGGTCCGTCGGGAACGAATAAATATCCGTCTTCTCCGATCTTGGCCGCCCCGAAGAAAGGGAGCACGTCGAGGGAGAAGATGACGAATTTGCCTTCTTCCTTGATGCCGTTCGTCGGTATCCGCGCCTTGAATCCCTCTTCGGTCAACTCGTATTCCAGCGAGAACGTCAAGCCCAGTTCCGCGTGCGCATAAGTAACCTGCAAACCGTTCGCGAAGCGAGACAGCTTCGCCTTCAGGTTCTTGTCCAGGGCGTCTACCGCCTTGCGGTTCGTCTGGTCCTTGCCTTCGGTCGTAACGTACGTAAGTACGAACGGCGACTGCAGGTTCGTCAGCAGCTGTCCTTTGACCGTCTCCTCGGCGATTTGCTCCTGCGTCGGATTGCTGGTCCAGCGATAGCCGGCTTTCTTGTCGGCCAAGGCGATCTGCGTATTGTCCGGCCGAACGTACAGCGCGTACGCGTCGTTCTCGACCGCCAGGGCGTAGCCGTCCGCTCCCGCGGTCGGCTTCCATTCTTCGTCTGAGTACAACGAGGCGCGCTCGTTAACCGGTTCGGGGATGCCTGCCCGAGCCAGCGCCACGTCGAGAGGCGTCTCTCCTTCCCTCAGGAAGAAGAAGAGGAACGCGGCGACGACCACCAGCCCGGCGACGACGATAAGCTTTACCCGAAGGGACAGGTTTTGGATGAAGTTAACGATAGAAGATCACCTCGTTGTAAAGCTGATTGAAAAAGTCGTACAGGTTGTACGAGAGGCCGAAGACGATAAAGCCGAACAGCCAGATCGTGCCGATCGCGAAGACCGTGATTGCGATGTTCTTGAGCGACTCGAGAAACTCGAAATTGTGGATGACCTGCGTCATAACGAAGAACAGAACGGCCATCCAGATGTACATCACGGCGGAGATCGCATTAAAAATGGCGCTTTCCTCAAGCGTGATCACGTTCGAAAGAATGATCAGCGGAATCGAGCAGATCAGATAGGGCGCGAGCGCGTATGTGCTGCCCTGAATGACCTCCCGGAATTTGCCTTCCCCGTCCTTGACGCTGCATACGAGATAGTTCGCGATAATCCAGGTGATCCACGGCAGAACGAACAGGCGAAGCGAAGCCCACAGATCGACATAAGCCAGATTGATCGGATTGATCAGGAAGCCGCTCCAATAGATGGAGGCGATCTTCACGAGAACGACGGCGGCCAGAATCGAGATAATGAGCCAAGGCGAGACCTTCGCTTCCTTCATCCGGTAGAAGGCGTCGTACGGATGGATCATGACCCGGCCGAGATTGCGGATGTCGTCGAGCGTCTTCTTGTAAGCTTCGCTCGGCGGTTTCCAGGCCAGAATTTTCCGGTATGCGATCGGAATCGCCCTGAACAGCAGGTAGACGGCGATCAGTCCGAGAATCAGGCCGAGGAAATGCTTCTGCAGCCAATCGAGACGAAGCTCCCAGAATGCCTTGGAATAGCCTTTCGTATCGTAGGCTTCCTTCATGAAGTCAAGCGCCAGCTCGTTTTTCTTCTCTTCCAAGTACACTTTGCCGAGGCCGATGTACAGGTTGTTGTACATCTCGTTGCGGGCGTATACCCGTTCCCAGTAAGGCTTGCTCTCTTCGTAACGGCCTTCGTCGTACAGGACGAGCGCTTTCAGAACGTCGTCGCCGAATTCCGTGCGCCTGAACTTGTGGATCGTCTTCGTGCGGCTATCCGTTACCCAGACGTTCATCTTCGTATCGACGCCGATGCTGGTCGGGAAGCCGAATACCCCGTATTGCTGCGTGTTGACGTCGGTGAAGCCGAACGCGAACAACGGGTCTCCGGTCCGGTCGAAGATCGTGACCCGGCCGAAGTCGAGATCGATGTTGTACAAGAAGCCGTTCAAGTCGATCGCGACGTCCTGGATGCCGTGACTATGCTGGAACGTCTTGCCTTTGAACGCGTCCACGCCGCCGGCGTTCAGCTTGCGGATCGCCGAGGCGCCGAAGCTCCCCCCGGTCGCGGTGTAGACGAAGCCGTCCGGATCGATCGTGATATTCTGGATCGGCTTGGGCAGCCCCGGAACTTCTTTTTTCAATTGCTCTTTGTTCAAGATGAGCTTCTTCACCCAGTTCAGCAGCGTCTGCTGCGCCTTGTTCGCGCCGAAGTAGCCCATGAACTCTCCGTTCGGACTAAGCCGAACCAAGCCTTGATACGACGCGTTCGTGTTGACGTACATCACTCCGCGACGATCGACAACGACTTTCGTCGGAACGAAGTGCTCCTTCGACATAACCGGGGAATCCGGCTTCTTGAATTCGCGGCTGAACTTGCCGTTCGCTCCGAACACGGCGATTCTCTCGTTGCCTGAATCGGCGACGTAGACTTCGCCATCCGCCGTGACGAACACGCCTTCCGGGGAGCTGAGGGCTCCCGGCCCCTCCTCGTCCCCCATCTCGGCGAGCGCTCCCCCATCGTTGCCGAGCACGTAAATTCTGTCGTTGCCCTTGTCCGCGACGTAAATCTTGTCGTCGCTCGCGACGAACAGGTCGACGGGCTCGTCGAATTGTCCTCCGTAGGCGCCCTCAGGCTTGTAGATCGCCTGAATCCCATACCAATAGGATTGATTGCTATCGTAATAAGTCGTCTGATACGGGAGCCGAGCAT
>Ga0065721_10051586_pt1 | contig 14157 bp, 9 predicted proteins | sample Mesricmetagenome_FD_59108 | JGI IMG/M metagenome (GOLD analysis project Ga0065721, IMG submission 59108) | Mesophilic microbial community from rice straw/compost enrichment Sample: eDNA_1 v2 (version 2) | ecosystem: Engineered > Solid waste > Grass > Composting > Bioreactor | place: USA: Davis... | reverse complement strand
CGGCAGTTTGCCTCCCCCGCGGCAAGCGCCATCAGCGCGGGAAGACGAGCCATCGAAGAAAATCGGAGGCGGCCGCCAATCGGGCCTTTCCTACCACAATCGCCATAAGCGAGGACGCAGGAACAAGCAATGTGAAATCGCAGGCGGCCCTAAGCGCTTTTTTTAGCAACTGCAACAAGCGAGGAAACGGAAATGAGCTATAATCGCACAACCGCGGGCGGCGGCCCCCTGACTCTCGGGTGGGGCGGGGCTCCCATCAATCTCGCTGACGGCGATTTCGCCGTTCCTGATACGGCAAAGGCAGTGGTGGTGACGGCCGACGGTGATGTCGTGTGCCGTCCTGTGAACGCGACCGCCGATATCATCATAAGCGGAGTGCCGGCGGGCTTCCTCCTGCCGTGGCATTGCGCCGCCATTCGGCAGGCCGGCACCACCGCCTCCCTTGCGACTGTGGAGGGTTGAATGCTCGGCCTAGGAACGTCTCGGCTCGGCGGCGGCAAGCCGGGCGAAGCGCAGATCGACACGGCTCTTGCGGCCCTGCCTGAGCCCGCCACAAAGGCCGAGATCAAGGCGGCCCTGCTGGCGAATGGGATCTACCGCCCGGAGCAGGCACCTCCCGCAGCGACTGTGCCGCCGGGCGTCGGCTCGCGCCCCGGCATCCCTCAGTTCACCATCCAACCCAGGATAACGCCTTTGTCAGGCCAAGCGGGCGAGACCTTCACCGCCTACAATGGCGAGGCGAGCAACGCCATCAGCTACGCGCGCCGCTGGCTGCTTAACGGGACGGCCGTCGGTACCGGGAGCACGATCACCCCAGAAGTGGACGGCAGCCTCGTGCTGGAGGTGACGGCTATCGGCCAGGGCGGCAGCACGGTTGCCGCCGCCGCCGCGGCGACCGTGACCGCGACGTCTGCACCGACGTTGCAGGCGTTGACAGCCAGCAATCCGATCAGGCTTCCCGAGGATGCGCCACAGGGCGCTGTCGCGGGGACGCTCAAAGGCCTCACGCCCGGCTCGACAGTCATACTGGCGAGCACTTTCGGAGGGAGGCTGGCGCTAGGCGAGCGGCGGGAAACCGAGGTCGATCTGGTTCGCGGCGCGACGGCGCTGGACTTCGACAATCCGCGCCTCGACAACCCCTATTGGTTCACGGTGCGCGAGACGCTGGCGGACGCCACCAACAGCCTGCGCGAGACGACGTTCCCGTTCCGGACTGACAACGTGTTTGAGCAGCCCAAACTTGGCGACCTGTCACTGGACGGTCCGGAGATTTCCACGGGTGTCGGCTCCACCATCACCATCATCGGCGCAACTTCTGGCTCCACGATCACGGTGGAGAGCGGTGCAATCCCTGCCGGGATGACGCTCAATAACGGCTCGCGCACGATCAGCGGCACGCCGGACACGCCGGGCGATTACAGCTTCACCTTGCGGGAAACGCTGGCAGACAGTCCCAACAGCCCGCGCAACAGCCGCTTCTCGATTACGGTCACCGATGGGAGCGAGGACGCTGTCGCGCCCACCGACTTGTCGGTATCCTCCAGCACTTTTGACGAAACTGCCCTCTACGGCGGCGATCTTGCCTTTGCCGAAGCCGCCAGTACCGCGCCCGTCAAATGGTCGCTGGACGATGACGCGGGCGGTTGGGCGGAGATCACGCCATCCGGTCGCCTGCGCTTCAAAGGCTTCCCCGGCACCGCCTCAAAGACCATCATCCTGCGCGCCACCAACGCCGCAGGGTTCGCCACGCTCAAACAAACCTTCACCTATGTTGCGGCCTCCTCCCAGGGACTGTTCGCCCGCTGGGATACCAGTGACGAGAGCAAGATCACGCTGGTTAACGGCGCGGTGTCCCGCTGGGTGGACCGGATCAACGGCTTCGTGCTGGAGGCACCGACTACCTCGCTTCGCCCGGCCTACACGGCGGCCGCGCAGAACGGTCACGGCAAGGTAGCCTTCCCGCTGAGCCCCAAAATCCTCCGGGCGACAGCCGATCCGATCAACCATCCTCTCCGCGCGCTGATGAACCCGGCCAATCCACAATGGACAGCGATGGTCGTGCTCAAGACCAACACCAGCAAACCAAACGGCGACGTTATGACGTGGGCCAGCACCACGAACAGCGATACTGGTGCGTCTCGGAACTATGTCATCGTCAGAGCATGGGGACACTATATCGCAGGCGATGTTACCAACGCTCCCGCGGCACTGACCTATACGGGTACTCTGCCCTACGTGGCGCCTACCGATCGCCCAACGATCTGGTCTGCGAAAAGCGACGGCGAGACTGCCAATCAGGCTATCGACTTGGTTCACGGCGGCGGGGCGCCTGCCGTCCGCGACGGTGCGAAGATCGTGGATACTTTCCAGATTGGCACGCGGCTCGGCGGCTCGAATACGCAGGGGATGGACGGCGACGTGTTCGCGGTGCTCATCTGGAACCGCCATCTCTCCCATGCTGAGGAAGACGCGGCGATGCGCTCGCTGGCGCAAGAATATGCCATTGACTTTGGCGAGGAAGATCCCGTCTATTTCGATGACACAGACTACGAGTTGACGTGGGAGGACGACTTCGAGGACCCGGTCCCCTACGAGACAAATGCGGCCAAATACCTGGGCGAGATGAGCCGTCCGTGGGTTCCAAAGTTGGTGGACGCGAACCAGGTTAGCGTTGGATCAACAGGAGCCGTTGCCGACGAGATAGCAGCCTATGTCGATCCCAACATCGAGGGAATGACTGATTACTCGGCTTTTGCCGTCGAGAATTCCGTCCTCAAGATCACACCCTATCCGCGACCGCCGGAGTTCAGTGGCGTGTCTCTCCCCAACCGCAACGGGCAGAAAGTCACTGCATTTTCCGGCGCACTAGCAGCTTATGGGCGTGGTGCGGCGCAGGGTGCTGGCCGACAGTATGGCTATTGGGAGTGGCGCTTTAAATCTCCGCCGTCGCAGGCGGGCAACTTCCCCGCTTTGTGGCTGCTATCGAAGAACGGGCGCTGGCCGACCGAGATCGACGCCTACGAGATGTTCGGCGCGGGCGAGGCGACGACTTGGCACGGCGCAACGCACCAGGACCCCTACTGGCCGCTGACGCCGGGAGGCGACACCGGCAACAGCCCGCATGGTGCCAAAGCCAACGTGGCCAACCACACGACAGCGTTCCACCTGATCGGGGTGGATGTGCATCCCGACACAGGCATCCGCTTCTATTTCGACCGCAAGCTGGTCGGCACAATCCCGCCGCAGAATGGCATCGCCAATCCGGTCGTCCTCAACGGCGGCTCGGGCCTGATCGCGGACAACGGTACCAGCAATGGAACGCTGGACATCAAGAGTACTGGCGCGAAGGAAGCCATTGTCCGGCTTACGGTCGTCGGAGGCGTTGCGACTGCTGCGGAATTGCGGCGGTGCGGCGCTCAGGTTCCTGCTGATGCGACGTGGACGCGGGTAAGGAATCCATCGGACGGGGCGATTGGTGGCGGAACCTTCTCCCTGGGCTTTGACAAGATCTCCAACGATCCGGCTTTGTCTCAGTGCTTCAACACGCCGATGTATCCGATCATCAACTTCGCGCTGGGAGCCTTTACCGGCACGCCGACCTTTCCCGCCGGTTCCTTTGAGGTCGATTACGTCCGCGTCTATCGCCGAGTGCTGAAGGCCCCCGCGCTTCTGACAGGCACACAGGCCGAAACGACGGCGATCATCGACCGGATGACGGCCAACCGTGCGACACCTTCGGCTAGTGCGCAGACCGCGATCAATGACTTCGTGCGGCAGGCAAAGTCGTGGGACAATCTGCGCCACGACACCGTTCCGATGGGGCCGCACACCTCCGATTGGGACGTGACCAAGCTCTCGTTGTGGGACGCACTGGAGGGCTTTTTCCTGTTCGACGTGGATGCCTCTGGGCAGGCTTTGGTCAACTGGAAGGCGCCGGGCACCGCGCCCACGGTCAACGGCTCGCCAGTGTTCACCGCAGGGCAGGGATACGCTTTCTCGGGTGTGGTCGGGCAGTGTATCGACACCAACGTCTCGGTCGCCGCCTCGAACCTGTGGAGGGTGTGGGACGCTCATTTCGGCGTTGTCATGACCGCCCCGACAAATCCGGCGCTCGCCTCGGTTATGGGCGCTAGCACCTCGCGCGCGATGCTGCAGGTCTCCGCGACGACGCACAATTACCGGATCAACCAGGATGGCGATTCCAGCTATCGCATGACCTTGGACGCGCCGGGCGCCGGGCACCTCGTCGCTTGCCGTGGCTGGCGATACCAGCAGCACTGTTTCCTCGACGGAGAACTATTCAGCGCGGGCTCGACAGGCTCAGGCGTGATGACGGACGTGGCTAACATGCTGATCGGCGCGAGGCACCCGACCACTGCCGGCGCTGCCTGCACCATCGCTGCCGCTCATTGGGGCCGACGCCTGATGCCCGACGAGGTCGCCAAGCTGCACGAGCTGCTGACCGAATTGCGGGGGAGCTGGTAAAGCTGCCGCAGGCGCCTGGACAGTGCGCTGAGATGCCGGGCGGCTCCACGTAAAGATCGTGCAATGAGACCTGTGCGTGGTTTGGATAGACGGTTGAATATAGTGGTTTTGGTCACCTGGCATGCGGATAGCTTGCGCTGCACAGCGGTGGTGACGGTTATGCCGGGTGACCCGAGAGGATGTTGAGGGAGCGCTTGAGGGCCGTAGGCGGTGGGGTGAAGGTGGGCTTGTGCGGCAGCTTCGGCGAGACCTCGACATCGCATTCGTCGCAGGCCGTAGCTGCGTTTCCAGGTGTCGAGGATCTTCTCGATCCTGCGCCACACGCGGTGGATCGGCTGGTTTCAAGCCGTGAGCCAGGGTCGCGCTTCCTGTTCGTCGCGGGCCATACGCCCGTTGAGACCACCCTCGGCGTGCCGGCGCTGTCGGCGAACACTTCGCCTTGACTGTCGGGCATCGCCTCGGGGTCGGCGCGCCCGTCGTTCACATTGGCAGGCGTGACCGATATCTTTTCGACCAGCGCGGTGCCTGCGTCAGCACCGACCTGGGTCTTGAAGCCATGCACGGCCTTCCTGCCACTCTGCTTCACCCATCGCCCGTTGCCATCCTGCTCGCTGGCGGAAGCGATGACGGTGGCGTCGATCAGCGTGCCGGTCTTCACCGTGATCGCCTTCACTTCGAGCTGTTCTGTCACCGCTTCGTACAAGAGGCCTGTCGCGGCCGTGAGCGACCAGCAGCGTGCGGAAGCGCACGAAGGCCGTGCGCTGGGGCGTCGCCTCGGTGCCGGAGAAGCCGCAAAAACGGCGGAGGGAGGCGTGGTCGTCGAGCGCCTCGGCCGGCTAGACATCCGACAAGTCGCACCAGACCGAAAGAGGCTGCGCCCGGGACATGGCAAGCGGCGGCGATGCCGGTTCGCTTTTGCTCGCTGGGTAGAGTGGATCGAGTAGCCTGGCGACCGGAGCCCAGTCGATCAAGTCGACAAGAGCGTCAAGCGATGACCCGGCTGACCGTGCCCGGCTCGCAAAGCCAAACCGCTCCTGACCAATCGAACGATGCGACACCCGAAGCTCTCCCCGACGAAAGCTCATGGAATCAGGATCAGCGCGCCTGTCGATCTCCACCCGCGCACAGGTCTCCTATTACAAAGGAGCAGCGATCAAAACCCATGCGCCCACTGGCGAAGACCGATGGTCATAATGCGCCGGGGTTGATCGACGAGCTTGTTTCAGGCGTGGCAGCAGTGATCGACGATGTCGCCGTAGGATCTGTAGATGCAGCTTGAGGGCCAGTTGTCGCGCATGAACTGCCACAGTTTCTCAACCGGGTTCAGCTCCGGCCAGCGGGGCGGAAGCGGCAGCAGCGTAATGTCCGGCGGAACGACCATATCACAGAAGAACGCCCTATTCGCCGGCTCCGACCAATGATGTGAGACTTGGGCCGTGATCGCCTCGCTCATGGAGGCCTGCAAGCTGAAAGGGGGCGACCCCGAAGCTTGACTGGCCAGCACATCGACCAGCCTCGCTGAAGGCCAGGGGAGCCAGCCCCTTGGCGAACTCATGCCGTAGAGTGACGCCCTCGCTGTGCGGGGAGGACAACGCTTACCAGCGAGGCGGGCGCCCAAACGGAAGTTGGCTGTTCAACAGGCCGTTTGGCCGCGGGCCCCGCCGGCAAATCAGTTTATGTAATATCCCGTAAACTTCCGATAATGCCCGTAGGTATCCGCAACTCCAGTGCTGGCATACTGACGCACGTCCACCTGCGACAGCGCTACGCCAGCAATCTTCGCGCCGGCTTCGACCAGAGCGTCTACCGCAGCCTGTGCTGCCTTCACCGAGGTTTTCCGCCAGCGGCAGATCAGGAGCGTCGTGTCCGCCTGCTGCGCCAGCGCACGTGTCTCCACAACTCCCAGCACCGGCGCCGTGTCGACGATTACGACGTCGAACTGAGTGCGCAACAGTTCGTAGAGCGCCGTCACACGATCGGACGTGAGATAGTCCCGTGTGGTAGTGGGGCCATTGGTTGGCAAGATCATCAAGCTGCTTGCATCGTCCTTCACCAGCGCGTCGGACAGCGGGATCTCTCCTTCGAGCACACGCAGCAGCCGCTCGTCGCCAGTGCGGGCGATCTGCTCGCTCACAGAATGGCGGCGCAAGTCTCCATCGACCAGCACCACCCGATGGCTCCCCGACGCCAGCACCCGCGCGAGGCAGATCGATAGCGTCGTCTTTCCTTCGCGCGGCAGCGGCGAGGTGATCGCGATTACGCGCGGCCCCTCGCCGGCGCGGCCTAGCACAAACGAACCAATCGTGCGCAGCGACTCCGCAAATGACGAGAAGGGGTGCGAGAGCACGTAGAGCGCTGGGGGCACCCCGCGGTCTCCGCGTCCGGCGGTTGAGCGCAGATCTGGGATCGCCCCCGCATAGGCAGCGCCAAGCTGCTCGGTGACATGCTCGCGAGTTGAAATGGTGCCGTCGAGATACTCAGCGACGCCGACCGCCACAAGTCCGGCGATGGCCGCCAAAGCCAGCGCGGCAACCGCGGCCAATCGGAGGTTGGGCCAGCTCGGCGCGTCGGGTAGCCGCGCCAGCGAGGAGATGGTGGCACCAGCGACCGGCCAATTGCTAGTGGCGCCAGTCTCCTTCGCGCGCTGCAGAAAGGCCGTATAGATCGCGCGGCTCGCCTCCGCCTTCCGCTGAAGCTCCAGCAGGCCAACCTGAGCTTGGCTGTTGTCAGCCAGCGCTCCACGCGAGCGCGCTTGACTGGCCTCGAGTGACGCCAGACGCGAGGCCGCAATTTGCACATTTGCTTGCAGGCCGGAGATGATCCGCTGCTGCTCCGCCGCGAGTTGATCGCGCACATCGGCGAGATTCTCTTTCGCTTTCAGAACATCAGGATACAATTCGCCATAACGTGCCTCGAGCGATGCGAGTTCGGCGCTCGCCACGGCCTCTTGGGCGCGCAACTGGCGGATCGTATCGGATGAGAGCACCGCGCCGATGTCTGCACCGCTGCCGCGGCCGAGTTGACCGCGTGCCGCCGCCAGCTTGCCCGACTCCTGGGCCAAATCGGCTCTCGCCTGCGAAATTTGCTGGTTAAGCGCCGACACCTCCTGCTCAGCCATCGTCGCGCCCTGCGCGCTCATTAGGTTGTTCGCGATCATGTAACGCTGTACAGCCGCATCGTCGGCCACCACCTGTGCACGCAGCTCGTCGGCGCGCCTGCTGACGAAATCGGAAGCGGTCTGCGAAACGGCGGATTCACGGGCGATCTGGAGGTCGATGAATTCCTGCGCGAAGCTGTTGGCCAGGGCTGCCGCCTTTGACGCGTCGCTGGATTGCGCCTCGATCTCGATCATGTAGGTGAGGCCCACGCGGCGTACCGCAATTTTGCTCAGAGCGGCGCTGACTGCGCGCCGTTCGAGTGCGCTCATACCGCTGCGCTGCCCCCCCGCCGGGAGGGCCTCGCCTTGCGCTGCCGCGCCCACAAACTCCGAATCACGGTCGAGCCGCAGTTTGCGGACGACCTCCAGCGCGACCGAGGGTGAGCTGATGATCTGCGCCACGGTGTCGACGAAATTGGAATCGGCGGGCGCGCCCTGAACCACGCTGCTGATATCGATCAGTTGGGTCTCGCTAGGCTCGACAAGCACACTAGCGGTGGCGCTATAGATCGGTGTGGCTGTTAGCACCGCCGCCGCCACTCCCGCAAGCACTAGCGCTGCGCTTATCAAGAACAGCCACAGGCGCCTTCTGAACACCATTGCTAAATATCTCGGATCGGGCAGCAGCGATTTCGCTGCTCGCTCGCCGCGGTAAAAGTCGATGTGCTGACTGCCGCTGTCCATTACCGTTGCCATATTATCATAATATTCCCTCGGGGCGGCACTTACCGGCCACACTCCGCTTTATCGATGCACAGGCGGCACCCTTCGAAGCAGCAGACGGAACCGTCTTCAGCAAGACGCCGCGCCTGTTCGGCGCCGTACAGCCTATTGTGCAGCGCAACAAGGCGCTTTGCGTGTTCAGGCGTGGAGCGCGTGGCCAATTTATTGGTGGCGCTTGCGGATGACGGCGATAGTGCCCCGCGTGAGCGCACCGCCGCCGCCGACCATTGCTGCCGGCCGGCTGGCGGGGGACCGCTTTCGCTTGCCCGCGTCAGGAACGAAGCCCCGCTGCGCCGAAAGAAAGGGTGAGGGCCCCCGGCGCGCCGGACGCGCGGGCACGCTGCGCCGTGCTCAGCGGCTGTTACCGGCAGACAATCGGAGTCATCGCGGTCTCGGCCAATAAGCTGCGCCAAGCTCGTGCCGGCTTCGGCTGGGCCTACTTCGATCCTGTTGGCCTGGGGCACGGTGGCATCGCTAATAAGCGCGAAACCGCGCTCCAAAACGTCGTCAGTCCGCCCACCACGGCAAGGATTATGCATCAGTCAGCGCACCGTACTCAGGCGCCCCACTACTCACTCGGCGGTGCGGCGGCGGCCGTCGGCGTCGAGGCCGCGGTCAATTATGTGAATGGTCGCCGTCAGCATTATATGGCCTCGTCGTTCAAGTGAAGCTTCTACATCGTGCCCCCTAACAACTTGTTGCTTGAGGCCCTCAATGTGCGGTGCGCCCTGTCTGGCGATCTACGAATGCGCTGGATCGGAGGCCGGCAGCTACAACCCTGCGCGATCCGGCTGGCCTTCCTGAATGGGTTCGCATTAGATTTCGGCGAGCGGCTGACACGCCAGAAGGCGTGGGTGCGAAGACGGGGGCGGCGCGTAGATTTGACGGCCTGGTCTGGCTCGCATGCGGGGAAACCTGCGAGGGCCGCACTGTTGAGAAAGCCTTTGCCCGCACAAAAAATTGGCCCTGAGGCTGCCGCTCACGAAGAGTGAACCAGACCCGCTTATACCAAGCTGCGCTGAGCCTGCCTCACACGAGGGATCCTCAACCGCCCGGATTCTAAATCAGTGGCGTTCCGGGCAGCAGGACGCAACGATGGGTTGGGCGATCGCTTTTGATGGGATTTCGACGGGCCCGGCGCTGCGGCGTCTGGCGCGATCGTCTAAGATCGCGCCGCAGGCACGGCGGCTGCTGGCCTTGGGCGCAGATCTGCGGTGGAGGCAATCGGAGCGAGGCGGCGGCGAGGATCCGCCAATGGTTGCCTACGTCTATGCTGCAGATCGCAAAGCCGAGCGGCCCGTTGCCCAACTGGGCGATTTTACAGGCATTCTGCAGGTCGATCGCTATGGCGGCTAAGCCGCACTCGCTCCGCGTCAGGACCAAGTGAGTCTGGCCTTCTGCTCGGCACACGTGCGCCGAAAATTCTATAAACTGGCCGAGAACTCCCAGGTTGCGAACGAGGTCCAGCGCCGGATCGCATCGCTCTACGCTATAGAAGGCAAGGTCCGGGGATCACAGGCCGAGGAGCGACGCGCCGTCCGTCACGATCGCCGCCGCATCATCGCCGCTAACCTTCGCCAGTATCTCGAGGCTCGCAACCGCCAGGTCGGCGCCAAGAGCAAGCTCGGCGAAGCAATCCCCTACGCACTCACTCACAGAGATGGCCTCGCACGTCTCCTCGACGATGGCCGTATCGACCTCGACACATTGCCGTCCAACGATCAATCCGGCCCTTGGAGCTCAATCGGAAAAACACTCTCTTCGCTAGGTCTGACGAAGGCGTTGACAACTGGGCCGTGATCGCCACGCTCATCGAGAATTGGAAGCTGAGCGGCATCAACCCACATGCTTGGGCGGCCTAGTCGCTCACCAGGTTCGCCAACGGTCATCCAGCCAATGGGTCGGTGATCTCATTCCCTGGACTGCCGTGGGCCGAGGACACCGCTTACCCTACGACAACATTATCGGTCATTGCTACAAAGCCTGGCACAGACTGGTGGACCAACCCTGGCGCATCGTGACCATCAGCCGCCGTGAATGGGCGCGCCGGTTCTGACCAACGCAGCTTGGTATTAGTCGGGCGGACTGGCCCCGCGTGCAGCCCCCCGAGCCTTGAGGAGTTGTCGGAATAGCAGAATTCCACTGCGATCCTGCAGCAGATAAACACCAGCGAACAACAGTGCTCCTATCGGGACCAGAAGCACCAGCCGCGCAAACGGGGGCAGCAGCGGCGTGGCGGCCCAGTCGGCGGCCGCGACCAGAGCTGCCATCGCAAGCGCGCTGGTTGCGGGCGGGCGGATGCCGCGCAGCACCTGCAGCGGGGAAGCGCCGAGCAGGCGCGCCTGGAGAAACAGCGCCACTGGTAGCAGCAAGTAGGCACGTAGCACGTTGACGCCCAGCATCGCCTCCCACCCAAAGGGCGCTACAGCTAGCACCAGCGTCACGCCAAGCGCGGCCTGGCTGGTGGACCACAGGAGCACCGTCCGCCCGCGGCCGGAGGCGGTAAGCGCGGCCAGGAACAGCACATTGAACTGTAGCGGGAACACCGCCAAGCACAGTATGCGCATGGCGTCCGCCGCCTGCTCCCACCCTGAGCCGAACACGACACTTACGATCGGCGTAGCAAGCGCGAACACGCCCAAGAAGCTCGGGAACATGATGATTCCGGACACGCGGCTGAGCTGTACATAAAGGGCTGCGTATTGGGCTGGATCATGCTGAACGCGCGCCTGCAGCGGCATGGAGATCGTATGAAAAGGCGCGAAGGTGAGCTGATTCAGGACGTCGATCACCCGCCCACCTGCACGGATGAACGCCACTGTTCCAGTGCCCAAGAAGATGCCGCTCAGCAGCTCGGCAATGCGCCCGTTCAGCATGATGAACAGCTGGGACAGCGACAGGTATCCACCGAACCGTATGAAGCCGACGAAGCTTGTCCTGCGGAAGGCGATCCGCGGTACCCAGCGCGTCGCTGTCCAAGCCAAAAGAACGAGCATTGCCGCCATCACTAGCCGCTGGCCAACGAGCGCCCACGCGCCGAACTGCGCGAAGGCCAGGGTGATCCCGACGAGCGCGCCCGCGACGGTGGCGGTCACGCTGCGGATCGCCAGTGCGCGGAAGTTCATCTCGCGGGTGAGGCGCGCATTGTGGGTGGAGCCCAACGAGGTTAGCGGGAATACCAACGCCAATGCCTGCACCACCGGCTCCAGGTCCGGCCGCTGGTAAAAGGCCGCGATCGGGTTCGCGAGAGCGAGGGTGAGGAGGAAGAAGGCGGCGCCGAGTGCCATGTTCGTCCAGAAGGCGGTCGCCGCATCGTCTTCGTCCAGCTCCTTACGCTGGATTACCGCATCGGCGATCCCCGCGCTGCTCAGGATAAGCAGCAGGTCGATGATCGAGCTTGCCAGAGCTACAAGTCCGAACGTCTCGGTCCCGAGCGTGCGCGCGAGTACGACGAATGTCACGAACGAGACGAGCTGCGCTCCCACGCTTGACGCGGTGGACCAGATAAGCGGCCCCTTCATCTTAATTGCCAAGACGCGGTGCCTTTTCCTCGCTTAGCCGGCCGCCGCCCAGCCGGGGCCGCGCCGGGCAACTTAGTGTGCGGTCAGTGTGTGCCCGGCCAATGTGGTCGGCAACGCCTTCGATCACGATTGCGGTGCGTATTCAATCCTCCGGGACAAGCCAACTCAAATGCCCCTGATTGAGGGCTGGCTACCTCGGCGGACGCTCCGGCGGCGGACCGGTGAGCCGCGCCCGCCAGAAACCGAACGACCAGGCGGAATGCATCACGATGGCCGCCCAGCCCGCGCCGGCGACGCACGCTGAGCGTTCTCGCAAGCCAAGCAGTAGCCCGAAGCCCAAGCACAGTCCCGCCCAGCTCAGTGCCGGCAGCGTCAGCAGCAGCGCCAGCGGAGCAAGCGGCACGAGCAGCAGCCCGACGGCTGCCAGGGCGAGGGCAGGCGCCACCGCCAGCGGCGCTGCCTGGCGCAGTTTCATACGCGTCCCATGCCGCGCTAGCGTACGCGCCCGACCGCTGCCGTACCCTTTGTACTGCCGGAACAGCGGCCCTGGGGCGCGACGAGGCCAGTAGGTAAGCGCCAACGAGGGCTCTAGCCAGATCCGCCCGCCGGCAGCCATCAGGCGCAGGTCGAGTTCGGCGTCTTCGTTATGGGAGAAGCTCTCGTCATAGCCCCCGACCGCTGAGAACAATGCGAGGTCGAAAAGTGCGTGATGCCCATGGTCGATGAAGCGCCCGGTCGTGAGGCGTCGGTGCGACGAGCCACCATTGCCCAAAACCGAGTTCTGCGCGGCCGCTGCGGCGCGCTGGAAACATCCTTCCCCCTTAGTAATCATCGGCACGACGACTGACGTCGCCCCTTGCGCGACGGCGGCGCGCACTAGCGAGGCGGCATACTGGGGTGGATAGCCGCAGTGCGCGTCCACGCGCACAAGCCAACGCATGCCTTCCCCGAAACAGCGGACCGCCAAATTGACACCCGCGCTCTGCAACCGCGCCGGGTTGTCGAGCAGGTGAAGCCTCGGATGTATGGCCGCTAATTCCTCCACGATCAGGCGGCTGTTGTCGGTGCTGCGGCCGTCCGCCACGACGATCGTTGCCGCGCCGCTGTCCGCCAGCAGATTGATGAGCAGAGCGGCCAAGTGGGCTTCTTCGTTAAGACAAGGAATGACGATCAGCACGTCTTTCATGCGGGACCCCTGATTGCGTCGGTAATCGCCTTCGCCTGTTCGCGGTTCATAGTGACGGCGGACCGAGGCACCTGTTCAACCGCCGCGCGCAACTCGGTGTATTCCTGCGGCGTCAGCTGTTCGAGCAGAGGCTGCAGTTCCGACGAGGGGTCGTCCAGCAGCACTCCCGCGCCCTGCTCTGCCAACCAGGTTGCTGTCGCGACTCCGCGGAGCGCGATCGGAACCGCGCCGTGCGCGATCCCTTCATACAAGCGATTTGGCAGCAGCCATGCGGAGTTCAGGCCTTCCTCGAAATAGTCAATGGCCCAGATGAAATGAATACGACCGAACAGCTTCGATAGGTCTTGTGCCGAATAGCCGCCGAGGAAGGTTACCCCGGGCGCCGCTGCCGCCTCTGCTTCAAAATCGGCAAACAGGTCAGTCGAAGGTCTACCTGCAATCACAACCTTGACACGTCCGCCGCTGCCCGCCGCAAGCGCCTTCAGCAATTCGAAGCTGCGCCGGCAGCGGAGCATGCCGAACCAGCCGACTGCGTAGGGTGGGGGAGGGGCCGGTACGCTTACTTGCGCCGGGTCGTCGTCCAGGGCCGGAACGAGATTCTCGACGAGCATCACCGGCGCGGTGTAGCCAATTCGTTCGCGAAAATAGATGTCACGGAATGCCGGCGCGCTCACCACAACCAATCCGACGCGGCGAAGCGCCCACGCTTCCAATCGATGCAACAGCCAACTCACAGGGCCGGTCCTCAGCAACAGGCGGTGAATGTCGAGGCATTCATAGACGAGGCGCTGCCCCGGCCGGAGCAGCCACCGCGCGAGGACCAGGGTCTCCAGATTCCGCGCGAGCACAACATCGGCACCCGCGACCAGCGCCGACAGCTGGCGCGGCGCGACGGCGCGGACCAGGATCCTGAGGATGCGCTGGGCCAGGGCACCGTCGGCCGTGCGGCCGAGCGGCGTCGCCGGAGCCGATCCGATCCTTCGCGGTATCGCCGCGTCCCTGTGGAACCCAGCCACCGTGACATCGGCACCCCCTGCTTCCAACAGGGCGACGCGGCGGTGGACCGCCGCGTCGTTGAGGTTGTG
>Ga0065721_10005372_pt1 | contig 14160 bp, 11 predicted proteins | sample Mesricmetagenome_FD_59108 | JGI IMG/M metagenome (GOLD analysis project Ga0065721, IMG submission 59108) | Mesophilic microbial community from rice straw/compost enrichment Sample: eDNA_1 v2 (version 2) | ecosystem: Engineered > Solid waste > Grass > Composting > Bioreactor | place: USA: Davis... | reverse complement strand
GCGGCCAACTCTTCGAGCCAGAAGCCGGTCTTGCGACCGGTGTTGCCGAGTTGATCGTGCGAGGTCAAGACGATCAGGACTTTCATGGTGACGTCTCCAGGTTGATAAGTTGATATTAGACCGGTCGTCTATACAGCGGGCGTAAAATTGCTTTTTCGCCTGGAAGTGCGAGCCCCCCTTTTTCCGGTCAGGAAAGGTTCAGCATCTGGCGCGTGCTCGTCATGGCGATCTCGAAAGGCTGGTTGTTGCGGGCGATCTTCGCCATCACGCTGGCTCCCAGCCACAGCTGATACAGACTTTGCGCGACAGCAGCAGGGGTACCGTCGATGGATAGCGAACCTTCCGCCACGCCCGCCTCGATAGCCCGCGCCAGGCGATCGGTAATGCCAGAGGTTCCCCGCTTGAGCGCCAAGCGCATGGCTTCGGACAGATCAGCCACTTCCGCCCCCAACTTCACCGCCAGACACTTGCCCTGGCAGTCGTCGAACGACTGGGTGTCCTGCCAAGCTTTCCAGTAATTCATCAGGCGCTGCGCCATGGTTAGGCCCGGCGCGCTCATCGTGGCGTCGAGGTCAGCCAGGTAACCCTCGAAGTAGCGCTCGAGCAGGGCTTCACCGAAGGCATCCTTCGAGCCGAAGTAGTGATAGAACGACCCCTTCGGAACGCCGGAAGCGGTCAATATCTCGTTGATTCCGACAGCGGAAAAGCCCTTGCCGGCCATGATGCGCTGACCATGGNCAAGAATGCTCTCGCGCACGTCGCGNGCCTCGATGGCAGGCGAAGTGATCATGGTGCGAACGTAACGTCGATTAGACCGGTCGTCTAGNGGGANTTTTGAAGTTTNCTAGTCCCGTCCAAAATAGGCAGGGGGGCGTCCGACCTGCTTTGTAAAAGCGACACTGAACGCGCTGCCCGACCCGTAGCCGACCCTCGCNGCAATTTCGGCAACAGTGCCCTGGCCCTCGCGCAGGTACTTCTTGGCAAGGGCCATGCGCCAGGTCTTCAGGTATTCCATCGGCGGCAAGCCGACGATCCTGCTGAACCGCGTGAAGAAGGCGGAGCGTGAGAGACCCGCTTCGCGCGCGAGTTCCGCAGCGCCCCAGTTGCGATCGGGCGCGGCGTGCATGCAGCGCAGGGCTGCGGCCAACCGGGGATCGGCAAGACCACGGAGCAGGCTGGCGGCGCCGTCCGCTTCGGAGGTGGATCGCAACGCTTCGATCAGCAGCACCTGGAGTAGATGCTCCAGTACGACATCGCGTGCGGGCCTGTCTGCGCGAGCCTCGCTGCGCACAAGGCGGGTCAGATCGGCCAGGCGGCTTTCGCCCCGGACGACCACGAGGTCGGGAAGGAGCGAGACGAGGAGATCGGCGTCCGGCGACCCGAAACGGCAATAGCCGACGAGCATCTGAACTTCGGCCGGCTCCTGCAGGGACCCGAGGCGGACGCTGCCATCCTCTCCGGGCAGTGGCTGGGTCTGCAGCCCTTCGGGAGGCGGGGGGTCCAGGCTCGACATCGTGATGACGGAGGCTGCCGGGACCAGGACAAAATCGCCGGCGCGCAGTTCGATCGGCGCTTTCGCGCCGGCCTCCAGGCAGGTCCGTCCGGCCAGCAGCATACAGTAGTAGACCTGATCGACTTCCGTGCGCCGCACCCGCCATGCGCCGGCAGCCGCCACCAGCTTCGAATATGGCGCCCGAGGTCGCAGCAGCGAGATCATTTCCGATAACGGATCGGCCACATTCGGACTCTCTCTAATGATTCATGTATTTCCAATGATAGAAGGTTTCAGGCGTGTATGTCGATATTCAGGCCATCCAGTTTCGACCAGGCGGACCAGACATGAACACCGTGATGATTACCGGCTGCTCCTCGGGCTTCGGCCGCGAGACGGCCGAGCACTTCCTCAGCAAGGGCTGGAGCGTCGTCGCCACCATGCGTATGCCGCGCGAGGACGTGTTGCCGGCTTCGGACCGGCTGCGCCTTCTGCCCCTCGACGTGACTGATCGGGCGTCGATCGCCGCTGCGGTCGAGGCGGCGGGGGCAATCGATGCCCTAGTCAACAATGCCGGGATCGGATGGATGGGCCCGCTGGAAGGGACCCCCGAAGAGACGATCCGCGATATATTCGAGACCAACACGTTCGGCGTGATGGGGATGGTTCGCGCCGTTGTGCCGCAGATGCGGGCGCGCGGGACCGGGACCATCGTCAACGTCTCCTCCAGCACCACGCTGAAACCGCTTCCCCTGCTGCCCATCTACACGGCCAGCAAGGCGGCGGTGAATGCGTTCACCGAATGCCTCGCGCTGGAGCTCGAGCCGTTCGGCATCCGCGTCCGGCTGGTGCTGCCCGGCCAGGCCCCAGGGACTCGTTTCGCGACGAATGCACGGGCCAAGATGGCGGAGGTGGGAGGTATTCCCGAAGCCTATCGCCCGCTTGCCGAGCGCGTCTTCGCCGCCCATGCGCAAGCGGCCAATAGAGAGGTCACCGAGCCCCGGGATGTCGTTGCCGCGATCTGGCGGGCCGTCACGGAGCCCGATTGCCCCTTGCGCCTGCCCGCGGGCGCCGATGCGGTCGCGCTGGCGGACTGAGTCGCTCCGACATCCGGGCAATCCTCCACGAGAAGCCAGTGCGCCCCTGCGCTTCCAGGACGCGGGGCAGACCGCCTCGCTGTCCTGCGAGACAAGTGCCATGAGCGCTCCGCCCCTGAAGTATCCGCATCTCGCCATGGCGGTCATCGGCCTCGGCGAACCGAAGGCCACGCTCGACCATCCTGGATCATCTCGGTCGCGCAGCCGGCCACGACCGCACGCTCATCCTGCCCGTCGCTGTGCGGGTCGCTCGCGAACTCGATCCCGCCATCCTCGGACAGCTTGCCGAGGCCGTCGCACGGTGATCAGCGCGCCAAAGAGGCCAAAGCCCGTCGCACCCCTGCGGCGGACGCGGTTTTGCGTTCGGCGCGGCCGAATGCCAGCACCATGAGAATGGCGGGGCGGAGCCGCCGCCTCGGGGGGCGGCGATCCGCTTCGGGATCAGCGCACCGGGCTTCCGGTATTGCCGATGAGATCGCCCTTGCGCAGGAAGGCCCGCGTGCTCTGGCGAAGGACGTATCCGTCCGCGCCGCTGCGGATCACCGTCGGCTCGGCCGAGGTGCCCGAAACGGGGTGGATCCGCGCGACGATCTGCCCCGTCTCCACCTTGTCGCCGAGTCCGACGGCGTGTTCGAGAACGCCGTCGGAGGGAGCGGTGTATTCATTCGCCGCCCCGACCCTGACCCTCACGGGCGTGCGCTGCACCGGCCGTGTCTTGCCGGACGAGCGCAGGACGCCGAAATGCGCGAGCCCGCGCCGCACCCCGTCCTCCATGGTGCGCAGCTCGTCGGCCGTGACGTCGCCCCCGCTGCCGCCCTCGATCTCCACGGAAGCGAGGTTGGCCTTCAATGCCGCGCCGACCGCCGTCGTCGGCACGCCCTCGACATACTGGATGAACGGGTAGCCCCAGCTCTCCATGAGCGCTTCGAGCGCCCGTTCGTCGACGCGGCAGCCCGGATCGGAGAAGCCGAAGATCATCGGCACGACACGGTAGACCGAGCCGCCCGAATGCACATCGACAAGCAGGTCGCAGGCCGGAAAGACCCGGTCGTGAAGGAAGGCGGCCAGCCGCTGCGTGGCCGTTCCGCTCCCATCGCCCGGAAAGACCCGGTTCATGTTGTGGCCGTCGAGCGTCGACAGCCTGCCGCCGTTCTGCGCGCCCGGAAAGTTGATGGAAGGAACGATGATGAGCCGCCCCCCGACATCGTCGGGCCGGAGTTCCTCCGCCAGCCGCCGCAACACGATCTGGGGTTCGTACTCGTCGCCGTGAATGCCGCCGCACAGCAGCACCGTCGGCCCCTCCCCGTTGGCGAGGATCGTGAGCTTCTCCTCGCCGAAGGCGGCGCCCTCGGCGATCACCTCGCGCAGCTCGAAAATCGACTTGCCCTGGCCAGTTCCGATCTCGAAATTCATGTCTCTCATCCGTTGGTTCGTCCGGTCAGCTCGCTGCCATGCGGTTCTGCGCGACGGGCGCGGATGGCAGGCTGAAGCGGCAGGGGGCGAACGGCGCGAGAAGAGCCGGCCTCTCGCCTGTCTCGGCCCAGTCCGCGAACAGCTTGGTGAAACCGAGTGCGATGGCGAAGCCGTGCCCCGACCAGGCATAGCCGTAGAACATGTTCGGCAACTCGTCGGCCCGGCCGATGATCGGAATTTCGTCCAGCGCCACCGTCTCGACGCGCGTCGCGTCGACCTTGATGAACTCGGACCGATCCAGGAAAGGCAGCGTCGAAATGGCGTCCGTGAGGTTGATGGCCGTCGAGCTCAGGGAGCCGCTGTAGACCTTCCCGTCATGATGCGAAACGCTCACCCCACCCGACAGCATGAGGGTGCCGTCCGGCAGCTGCTTGATCGCCAGCCGCCTGTGCGCATGGGACAAGAGGTGGTTGACCTTCCGGTTCTCGGGATTGCTGACGTACATCATCTGCGGCATCAGCCGCCATACGGGCACCGTTTCGCGANGCGTCAGGTGCGGNGCGAGCAGATCCGGCGCGCCGGCATTGCAGAGCACGAAGAGCTTGTCCNCGACCGCGATCTCCTCTCCGTCGCCGAGACGCACNGCCGCCGCGGCGCTGCCCTTGCGCACGATCTCGGTCACCCTGGCACCGTTACGGATATGCGCTCCGGCCTTCTCGGCGGCGCGGGCGAACTGGCGGGTTGCGAAGGTGTGGTCTCCCACCCCGTCGTTCGGGCAGAAGAGGCCGCCGATGATGGAGCCTGTCATCTCCGGTTCAATCGCGAGCACCTCGTCCTTCGTCAGCAGGCGCGTCGGAGTGCCGAGCGCCGTCTGGATGGCGGCACGCGCTTCCATCCTGCCGCGTACCTCGTGTTCGCGCTGGCCGTAGGGCAGATCGAACACCTGCAGACCGCCGACACGGCGGTAGCCGACGCCGCCCTCGATGCTCGCCTGAAACTCCTGCCAGCGGGCGAACGAGAGAGCCACGACCGGCAATTCGCGAATGTCGCGGCCGTTGGCGCGCACGCCACGCTCGCCCGGGCCGCCGGAGGCACCCGAGGCGATGTCGCCGGCCTCGAGCAGCAGGACGTCCCGGCCCTTGCGCGCGAACTCGTAGGCGAGGCTGGTTCCGTAGATGCCCCCGCCGATGATGACGATCTCGGCGGATTTCTTGCCAATGGTCATGAAATGCTCCTGGAAGACGAACGTCGATGCGGGCCGCTTCAGGCGGCGTTTTCCGCCTGCTCGGCGAAATGGCAGGTCACCAGGCTCCCGCCGAGCGGGCGGGGCTCCGGCACCTGCGCCTTGCAGCGCGTGGGAATGTCGCCCGTACCGCCGGCGAGCCGGCGTGCGAGCGGACAACGGGTATGGAAGGTGCAGCCCGTCGGCAGGGCCGCAGGGCTCGGCACGGTACCCTCCAGAATGGTCACCGTGCGCCGCTGCTCGATGTGCGGATCGGCGGTGGCGACCAGCGACAGGAGGCTCGCGGTATAGGGATGCTGCGGGCGCGCGATCACCGTCTCGGCGGGGCCGGCTTCGACGAAGGTGCCGAGATACATGACGCCGACCTGATCGGCCATATGTCCGACCAGCGCGAGGTCGTGCGTGATCACCACATAGGTCAGGCCGAGCGCCTCCTGGATGTCCATCAGGAGGTTGATGATCTGGGCCTGAACGGACACGTCGAGCGCACTGACGGGCTCGTCGAGAACGAGGACCTCCGGTTCACAGATGATCGCCCGCGCGATGGCGACGCGCTGACGCTGGCCGCCGGACAGTTCGTTGGCGAAGCGGTCGAGATGTTCCTCGCCGAGCCCCACCTGGCGAATGACACGCCGCATCCGCTCGTGCCGCTCGGCACCGTTCCGGCCGAGCCCGTGCACGATCAACGCCTCCTCCAGGACGCTGCCGACGCGCATGCGCGGATCGATCGAGGCCCGCGGGTCCTGAAGCACGAGCTGCACGCGCCGCCGCAGGGCGCGCAGATCGGCCTCGCTCTTGGCGGACAAAGGCTCGCCGTCGATGAAAACCTCGCCCTCGCTGGGACGCAGCAGGCCGACGAGCATGCGGGCGAGCGTGCTCTTGCCGGACCCGGATTCCCCGACGATCGCGAAGCAGGAGCCGCGGGGGATGCGGAAGCTGACCCCGTCGACAGCGCGGATGGCGGGAGGACGGCGCTGCAGAAAGCCTGCACGTCCCCGGAAGTGGAGCTTCACGGCATCGGCCACGACGACATCGGCAGGCCGGGGCTGCTCAGGAAGCGGCAGCATCGAGCACCTCCTCGGCACGGTGGCAGGCGACCATCCGCTCGTCGACGCGGCGGGGCGGCGGCTCCTCCTGCCGGCACGGCGGGTGGCCGCGCCCCTGCGGGCAGCGCGGGTGAAAGGCACACCCGCCCGGCAGGCGTCCGACGAACGGCGTCTCCCCCTCTATCGCCTGCAGCCGCGCCCGCGGGCGACCGCCGGACGACGCCTCGGGCAGGGCCCGGCGCAGGGCGAGCGTGTACGGGTGCGAGGGCCTGGCGAGGACGGATGCGACCGAGCCGAATTCGACGACCTGGCCCGCGTACATGACCGCGACATCGTCGGCATAGCGCGCGACCAGGCCGAGGTCGTGCGTCACGAGGAGCAGGGTCATGCCACGTGCCCGCTGCAACCTGCGCAACAGCACCAGGATCTGCTGCTGGATGGTGACGTCGAGCGCGCTCGTCGGCTCGTCGGCGAGAAGGATTTCGGGGTCCTGCGCGAGCGCCATGGCGATGACGATGCGCTGCTTCATTCCGCCCGAGAACTCGTGCGGATACATGCCGAGCCGGCGCACGGGATCCGAGATGCCGACAGCTTCCAGCAGGGACACCGCCTTGCGGCGCGCCTCCTGTCCGTCGATCGACCGGCCCTCGCCGATGGCCTCCAGCAGCTGCTGGCCGACGGTCATCACCGGATTGAGGGCGCTCGCCGCATCCTGGAAGACGACGCCGATCTTTCGCCGCCGCAGATCCCGCACCTGCTCGTGCGAGAGGTTCGCCAGCGCCGCCCCGGCAACGACGGCGGAGCCGCCCGTGATGCGTGCTTGCATCGGCAGCAGTGTCGCTACCGCGCGCAACAGCGTGCTCTTGCCGGAGCCCGATTCCCCGACGATTGCGAGCGTTCGACCTGAGACCGCCGCCAGGTTCACGCCGCGGATGACTTCGAGGGGCTCTAGATCGGGCAGATAGGCGATCCTGAGGTCGCGCACGGCAACCGGATACTCCCCTCCGGCGCCGGCATCGCCGTCCGTATCCGCACCGGCCTGCCGCACGGGACGCGCCGGGCCGAGGAATCGCGAGAAGAGCGAGGAGAAGCCGGCCCGCCCGGATGTGAGCGTGGGATCGTAGATGTTCCGCAGCGCCTCTCCGAGCAGGTTGAAGCCGAGTGCCGCCAGGGCGAGGCTGAGCCCCGGGAATGTGGCAAGATGCGGATGCGAGCGCAGGTAGGAGCGGCTCTCACCGAGCATCGTGCCCCATTCCGGCTCCGGCGGTTGCGTGCCGAGGCCGAGGAACGACAGGCCGGAGGCCGACAGCAGGGTCGTCGCGAAGAGCAGGCTCGCCAGGGTCAGCAGGATGCCCGCGATGTTGGGCAGGACGTGCCGGGCGAGGATGCGCGCCGGGGAGCAGCCGAGCGAACGGCTGCCCTCCACATAGGGCTCCGCCAGCGTGCTCAAGGCCACCGCCCGGGTCGTGCGGGCGAAGACCGGGATCGACACAATCCCGACCGCGATGATCACGTTCTGCGTGCTCGGGCCGAGGATCGCGACAATCGCCAGGGCGAAGACGATATCCGGAAAGCTCAGCATGATGTCGACGCCGCGCATGATGAGGAAGTCCACCCGTCCGCCGCGGAAGGCGGCGAGCATGCCGATGGGAACGCCGAAGAGGAGCGCGACGAGGACGCCGCCGATGCCGATGCCGAGGGATGTACGCGCCCCCGTCAGCACGCGGCTGAAGACATCGCGCCCAAGCTGGTCGGTGCCGAACCAGTGTTCGGCCGACGGGGGTCTGAGCGTGCGGGCGAAGTTCTGCGCATAGGGGTCGAGCGGCGCGAGCCACGGCCCGCCGATCGCCAGGAGGGCGAAGAGGCCGACGATCGCCAGGCCGATCAGGCCCTTCGGTTCGTGAAGGAGCCGGCGCAGCGGGTGCCGGCGCGCCCCGCGCGCTGCCGGCACGCCATCGGTGGCCCCCTGCATCGCGGAAAGGTCGGTGCTCATCGCCATCGGCCTGTCTCCCTTGCTCATGTGCTCAGGCCGCGCGGGTGCGGGGGTCGAGCCACTGGGTGAGGAGATCCGTCACCAGATTGATGACGACGAAGAAGAACGCGAACATGAGGATCGCGTACTGGATGACCGGGTAGTCGGCCCGGGACACGGCATCGACCAGGAGTCGGCCGATGCCGGGAATGCCGAACACCGTCTCGGTGATGACGGAACCGCCGAGCATGGCACCGAACTGGACGCCGGCGACCGACACCGCTGCGATGAGCGAATTGCGCAACGCGTGACGCCACAGGACCTGAAACTCACTTAGGCCTTTGGACCGTGCGGTATCGAGGTAGTCCTTGCCCATCACCTCCAGCAGGCTCGCCGTGACGAGCCGGCTGAACATCGCCGCCGGCCGCGTCGCGACGGCGAGGATCGGCAGGACGAAATGGGCCGGCGTCGCGGCACCGGCGGCAGGCAGCCAGCCGAGATTGACGGCAAAGAGCCAGATGCACAGAAGACCCAGCCAGTAGATCGGCATGGATATGCCGGCGAGGGTCAGCACCGTGACGAGCGTATCGACGAAGGTGCCCTGCCGCAGGGCACAAACGACGCCGCCGAGGGTGCCCAGCAGCAGGCCGACGATGAGGCCGCCGATGGCCACGATCAGGGTGTTGGGAAGCCGTTCCCCGATCTCCACCGCGATCGGTCGTCCCGTCCTGAGCGACACCGCCACCGACGGATCGACGATCCCCTCGAGGAAGCGGGCATAGCGCTCCGGAGCGGGACGGTTGAGGCCCATGCGTTCGCGGATCACCTCCACCTCCTCCGTCGTCGCCATGGGGCCGGCCTGAATCCGGGCCGGATCCCCCGGAATGAGGTCGACGAACCAGAAGACGAGCAGCGAGACGATGAACAGGGTGGGAATGGCCGCCGCCAGGCGCCTCAGAGCGAACATCGGTTCGTCCTCCCGTCCGCGCCTACTGGAGCGTCACCTTGTCGAAATGCATGGTCTCGTTGGGCTGGACACCGAGGCCCTTGACCCTGTCGGCGACGCCGATCGCCTGGGTCTGGTACCAGAGGAAGACAAACGGGCGGTCCTCCCAGATGCGCTTCTGGATCTGCCCGTAGATCTCCTTCTGCTTTTCGGGATCCGTCTCCGCCCGGCCGCGCGTCAGCAGATCGTCGACTTCCGGGTTGGAATAGCCCGTGGTGTTGGCGCTCACGCCCGTGCGGAACAGGCGGTAGAGCGTGTAGTCCATGCCGGCGGTGGCCCGGCCCAGCATGGCCATGTCGTCATCGCGCTGCGCAGGGGGCTGGCTGACGATCTGGGTCCAGGTGCCGCGGTCGACGATGCGCGCCTGCGCATTGATGCCGATCGCCTGGAACGAGGCCTGCAAGGCCTGGCAGACCTGGGCATCCTTGATGTACCGGCCGGTAGGGCAGACCATCGTCAGCGAGAGCTGGCCGGGCGCATACCCCGCCTGCGCCAGCAGTTCCTTGGCCCGCGCCGGATCGAAGGGAATGGGAACGAACGTGACGCGCAGCTCGTTCTGGGTGCCGGGCCCCGGCATCGTCACCGACGGCGTGCCGAGACCGCCGAGGATGCCCTCGATCATGCCCTCGCGGTCGACCGCCAGGTTGAGCGCTTCGCGCACCCGCGGATCCTTCATGGGGCCCTTGAGCACGATCTCCATGTTGATGGAGAACATGCTCGGCGGCTTCATCACCGAGGCCTCGTCGAGCGCATCGATCGTCTGCAAGGCCTCCGGCGGAACGCGCTCGACGATATCGACCTCGCCGGTTTCGAGCAGCGCCATGCGGGCGCCGTCCTCCGGCACCACCACGAACTCGATGGCCTCGAGCTTCGCCGGGAAGTCGCCTTCGTAGCGGGGATTGGGAACGAGCCGGTAGCGCTCGCCACCGACGATGCTGTCGACCATGTAGGGGCCGCTTCCGACGGGCTTGCGGCTATATTCGGCCCCCATCTTCTCGAGCGCCGTGACGTTGACGATCGTCGCATTGGTCGACGCCAGCAGGAGCAGGATGTGCCCGTTGCGTTCGCCCAGGTGGAATACGACCGTCTCGTCGTCCGGCGCCGTCACCTCCTTGATGGACGAGTAAAGCCCCCGGTAGATCGAGCCTACCTCCGGGTTGAGCAGCCGCATGAAGGAGGCCGCGACGGCTTTCGCATCGAGCGGATCCCCGTTCGAGAAGGTTTTTCCCTTCTTGATCTTGACGGTAAAGGTCATTCCGTCGTCGGAGAAGCTGTAGTCCGTGGCGAGCTCCTTCACGACGTTGTTCTCGGCATCCAGCCGGAAAAGCCCCTCGAGGACATGCAGGTCGACGGTGTTACCAGTCGGAAGATCATTGAAGTGCGGATCGAATGTTTCCGGGTCCGCTCCAACGGCTATTTTCAGCACACCGCTCGGCTGTACTCCCTGAGCAAGTGCAGTGGAGGACATCAAAGCGAAAATCCCGAGCGCGAGAGCGCTCCTGACGGAAAACTTCTTCATGTTGTTCCCCACATCCGGATTTTTTCTGAGCTATTGCCGACTTTTTCTGTCGACTGCGAAAATGTTGGCTTTGTCGTTGATCTGCGTCAAATTCATAAAGTTGCGGACTTCATAACCGGAAGGCATGATGCGGCTCACCTACAGGCAGATCGAATTCTTCAAGGCGATCATGGAGCGCGGCACCATCACCGATGCGGCGCAGGCGCTCTTCGTGTCGCAGCCCGCCGTCAGCAAGGCCTTGAGCGCCCTCGAGGCGGAGATGGGCTTTCCGCTCTTCGTGCGCTCGAAGACGGGGCTGATGCCCACCTTCGAGGCGCGCGCGTTCTACACGGAGGTCGCCCGCAGCTTTTCTGGGCTCGACGTCCTTTCCGACGTGGCGCGGGAATTGAAGGAGATGAAGCACGGCCGGCTCGTCGTCGGCGTGATCCCGGCGCTATCGACGCGCTGGCTGCCACTGCTTGCCGCGCGTTTCCTGCAGGCCCATCCCGAGGTGAAGCTCACGTTCGAGGCCTATTCATCACCCCAGATCGCGCAGATGGTGGGCCAGGGGCGGCTCGACATCGGCATTGCCCAATCCTCGACCCGGGATCCCGCCATCCGCCGAACGGAACTGTTCGCGCTCGATGTGGCCGCGGTCATGGAGAGCACCCACCGACTGGCGGCAAAGGCGGTGATCACGCCAGAGGACCTCGCCGGCGAGAATCTCGTCAACCTCTCCCGGCCGGACGTCATACGCCGGCAGTTGGAAGGGCTGCTCGCGAACCGTGGCGTGGATGTGTCGCGTCGGCTGGAAGTCGCTCTCGGCAGCACCTTGTGCCGGCTTGTCGAACAGGGCGTGGGCATCGGCCTCGTCGATGTCGAGACGCTGTCGAACTATCGTTCCGAAAGCCTAGTGGCGCGCCGCTTCCAGCCGCACATATCGATGCCGATCTCGCTGCTGCAGTCGACCCGCCGCCCGGCATCGCAGCTCGAGCATCGTTTCGCGGCCTATGCCGTGGAACATGCGCCTGCTGCCCTCACGACCTGAAACGGATCGGACTCAACGGCCTCCGCTCCGCATGTATCTCCGCCTGGCCATTCGCTCCTGGAGCATCATTCTAGGGCTTGTGCTTGCCGCCAAGCCTCGCTCGGATCGGGGTTTGAACGACCTCGTGCCCGGGGCTTTCCGCCGATCGCCGAGCGTGTTGCCGCTCGCCCCATCCCTGCGCTCTAATCCGTCGTCCCGGCACATAGGAAGGTCCAATGAAGAAGCTCATCAACGATCCCCGGAACGTCGTTCGCGAGATGCTCGAGGGGCTGGTCGATCTCAACCCAGGGCTCGCTCTCCTCGACGGCGAAGCGGTCGTCCTGCGGTCCGACCTGCCTTCCCTCGCGGTGCGAAAGGTTGCGGTGATCTCGGGAGGCGGCAGCGGCCATGAGCCGGCGCACGGGGGGTACGTCGGCGCCGGCCTCCTGACGGCCGCCGTCGCTGGCGATGTGTTCACGTCGCCGAGTGTCGATGCGATCCTGGCCGCGATCCGGGCATCGGCCGGCCCCGCTGGCGCCGTTCTCGTCGTGAAAAACTATACGGGCGACCGTCTGAACTTCGGTCTCGCCGCCGAACTCGCCCGGCAGGAGGGAATTCCGGTCGAGATCGTGGTGGTCGCGGACGACGTGTCGCTGCGGGACCTGGTACCGGAGGACCGTCGCCGCGGCGTTGCCGGGACCGTGCTCGTCCACAAGGTGGCGGGTGCGGCGGCCGAGGCGGGAAAGCCGCTCGCCGAGGTTGCGCGCCTTGCGCGCGAGGCCGCCGGCGCGCTTGGTACGATGGGCGTGGGGCTCGGTGCCTGCACTGTTCCGGCAGCGGGAGCTCCGGGGTTCTCGCTCGGAGAGGACGAGATCGAGCTCGGGCTTGGGATCCACGGCGAGAAGGGCGTCGAGCGCTGCTCGATCAGGAGCGCGGACGCGATCGTTGAAACGATGCTCGGCACTATCCTCGCTGACCGCAAGCTCGAGACCAATGCGCGCGTCGCGCTGCTCGTCAACGGCCTCGGTGCCACGCCGCCGATGGAGCTTTCCATCGTGGCGCGGCGGGCGCTCGGCTACCTCAGAGAACGCGGCATCGTCGTTGAACGGGCTTGGTGCGGCAACTTTCTGACGGCGCTCGACATGCCCGGATGCTCCCTGTCCGTTCTCGAGCTCGATGACGAGCGGCTCGGGCTTCTCGACGCCCCGGCGCAAGCGCCGGCCTGGGTGCCGGGGCAGGCTGTCAAGCCGCAGCGGACACTGGCGCCCAAGGCGAGCAGCGCCGAGACGGGCGTGGGCGAGATCGCGCGGGGACCTCTGAGCGACAAGCTCCGGCAGGCCGCCCATGCCGTTGCGGCGGCCCTGGAAGAGGCGGAGGCCAAGCTGACGGAACTCGACAGTCAGGCGGGCGACGGCGATCTCGGCGCCAGCATGCGGCGGGGTGCGGAAGCAATCCGGGCCCTGCCGGATAGCTCCTGGGCGACGCCCGAGACGGCGTTCGCCTCCGTGGGCAATGCCTTCCGGCGGGCGATCGCCGGAAGTTCCGGACCCTTCTATGCCACCGCGCTCCTGCGCGCGAGCCGGCAGGTGGCCGGGAAGCCGGTGCCCGACGGCGGGGCTTGGGACGCGGCATTCGCTGCCGCCGTGGCAGCCGTCACGGAAATCGGCGGAGCCAAGCCCGGTGACCGGACCATGGTCGATGCCCTCGTGCCGGCGCATCAGGCGTGGGTCGAAGCCCGGAAGAACGGATCACCCGCCGCCGTTGCCTGGCACGCCTGCGTCACGGCAGCCGAGAAGGGAGCGGAAGCGACATCATCGATGTCGCCGAAGCTTGGCCGCGCCGCATATCTCGGGCAGCGGGCCGTCGGCTTCCCCGATGGCGGCGCCGTTGCGGTGGCGACTTGGCTGCGCGCTCTGTCCCCCTACGTTGGTTAGGCTTCCAGGTGCTGACGCGCCGGACCGAAAGCCCTGTGTGTCAGGCCGTCATCCGAGGCTGAAGATTGCGTTGTAGATCGACGACGGAGATTCCAGCGGCGAACAACCGTCAGCCGAGACGAGGCTGCTGCATCGTTGCAGCGCCCATGGCCGAGCCGGTTAGGGGGCGGAACCGTGGATCGGGGGCACGGAGAGCGGCCCGCGCGCCCACCCCCGAAGCGGCTCGACCATCGGTAGACGGCGGCTCATGGTCGGGATGTGCCTCGCGCATCAGACCCGCGAGCTCGAGTTGACCGCTCTTTCCGGCGGAATATCGGATGAGGCGCTGGGCCTGCTGCCGAGCGCCGCCGCGATCTATGCGAAGGTGGAACGGGCTTACAGAAGTACTGCACCTTCTGGAGAGAGGTGGAAGCAGCGGCAGCCTTGCGCGCG
>Ga0065721_10051595_pt1 | contig 14163 bp, 15 predicted proteins | sample Mesricmetagenome_FD_59108 | JGI IMG/M metagenome (GOLD analysis project Ga0065721, IMG submission 59108) | Mesophilic microbial community from rice straw/compost enrichment Sample: eDNA_1 v2 (version 2) | ecosystem: Engineered > Solid waste > Grass > Composting > Bioreactor | place: USA: Davis... | reverse complement strand
GCGGCCGCGAGCATCAGGCCCGTGCGTCCGATGACAGCCCGCCGCACCAGAGGGTCTCCCATGCCCATCCTTCAGAACACCGCCAGTATTGCCCCTGTTCGCCCGCGAAGGGAACAGGCCGAAAAGGAAAGGGCCCCGGAGCGGCTCCGGGGCCCTTCGATGCGTCTTGGTCGAGCTACGCTTACGAGGCGTAGTATTCGACGACCAGGTTCGGCTCCATCTTCACCGGATACGGCACGTCGGCCAGTTCCGGGGCGCGCACGAAGCGCACCGAGAAGCTGCGGTCGGCCAGTTCCAGGTAGTCCGGCACGTCGCGTTCCGACGACTGCTGGGCTTCCAGCACCAGCGCCATGTTGCGCGACTTTTCCTTGACCGAGATCACGTCGTCGGCCTTCACGCGGTACGAGGCGATATCGACCTTCTTGCCGTTGACCAGCACGTGGCCGTGGCTGACGAACTGACGGGCGGCCCAGACGGTCGGCACGAACTTGGCGCGATAGACGACGGCGTCCAGACGGGCTTCCAGCAGGCCGATCAGGTTCTCCGAGGTGTTGCCCTTGCGGCGGGCGGCCTCGGCGTAGGTCTTGGCGAACTGCTTTTCGGTGATGTTGCCGTAGTAGCCCTTCAGCTTCTGCTTGGCCTTAAGTTGCAGGCCGAAGTCCGAGACCTTCGACTTGCGGCGCTGGCCATGCTGGCCGGGGCCGTAGGAGCGCTTGTTGACCGGGGACTTCGAACGGCCCCACAGGTTCTCACCCATGGCCCGGTCGATTTTGTACTTGGCGCTGTGGCGCTTGGACATTCTATTCTCTTTTCAACGATGCGGCCCGGCATCCCCTGAATTGGGAATGCGATCTCAACGGCGGTCCACGCATCTTCCGTCATCAATCCCGCCTGCCGGAGACCGGAGGCGTGGAAGGCGGCGCTTATGGCCAGAAGGCCTGGGGGAGTCAAGCGCGGCGGGCGTTAAGCACGATTGCGGGGAACGACCCGGCCGACGCGACATTACCTCATGTCGCGCGGCTCGGCCGCAGGATGGCTGGAACCCTCGAGATGGATCCGGAGAACAAGAGCTTTCAGACCGGTGTGTCCGACCAGGCCTTCGACACGCTGAAACGCCGGCTAGTGGACCTGGTCGAGCCCCTGAGCGACGCCCAGTTGCTTGAACTCGCCGACGGCATCCACGACATGCTGCGCCAGCGCCGGACGGTGCGCCAGCATCACGCCGAGCGCATGAACGAACGCGCCCGCCATGCCCTGGACCTGCGCATCTGAACGAAAGACGCCCGCCGGACCGGCCGACGGGCGTCATAGTCCCGGCTGTCCGGCGGCTCAGACCGCGGCGTACAGTTCGTTGACCTTGTTCCAGTTCACCACCGACCAGAAGGCCTTCAGATAGTCGGCGCGGCGGTTCTGGTACTTCAGATAATAGGCGTGCTCCCACACATCGGCGCCCAGGATGACGTGGCCCTTCTCGTCGGCGACGTCCATCAGAGGGTTGTCCTGGTTGGGCGTGGAGGTGACCTTCAGCTTGCCGTCCTGGACGATCAGCCAGGCCCAGCCCGAGCCGAACTGACCGGCGCCGGCGGCGTTGAAGTCTTCCTTGAATTTGTCCAGGCCGCCCAGGTCGCGGTCGATGGCCGCGGCCAGTTCGGCCGAGGGTTCACCGCCCTGGCCCTGAGGCGCCAGCAGTTCCCAGAACAGGCTGTGATTCCAGTGGCCGCCGCCGTTGTTGCGCACGGCCTTGGGCGCCTTGGAGATGCTGGCGAAGATGTCTTCCAGCGACTTGCCCTGGAGCGAGGCGTCCGCATTCACGGCCTTGTTCAGATTGTCGACATAGGTCTGGTGGTGCTTGTCGTGGTGGAAGGTCATCGTCTCCTTGTCGATGGCCGGTTCCAGCGCGTCGTAGGCGTAGGGAAGGGGCGGCAGGGTGAAGGCCATGTCAGTCTCCTGAAGACGAGGTTTGTCCTGGACCCCATTTAGGGGATGTCGCGCCTGACCCAAGCGGTTTCGTCGGGAAATCGTTCAGCCGGGCCGATTACGGCCGTTGCGGCGTCGCCCCTAACCGTCCCTTAACAGCCTGTTTACCATCCACGCGGCATTTTCTGCCTAGCGGGGGCGTCTGGGTTTCCCGCGCGTCAGGGGCGGGATCGCGTGGGCGGCTTCACCGAAGCGTTGAAGAAGTTCGGGATCGGTCGTCTCGCGGCCATTCTCGGCGTCGCCGCCGGCGTCACCGCCGTGCTGGTCGCCGTCATGCTGCGCATGGGCCAGGCGCCGGACGCGCTGCTCTATTCCAATCTCGACCTGCGCGAGGCCGGCGAGATCACCACCGCCCTGAATCAGGCCGGCATCAAGTACGTCTCCAAGGGCGACGGCTCGACCATCATGGTCAATCGCGACGAGGTCGGGACGGCGCGGCTGATGCTGGCGGGGCAGGGGCTCGTGACCTCGGGCTCGGTCGGCTACGAGATCTTCGACAATCAGTCGGTGCTGGGCCAGACCGAGTTCCAACAGCAGCTGAACGAGCAGCGCGCGCTGCAGGGCGAGCTGTCGCGCACCATCATGTCGATGCGCGGCATCACCGCCGCCCGCGTCCACATCACCATGCCGCGTCGCGAGATGTTCTCGACCGCCGCCGCCGAGCCGACCGCCGCGGTTCTGGTGGGCCTGGGCGGGCGCGAGCTGTCGGCGGATCAGGTGCGCGCCATCCGCAATCTGGTCGCCTCCTCCGTGCCGAACCTGAAGCCGGACCGCGTCACCGTCGCCGACGAGAACAATCGCACCCTGGCCGCCGGCGCGGAAGGCGACGAGTTCACCAGCGCCTCGGCCATGGAGACCAAGAACACGACCGAGGCCCAACTCCAGGCGCGCATCAAGGACATCGTCGAGGGCGTCGTCGGCGTCGGCGCCGCGCGCGTGCAGGTGACGGCCGACATCGACCGCAGCCGTTCCACCACCCAGGAGCAGAAGTTCGATCCCGACGGACAGGTCGTCCGCTCCACCTCGACCAACGGTTCGCAGTCTTCCGACACGACGGGCATTCCCGACGGGGGCGTGACCGCGACCAACAACATTCCGGGCGGCGCGGCGCCGAACGCGACCCCGCAGGGTTCGACCAGCGCCGAGAACGGCGAGACCACCAACTACGAAATCTCCAACACCACCACGACCACGACGCGCGAACCCGGCGAGGTCCGCAAGCTGGCCGTGGCCGTCGCCGTGGATGGAAAGTGGACGCCCGCCGCCAACGGGGAAGGCGAGCCGACCTACGCCCCACGCACCGCCGAGGAGATCGCCCAGATCCGCGCCCTGGTCGCCGCCGCCGTCGGCATCGATGAGGCGCGGGGCGACAAGATCGAGGTCGTCAACGTCCGCTTCAACCACGACACCGGTCTGGCCGGCGGGCTGGACGGGGCCTCGTCGCTGTTCGACTTCTCCCAGGCCGACATCATGCGGGCGATCGAGCTGGGCGTGCTGCTGCTTGTCGCGGCCCTGCTGATCTTCTTCGTCCTGCGGCCGCTGCTGAAGGCGGCGACGGGCGGGGCCTCGGGCGGCGTTCCCGCGCTGATCGGCCCGGACGGCGTGCCGGTCACCCAGGTGCAGACGACCGTGATCGGCCCGGACGGCCAGCCCCAGCTGCTGCCGCCTCCGTCCGAGATGGAACAGAAGATCGACATCGCCCGCATCGAGGGTCAGGTGAAGGCCTCCTCCGTCAAGAAGGTCGCCGACTTCGTCCAGGCCCATCCTGAGGAAGCGGCCGGCATCCTGCGCGCCTGGGTCGCGGAGGGCTGATGGCCAAGCTGATCAACAAGAAGGCCGCGATCGAGGACCCCAACAAGCTGACGGGGCCGGAGAAGGCCGCCGTCATCCTGCTGGCGCTGGGCGAAGAGCACACCGCCCTGTGGGAGCGTCTGGACGACGACGAGGTCAAGGAAATCTCCCAGGCCATGGCGACGCTGGGCAACGTCACCTCCGAGGTGGTCGAGGCCCTGATGATGGAGTTCGTCTCGGGCCTGTCGGGCTCGGGTGCGGTGACCGGCAGCTTCGACCAGACCCAGAAGCTGCTGGCCGCCTTCCTGCCCCGCGACCGCGTCGACGCCCTGATGGAAGAAATCCGGGGTCCGGCCGGCCGGACCATGTGGGACAAGCTGGGGAACGTGAACGAGACGGTCCTGGCCAACTATCTGAAGAACGAATACCCGCAGACGGTCGCCGTCATCCTGTCCAAGGTGAAGTCGGACCACGCCGCGCGGGTGCTGACGTCATTGCCCGAGGACTTCGCCCTGGAATGCGTGCAGCGGATGCTGCGCATGGAGCCGGTTCAGCGCGACATCCTGGAGAAGATCGAGCAGACCCTGCGGACCGAGTTCATGTCGAACCTGGCGCGCACTTCCAAGCGCGACAGCCACGAGATGATGGCCGACATCTTCAACGCCTTCGATCGGCAGACCGAGGCGCGCTTCCTGGGCGCGCTCGAGGAGCGGAACCGTGAGTCCGCCGAACGCATCCGCGCCCTGATGTTCGTGTTCGAGGACCTGTCGAAGCTGGACCCCGGCGGCGTGCAGACCCTGCTGCGGGCGGTCGAGAAGGACCAGCTGGGCCTGGCGCTGAAGGGCGCCTCGGAGGGGCTGCGCGAGATGTTCTTCTCCAACATGTCCGAACGCGCCTCCAAGATCATGCGCGAGGACATGGAGTCGATGGGGCCGGTGCGCCTCAAGGATGTGGACGCCGCCCAGATGGCCATGGTGCAGGTGGCCAAGGATTTGGCGGCCAAGGGCGACATCATGCTGGCCGGCCAGGGCGCGGACGACGAGCTGATCTACTGACATGGCCGCGCAACGCTTCATCTTCGACACCGAGTTCGACGCCCAGGGCGAGGTGGTGCGGCCCTCGGCCTGGCGGCCGGTCAAGCGCAGCTATCAGCCCGCCGAGGTCGAGGCCCTGGTCGCCCAGGCCCGGCTGGAGGCGCGCGAGCAGGCCCTGGCCGAGGTCGAGAACCTGCGCGCCATGGCCCTGAGCAGCATAGCGCAGGGCGTCGGCGCCGCCCTTCCGGGCCTGAAGGCCGCCGCCCAGGCGCACCGCGAGCAGTCGGCCGACCTGGCTATGGCGGCGGCGCGGGCGATCGCGGGCACGGCTCTGGACCGCTTTCCCCAGGCGCCGTTGAAGGCGGCGCTGGAGGTCCTGGCGCAGGAAGTCGACGCCTCGCCCCGCCTGGTCGTGCGCGGCGCGGGGCTGGACGAGACCGCCCGGGACATGATCGCCCAGGCGGCGGCCGACGCGGGCTTCACCGGGGCGGTCGCCTTCCGCGACGAGCCCGGGCTGGGCGTGGCCGCCTTCCAGCTGGAATGGGCCGACGGACGCGCCGACTATGATCCGAAGGAGGCCGCCCGCCGCGTGGGCGACGCCCTCTCCGCCGCCCTCGCCGCCGAGGCGGGGCATGCCGAAACCATCGCCGCCGACAGGAGCGACTTCTGATGGCCTCCGACGACTTCTCGCTCGAGGAATTCCAGGACGGGGCGGCGCTGCCGTCGCCGGACGATCACAGCGAAAAGACCGCGGCCGACTTGGCGACCGTGTTCGACGTGCCGGTGAACATCTCGGCGGTGCTGGGCAAGTCGCACATGTCCGTCGCGCAGCTGCTGCAGCTGAACAAGGGCTCGGTTCTGGAGCTGGACCGCAAGGTCGGCGAGGCGATCGACATCTTCGTCAACAACCGTCTGGTGGCCCGCGGCGAAGTCGTCGTGGTGGACGACCGGCTGGGCGTGACCATGACGGAAATCATCAAGACCGAGGATGCGGGCGCCTGATCGGCGACCGCGCGAGAGATTAGAGGAGAAGAACGATGCGTCTTCTGGTGGTTGGCAGACTGAGCGGACAACTGGCCTCGGCGGTGAAGATGGCCATGGCGCACGGCGCCAAGGTCAATCATGTCGAGCGCGCGGACCAGGCGACCGAGCAACTGCGGCGAGGGCAGGGCGCCGACCTGCTCATGGTGGACTACAAGCTGGACATCGCCAGCCTGATCGCCGCCAACGACTCGGAACGGATCAGCGTGCCAGTGGTCGCCTTCGGCATCGACGCCGATCCGCGTGAGGCCGCCGCCGCCATCAAGGCCGGCGCCAAGGAGTTCATTCCCCTGCCGCCCGAGGCGGACCTGATCGCCGCGGTCCTGTCGGCCGTCGCCGACGACGAGAAGCCGATGATCTCGGCCGATCCGGCGATGAAGGCGGTGATCGGCCTGGCCGACCAGGTGGCGCGCTCGGAAGCCTCCATTCTGGTCACCGGCGAAAGCGGCGTCGGCAAGGAGGTGATGGCTCGTTACCTGCACGAGAATTCACGCCGCAAGGACAAGCCCTTCATCAGCGTCAACTGCGCGGCCATCCCCGACAACCTGCTGGAATCCGAGCTGTTCGGGCACGAGAAGGGCGCCTTCACCGGCGCCGTGGCCCGTCGCATCGGCAAGTTCGAGGAGGCCGACGGCGGCACCCTGCTGCTGGACGAAATCTCGGAGATGGACGCCCGGCTCCAGGCCAAGCTGCTGCGCGCCATCCAGGAACGGGTCATCGATCGTGTCGGCGGCACGAAACCGGTCAAGGTCGACATCCGCATCATCGCCACCTCCAACCGCGACCTGGCCCGCGCCGTGTCGGAAGGGACGTTCCGCGAGGACCTGCTGTACCGGCTGAACGTGGTGAACCTGCGCCTGCCGTCCTTGCGCGAACGGCCCGGCGACATCGCCGTTCTGGCCGATCACTTCGTGAAGAAGTACGCCGCCGCCAACGGCGTGGCGGCCCGTCCGCTGTCGGTCCAGGCGCGCCAGGCGGTCACCGCTCACCGCTGGCCCGGCAACGTGCGCGAGCTGGAAAACGCCATGCACCGCGCGGTGCTGCTGGCGGCGGGACCCGAAATCGATCTGGACGCTATCCGCCTGCCCGACGGCCGTCCGCTGGCGCTGGGCGGAGAGACGACGGCGCCGAGCGCCGCCCCGCTGGACGCGGGCCCGGCCGCCCGCGCGGCCCAGGCCGCCGACGCCGTGACGCGCAGCTTCGTCGGCCAGACCGTGGCCTCGATGGAGAAGACCCTGATCCTGGACACCCTGGCGCACTGCCTGGGCAACCGGACCCATGCGGCCAACATCCTGGGCATCTCGATCCGCACCCTGCGCAACAAGCTGAACGAGTACGCCGACGAGGGCGCCGCCATTCCCGCGCCCCAGAGCGGCGTGGCCGGCGCGGGCTACGCGGCCTGAAACGATGAGTTCGAGGTTCGACCGCAGGACGATCCTGGGGGGCGCGGGCGCCCTGGCGCTGACCGGCTGCTACCGCCGCGAGGAAGAGCCCCGCGCCCAGGAGCCGGCGCGCGACTTCTTCCTGTCGGACCTTGAGGCGCGCCATGGCGGGCGTCTGGGCCTGGCGGCCATGGACGTCGGCAGCGGCAGGCGGGTGCTGTGGCGCGGGCAGGAGCGGTTCCCCTTCTGCTCGACCTTCAAGGCCTTTCTGGCGGTCGCCACCCTGGAGCGGGTGCAGCGCGAGGAGGAGCGACTGGATCGGGCGATCCACATCGAGGCCACGGACATCATTCCGCACGCGCCGACCACGGGGCCGGCGGTCGGCCGCAGCCTGACGATCCGCGAACTGATGCAGGCGGCCGTCGAACTGAGCGACAATCCCGCCGCCAACATCCTGATCCGCGAGATGGGCGGCCTGGCGGTCTGGCGTCAGTGGTGGCCGACGTTCGGCGACACCACCACCCTGATCGCCCGGATGGAGCCCGAACTGAACACGGCGCTGGCCGACGATCCGCGCGACACCTGCCTGCCGGAACAGACCCTGGCCAACATGCGCCTGATGGCCTTCAGCGACCGGCTGACGCCCGAGCACGACCAGATGCTCGGCGGCTGGCTGCTGACTTCGCCCACGGGGCCCAACCGCATCAAGGCCGCGGCCCCGGCCGGCTGGAGCGTGGCGCACAAGACCGGCACGGGCCAGAACGGCACCGCCAACGACATTGCCCTGCTGACGCCCGTCAGCGGCGCCCCGGTGCTGATGGCCGTCTATCTGACCGGCGCGGTGCGGGCGACCGACGATCAGCGCGACGCCGTCGTGGCCGACGCCGCCCGCCGCGCCCTGGAGGCCCTGGACCGTGGTTGACGCGCCGATGATGAAGGACGGCATGGCCCGTCCCACCGGCCAGGACGTGCTGGGATGGGTCAAGCGCGGCGAGGTGCTGCTGGCCGTCGGCGTGATCGGCGTGATCATGCTGCTGATCGTGCCGGTTCCCAAGATGCTGCTGGACCTGCTGCTGGCGATCTCGATCGTCTCCAGCGTGCTGATCCTGATGACGGCGGTGATGATGAAGAAGCCGCTGGACTTCGCCATCTTCCCGACGGTCCTGCTGGTCTCGACGCTTTACCGCCTGGGCCTGAACCTGGCCTCGACGCGCCTGATCCTGACCCATGGCCAGGAAGGTCACGACTCGGCCGGCCAGGTCATCGCCGCCTTCGGCGAGCTGATGATGGGCGGCAACTTCATCATCGGGGTGATCATCTTCGCCATCATCCTGGTAGTGAACTTCGTGGTCATCACCAAGGGCTCGACCCGGATCGCGGAGGTGTCGGCCCGCTTCACCCTGGATTCCATGCCGGGCAAGCAGATGGCCATCGACGCCGACCTGTCCAGCGGCCTGATCACCGAGGACCAGGCCAAGCAGCGCCGCAAGGAGCTGGAGCAGGAATCGACCTTCTTCGGGGCCATGGACGGCGCCTCGAAGTTCGTGCGCGGGGATGCGGTCGCGGGCCTGATCATCACCTTCATCAACGCCATCGGCGGCCTTCTGATCGGCGTGACCCAGCATGGCATGCCGGCGATGGACGCCGCCAACACCTACGTCCAGCTGACGGTGGGCGACGGCCTGGTGACGCAGATCCCGGCCATCATCATCTCGATCGCCGCCGGCTTCCTGGTCTCGAAGGCCGGCGTCGAGGGCGCGGCGGACAAGGCGCTGGTCAGCCAGCTGGCCACCAATCCGGTGTCGCTGGGGGTCGTGTCGGGCGCGGCGGGCCTGATCGGCCTGATCCCGGGGATGCCGCTGATCCCGTTCGCGGCCCTGGCCCTGGGGGCGGGCTTCATGGCCTGGCGGTTGGGACGCGAGCGGCTGAAGCCGAAGCCGACCGAGGCCGAACTGGCCCAGGCGGCGGCCGGGCCTCAGCCGGAGGTCGAAGAGCCGATCGCCAACACGCTGAACATCGACGAGGTGAAGATCGAGCTGGGCTATTCGCTGCTGGCCCTGATCAACGACCTGGAAGGCCGCAGGCTGACGGACCAGATCAAGGCCCTGCGCCGCTCCCTGGCCCAGGACTTCGGCTTCGTGATGCCGCAGGTCCGAATCCTCGACAACATGCGCCTGCCGACCCAGGGCTACGCCATCCGCATCAAGGAGATGGAGGCGGGGCAGGGCGAGGTGCGCCTGGGTCACCTGATGGCCATGGATCCGGCGGGGCGCCAGGTCGAGCTGCCGGGCGAACACATGAAGGAGCCGGCCTTCGGCCTGCCCGCGACCTGGATCGAGGACAGCCTGCGCGAGGAGGCGACCTTCCGGGGCTACACCATCGTCGATCCGGCGACGGTGCTGACCACCCACCTGACCGAGATCCTGAAGGAGAACATGGCGGACCTGCTCTCCTACGCCGAGGTGCAGAAGCTGCTGAAGGAGCTGGGGCCCGAGGAACAGAAGCTGGTCGAGGAGCTGATCCCGACCGTGGTCACGGTCACCACCCTGCAGCGCGTGCTCCAGGCGCTGCTCCGCGAGAAGGTGTCGATCCGTGACCTTCCCGCCATTCTGGAGGGCCTGGCCGAGGCCGCGCCGCACACCTCCAGCGTCACCACCCTGGTCGAACACGTCCGCGCGCGCCTGGCGCGCCAGCTGTGCTGGCAGCACCAGGGCGGCGACGGCGCCCTGCCGATCGTCACCCTGTCGCCGGAATGGGAGGGCGCCTTCGCCGAGAGCCTGGTCGGCGGCGGCGAGGACAAGCAGCTGGCCATGGCGCCGTCGCGGCTCCAGGACTTCATTCGCGCCGTTCGCGACACCTTCGAGCGGCTGGCCATGAGCGGCGAGAACGCGGTCCTGCTGACGGGCCCCCAGACCCGGCCGTACGTGCGGTCGATCATCGAACGCTTCCGCGGTCAGACGGTGGTCATGAGCCAGAACGAAATCCACCCCAGGGCGCGGCTGCGCACGCTCGGCAGCGTCTGATCGGCGAAAGATTTTGACGTGGGGCGGGGGACGGCTAAAGGTCCGTTCCCATGGAGAATTCCGCCAGCCCGACGTGGCGCCGCCTCGGCGCATTCATCCGGACGCCGTCGGTCGCCCGGTCGGTCACGGGTCTGCTGATCCTGGCGTTCGTGCTTCAGCTCGCGGTGAATTTCACCGCCTTCCTGATGCTGGAGCGGACGTCGCGGATCAACGACGAGATCGAACAGGCCCAGCTTCTGCGGCGCGAGGCGCGGACCCTGCTGATCGCCATGGTGGACGCCGAGACGGCGCAGCGCGGCTTCCTGCTGACCGGCCGGCCCGAATTCCTGCAGCCCTACAACGAGGCGCAGCAGGTCTTGGGGCCGAGTGTCGCGCGCCTTCATGAAGCCGCGGAGCGCGATCCCACCCTGGCGCCGCTCATCCAACGGATCGAAAGTCTGTCGGCCGCAAAGCGGGCCGAGCTGTCGACGACGCTGACCCTGGCGGGCGAAGGAAGGATCGGCCCCGCGATCCAGTCGGTGCGGTCCGGGGAGGGTAAGGTCTTCATGGATCAGCTTCGCACGGCGGTAGAAGATTTCGACCAGCTCAAGTCGAGCCGCATCGCCGCCCGCACGGAACTGGCCGAAGACTCTGCCCGCCTGACGGTCATCGCCAACGCGGTCGCGGCGCTGCTGGTGATCGTGTTGGGCGGTCTGGCCCTCTGGCTGGTCCGGCGATACGTGCTGGAGATACAGGCCGGGCGGGACGCGCTGGACGCCCTGAACGCCGGCCTGGAAGAGACCGTTCGCGAACGCACGGGCGACCTGACGCGGGCCAATGAGGAAATCCAGAGGTTCGCCTACATCGTCAGCCATGACCTGCGCGCGCCGCTGGTCAACGTCATGGGCTACACCTCCGAGCTGGAGCAGACCGGCAAGGTGCTGAATCAGCAGATCGCGCGACTGGAAGACGCCGATCCGGCCCTGGTCGAGCGTGACGCCGTGGTCGCCGTGCGTGAGGACCTGCCGGAAGCGATCGGCTTCATCCGCGCCTCCACGGCCAAGATGGATCGCCTGATCAACGCGATCCTGAAACTGTCCCGCGAAGGCCGCCGCAACCTTACTCCCGAGACGCTGGACATGACGGCCATGGCCCAGGCCATCGCCGACAGCGTCCGGCACCAGGTCGACGAGGCCGGCGCCCAGATCGTCGTCGAACCTCTGCCCGAGGTCGAGAGCGACCGGCTTTCGATGGAGCAGGTGCTGGGCAATCTGATCGACAACGCAGTCAAGTATCTGGACGTCGACCGGCCCGGCGAGATCCGCGTTGTCGGCGAGGACGTGGCGGGGGGATGGGTGGTCTATCGCGTCGCCGACAACGGTCGCGGCATCGCGCCCCGGGACCACGAGCGCATCTTCGAGCTGTTCCGCCGCTCAGGCCGGCAAGACCGCGCAGGCGAAGGCTTGGGCCTGGCCTTCGTGCGCAACAGCGTTAGGCGACTGGGAGGAACGATCGATGTCGAGTCCGAACTCGGCAAGGGCTCGACTTTCATCCTGAAATTCCCCAAACGACTGATCGTCTCGGAACCCGGAGCCGCGCTGTGACGCAACCCGTCAAAATCATCATGGTCGAAGACGACCACGGTCACGCCAAGCTGATCGAAAAGAATATCCGGCGGGCCAATATCAACAACGAAATCAAGCATTTCGATGAAGGCGGCGCGGCGCTGGACTATCTGTTCAGTCCGGAAATCCTGGCCAACGGACCGCTGCTGATCCTGCTGGACCTCAATCTGCCGGATATGTCGGGAACTGACATTCTGGAACGGGTGAAGTCGGACGATCGGCTGAAGCGCGCGCCGGTGGTTGTTCTGACGACGACCGACGACAAGGTCGAGATCCAGCGCTGCTACGACCTAGGCTGTAACGTCTACATCACCAAGCCGGTCGATTATGAGTCCTTCGCGGGGGCCATTCGCCAACTGGGCCTGTTCCTGTCGGTCATGCAGGCCCCGGACATCGAGTGAGCGACGCACAAGACGCCATTCGCCTGCTCTACATCGACGACGACCGCGGCCTGTCGCGGCTGGTCGAGAAGGAGCTGACCCGCCACGGCTACGCCGTGACCTGCGCCCCCGATGGGGACGCCGGCCTGGAGTTTTTGCGCACCGGCGCCTACGACATCTGCGCGCTGGACCATTACATGCCCGCGCGGGACGGCCTGGACGTGCTGCCGGACATCATGGCCCTGCCGGACCCGCCGCCGGTGGTCTATGTGACCGGGGCCCAGGAAGGTCGGATCGCGGTCGCGGCGCTTCGCGCGGGGGCGGCCGACTACGTCATCAAGGACGTATCCGAGGACTTCACCTCCCTGCTGCGCTCGGCGCTGGACGACGCGCTGCTGCGCCGGCGCCTGCAGCGCGAGAACGAGGCGGCTCAGGAGCAGATCCGCCTGGCCCGGGACCGCGCCGAGGCCATGCTGCGCGAAGTGAACCACCGCGTGGGTAATTCCCTGCAGCTGGTCTCCAGCTTCATGTCCCTGCAACTGCGCCACATGACCGATGAGGCGGCCAAGGACGCCCTGCGGGAATCCCAGGCGCGGATCGAGGCGGTCGCCCATGTGCACCGCCGCCTCTACACCTCCGGCGACATGAGCCGGGTGGCCATGGACGAGTATCTGGCCGGGCTGATGGACGAGCTGTCGAAATCGGTGGCGGCGGCGCCTCGGCTGGTGCTGGACGCCGACCCGATCAGCGTCACCACCGACCAGGCCGTGTCCCTGGGCGTGGTGGTCACCGAGCTGGTCACCAACGCCGTCAAATACGCCTATGCGCCCGGCGAGGATGGCGAGATCCGCATCCATCTGAAGGCGGCCGGCGAGGGGCGCGCGATGCTGACGGTCGAGGACGACGGACCGGGCCTCGCGCCCGACGACAAGCCCAAGGGCACGGGCCTGGGCGGCAAGATCATCTCCGCCATGGCGTCGGGTCTGCGGTCGGCGCTCGAGTTCGATCCGGCGCACCGCGGCGTGCGGGCCCGCCTGGCCTTCGACCTCTGACGCGCTTTCGCGTTAGGCTGGGATCATGCTGCAGTTCGGCGTCCGCAATCCGGCCATCGACTACCGCCATCGCGCCACGGCCTTCGGCCTGGTGGAGCGGGAAGGGCTGATCGCCTGCGTGCGCGTGCAGCGTGAGGCCGGCGCCTATTTCGACCTGCCGGGCGGAGCCGTGGACGGCGAGGAGACCGAGGTCGAGGCCCTGATCCGCGAGTTCCGGGAGGAAACGGGGCTGGCCATCCGGCCGGATGACCGGATCGCGGAGGCGGGACAGTATTTCTTCAAGACGACGGGCGAGGCGCTGAACAACGTCGGCGGCTACTGGACCGCCACGGCGATCGGCGAAGACCCTCAGGCCAAGTGCGAGGACGATCACACCCTGGTCTGGCTCGAGCCCGCCTATGCCGTATCGCGGCTGCGCCACGACGCCCACGCCTGGGCGGTTGCGGCCTGGCTGCGACGCTGACAAGCGCGGCCATACGGAACCGCCGGCGTCGGCTCACCGTTTCCTGACCGTTGGCGACATCGTTGGAATGTCGCGGAAAACCAGGAGATTCTCATGCCCGATCAGGATCGTGTGGAAGGCGCCGCCAAGACCATGGGCGGCAAGGTCAAGGAAGGCCTCGGCAAGGTCACCGGCGACGAAAAGATGAAGGCGGAAGGCCGCGCCGACCAGGTGGAAGGCAAGGTCCAGAACACCGTCGGCGGCGTGAAGGACGCGGTGCGCGACGGTCGCCACTAGGCCCCGGCTGAGATCATTGACAGGCGCCGCCCGCAGTTCGCGGGCGGCGCCTTTCTCTTGGGGTCAGTCATCGCCCCAGAGGCGAAGGCTCAGACCGTCCTTCTTCTCGCCGGGTTCGACCACCGGCCGGCATTCCGAGG
>Ga0065721_10051594_pt1 | contig 14163 bp, 11 predicted proteins | sample Mesricmetagenome_FD_59108 | JGI IMG/M metagenome (GOLD analysis project Ga0065721, IMG submission 59108) | Mesophilic microbial community from rice straw/compost enrichment Sample: eDNA_1 v2 (version 2) | ecosystem: Engineered > Solid waste > Grass > Composting > Bioreactor | place: USA: Davis... | reverse complement strand
CTCGATGTGGCCCACCGTCAGGGTGCCCCTCCCCGCCGGTATCCGCTCGATCCAGGCGTCCGCCTCGGACGGGCGGAAGGGATGGAACTTCGCCTTGACGAAGTCGTCGGCGTATGTCTCGTCGTCCGCCTCGCCCTGGCGGCCTTCCGGGCAGAGGGACCGCGGGCAGAGCTCGGTCACCGGCTCCAGGACGTGGAGGCGGCGGCCGGGGCCGAGCTCGGTGAAGATGCTTTCGGGCTGGGCTTCGGCAGTGGGGAGCGTCTCCTGGTCGCTGAGGTTCCCGGTGAAGATCGGCGGCACGGCCCAAGCCGTGAAGTCCCCGGCGGCGACGTTGTCGCGGTACCAGGTCGACCGGGACGCGAAGCGAGCGATCTCCGGGTAGCGCCTCCGGTCGATTCGCTTGCCGTCCCGCGTCATCAGGTTCGCCGTGGGCAGCTCGTCGAGCACGACCAGGACCACGGGGACATCCGAGCCGTTTCGGGCGGCGGGTTCCGCGCCGCTGCTTCCCTGGCCGCAGCCGACGAGCAGCCAGATCCCGATTCCCGCAGCGATCAGAGTGAACAGGCCCACGGCCAGGCGGCCCATCCGGGCGGCCTCGAAACCCGGCCTCGCCAGCCCATCGGCCCCTCCGGCCCCCGGCTCTTTCACCCGTTCTCCCCGGCCGTCGCGGGTGGGCCGCCCATGATCTCGACCACGTGGCCGGCCGGGGTCTCGGTCTTCACCCGCCTCGCGCCCCAGTGCCGCCGACCCTCGACGACCTCGAACCCGGCCCTCTCCAGCCGCTGCACCGCCTCGTCGATGTCCGGCGCGAGAACCGCCGTGTGCCCCCTGACCGGTGGCACCGACGGGTCGATCGTTTCCATCAGGTGGATCTGCGTTCCGTCGCGTTCATACCACCGGAAACCCTCCCCGAGCGAGTCCGGAGCGGCCACGCTCTCGAATCCGACCGCCAGCCAGAAATCTCCCTCCCTGGCCATGAGATGGGGAGCTACCTCCAGTGCCACGTGGTGGAGCATGGACGGGATGGTCCCAGAAGCGGGGGCGGTGCGCGACCCCTAGAAGAAGATCGCCCACCCGACCGCACCGATCACGACGATGGTCGTCGTGTACACGATCGACTCTGCCGCGGTGCGGAGGTCGAGCCCGTAGGCGTGGCCGACGATCATCGAGTTGAGCCCGGTTGGCATCACGGCGAGGAGGTAGTAGGACGCGGGCACGTCGCTGAACGGGAGCGTGAAGAGGAAGAGCAGGGACGGGGCCGCGACGAGGCGACAGAGCAGGACGACGCCCAGGGGCTTGTGGGGGCGGGGCGGAACCTTCATCACGCCGGCCCGCACCTCCTCGGTGAGGATCGCGCCGACCGCGAAGAAGCCGACCACCAGCGGGATCAGCACGAGCACCCGGGAGATGTCGACGGCGATTTCCGGGGCGAGCGCCTCGGGCGCGAGGAGGCCGAGCACCGCCGCGACGAGAAGCGGGTTCTTCAGGAAGAACGCGCGCAGGCGCTCCTTGAAGCCCTCTCCCGCCTTCGTCCCGAGTGCGGCCCCGACCCCGAACGCCCCGAGGGTGAGGGTCAGGTAGCTCACGACCACATCGAACAGCACGGCGTCCGAGAGCTCGTCGCCTCCCATCAGCGTGTACACCATGGGGTAGCCGAGGTAGGAGGTGTTGGCGAGGATCGCGCAACAGATGACCGAGCCGGCCACGGGCGGCGAAAGCTTCAGGACCGGGACGGCCAGCACCCAGGCCAGGAGCCCGACCGTGATCGCGGTGAGCAGGCCCGCGGCCATGCCCGCTCCTCCGCCGAAGCTGAGGTCGACGTGGACCAGGTTGAAGAACACGATCGGCGACAGGACGTAATAGAGGATGAGCAACAATCCCCGCCGCGATCCATCCCCCGCCCGGTCGGGCCAGCGCCGCTCGCCGAAAATGCCCGCGGCGGTGGAGACGACGATCGTGAGAAGGATCCAGAGCACGCAGGAACCCTAGGGGGATCGACCGGGGGTTGGTTCGGACGAGGAGTCGGCACCGCCTTCGGCGGGCCTCCCAGCCAAACCCGCCCCGCCCACTCACATCAAAGGATGGTTGGCCGGGGCTCCGGGTTTTACGCCTCAGGGCCGGGCCGACGTGGTGGCTGAGCCCGAGGTGGCTGCGATAACCACGTCTATACCGGCAAAAACGCAGCCACCCCGGCGGGGCACCTCAGGCACTCGGGCGACGGAACCCGGGGTGGCTGCGATAACCACCTCTATACCGAGGAAAACGCAGCCACCTCTCGGGTCTCGACGGGCTTCGAGCGACGACGGTGCGACTGCGACTGCTGGTTATTCCCTCAGGAAACCCAGACGCTCAGGGCGTTTCCGGCGTGCTGGGCGAACTCGACCAGGGGTTGGGGTATGACGCCGAAGAAGATGGCTGCGGCGGCGGCGAGGACGGCGGGCGCGAGCAGGTACCAGCGTCGGTCCGCGCCTTCGTCGGCGAAGGGATCCGCGACCGCGGCGCCCGCGATCTGGGGCGGGAGCGAGGCGGTGTCGATCGCTTCGCCCTCTTCCTCCTCGTCCCTCGCCGGGCCCATCCAGAGGGCCGCGACCACCCGCAGGTAGTAGCCGAGCGAGATCATGGTTCCGACCGCGATCATCACCGCGAGCCACGTCCAGTCGGTGTCGACGAGGGCCTCGATCAGGTAGAGCTTGCCGACGAAACCGGCGGTCGGCGGCAGGCCCGCCAGCGCGAGCATCGAGATGGTCAAAGGCCAGGCCAGAGCCGGCTTGTCGCGGCCGAGGCCGCGCAGGGTGGAGATGTCGTCGGAGAACCCGGTCTGTCGCTCGCGGATCACGACCACGGCGAACGCGGCGACGTTCATGGCCAGGTAGGCCGCGAGGTAGAAGACGAGCGCGTCGACCCCGGCCTGGGTGGCGGTGACGATCCCGGCCAGCATATAGCCCGCCTGGGCGATGCCGGAGTAGCCGAGCATCCGCTTGAGCGAGGTCTGGGCGAGCGCGCCGACGTTGCCGACCACGATCGAGAGCGCGGCGAGCGCCGCGAGCATCACGTCCCACTGGTCGGCGAGGGGTCCGAGCGCGACCAGGAAGAAACGGATGAACACCGCGAAGGCCGCGGCCTTGGTCGCCACCGCCATGAACGAGGTCACCGGCGTCGGGGCGCCCTGGTACACGTCCGGAGTCCACTGGTGGAAGGGGGCGATCGATACCTTGAAGGCGAGTCCGACCGTGATCAGGCCCACTCCGGCGAGCGTCAGGGAGTCGCTCAGCATCCCGTCCCCGGCGCGCAGGCCGTCGGCGATCGCCTGGAACTCGGTCGCGCCCGAAGCGCCGTAGATCATCGCCAGCCCGTAGAGCAGGGTGGCCGACCCGACCGAGCCGACGATCAGGTACTTGAGGCCGGACTCGAGCGACTCGCGCCGGCGCAGGTTCGTGCCGCACAGGGCGTAGAGGGGGATCGAGAGCAGCTCGAGGCCGACGAAGAAGGTCAGCATGCTCGTGGCCTGGGCGAGGATCACCATGCCCAGCACCGATCCCATCAGCAGCGCCAGCCAGTCGCTCCGGCCCGCCTGCGTCTCCGCGGGATCCCCGATCGCCAGCAGCACCGCGACGGCCGCCGCGACTATCGTGAGCAGCGAAAGCGTGACCGCGAGGCCGTCCAGCCTGAGCGCGCCGCTCACCAGGTCGGCGTCCGCGTTCCACTGCCAGATCAGGAGGCCGGCGGTCGTCGCGAGCGCGATCAGCGCAAGCACGGGGCCGAAGCGCTTGATCGGGTCGAGCACCGCGGCGAGCACGATCGCGACCAGACCGGCCGTGAGCGCGATGACCGGCGAGAGCGCCGCGTAGTCGATGGTGGGGGCGTCGAAGCTCACTTGGCCACCTCCCTGACGACCGCGACGGACGACTCGACCGCGGACTCCGACCCGTGGACGATCAACTGCGGGCAGAAGGCCAGGACGACCACGATGCCGACCATCGGGATCAGGACGAGGGCGTCGCGGAGCGAGATCTCACGCGAGTCGGCGCCGTCTGGGAGCGGGTTGTGCATCGTCAACTGGTACATGCGCAGGGCGTAGAAGGCGGCGAGCGCGACGCCGACCGAGGCGACGATCGCCCAGGCCGCGTCGACCTGGAACAGCCCGTTGAGGATGTAGAACTCGCCGATGAAGTTCGCGGAGGCCGGGATGGCCAGGGTCGCCATCGCGACGATCAGGAAGATCACCGCGAACACGGGCGCCCGCTTCGCGAGCCCGCCCATCGGCCCGAGCTCCTCCGAGCCGGTGCGTTCCGCGATCAGGGCGACGATCAGGAATGCCGGGACGACGACGAGGCCGTGGTTGACCATCTGGAGCACCGCCCCCTCGGCGCCCGTCAGCTCGAAGGCGAAGATGCCCGCGGTGATGAACCCGAGCTGGGCCACGGAGGAGAACCCGAGGACGAGCCGGAGGTCGGTCTTTGTGAAGGCCATGATCGAGCCGTACACGATGGAGGCGATCGCGAGGACCAGCATGGTCGCCTGGAAGAGCTCGGCGGCGTCGGGCATCATCGGCAGGACGACCCGCAGGAACCCGTAGGCGCCGACCTTCGAGAGAACCGCGGAGAAGACCGCCAGGGCCGGCAGCGGCGCGGCCCGGTAAGCGTCCGGCATCCAGCCGTGGAGCGGGAACGCGGGCATCTTGACCAGGAACGCGACGGCGAAGAACCAGAAGATCCAGTTCTGCGAGCCGTCCGGCAGGCCGCGCGCCACGATCGCCTGGATCGAGAACGTCAGCTCGCCCCCGTCGGCCGAGATCACGGCCGCGGCGATCGCGCCGACCAGCATCAGCAGCGAGCCGATCAGGGTGAAGACGATCATCTTCAGGGTGGCCGACTGCACCGTGACCGACCCGCGGCCCGGGCTCCCGGCCGGATCGTCGTCCCCGCCCCGGTCCCGGCCCCAGATCCCGAACAGGAAGTAGAACGGGACGATCATCAGGTCGAAGAAGAGGACGAAGAGCAGCAGGTCCTGGGCCAGGAACGCGCCGAGGGTCGCCGTCTCGCCGGCGGCGAGCATGAAGTAGTAGAGGCCGGGCCGCTCGACGCCCCGCAGGGCCGAGAAGGCGATCGCGGGGATCCAGGCGACCGCGGTGAGCAGCACCAGGAAGATCGAGACACCGTCGATGCCCAGGCTGTAGTCGACGCCGAGACCGGAGATCCAGGTCACGTCGGTCACGTACTGCATGCCCCCGTCCGGATCGAAGCCGGCCAGGACGCCGATGGCCAGGCCGAGCGTGATCACGGCGCCGAAGGTGGCGACCCAGGCGGCGAAGCGCCGCGGGACCAGGAGGCCGATCAGGCCGAAGACGATCGGGGTCCAGATGATCGAGCTGAGCATCAGGCGCTCCGGATCAGGAAGTAGACGACGATGGCGAGGATGCCGAACAGCATCAGGGCGGCGTAGCCGCGGAGCATCCCGGACTGGAGGTCACGGACGGCGGCGCCCGCGGAACGGGTCAGCCCCGCGACCCCGGCGGTCGCTCCGTCGACCACGAACCGCTCGAACACCCGGTTGGCGAACCGGCCGAGGGCCTTGACCGGGTTGACGATCAGGAAGTCGACGATCTCGTCGCCGTACCACTTGTTCACGCACAGGGTGTGGACCGCCTTGAACGTCTGCCGGAACCTCGCCGGGAGATCGGGCCGCTTGATGTAGAGCAGCCAGGCGGTCGCGATACCGGCGATGGAGATCACCGCCCCTTCGATCAGGCCGGTCCAGGCCTCGGAGTTGCTCGGGTGCATGTGAGAGAACACCGAGTGCTCGAAGGTGGGCTCGAGGAACCTCGTGATCACCTCGGTCACGCCGGGGATCTGGACGAGGCCGCCGACGAGGGCGAGCGCTCCCAGCACCCCCATCGCGAACTTCATCCCGCCGGCCTGTTCGGCGATGTGGTGTTCCTCGCCCGGGTAGCCGACCTCGGTGTCCTCGGCCTCCCCCGTCGCGGGGTTCCTGGGCTCCCCGTGGATGACGTGCCCGTGCTGCTCAAGGTACTCCGCCTCCTTGCAGGCGGGGCCCGGGAGGATCCGGAAGATGATGCGGAACGAGTAGATGGCGGTCATGAACGCGCCGATCAGCATCCCGACCCACATCCAGTCGTACATGCCGCCGCGGAAGTGGGCGAAGTCGATGATCTCGTCCTTCGAGAACCAGCCTGAGGTGCCGGGGAAGCCGGAGAGGGCGAGGGCGCCGATGATCAGCATCGCGGCGGTGAACGGCATCGCCCTCTTGAAGCCCTTCATCTTGTCGATGTCCTGCATGTTCGCCATCGCGGAGATGACGGAGCCGGCCGCCATGAAGAGCAGCGCCTTGAAGAAGGCGTGCGTCATCAGGTGGAACATCCCGGCCGAGTAGGCGCCGATCCCCACCCCGACGAACATGTAGCCGATCTGGCTCATGGTCGAGTAGGCGATGATCCGCTTCAGGTCCGTGACCGCGATCGCGATCGTGCCCGCGATGAGCAGCGTGACGAGGCCGACGAAAGCGGCGACGTCGGCGGCGGTGGGCGCGAGCTCGAACAGCGGGTGGCAACGAGCGATCAGGTACACGCCGGCGGTGACCATCGTCGCGGCGTGGATCAGGGAGGAGACCGGGGTCGGGCCCTCCATCGCGTCGGCCAGCCAGGTGTGGAACGGCATCTGGGCCGACTTGGCGAAGGCGCCGACCAGCAGGCAGAGGCAGATTGCGACGATCGACCACTCGTTGGTTTGGAAGACCTCGGGCGCCTTCTCGAATACCTCCCCGTAGGAGATCGCGCCGACCTCCTTGAAGATGAGGATCGCGGCCAGGTACAGGCCGATGTCGCCGACGACGTTGATCACGAACGCCTTCATGCCGGCCTTCGTGGCGGTGTTGCGGCGGTACCAGTAGCTGATCAGCGCGTAGGAGGCGAAGCCGACCAGGGCCCAGCCGACGATCAGCATGATGAAGTTGCCGGCGAGGACCAGGACCAGCATCGAGAACACGAAGAAGTTCAGGTAGCTGAAGAAGCGGTGGTAGCCCTGGTCCGACTTCATGTAGCTGTACGAGTAGATGTGGATCAGGCTCGAGACGCCCGTGACCACGAGCACCATGAAGATCGAGAGCGGATCGACGTAGATCCCGAGGTCGATCTCGAAGCCGCCGACGGAGGCGTACTCCCACAGGGTCGAAGCGACGTGACGCGACTCGGAAGGCTCGCCCTGGAGGCCAATCAACGCCAGGATGCCGCAGACGAACGCGGCGACGATCGCGGCGATGCCGACGAGGCCCGCGGCCCGGTCCGGGATCGCCTTGAAGGTGAGCCCGATCGTCAGGGAACCGAGCAGGGGAAGGAGCAGGACCAGCCAGGCCCACGTCGCGGTCATCCCTTGAGCTCCTTCATCTCGTCGACGTCAAGCGGCAGGCGGCGACGGTACATCGCGACCACCAGGCCGAGGCCGACCACGACCTCGCAGGCCGCGACGACCAGCACGATCAGCACGAACACCTGGCCGTCCTGGTTGCCGAGCATGCGGCTGAAGGCGAGCATGGCGAGGGCGCCGGCGCTCAGCATCAGCTCGAGGCAGAGGAGGACGACCACCGGGTTGCGGCGGACCAGCACCCCGATCAGCCCGATCGTGAAGAGCAGGGCGGACAGCACCACGTACCACTCGATGTCCATCAGGCCTCCCCTCCCTTCGGCAGCTTGTTGCGGTCCTCGCGGCGACGGCCGGCGAGCACGATCGCGCCGACCGCGGCGACCAGGAGCAGCAGCGACGCCGCCTCGAAGGCGATCAGGAAGTCCTCCATCATCAGGTGACCGACGGCCTCCGGCGTGCCGAAGCCGGCCGGGACGTCGTCGGGGCCCTCCGTGCCGAGCGCCGAGAGGCCCGAGCCGAGGATCGCGATCGAGATCGCGACGAACAGCGCCACGGCCAGGATCGGGCCGATCACCTTGAGCTCCGGCGAGGAATCCCACTTCGGTTCCTCTATCCCGCCGACGTAGGCGGCGACGAAGACGTAGAGCACCATGACCGCGCCGGCGTACACGACGATCAGCGCGGCGGCCAGGAACTGGGCCATGAGCAGGAGGAAGATCCCCGCGAGGAAGACCAGGTGGATGACCAGCGCGAGCACGCTGTAGAACGGGTTGCGCAGAGCGACGACGGCGATCGCGCCACCCAGCGCACCCAAGGCGCCGAAGAAGAATGCGATCGCTTCCACTACTCGCCCTCTCCCCGGAGCGGCGTCCGCTCGATCGGCTCGGCGAGAAGCATCTCCTTGGTGAAGATCAGGTCGGAGCGGTTGTAGTCCGCCATCTCGTAGTCGTGACCCATCGTGATCGCGTCGAACGGGCAGGCCATCTCGCAGTAGCCGCAGAAGATGCAGCGGGCGAGGTTGATCTCGTAGACGGCGGCGTAGCGCTCGCCGGCCGAGACGCGGTTCTCCGGATCGTTCTCGGCCGCCACGACGCGGATGCACTCCGCCGGGCAGGCCGCGGCGCAAAGCGAGCAGCCGACGCACTTCTCCAGGCCGGTGTCCTCGAACTTGTGGAGCTTGTGGCGCCCCCGGAAGCGCGGGTAGACGGGGGTCTTCTCCTCCGGGTACTGGATGGTGACCGGCTTGTCGAACAGCCGGGCCATCGTGGTCCGGAGGCCGCGCAGGGTCTCGCCGAAGGCGCGGTAGGCGCCGCCCATGCCGCCGGGCTCGGGCCCGCGCGGGACGACCTTGATCTCTTCGGGACTGATGCTCATGTGACCACCACCAGGACTGCCGTGACGAGCACGTTCAGGGTTGCGAGGGGGAGCAGGATCTTCCAGCCGAAGGACATCAGCTGGTCGTAGCGGAACCGGGGCAGGGTGGCCCTGATCCAGATGAAGAACATGGCCAGCACCCACATCTTGGCGAGCATCCAGATGGGGTCGAGCCAGCCGGGGCCGGGGCCCATCCAGCCGCCGAGGAACATCGTGGCGGTGATGCCCGACACGATCAGGATCTCCATGTACTCGGCGAACATGAACGAGCCGAAGCGCATCCCGCCGTACTCCGTCTGGTAGCCGGCGACGAGCTCGGCGTCGGCCTCGGGGAGGTCGAAGGGCGGCCGGTTGGTCTCCGCGAACCCGCCCACGATGAAGATCAGGAAGCCGACGAACTGCGGCACCACGAACCAGATGTCGCCCTGCGCCTTGACGATGTCGACCAGCGAGAGCGAGCCGGCCATCAGGACGACGCCGAGCAGGGAGAGGCCCATCGCGATCTCGTAGGAGATCAGCTGGGCCGCCGACCGCATCGCGCCGAGGAACGAGTACTTCGAGCCCGAGGCCCAGCCGCCGAGCAGCAGGCCGTAGAACGCGATCGAGCTGAACGCGAAGAAGTAAAGGATGCCGATCGGGACGTCGATCCCGTAGAAGCCGACGTCGCCCTTGACGTCACCGAAGGGGAGGATCGCCAGAGTGAGGACGGCCGAGATGATCGTGAGCGACGGCGCGAGCTCGTACAGGACCGGGACCGCGCCCTTGGGTCGGAAGGCCTGCTTCGAGAGCAGCTTGCCGACGTCCGCCAGGGGCTGGATGAGGCCGTAGGGGCCGACCCGGTTCGGGCCGTAGCGCTGCTGGAACCGGCCGAGGAGCTTGCGCTCGACGAGCAGCAGGATCGGCACGATCTGCAGGATCACGATGAAGATCACGATCGACTTCACGATCATGATCCAGGTCGCATCGACGAAGTTCGTGTCGGCGAGCGGCAGGGCGTGGACGAGACCCACTACTTCTCTCCCCCGCTTCCGTTGCCGGCGACGACCTCGAGCTTCGGCGAGGCCTTGCCGATTTCGACCACGGCGGGCTTGCCGTTCGTGAACACGTTCGCGTTGCCCTGCTGCGTGCCCTCCATCAGGAAGCACGTCCCCTCGGGCAGGGCGGCGCGGATCGCCACGCGGGCGGTCACTTCCTTGTCGCCGGACCTGACGGTTACCTCGTCGCCGCGGCCGAGGCCGAGACGCTCGGCGTCGGCGACCGAGACCTCCAGGCGCTGGGCCGGGATCAGGTAGCTGAGGGCGGGGCTCAGATCAGTGGTGCTGTTGGCCCAGATGTCCCGGTACGTGCCGAGCACCAGCCCGTCGGTCGGAGCGACGGCGTCGGGGGCGGGCTCCGAGGGAGATCCGCTCGGCCGGACCTCGCCGGGAGTTCCATCGCTGGTCCCCACCGACTCCGTGAAGTTCCAGGCGCTGGCCGCCTCCCTTTCCTGCCAGCGGATGCCCCGCCCCCCGATCTCCTGGTCGGTCAGGCCCTCGTAGAAGGGGACCGTCTCGGTGATGGCCCGCAAGGCCTCGGGGACCGCGTGGATCCCGGTCTCGTGGCCGAGGGCGGCTGAGAGCTCGGCGAGGACGTGCCAGCCGCCCCGGATGTCGCCCGGGCGGGCGGCGGCGGGGCGGACGCGCTGCAGGCGGCCCTCGGTGTGGGTGACGGTGCCGTCCTTCTCCGCGTGCGATTCCTGCGGGAATACGACGTCGCTCAGGTCCGTGGTCTCGGTCGAGGCCATGGTGAAGGAGACGATGAAGTCGGCGGCCTCGAGCGCCTCGCGCCAGCCCTCGGTGTCCGGGAAGTCGCGAAGCGGGTCGACGCCGTAGAGGATGAGGCCCTTCAGGTCGCCTGCCCGGAGGGCATCCTTGATCTGCTCGACGTCGCGGCCGGGGGTCACCTCGGCGAGGCCCGGACCGGCGTCCGGCAGGCAACCGACCTCGCGGAGGCCGCGGGCGTTTGCGACGTCCGGGATCTCGATCAGGCCCGACTCTTCCTGGCCGGCCAGGTCGAGGGCCGCTGTGAGGTCGAGCAGCGACTCGATCGCGGCCGGGCCGTTCGCGCCGCGGGCGATCCGCTCGCCCCAGACCAACACGGTGTGGCCCGAGCCCTTGAGCAGCCCGGCGATGCCCTCGTCCGAACCCGCCTTGACCTGTTCGGCGAGACCGGCGAGGTACTCGTGGGCGCGGCCCGGGGCGATGCGCTCGACCTCCGTGGCGCCGCCGTCCAGCGCGCTCGGGCGCTCCGTGGCGACCGCCAAGGCGGTGCGGTTGCGACGAACGGCCTTGCGCACCCGGAGGTCGAAGGCCGGCGCGGCGTGGATCGGATCCGTGCCGAGCACGAGGATGACGTCCGCGTGGTCGATGTCGACGACCCGGGCCTGGGTGGCGGGGTCATCCAGGCGGATGCGCTGCTCGCGGCCGACGGTGCGGGTCTGGCGCGAATCGATGTCGTTCGAGCCGAGCCCGTTGCGGACCATGTCCTGGAGGAGGAACGCCTCCTCGTTCGAGGCGTCGCCGACCAGCGCGGCGACGCGGCCGTCGGCCGCCGCCAGGCCCTCGGCGGCGAGCTCGAGCGCCTCGCCCCAGGAGGCCGGCACCGGGCGGCCGTCCTCGTAGCGGAGGGGGTTCATGACCCGGTCCCGCGAGTACATCGCCTGGAAGCCGTAGCGACCACGGTCGCAGAGCCAGCCGTCGTCGATGTCCTCGTTGTCGCGGGCGAGCACGCGCTTGACCTGCTCGTCGCGGATGGTGAAGCTCACGTTGCACTGGCTCGGGCAGAGGGTGCAGACCGAGCCGCCCTGCTCGATGTCCCACGGCCGGGCCTGGAAGCGGTACGTGTAGGAGGTGAGCGCTCCGACCGGGCAGAGCTCCGTGATGTTGCCCTGGAACGGTGCGATGTAGGGGCGGTCGTCGAAGGTGCCGATGTACGAGTCGGCGCCGCGCTCGAGCAACTGGAGCTGGCCGTCCTCGGAGACCTCCTGGCTGAAGCGCGCGCAGCGGTAGCAGAGGATGCAGCGCTCGCGATCGATCGCGATCAGCGGGGAGAGCGGGACCGGCTTCTCGAAGTGCCGCTTCGTGTCGACCACGCGGCTGCGGTCCGGGCCCCAGCCCATCGAGATGTCCTGGAGCGGGCACTCGCCGCCCTTGTCGCAGACGGGACAGTCGAGCGGGTGGTTGACGAGGAGGAACTCGACGACGGCGTTCTGCGCCTCCTTGACCTGCTCGGTGCGGGTGTGGACGACCATCCCGTCGCGGACCGGGGTCGAGCAGGCGGTCTGGAGCTTCGGGATGCCCTCGATCTCGACGAGGCACATGCGGCAGGCGCCGACCGGGGCCCCGAGCTTCGGCTCGTAACAGAAGACGGGGATCTCGATGTCGCCCTGCTTGGCCGCGTCGACCAGCATGGTGCCCTCGATCGCCTCGATCTCGCGGCCGTCGACGGTGATGGTGATGTGGTTCTTCTTGGGGGCAGGCATCAGCGTTCGCCTCCGATCGGGATCTGGCGGCCGGCGAGGCGCTCCCGGCGGATCTGCTCGGGGCTCTCGCCACCCGGGCCCGGATCGTGGTCGTCCACGTTCGCGTCGCGGCCGGGCGACTCCTCGGCCTCGAACGAGGCGGTCCAGGCCTTGGCGCCCTCGACCGCGATCACTTCTTCGAACTCGTCACGGAACTTGGTGACCATCGAGCTGACGGGCATCGCCATCGCGTCGCCCAGGACGCACAGGCAGTGGCCCATGATGTTGTCCTGGACCGAGGAGATGATGTCGAGATCCATCGGGGTCGCCTCGCCGGCGCAGACCCGCTGGAGCATCTTCTCCGTCCAGTTGGTGCCCTCGCGGCAGGGCGTGCACTTGCCGCAGGACTCGTGGCGGTAGAACTTCGCGGTTCGGAGCGCCATGTGGGGGATCGAAACCGAGTCGTCGGCGACGATGATCGAGCCCGAACCGAGCATCGAGCCCGCCTCGGCCATCGCCTCGAACGAGTACGGGAGATCCATCTCGGCGGGGGTGAGCACGGGCGAGGAGGAGCCGCCGGGATAGAAGGCGGTGATCTCGCGCCCGTCGAGCGGCCCCCCGGCCAGGCCGTAGATCAGGTCGCGGAGGGGCATGCCCAGCTCGACCTCGTAGTTGCCCGGCCGCTTCACGCAGCCCGAGATCGAGACGACCTTCGTGCCGGGCGACTGCTCCGTGCCGAAGCTCTTGAACCAGTCGGCGCCGTTGGCGACGATGTGGCTGACGTTGCTGAGCGTCTCCACGTTGTTGATCAGCGTCGGCCCGCCGTAGAGGCCCTGGACGGCCGGGAACGGGGGCTTCAGGCGGGGGTTTCCGCGCTTGCCCTCGAGCGCGTCGAGAAGCGCGGTCTCCTCGCCGCAGATGTACGCCCCGGCCCCGCGGTGGACGACCAGCTCGAGGTCGAATCCGGAGCCGAGGATGTTCCGGCCCAGGTAGCCGGCCTCGTAGGCCTCCGCGACCGCGCGGTCGAGGACGTCCGCCTGGTCGTCGTACTCGCCGCGGATGAAGATGAACGCGTGGCCGATCCCGGCGGCGAAGCTCGCGATGATCATGCCCTCGATCAGCTGGTGGGGATTGCGCTGCATCAGCTCCCGGTCCTTGAACGCGCCGGGCTCGGACTCGTCCGCGTTGCAACAGAGGTACTTGGCCTCGTCGGTGTGCGGCAGGAAGGAGACCTTCTTGCCCATCGAGAACCCGGCGCCGCCGCGACCGCGGAGGCCCGACTCCTCGAGCTCGTTCACGATCCACTCCGGGTCGATCTCCTTGAGCGCTTTCTCCAGGGTCTTGTAGCCGCCGTAGGACCTGTAACCCTCGATGGTCGCCATCTTCGGGTCCTCGGCGTGCCGCAGGAGCACCCGAGTCTCGATCACGTCACTCATCGGTTCGGCCCCTTTCCTTCCACGACCCGCGGGTCCGATGACTCGGCGACGCCGCCGGCGAGCCCGCGCTTCTCGAGCGCCTTCTCCGGCAGGACCTCCTCGCCGGACTCGAGCTGGTCGAGGATCTTCTCGGCGTCGGCGTTCTCGAGCGGCCCGAAGTAACGCTCGTCGACCGAGGCCATCGGGGCCAGGTCGCAGGCGCCGAGGCATTCGAACCCGGAGACGAGCACCTTGCCATCGGCCGAGAGCGCGCCGCCGTGGCCGGCCGCCTCGCGGTCGGCTCCGGTCTTCTCGCAGAACGAATCCAGCAGCTGGTCGCCACCCCGCATCCAGCACGCGATGTTGGTGCAGACGAGGACCTGGTGTTCGCCCTGGGGGCTGGTCCTGAGCAGGTCGTAGAAGGAGGCGACCGACTCGAGGTACGCCGGCGTCACCTGCATCACAGCGGCGGCCTGGCGGATCCCCTCCGGGGTGCACC